>JADMIO010848962.1_pt1 | contig 35397 bp, 41 predicted proteins | sample 8958161 | NCBI WGS metagenome assembly JADMIO01 (sample SAMN16585339, study PRJNA669376) | soil metagenome | isolation source: Crop rotation soil | place: USA: Cullars Rotation, Alabama | collected 2011
CGGCTCGCGGCACCGCCGCAACCTGCCGGTCCGCGGACAGCGCACCCATACCAACGCGCGCACCCGCAAGGGCCCGCGTAAGGGCACGGTCGCGAACAAGAAGAAAACCGCGGCCAAGACATAGTTCTCAGCCGTCAGCTCTTAGCTTTTAGCTCCGAGCTGAAATGAAGTCAGGTCGCAATACCCGCGTTGCTGCATGAGGAAGTTAGGCTGAAGCAACCACCAGGAGTGAGCGCTTAAGAGCGCGAGCGTCCCAGGCCCGTAGGGCCGGAACATATTAGCCCAGCGCGGAAGCGCTGGGTTGGGCACCAAATTCGAGTTGAGCCCCTTTAGGGGCGACACAACCCGCCGAGGGCGTAAGCCCGAGGCAAGACGGAAAAACATGGCAAAACCAGCAGCAGCAGCCGGCGCCGGAGCAGCGGCACCGGAGAAAAAAGGCAAGAAGAAGACGTTCAAGAAGAAGGAGAAGAAGCACGTGCCGCATGGCGTCGTGCACGTTCAGGCCTCCTTCAACAACACCATCGTCACCATCACTGATGGCGAAGGCCGCACTATCTCGTGGAAGAGCTCGGGTTCGCTCGGTTTCCGCGGGTCGCGCAAAGGCACTCCGTTCGCCGCGCAGCAGGCCTCGATGAACGCCGCCAACATGGCGCGTGAGCACGGACTGCGCTCGGTCGACGTGCGCGTCTCCGGCCCGGGTTCCGGACGCGAGTCCGCTATCCGCGCCCTCGCCGCCGCGGGGATCGAAGTCAAGACCATCCGCGACGTCACGCCCATGCCGCACAACGGCTGCCGTCCGCCGAAGCGTCGCAGAGTATAAGAGATCGGTTCGCGCCGCCGGCGCGCACCATGACTCGGTACTGCCTACTAGGTACTCGGTACTGATTTTGGATCGGGACGAAGCGATCACCATTCGCGTAAACCGATCGGCCCCGAAATAAGGAAGAGGAGAAATAATGGCACGTTATACCGGAGCAGTCTGTCGTCTTTGCCGCCGCGAGGGCATGAAGTTGTTCCTCAAGGGCGCAAAGTGTTTCAGCGAGAAATGCCCTGTCGAGAAGCGCAACTACGCGCCCGGACAGCATGGCAAGGACCGCAAGGCCAAGGTCGTCGGATACGGTCTGCAGCTTCGCGAGAAGCAGAAAGCCAAGCGCATCTACTTCACGCTGGAAAAACAATTCCGCAATTACTTTGAAAAGGCCGCGCGCACCAAGGGTGTGACCGGCGAAAAGCTGCTGCAACAGCTCGAGACGCGTCTCGACAACGTCGTCTACCGCATGGGCTTCGCCACCTCGCGCCGTCAGGCGCGCCAACTGGTCCGCCACGGCCACGTCACCGTGAACGGCAAGAAGGTGAACATCCCTTCGTATCAGGTCGTCAAAGGCCAGGAAGTCGCCGTGAAGGAAGCCAGCAAGAAGCTGGTGATGATCGAAGGCGCGAAAGAGTTCGCCAGCCATCAGCCCGCGCCGAACTGGCTCGGCCTCGACCGCGACAACTACAAGGGCGTCGTGCAGGAGATTCCCAAGCGCGACGAGATCAACTTGCCCGTCAACGAGCAGCTGATCGTCGAACTGTATTCGAAGTAAGAGCTTATGTAGCCGCGGACCTCTGGTCCGCGGTGAATCGTTAGGAAACGAGCAGTATCTAAGTAAGGCCGCCCACATTCCGCGCCAGATCAGCCTTGCTGAGGCAACATCCCGGACGGGCATTCGGGATTCAGCTTGAGCCAAACGGCCGGAAGGAGAAACAAATGGCACTTTGGAAGGGTTTTCAAAAACCGAAACGTCTCGCCACCGATACCGAGACACTGACCGATAAGTACGGACGCTTCTGGGCACAGCCCTTTGAGCGTGGATTCGGCACCACCGTGGGCAACGCGTTGCGTCGCGTGCTCCTCAGCTCGATCGAAGGCGCGGCCGTCTCCGCCGTCAAGATCGAGGGCGTGCTGCATGAGTTCCAGTCGATCACCGGTGTGGTGGAAGATGCCACCGACATCATCCTGAACTTGAAGCAGATCCCCTTCAAGCTCAACGGCGACGGACCGAAAGCGATTTATCTGAAGTCCGATAAGCCCGGAGTCGTGACCTCGGGCATGATCGAGGCCGACGGCGACGTCGAGATCCTCGATAAGGACGTATACATCGCCACCGTCTCCGAGGGCGGCAAGCTCGACATGGAGATGCGGCTCAAGCGCGGGCGCGGCTACGTCGCGGCCGACAAGAACTTCGAAGAAGACCTCGGACTCGGCTTCATCCCGATCGATTCGGTGCACTCGCCCGTCCGCAAGGTGAACTACGTGGTCGAAGCCGCGCGTCTCGGTCAGATCACCGACTACGACAAGCTCACTCTGGAAGTCTGGACCAACGGCTCGGTCACTCCGACCGACGCCATCGGCCTGGCCGCCAAGTTGCTGAAGGACCACATGACCATCTTCATCAACTTCGAGGAAGAGCTGGAAGCCGCGAGCAAGGAAGATTCCGCCACCGAGATCCGCAATGAGAACCTGAACCGCTCGGTCGAAGAGCTGGAGTTGAGCGTTCGCAGCTACAACTGCCTGAAGAACGCCAACATCCAGACCATCGGCGAGCTGGTGCAGAAGACCGAAGCCGAGATGCTCAAGACCAAGAACTTCGGCCGCAAGTCGCTCAACGAGATCAAGGAGATCCTCGGCACCATGGGCCTCAGCCTGGGGATGAAGATCGACGAGCACGGCAACGCCATTCCTAACCCGAATGCCGTTCCCGCTCCCGCTTACGTCCCCGGCGAACTGGAAGAAGAAGAGGACCTGGTTTAACGATCAGCAGGGTGCCCCATCCTTCGCGTAGCGAATGCGAGCGAAGGGTGGGACTTAAAGATCCGCGACCGCAGGTCGCCACCGAAACTGAGTATCAGGGCACGGCTTCAGCCGTGCCGATTGAGTACGTTTTAATTTTTATGCGGGCTTTAGCCCGCGACAGAGAGAAACTCATGCGTCACCGCAAAGCAGGATGGAAACTCGGACGTAACACTTCTCACCGTCGCGCACTTCTGCGCAATCTGGTGACCTCGCTGATCCTCGAAGACCGCATCGAGACCACCGAGACCAAAGCCAAGGCAATGCGCCCGCACGTCGAGAAGATGATCACCCTCGGCAAGCGCGGCGACGCGCATGCCCGCCGCCAGGCCGGTGCTTACCTGATGACCGCGCAATCGGTCGACCGCCTGTTCGACGACGTGGCCCCTCGCTACGGCGACCGCAGCGGTGGCTATCTGCGCATCGTTCGCGGCGGCTGGCGCCAGGGTGATGGCGGCGAGAAGGTCTTCATCGAGCTGCTCGGCGCCGAAAAGCTGCTCGACGAGAAGCGTGAAAAGCGCGCCGAAGCGCGCGCCAAGCGCCTCGAAGCCGCCAAGGCCGAGCTCGAAGCCCAACAGGGCGAAGCTCCGCCCGAAAGCTCGGAAGAGAAGAAGTAGATTTTGTGTGGCACAGCCGTCCTCGGCTGTGCGAATCCAAAGGCACAGCGTAAGCTGTGCCTTTTCTTTTGCAATCAACAACGCCGCAGATTTGCACTGATCTTCACGGATCGATCAAGGAGAATCCGTGTTGATCTGTGGCGCTTTTGCCTTCCTCTGTGTTCTCCGTGGTAAAAAGAATCGTGCCTGATCGCTCGCGCAACGTCCGCGTCTTCGGCGTAACCTCGCTGCTCAACGACACGGCCAGCGAGATGGCCTACTGGGTCCTGCCCGCATTCCTCGGCACGCTCGGAGCCGGTCCCGAACAGCTCGGCATCATCGAAGGCATCGCCGAGAGCGTCGCCTCCTTCGCCAAACTTTTCTCCGGAACGCTCGCCGATAGGCTCGATCGCCGCAAGCCGCTGGTCATCAGCGGATACGCGGTCGCAAACTTCGCCAAGCCGCTGCTCGCCATTGTGAACTCCTGGTGGCAGGTGCTGCTCATCCGCTTTTCCGACCGCCTCGCCAAGGGTGTACGCAGCGCGCCGCGCGACGTGATGCTCGCCGAATCCGTCCGCAAGGAAAACATCGGCTCCGCCTTCGGCCTGCTGCAAGCCATGGATTCCGCCGGCGCCATCCTCGGCCCGCTCTCGGCGCTGCTGCTGCTGCATCACTTCGACCTGCGCCACGTCTTCTGGTTCGCCGCGATCCCCGGCGTACTCGCGGTCATCATCGTCACCCTCTTCGCGCGCGAGACCCGCGATGCTGGTGGACGTGCCGATCTCAGATCGGCACAATCGCTCCACCGAGAACGGAGGTCATCCCGAGCGACCCCGAGCCCAAGCGAGGGGGAGTCGAGGGATCTGCATTTCGCCACGGCCAAGCTGCCCCGCAGCTTCTACTTCGTCCTTGCTGCCCTCGCCATCTTCTCCATCGGCAACTCCAGCGACATGTTCCTTGTGCTGCGCGCGCAGAATGTCGGGATCGCAGCGAGCTTCGCGCCGCTGCTCGGACTCGTCTTCAACACCGTCTATACCGCGACTTCCTGGCCCGCGGGCAAACTCGCCGACAAGATGTCGAAGAACGCGCTCGCCGCGGCGGGATTCCTGGTATTCGCGATCGTGTACTTCGTCTTCGCGCGCGACCCTTCCACCATCGCCATCTGGTGCGCGATGGGCTTCTACGGGCTCTATTATTCGCTGACCCAGCCGGTGCTGAAGGCGCTGGTCTCGAACACCGTCGCGCCGGAGCATCGCGGCCGCGCCTTCGGGATGTTCTACTTCGTCACCAGCGTCGCCGCGCTCGCCGCCAGCCTGCTCACGGGATGGCTGTGGAAGCGCTTCTCTCCCGCGACTCCGTTCTATCTTTCCGCGGTACTCGCCTTCATCGCCGCCGTCATGCTTTTCTTCATGCCGCGGCCGCGGCGCGACGCTTCCGCAGCGTAAGCAGCAGCATCGCGAACGTCGAGCCGCTCGTATCCAGCAGCACGTCGTACGGCGACGACGTGCGCGAGGGCACGAAGTGCTGATGCACTTCGTCCACGGTCGCAACCATCGCGCATAGAAGGACCACACTCAGAAAGGTCATCCGGAGGGAGAGCGGGGCTTCAGCCACGCGTCCCGAGGGCGTCGATTGCGGGGCTTTAGCCCCGGTCAGCCCGCGCATCACGAAGATCGCCAGCACCGCGTACTCGAAGAAGTGCGCGCACTTGCGCACCACCAGGTGCGCCTTGTAGACGGTATACGGAGTCCAGGAAGGGAAGAGCCAATGGAAAAAACCTTCCAGGTAGGTCCGCGTGTGGCCGGCGGAGAACGCGTCCGTCGACGCGACCATGATGAGCAACGCCCACACGATCGCAGGCAGCCAGCTCTTGAGCTTCTGGCTCACGAGCCGGTCGGTACGATTCCGCTGGTCTCGACCATCAGCATCACAGTGCGCTGCGGCGCGCGCGGACGGTGCATCACGCCTTTGGGGATCACCACGCCCTGGCGCGGCGCCAGCTCGATGGTGCGGCCTTCGATGTCGATCAGCAGCTTGCCCTCGACCACGTAGAAGAACTCGTCGTCGTTATCGTGCTTGTGCCAGTGGTACTCGCCCTCGACGATGCCCACCCGCACGACCGACTCGTTCACCCGGACGAGCGTCTCGTTGTACCACTTGTGCGGGCTCGCGTCCGAGATCTTCTTCTCCTCGATGACCTCGAGCGGCTTGTAATGCACGTCCATCACCGTGACGTAGGGGAATTCTTTGGCTGCACTCACTTGGACCTCACATTCTCGCTTCGCCCGCCGCGGCGGGCTACGCGATCGCCTTCGGCAGAGTGGAAGCTCGCTGCGCTCGCATTTTCGGCACGACTAAAGTCGTGCCCTTCCCGAAACCCTCAGCGTCCTCCGCGTCCTCTGCGGTTTTCATTTGGCCGACGACCGGCGACCAATGACCGATGACTCGCGCCTATTCGGCGCGATAATTCGGCGCCTCGCGCGTGATCACCACATCGTGCACGTGGCTCTCTTTCAATCCGGCGTTCGAAATGCGGATGAACTTGGCCTTCTGCTGCAGCTCCGGGATGGTCTGGCATCCGCAGTAGCCCATGCCCGAGCGCAATCCGCCGACGAGTTGATGCACCATCGCCGCTAAAGTTCCGCGATAGGGAACTCGTCCCTCGATGCCTTCCGGCACCAGCTTGGCCAGCCGGTTGCCGTTCGCCGTCTCGCCATCTTCCATCGAAAGCGCGGCGGAAGATTCGCCATCGAGGTTCTGCGCGTAGCGCTCGCTCGAACCCTGCGACATCGCCGCCAGACTTCCCATGCCGCGATACGACTTGAACGAGCGGCCCTGGTACAGGATCGTCTCGCCCGGGCTCTCGTCGGTCCCGGCGAACAGCGAGCCGATCATCACCGCGCTCGCGCCGGCGGCCAGCGCCTTGGTCACGTCGCCCGAGTACTTGATGCCGCCGTCCGCGATCACCGGCACCTTCGCGTCTTTGCACGCGCGCGCACTCTCGGCGATAGCGGTCACCTGCGGCACGCCCGCTCCGGTCACGATGCGCGTGGTGCAGATCGAGCCCGGCCCAATGCCGACCTTGATGCCGTCCGCGCCGGCCTTGGTCAGCTCGCACGCGCCGTCGAAGGTGGCCACGTTGCCGGCCAAAAGGTCGATCTCAGGAAGTTTCGATTTGATGACCTTGATCGCCTCGATCACGCGCGTCGAGTGGCCGTGCGCCGAATCTATAGCCAGCACGTCGACTTTGTTCTTCGCCATCTCCTGCGCGCGCTCCAGGTAATCGCCGGTCGCGCCGATGGCGGCTCCCACGCGCAGCCGCCCGTGGTCGTCCTTGGCCGCATTCGGATACTTCAGCTTCTTCTGTATGTCCTTGACCGTGATCAGGCCCTTCAGGTTGTAGTTCTTGTCCACCACCAGCAATTTTTCCACGCGATGCTCATGCAGGATCTGCTCCGCCTCGGCGAGCGTGGTGCCCACCGGCACGGTGATCAGGTTCTCCTTGGTCATCACTTTGTGGATGGGCAGGTCCGGCCGGCTCTCGAAGCGCAGGTCGCGGTTGGTCAGGATGCCGACCAGCTTCTTGTTCTTGGTGATGGGGACGCCCGAGATCTTGTACTTGCGCATCACCGCCAGCGCGTCGGCGATCTTGTCGTCCGGCGACATCGTCACCGGGTCCACGATCATGCCGCTCTCCGAGCGCTTCACCTTGTCCACCTCGGCGGCCTGCTCTTCGATGGTGAGGTTGCGGTGCACGATGCCCAACCCGCCCTGCTGCGCGATGGCGATCGCCAGGCGCGACTCGGTCACCGTGTCCATGGCGGCGCTCACGATGGGGATGTTCAGCCGGATGTTGCGCGAGAGCTGCGTCGCAGTCTCTGCCTGCGCCGGGACAACGTCCGACCGCCCAGGCAGCAGCAACACGTCGTCAAAGGTGAGGGCTTCGGGGACAGGAAAATGAATCATGAATTAGTTTAGCAAAACCTAATCCAACTTGGGTTTACGCAGATTCGCACTGGCCTGCTGGATCCCATACAAAAGTTTCCCGCACTGATCGACGCTGGGGCGCTCGTCCCAGAGATAGCGCAGAACCTGAGTGATGCCGACCGCGATAGTGCGCGCGGCGGAGGCGTCCGGCACGGCCATGCGGCGACGGCGCGCGTACGCTTCCACGAACTTGCGGACGTGGATACGGCAGAGCCTCCCACCGCGCAGCGCGGGCGAGCCGCATCGGCGTCCGTCGGGAAGGTAGAAATTGCATCTCGGTGCGGCGGATGCCAGAGCCAAATTCTTCAGATCTGATTTGGGGTTATTCACGGCATACCGTGCCTATATTCCCCCCCCGGGGTCAAAATCTCTGGAATCAGGGTGTTAGGAGAATTCCTCTTGCAAGTACCCCAGCCGAAAGGATTTAGTCTGGGAGTACCCCATAGAGCTCTTCGTTGTTTAGTATTTCGTATTTTATTCGCTATGGTATCATAGGAGAGTAGATGTTCGTCAAGCGTAAATTGTTCTAAAATTTTTTGACTGCGGAGTTTGAAACTTTATGGCCGATGTTCAAGTGACCTGCGTCAACAAGCCCCACCGTGACAGCCCGCACGAACACATAACGCACCTTGGGAACTGTCACGTGCCGTGGCGTTGGACCCGCGAGCAGGTCATTGCGAGTATCGATGCGGGTACAAACACCTTCTATACGATCGATCCGCTCTCAGGCCGCAGAGCAAATGTTGGAGTAGTTCGAATGGCCGGGCGCCAACCGTTCGTTCAAACTTATGCTGACGGAGTTTGGAACAATAATTTGCTGGCACTGGCGGAATGCAATTGCTAGGCAATCTGCTTCGCGGCGTATGATTGCTGAAATCCGCGGATAAATATGGCTACAGCTACAAGTCCTGTCCCCGCGTCCCAAAAAGCGCTTTCGGAGGCTCTCGCGTTGGCTGAAGAGCTGTTGCGCAACCTCGAATTGGGAGAGATAGCTCTGGGAAGAATTGCCCTCAAGACCGGCCGCCTTGCGCGTCTTCTAAACGACTTTGAGACTGAGCAGATTATGGCTTATGAGATATCAGGATATCCGAAGACGCCCACCGGGATTCCTCCGGACGCTTGGAAGATCGGCGGGGCAGCGGGCCGACACTACATCGGGCAAGATGCCGCGAAAGCGTCTGTAGAGTTAATGTACTCGGAATCCATAGAGGAGTTGGGAGCGAAAATCGAGTCCGCAAGGGCGGCACTTGCAGTCTCAAGCGACCCAGATATCAGTTACGCTTCCGCCAACCCGAATCAGCTCTTCTTCCACAACCAGGGAAATGCGACACAGCGCAGCGCGTTGCGAGCAGAAATCGAAACTGCAACACGTCGCCTTTCACAACGGACCGGATTTATTCATAGGTATGTAAGTCGGCGCTATTACGAGCTGAAGTTCTCGGGCGTTGCGCAAGACGTTTTCGCAACTCTCAGGGAACGGGTCGATGGTACCTTCGGCAAAGTGATACCCGACGCAGTGAAGCGTCTAGCAGCTGCCTCCGAGAACTTAACAAGCGACAATCCCGAGGATTGGGCGAATGCTGCCCACTCCTGTCGTCGCGTGCTGATGGATCTTGCCGACGCAGTTTTCCCCCCAACTGAAGATCGAGAAATCAGCGACGGAGGAAAGTCTAGGAGGATAAGACTCGATAAAGAGGCTTATGTGAATCGAATCGTTACGTTTGTAACTGAGCGCTCAAAATCCGAGCGGTTTCAAGAAATTGTTGGATCCCACCTGCAGTACTTGGGTAACCGGCTCGACAGCATCAACACGGCTGCGCAGAAAGGATCACACAGGGACGTGACGAAAACCGAGGCAGAACGGTGTCTCATTTACACATACATGTTGGTGGCGGACATTCTGTCGCTTATGGATTCCCCGACAACGCTTGTCCCAGAACCGCTCGTAGAAAGTCACTAATCTGCCGATCTGGAGAGCCGACGAGCGTTGGGGGTATCAACCACCTCGCGGCTCGAAGAACAGTTGTCAAATATAATTTGGGATGGGGGATGGTGTAACGGTTAACACACCCACTTGTGGGAGTTACCCGGGTTCGAGTCCCGGGCCCCAAAGGGCGTTCATAGGAATGCTTTTTGGAGTCCGGGTCTGCCCCATGCCAGAATCCCGTCAAGACCTTTATAGATTCCACGTCGCGAACGTTCGCAGTGTCCGGGCCGCGCTCGACCAGGTAGCACGGCTGGCTAGGCGTGCAATAGCCAGGGAGGATGAGGCGACCCTCATTCCTCTAGTGCGGCTTTATGGACTGCTTCTAGGTACTTGGGCTGAATGCCGCCTCCGCAAGGTTCTTTATGAAGATCGCGGATTGAATGATTCCGAACGCGTGGCCGTGCTGGGCGTTGATCAACAATACGAAAGATGGACATTGGCTCTCGAACTCTCAATGAGGCGTCACTACGGCGTGCCGAAGGCTGAATTGGTGCCGCCGGTTGTTCCTCATTCAGCGTACTCAAGGTATGCGGCCTTGCTGAATATGCTCGAGAAGGACCTCCGGCCCATCATCGAACTCCGAAATCGACTCGCGCACGGGCAGTGGGTTTACGCTTTCACGACTGACGAACAATCGATTTCAGCCGAGCAAATGCGAGCACTGAATACGGAGAACCTATTCAGTCTTCAGACAAAACTGATCATGTTGGAAGGCTTGGCGAGTATCGTCCATGATCTCGTTATTTCCAAGACAACGTTTGAGCGAGATTTTGATACGCACTTCAGAGCGGTCGAGCAAGCAAAGATAAATCTTTCAACGCGTCCATACTCGAGCTACGTGGGTCAATTGAAGCATCGATTTAGGAACCGCGCTCGAAGCAGCTGAGCTGTGGCGGGTGCTCCATCCAAGCTCCGCCTGGACGGCGAGTCCTGGCAAAAGACGGTCTTCAACAAGCATCGTACTCAAGCATGAAGCTACTGTGTTCTGTGCTCCTGATCGCCGTCTTGGCCGGATGCAGCAACAGCAACCAATCGAGCTCGCCGGACGCCGTGCGCGAGCGCGCGGCCGACGCCACTGCGGCCATCAAGCGCGATGCCACGGCGATAGCGCAAGGCGTGAAAGAAGGATGGAGCCGCAGCAATCCGCTGGACATCAATTCCGCCAGCCGCGAACAACTGCTGGCGCTGCCCGACATGACCCCGAGCAACGCCGACGCCATCATCGCCGGCAGGCCCTACAAGAATTCCGCCCAGCTGGTGCAGAGGCACATCCTCGGCAAGGCCGAGTACGACAAGATCGCTGACCGCATCACCGCCAGTAAATCAGGAGGCGGGAGGTAGGAGGCGGGAGGTAGGAGGCGGGACGCAGGAAAGCAAACCCGCCTTCGGCAGAGCGGTAGGACTCCTTTGCTCGCTTTTTCACCCCACTGAAGTGGGGTGCTTCCACCCGCACGCATGAATGCGTGCCCTGACACAAACCGTCCCGCCGGACCTGTTGTGTTAGCACGCCGCTTCAGCGGTGTGAATAAAGCGCGACACGCGGCGTTCCTGTATCAGCACACGACTTCAGTCGTGTGAAAAGAACGGCGCGAAGCGCCTTCCTCGCTGCCGCAGGCCGGTCGCCTGGACGGCGAGTCCCGGGTGCCCCATCCAAGCTCCGCTTGGGTGGGAGTCAAGAAACAGAACCCTTCCGCCTGTTTTGGGAGGGGACGGTTTTCAACCCTGCCGAAAGGATCGACCTGTTTCGGGAGGGGCACGGATTTATCCGTGCCGAAAAGATCGGCGCGAAGCGCCTTCCTCGCTGCCGCAGGCCAGCCGCCTGGACGGCGAGTCCGCGGGTGCCCCATCCAAGCTCCGCTTGGGTGGGAGTCAAATCAGCCGCCCGAATGCAGGGAGGCAGGAGATGCAGATCCCTCGACTGCGGCTCGGACTAAAGATCGCTAGGGATCAGTGTCGCGTTTTTCGCAGCTGTACCAGCAGGTAAATCGCTGCTACAAACAGCAGCGGCGAAGAATAAAAGCCGGGCGCGGGGCGGGGGAAACGCACAGAGCTGACGGCGTGTCCCAAGATAGTGGCAGCGGTGTGGCCCAGGGCGTTGAAGACGCCCATGACGATGGCGCAAAAGTACATCAGCGGACGCATCCCTCGGGCATTCCTAAAGGCGAGAGGCGAGAGTGCGGTCGCGATGGCGATGACGATGATCAATCCAGTCAGCCATTCGCGAAATTCGAAGGTGGGCATAGGCCAGAAGCCAAACTTGGCGCGTAACGCCAAGACGGTGGGGTTGTACACAGAGAGAAACCCGGTCAGTGCTTCGTCGGTGACATGGAGGGCGAGCGCACCGCAGAACATGACCCACGCAATGCCGAGTCTGCGCGAGGGCATGGGCTGAATCCCGGTGATGACGGGCGTGGCCATGAGATGAAGATTGTACTGTGAAAATCGGCTCAAGCCGCGTCGGCAAGGCCGAGTACGACAAGATCTCTGACCGCATCACCGCCAAACGCAGGAGGCAGGCGGCGGGACGCAGGAGGCCGAGCAAAACCTTACCGCGGATCTCGCTGATCGACGCGGATTCAAATACCTAAGCCGGCTGTTAGTTCGTCGGTGCCATCGCTGTTTGTGATGCCACCGCGACCCACTTGCCGTTGCGTTTCACGAAGACGTCGGTAAAGACGTAGTGGCCGGCGACGGGCTTGCCGTTCTGGAGCTCGACCGAATCGTCGCTTCCAGTGACGACGGCGGTCGTGCCGAAGACGCGCACGCGGATCTCGCCGAGCGAGTTCTTCTCGACGTGGCCGTTCTTGATCTCGGCGGCCAGCTCGACCCGGGTCTGATACTTGCCCGCGGGCGAGATGCCGACCCAATCGTCGGCAGCCAGCTTCTCGAAGGCGGCGGGGTCGCTGGCCTTCTCCGCGTCGAGCCAGGACTGCTCGATGGCACGGAATGTCTGCATAAGCGCCGCGTCGGAGTCAGCCTTCGAATCCTTCGCTTGCAAGATCAATGCGCAGGTGAAAAGAGCCAACCCAAGGCAGAGAGAGGTTGTAAGGATCCGACGCATAAGCCTCCTTCGTGAGTGACGAGAGGATTCTAATGCCAGGACGCAGGAAGCTGGCGGCAGGAGGCGGGAGGTCGCGACCGCCGCGCAAACAAGCGTATGCTCTCGGGCATGATCCGACTCAGCGTGATGTACCCCGCCGGCGAGGGCACGACCTTCGATTGGAATTACTACCTTGGCCCGCATCTGAAGCTGGCGCACCAGCTGCTGGACGCGCGCGGACTGCAACGCATTGAGATCGACCGCGGCGTCGGCAGCTTTCCGCCCGGCGCGGCCGCTCCCTACCACGCCATCGGCCACTTGTTCTTCAACACCCTGGCCGACCTGGAGGCTGCGCTCGGCGCCACCGCCGACGAGCTCATCGCTGACGCGAAGAAGTACTACAACCGCGACAGCGTGGTGCAGATCAGCGAACTGGTTTCCTGAAGCAGGATGCAGGGGGCAGGAGGCGGGACGCAGGAGGCAGGGAACACAAGGTCCTTCGCTCCGCTCAGGATGACAACTGTTTAGATTCGCGGCGGCGCCGATTGCCTTGCCAGCGAGTGCTCCGCGCATTCTGCTAAACGGGGCAAGGGAAGTTGCGCGGCTGGAAAAAGCAGCTTTGGCAGACAGTAGGACTAATCCGAGCTTGGATTAGGCACCCGACATGCGCTGCGGGAAACGCTTACTGCTTGGCGGCCAGGATCTTGCGAACGATTTCGAGGAACTCGTCAGGATTCGAAGCCTCGACTCCGTAATCGGCTTCCGGCAGTTTGTTTTGTCCGGAGCGAAGCAGCGACAGGACCGGCGCGCTCGAATTCTCGCGGAAGCAACCAATGATCACGCTCTTTTCCTCACGCGGGACGGAGTGGCCCAGCACCATCAGATCGGCCTTGGTCTTGCACTTCTTCAGAGCCTGTTGTTTCCCGAGTGCGGATGTCACCTTGAATCCGGCGCTCTTGAGCAGCAGCGTGCGAGTCGTCGCGAGGGCAGGGTTCCAGGAAACGCAGAGTACGTGGCCAGTCATAGGGTTGGGCTGGCGGGATTATATTCAGAATTTCTGGATGCGCCAAGCTTCTCGGTGCAGGAAACGGGACCCCGCTTGCGCCCGAGTTGCCGCTCGGGAACTTTGTGGAGCGATGGATGGCAACTGCTCCGGGAAGTGCCCCATCTGTCTCTGGGTAAGCCAAAAGAGGAGACAGCTATGCATTCACGAGGACGCATCGCGTTAGCCATTGCGGCGCTGCTGCTGGTGCTGGGGATCGCCCCCGGCACGGCCTTTGCCGCGGCCAAAAAGAAGAAAGCTGACAAGCAGGAACAGAGTTCCGCCAAGGTAGACGTGAATACAGCGTCGCAAGCCGAGCTTGAGGCGCTGCCCGGCATAGGTCCGGCGACGGCAAAGAAGATCATCGATGGACGTCCGTACAAGTCGGTCGCCGATCTGCGCCGCGCCGACATCTCCGACGACACGCTGAAGCAGATCCGTCCGCTGGTGAAAGCCTCGCGGGAAAGCTCGGCAGAGTCCGCGAAGAGCGAAGCAAGTGGCAGCGACGAAACGGCCGGCAAGGCTACCAAAAGCAGCAAGTCTGATTCGTCCGCGGAAAAAGAGGCAAAATCGGGCAGCGGCAACGTCGACTTGAACACGGCCTCGCAGAGCGAACTGGAAGCGCTGCCTGGCGTGGGCGCGGTCACGGCAAAGAAGATCATCTCCGGCCGTCCGTATTCTTCGGTGGACGATCTCGCGAAGGCGGGCGTCTCGGCCAAGACGATCGAGAAGATCCGCGGCAGCGTGACGGCTTCCGGCAACACGAGCGAATCCAGCAGAGCCAGCAGGAAGAAAGACGAAGGCGAGCTCGACAAGAAGCAGTCGAGCAAGTCGGCGGACCAGCAACCGAGCGGCGAGACCACCGAGCCCGCCTCGAGCAGCTCGCCCGCGACCGGAGCCGACAACCGCGCCAACTCCGGCTCCGATTCCGCCCGCGCCGGCAACATGCCGCAGAGCGACACCACCCCAGCGGCCGCGGGCGGCGGCAATGGACAGGTCTGGGTGAACACCGACACAAAGGTCTACCACTACGAAGGCGAGCACTGGTACGGCAAGACGAAGCACGGCAAGTACATGTCGGAAGCCGATGCCAAGGCTGCCGGCTATCGCGCCGCAAAAAACGAAAAGCCGAAGGAGTAAGCCATGGGATTGATGGACATGATCAATAGCGCGGTAGAGGGGCATCCGGACGTTTCGCCGGAGCAGCACACGAACCTGGTGCAGACCGCGATGCAGATGTTCGCCAACCACGGCGGCATCACGGGGCTGTTGAACAACGCGCGCTCGCAAGGACTGGAAGGCGCGGTGCAATCGTGGATCGGCACCGGCGCCAACCACCAGGTCACTGCCGACCAGATCGAGAACCTGATCGGGCAGGACCGGCTGAATCAACTGGCGAGCCGCGTAGGCGTCTCGCCGGAAACGGCGCGAGCGGCGCTGTCACGCGTTTTACCGATGATCGTGGATCACGCCACGCCACAAGGCAAGATGCCACAGGCTGCATAAGAAAAAAGCGGGCGGGCACGAACCATTGCCCACCCGCTCTTTAACAACCTGAGAAGTCAGCCGTCAGGCTGCGCGCGTGGTTGCCTTCTTTCCGGCGCGCGCCAGGTTCACGATGGCCTGCGCCCGCAGCACGAACCTGTTCTCCGCGAGGTCGCGGATGGTCTTGATATTCAGCGCCTTGTGCAGCGCTTCTGCGTCCGACTTCGACAAACCTTCCAGCGCGTCGACCGGCGACTCGGCCAGTTCGTCGAAATCTTTCGCTTCAAAAGCCTTATCCAGATGCCTGCTGATGTCTGCCATTGTGGTGCTCTCCTCTAAGAATTTTTTGTTGGCGACATTCTGCTCTCTATCCAGAGCTGGATGTTGAGAAATCGAGAGCTGCTGCTGGATGGCCGGCGCGGAAATTGTGTTGACAATGTTCGCTATCAGGCATAGCGTTCGCTGCGCGACTTGTACTTACACCCAGGAGAACCCATATGAGAGTAGGCAAGAAAGGAATCACGCTCGTCTTCGTTGCAACGTTCTACGCCGTCTTGGGCTGGTCCCAGACTTCCTCGGCAGGCGGCTCGAACACCGCAGCCATCAACGCGCAGAACGCGAACAAGGTTTGCAGGATCTTCTTCCAAACACCGAAGCCGGGCATGACAGCGCAGTTCGAAGCCGCGCGCAAGAAACACAATCAGTTCCACGCGTCGCAGAAAGATACGTGGACATGGAACACCTACCAGATCCAGACCAGTGAGCTGACCGGAACCTACGTCACCTCGACTTGCGGACACAGTTGGAAGGACTTTGATACCTGGGAGCAGAAGATGGGCAAGGTCGACGCCACGGACGCCGGTGCAAGCATCGGACCGACGGTGCAAGGCGGTAACAATGCGTTCTACACCTATCGTTCCGACATGAGCCTTTCTGCCGACATGCCGATGGCGCCGATGGTGTCGGTGACTATCTACACCTTGCATCCGGGAGCAGCGCCTGACTTCATCGACGCTGTAAAAAAGGTGAACGACGCGCTCAACAAGCAGCCGGATTGGCCGAAGACCTCGGGGTGGCTGCAACTCTCCAACGGCGGTGAAGCGCCGACGTTCGTCCTGCTGAACGCGCGGCAGAACTGGGGCGAGTTCGCTCCACGCGACAAATCTCCGCAAGATGTGCTGACGGAGTCGATCGGTAAAGAGGCGGCGGACGCGGTTTACAAAACCTTCCGCGAGAGCACGGCGCACCTGCAGGTGCACGCCGCTGCGTACCGTCCGGATCTGAGCTACACGCCGGCGAAGTAACCACGTCACGAACATGGTGATGCGGGGCGCGGGCAGGTGCGCCCCGTCTGAGCCCTTACTTCTTGCTCTGCTCGTAGACCTCGCGGATGGCGCTGATAACCGTCTCGGGGTCGTCGAACTGGATGTACTCCGAGCTGTTGTGCGCGAAGATCTGTCTGGAGTTCGACGATTGCGCGAGCCAGCGCGCCTGCGCTTGCGTGGTCTCCTGCTCGTACTTAACGTGCTCGGGGGTGTCGGGCGGCTTGCGCTCCAAATGGCCCACGCCGTGGTTGCCGCTGGTGAGCACGCGGATGGGGCGGGCGCCGAACGAGCGGCTGTGCTGCTGCAGCCACGTCTCGTCGGCCGGTGTCTGCTCCATCTCGGAGATATATGCGTCGTAGAGGGCGACCTTGGTCTGCACGAGGTGAAGGAGTGCGTCGTTCAGTTCCGGTGACCATTCTTTTTCGGGAATGCCGCGGAAGAATTGTTGCGCGCAGGTGCGTTGCGGCTGGCCGGGGCGAGACTTCAATAGCGGCAGCGGCTTGTGCTCGGCGACTGCGTTGCGACAGTCGCGCAGCTGCGCGATGATGCCGATATCGCCTTGGTGCGACTTTTCGCGCAGCTCGGCGGGGCCAATGTCGTCGGAATCAGCGTCGACCATCACCATCCCCGCGACCTCGCGCATGTGCAGCGCGGCGAAGGTGCGCACGTTGTCGCCGCCGAAAGCGCTGCCCACCAGAATGTAAGGGCCGCGGACTTTCGCGTTGTGAAGCGCGCTGCGCAACTCTTCCGCGATGCGAACGCTGGTGCGCGGCATGGGTCCGGGATCGCTGAAGCCCACGCCGCCACGATCGAAGCTGCAGGCGCGCGTGAACCTGGCCACTTCCGGCTGCACCTTCGACCATGCCGGCGCCCAGTCTTCCCACCCGGAATCGAAGACGACCGCCGGCGAGCCGCTGCCCATGCAAACCAGATTCAGCCGAGTGCCGTTGGCGGGGACGAGCTGCGCGGGTTTCGCGTAAACGATGTCGGCGGGGCTTTCCGGTTGCTGCGCGGAAATGGTTGCAGCCGCGATGAGTAGGAGTAAGAAGCAGCCGACGCGGGATCGGATCATGGTCAGCCTCCGTAAAAGAGACGTTCAGCGCCCGAAAATGTCATAGCGGGCGGCGTGATGTGTCCCAAACAATCCGTAGTTTGTCCGTTTGCAAGCGCATTTCGTCCCAAGTTGCTTGCCTGCTCCAGGCGGAAGCCTAGACTCGTAGAATGCGACCCGTAGCCCTAGCATTCTCTCTCCTCCTCGCCACCGTCGCATTCGGGGCCACCCGGCCCGACGATGCGGCGGTGCTCACGCGCGAAGATTCGTTCGCTGAGAAGACCATCTCGCGAACCTACACGCTCGACCTGCCGTCGAACGGCTGCGTCGATTTGCAGTTCGGCGGGCAGATCACCTCCGGGAAGATCGCGTGGCGGCTCATCGATCCCAGCGGCAAAGAACGCATGGCAGTCCAGACCACGCGGCGCGCCTCGGGCAAGACGCAAGGGATACGCTCCATCGCCGGCAAGTGGAAGCTCACCGTCGAAATCGAGAACGCCACCGGACAGAGCTGGGTCCGCTGGAACCGCTAAAACCAGGAAGCAGGATGCGGGAAGCAGGGCGCAGGAAAACCCCTCTGCACCGGTTCTGCTATTTGGCTGATGCCGCTTGTGCGCGCGACGTCATCGCTGCCAGCTCGGCCGCGAGCTGCTCGCGCAGACTCGCCGGCTCGAGTATCTCGGCGTGCGAGCCGAGGCCAAGCACCATAAACAGCGCTTCTTTCTCGTGATCGAAGCGCACGCGCAGCGTGATCCAATCGTCCGCGCTGCGGCCTTCTTGCTTCGTACTCAAGTGCCAGGTCTGCATCCACGCCGCGGCGCGCGGCTCCAGCCGCAGCACCGCCTCGAAGGTCTTGCGGCTCTCCTGCAGGCGCTCGCTGGAAGCTTGCCAATACGCGGCGAGGTCGAAACCGGCTGGACGCTTCGCGGATTGTTCGAGCAGCTTGGCCTGCTCGATGCGCGAAACGCGGAATGTCCGCAGACCGCGGACCGTATTCGCCACCAGATACCAGGTACTGCCTTTAGCGACGAGGCCCAGTGGATCGACACGACGCGGCGCTACGCGTCCGGCTTCGCCCGGCTTGCGGTAATGGATGAGCAGCTTGCGGTCGTGCGCCACCGCTTCCTGCACCAGCGGCAGCCATGTCAGATTTTCGCTACTGCCGCGCCACGCGGCGGTGTCCACGTGCAGGCGCTGGCGGATGTTCACCGCCTTGGCGCGCAGCGCATCGGGCATGGCAGCGACCAGCTTGCCGATTGCGCGCTCGGCGGCGCCGGCTAGCCGCGCATCGCCCAGGATGCGCGGCTGCGACATCAACAAAGCGCGGATCTCGGCTTCGTCAAGCCCGGGCACCTGGGTGCGCCAACCATCGTCGAGCTGCCATCCGCCACGAGCGCCGCGAAGTGCGAAGACCGGCACCCCGGCCGCGCTCAGCGACTCCATGTCGCGGTGCACGGTGCGCTCGGAGACTTCGAGTTTCTTGGCGATAGAGCGTCCGGAAAGCTGCCCATGGGATTGCAGCAGCAGTATCTCGGAGAGCAGGCGGTCGGCGCGCATAAAGAGCAGTACCTAGTACCCAGAAGATCGAAAGCAACTTCTCGAAAATTTAGCGCCGTAATTATGACATTAGCTGTCATATATGCGCCGTTAATCTTTTGCGTGCGGAGCCAATGGCTCCCGTAAGGAGAACGTCGATGAAATTAGCGGAGATGTTTGCGGCCGAGCTGGACCGCGAGGCAGCAGGAACCCGTCGCGTATTGGAGCGCGTGCCGGTGGGGAAAGACGACTGGAAGCCGCATCCTAAGTCGATGCCGCTGGGAACGCTGGCGAACCTGGTGGCCAGCATGCCGTCGTGGATCCAGATGATGATCGAGACCGAGGAACTCGACATCGCTCCCGTGGGCGAGAAGAAGTACGAACAGGCGAAGCTGCGCACACCGAAGGAGCTAATCGCCGCGCACGATGAACACGTGGCCAAGGCGCGGGAAGCGTTGAAGAAGGTGAGCGAGGAGCACCTGATGAAGATCTGGTCGCTCAAAGCGGCCGGGAAAGTGATGGATGAGAAGCCGCGCTACATGATGATCCGCGACGGAGTGTTGAACCATCTCGCGCACCATCGCGGGCAGTTGACGGTCTACCTGCGACTGAACGAGGCGAAAGTCCCGCCGGTCTACGGTCCCACCGCGGACGAAGCTTAGTCTCCTCTGGCAGGAGGAACTGGGGCTGCGGCCGCACGTCTCCCGCCTGAATACCGGGCGGGAGGCGCCGGTGGCGCGCTCTGACGGCAGTGCTAAGGGAAGATTTCAGTGGTAGCGGCCCATGAACAGGCGTACGCTTTGCCCGACCATGGGTACCGCAACTGTTTCGAAGGTCTCTTCGCCGCGCACCGCGCGTCTGCGGCCGAAGTACGTGGTTTTCGCGATCATCGCCGCGATGATGGCCTACGTACTACATCACAACGAGAGCTTCCTCATTCATCGCGCGGACCCGTTCTGGCAGCACATCTCCAGCTTCAAGTGGTGGCTGCTGCCGCACGGACTGGCGGGAGCGTGCGCGCTGTTTCTGGCGCCCATGCAATTTTCCGATCGGCTGCGCAAGCGTTATCCGAAATGGCATCGTGTGGCAGGACGCATCTATGTGGCGGGAGCTTTCATCCTGGCGCCGCTCGGTGTATACATCCAATATTTTGAGGAGCGAATCGGCGCACCACGCTCGATCACGATAGCTGCAATCGTCGACGCGACCCTGCTCATCTCGACGACCGCGATCGCCTTCTACTTCATCTTGCGCGGAAAAGTGCAACAACATCGTCAATGGATGACGCGCAGCTACGCCGTCGCGCTCGTCTTCTTCGAGGTGCGGGTGATCTCTGGAGTGCTTGGCATGGATGACAGCCTGGCGGCTGGTGAAGTCATCATCTGGATATGCCTCGCATTCAGCCTGTTGATCGCGGATGTGATCCTGCAACTGCAGGAATCGTGGCGCGGACGCTCGGCGGCGGCCGCAAGATCCGCCGGCTAACTGGCGCGCTCGTCCTGGAGCAGCGCATCGACGACAGCGAAAATCCCTTCCACTCCATCGCGGGAATCGACGGCTGCATCCGGCGGCACGGGTTGGAATGCGCCCGAAGCGTGGATCACAAGGATGCGGGTCTGCGGGCTGATGAGGCGGCTTTTGGCGATCAGGACCTCGCGGTCTTGGCGGGAAAGGCTGTGGCCCAGAACTATGACCTCGGCCCACTCGGCCGAAAGTAGTTGTTCCGCTTTTGTGCGCCTGGTCGCGGTCAGGACTTTGTAGCCGCGCGACTCATAGAGCATTTTTTCGGAAGCGAGCAAGGCGGGGTCTCGCTCGACCAGAAGAATGACGACGGGCGGCACGGAACACCTCTCATGGCGGGGGAGGTGATTCTTGCCGATTATCTTGGGAGTACGCCGGCGACTCAATCAGGCTGGTACCTGAGACTCAAGCCGGTTACCTACCCGTGCTTCCAGGCCCTATATGGCTGTGCGTCCGCCGAACTCTTCCAATAGCGTCAGCAGTTCGCGAGGTTCATAGGAGCTGATGGTACGGTCGGCCCAGTCGCACTTGTTTGCAATGCGGGGCGTGAGGGCGACGATGGGGACGTCGGGGTTGATCTTCCGAAGCTCCTTCACCATCTTCCGACACTCCATATCTTTCAGCCCGGCATCGACGGCGATGGCGTCCACGGCAGGGAAGCGGCGGAGCATATGGATGCCTTCTTTGGCGGAGTGCGCCGTGAGCACATTGTGCTTGGCGGTTTCCAGAAGAAGTTTGCGGGTGGAGAGTGCCTGCCCGGGCTCGACCTCTACCACAAGGAAGGCCAACCTGTGTCCGTTTTGTTTGCCTGCTGACATCACGAATCTTGGGATGCGGCGCTTTTGGAATGCGTTGTGGCGCACTGGGCGCCCCGGACAGAGCTGCTGTCGTGCCCGGGGCGCAGCAGCTACTTACCAAAACGTGAGCTTCCGAATCCCAGGAGTAATATTTCTGCATGGCACACGATCTTGAACAGACCCTCGCGCTGATCGAGCGCACCCCTAAGGTCCTGAACGCTTTGCTTCGCGACCTTCCTGACGCATGGACGATGCGCAACGAAGGTGAGAAGACGTTTAGCCCCTACGACGTGGTCGGTCACCTGATCCACGGCGAGCTGGCGGATTGGATCCCGCGTACCAACCGCATCCTTGAAGATGGCGAGAGCAAGGCATTCGAAAAGTTCGACCGCTTCGCGCAGGAGCGCGAAAGCAAGGGAAAGTCGCTGGGAGAGTTGCTCGATGAGTTCGCGCGCCTGCGTGCAGAGAACGTCCGCAAGCTGCGCGAATTGAAACTCAGCGACACGGATCTAGAGAAGACGGGGAAGCACCTCGTGCTCGGGACGGTGACGCTTTCGCAATTGCTCGCGACCTGGGCGGCACACGATCTATCGCACCTGCACCAGCTTTCGCGCGTGATGGCGTCGCAGTACCGCGAGAACGTCGGCCCGTGGACGAAATTTTTGGGCGTGATGCAGTGCCAGGGCCACAGCGAATAAGACAGGAGGCGGGCAGGGGGCAGAAAAATGCCCGACGCCGAAGCGCCGGGCATTTGTCCCTTCCCCCGTCTAACTAGGCCTGCTTGCGGTCGCGGTCCTGCTGGTTGCCCTGCTGGTTCTCGCGATCCCCTTGTTGTCCCTGAGCGGGTTTTTTCTGTTCGCCCATGTCGTTGCCGCGTTCCTGACCTTCATCCATGCGGTTGCCCTGGTTCTCTCTGTTGCGGTCTTCCATTGCGTCTCCTTTAAGAAGGACTGCAATTCGTGAGATGGTGACCGCTGTTGACGTGCTGCCACAAATCGAGCAGCAGCCCGCGAATCGTAAGCTGCCGCTGTTTTGCGACTCGCATATAAGATGGATGACCATGAAATTGATGGCAGCAGCGGCCCTGTTGTTCTGTGCGCTGTGCTGCTTCGCTGCTGAGCCACTGCGGCTTACGGGATACATCGAGGTCCCCGGCCCGAAAGGAAAGCGCTTCGACTATCTGACCATCGACCCCGAACGTCATCATCTTTTCGCTACCCATCTCGGCGCAGGGCAGCTTTACGTTGTGGATCTGGGAAAGAACCAGGTTTTGAAGACGATCAGCGACCTGCCCGGCATCGAGGGAGTAGAGATCGCCACGGAGGCGACGAAGGTCTATACCTCCGACTGGTTCGAGAACAAGATCGGCGTCATCGACCTTGAGACGTTACAGCTGATAAAGAAGATACCGACCGAAGCCAAGCCTGACGGGATCGCCTACGCTGCTCCGTTCCATAAGATCTACGTCTCCGACGAGCGCGCGAAGGCGGAAGCCGTGGTCGACGTGAACAAAGATGAGATCGTTGCCACGTTGCACTTCGACAGCGAAACCGGGAATGTCCGCTACGACCCTGAGTCCAAGCGCGCGCTGGTGAACTTGCAAGACAAGAACCTGATCGCGGAGATCGACCCAGCCACCGACAAAGAGACTGCCCGGTATCCAGTCGGCGAGTGCCGAGGAAATCATGGGATGGCGCTCGATGTAGAGCATCGCCTGGCATTTCTCGTCTGCGAAGACAATAACCTGTTGAGCGTCTTCGATCTGCGCTCGCATCGCCCGGTTCAGACGCTGCCTATCCGGGAGGGTGGTGACGTTGTCGCCTACGATCCCAGCCTGCGTCGCGTTTACGTCGCCTGCTACAGCGGATTCATCTCGGCCTTCCAGGAAGAGAGCGGCCGGCTTCGCAAGCTCGGCGACGTGGCGGTAGAGAAGAAGGTCCATAGTCTGGCCGTCGACCCCGCTACGCATAAGGTGTATGCACCCGAGCAGGAAGAGCATGGGCGGCCTTCGGCGCGCATCGCCGTCTATGAGGCGGTCGAGTGAGGCGGATCGTCCTGGTTCTGCTTACCGCAGTTTCGTTCTGCGCCGTTGCCCATGCGCAGGGCGGGCCGCCACTGCTTACCGACGACCCCGGCACTGCCGAATACAAACATTGGGAGATCAATCTCCCGGTGGTGCCGGAAATTCGCAGTGACTCCCGCCAATTCGAGATCCCCAACTTGGACTTCAACTATGGCGCGACCGACCACACGCAATTGAAGTTCGAGATCCCTGTGCTGGTGGAATGGTCCGATAGAAACGGCACGCATGCCGAGGTGGGCGACGGCAATTTCGGAGTCAAGTGGCGCTTTGTCGACGAAAAGACGCGCGGCTTCGATCTTTCCATGTACCCGCAGTTCAGCTTCAACAGTCCAGGACCGAAGCGGCTGGTGGACCGCGGCTCCGAGCTGCTGCTGCCTCTGCAGATCATGAAGACGTTCGGCAAATGGGAGGTGAACGCCGACGGCGGTTACATCATCCGCCAGCACCTGATGGATGAGCTCACCTTCGGTCTCGCCGGCGGATATCAGCTCAACGACACGCTGGAGCTGATCGGCGAGCTGCACAGCGTGCCGCTCCGCGACTTTTCCGAGAACGAGAGCGTGTTCCAACTCGGCGGCCGCAAGAAGCTCAGCGAGCACTGCATCTTCTTATTTGCCGCGGGCCGTTCCATCCCCGGTTCTACCGACCACGAGCCCAAATTCATCGGCTATTTCGGCCTGCAGATCATCGTAGGAAAATAAATTTTCCAGCAGCTACCCTGCTTTCGTGGTAAGCATCCATATTCTTGAAATTCCAGAGTTCTGGAAAGGGCCCCGCAATGCGTTTTCACCGCCTCCTTCCCCTCCTCTTTCTTGCTTTCTTCTTCAGCAGCTTCCAAGCCTCAGCGCAGACGTGCAACGCCGGAGGAACCAGTCCTTCCGTGACCATCTGCATGCCGACGGATGGAAGCGCGGTGAACTCGCCGATCCACATTCAGCTCGCGACGAACGACACCGCGACGGTGGACCTGCTGCAGGTGTATTACAACCGGGTGAAGCGGTGGGAGAACCACGTGAGCAGCGCCGATATCTTTCTGGCTGCAGGATCCAGCCCGGTGACGATCACGGCCGTGGCTCACGACACATCAGGGCGATGGTTCCAATCGACCGTTTCCGTGACGTTCTCGCAGAAAAGTTTTGGCTGCAACGCCGACCAGATCAGCGGTCAAGACGCCCGCAGCGTGATCATCTGCCAGCCGATCGATGGCGAGATCCATTCTTCTCCGGTGCATCTGGCATGGAACGGGACCAGCCCGCAATCTTCGCATGTACCGAATGCCACGCAGATCTTTGTGGACGGAGTCAGCATGTTCAAGACGCCGCCGGCAACGCGCAACGGGTTTCCCTTGAACATAACGGATCTTCCTCTATCGCTCGGGCGCCATCGCATCACGGTGCAGGCCTACGATCCTTCGGGCTCCTATAAGTCCACCATCTACATGCACGTTTTCAAGATAAGCCAGGGCTGCGAGCCGCCCTCGGTCCTGCCGGCTGTGGAGTTGTGCAGCCCCGTGGATGGAGGCACGGTGAGCGGGATCATCCTTTTCCAGGCGAGCGCCGCCGCCGGTACCGGGATAAAACAGATGCAGGAATTCGTGGACGGCAACCTGGTGCTTACCAGCTCGCACGCGTGGGTTCAAAACGCCGTGAATGCCTCGCCGGGGCAGCACACTGTCACGGTAAAGGCGACGGACTATCAGGGCAACACGTTCCAGCGCTCGGCGACCGTGAACGTGCAATGAAATCGCGGGTCTCAGGGCGATTACCTTCGTAATTTGGGACGGGTCCAAAACCGGGATAGAGTTTGCCCATGACAAAGAACCTCCCCTCGACGGGCGAGACCCAGGCCATCTCGGCCGTACCTGAGCACCACCATGGCTTCGTGGACAACTGCATCGCGCTGATCCAGAACCTTCTCGATCAGCGTTCCCTGGACCTGCCCGAGGTCCACCCGCAGCCGGAAGAAGCGCCAGACCGGTAGCCTTCCCAAAATCAGCGGCTGATATATTCGAAGGATGTCTTTGATCGACCGCATCGTCGAACATAACCGCGCTTACGCAAAAAAAAGTTTTGACCTGGCCCACCTGACCGCCGAGCCGCAACGGCATCTAGTCATCATCGGTTGCATGGACGCGCGCATCAGTTTCCAGCAGACTCTGGGCCTTTCCATCGGCGACGCTCACTTCATCCGCAATGGCGGCGGCATCGTGACCGATGACGTGCTCCGCTCGCTGGTGCTTTCCAACCGCTTGCTGGGAACGACCAGCGTGATGATCATCAATCACACCGACTGCGGGTTGAACCGCATGACCGACGATGAGATGAATAAGAGGTTCCAGAAGGAGTTCGGGGGCGGTGTGGAGATCAAATTCCACGCCTTCACCGACACGCGGAAGAATGTTCGCACTCAGCTCGAACGGGTGCGCTCGCATCCGTGGCTGAAGTTCGAGGAAGTGCGCGGTTTCATCTACGACGTGAAGACCGGCTTGCTGGAAGAAGTCGCGTAACTTCAAATGGCTGCCGCGGCCGCTAGAGGGGCTTCGCGTTCCGCGAAGCGTCCCTTCAAGCGGAGGATCGGGTTTTCGAAGGCGAACCAGGAAATGCTCGCCACCGCGACCGCTACTCCAATCTGCACGGCTGCGAGGATGACCGGTCCAGCACCCTTCTCCACCAACCATGAATAGAATCGCGTCTTCTCCAACAGGGCGAAACATAGAACGTGGCAGAGATACAGCCCGTAGCTGATCTTGCCGACGTATCGTAGCGGCGGGAGCCGCAGAACCCACTTAAGCCACGCGCCGGCTGGGGAGAGGACAACGACCAGCACGCAGGCGAAGAAGAGCGCTAGAACACTGTAGAGGCCCAGAAACTCCAATCCGGAGCCTTCGATCGTTCCAAAACAGTACAGCAGCACCGCCCCGAGAGCAGCCATTCCAAAGCGCGACAGCCTCAGCAATTTCTCGGCTGGAACGAGTTGCTGCTGGGTCAAGACGGCCACCGCTGCGCCGTACCCCAGCGCATCGATCCTGCAGTATGTGGATGTATACGCCAGCTCCCACGTGCCTGTGTAGTACGCAACCGCAAGCCGGGCCAATGGCGAAATCACCAGGATGATCCCGCACGCTTTCAGCAGCCCCTTGGGTGAGCACGCCGCGACCAGGAAGGGCCAGAACATATAAAACTGCTCTTCCACTCCCAGAGACCACGTAGGTTGGAGCGCGGCGCCGAAGTCCTGCCACGGAAACAGATTCTGAACAAAGAACACGTACGCCCAAGGCTTGATGCGCGTGATCACAGGGTTCAGTTGCGGCCAAAGCAGGTGCAAGGTCAACACAGCCAGGAGCAGCAGGAAGTATGCCGGCCAGATTCGCAGCACGCGCCGTGCATAGAAGTTGCGATAGTAGTTTTTTTCGCCTTTAGCCCTAAAAAGGATGCCGGTGATCAGGAAACCGGACAATACGAAGAACAGATCAACGCCGGCCCATCCGAAATTCGCTATCTTCCAGTACCGGGTCCCATTCAAGACAAAACAGTGTCGTAAAAGCACTGCAAGCACTGCGAAGGCACGCAAGCCATCCAGTTCCGGGATCCGCCGCTCCTGCATGAGTCTGTAGAGTCTAAGCGAACTACGAGTTTTCAGGGCAAGGAAAGCAATCGTTAGTTCGACCCGGTGTCAGCGCACGGAGCTCCTGGCCGGTCGGTGCTGGGCAATTCGGATGCCTTTGCCGGCTTGGGTCGCGACTTGGAAGCCGCGTTGCCGCCTGCGAGGGCGGCGATCTTCAGCAATAGCAGCTGGCTGTTATCTACACCAGTCCGAACCGGTAAAAAAAAGCGACAGCGATGTTCCGCTGCCGCTCCGGCCAGAGTTTCGGTTACTTACTTTGTGCGCAGTAGCCCACGCCGTTCAGGCTCTGATTGCTCCAGAGCGTCTGAACGGGATAGCTGCGTCCGTCATTGCCGGTCATGTTGAAGGGTGAGCCCGGAATGGCGAGGCCGTCGCCGACCCAAGCACACTTGTCGCCATTCTCCCAACCCTGGTAATCGAACCAGGCGCCGTTCTGGACCTGGCCGGTTTGTTCCTCCGCTCCCGGATCGGTGATAGTCTCGGCGATCTCGTGACCGAGAACGATGGTCACTCCATCCAGATCGCCTGCGGGTGCAGGATTCACGAAGTCCTGACCGCAACTCCCGCCAGCGTTCAAGATGTACGGCATGTTCGTGAAGGAAATGTTCGACTGCACACCGGGATATGCGACCGGCGTGGTGAAGTCGTGCCAAGCACAGTAATTACCCTGGTTGAATCCGGCTTCATTGAACTTCTGCGGGGTCGCGATCACGAGGTTCGTGTTCTTGAAATCGGTCACGTGCAAAACCTGCGCCGCATGGGCCGCCTCAGCCGCGATCTCGAGAGGCGTCAGGTTGTCGTGGATCGGCGACGTGTCGTCGACCAGCACGCCCGCCAGCATGTGTCCCGGGTTTCCGATGTTGGTGTAGGTTGCGTTGCCGTTGTCCTGGTAGAACTGCGTCATGATGTTCGTCCATGACGTGCCGCCGATGGCTGCGATGAAGCGCTTCATTAGTGCGCCCACTCCATCAGGATCGTTGGCGGGGTTGGTCAGGCTGCTATGGTCGAAAGCGCCGGACCTACCCCAACCCCAGAGCACCAGGTAGATCTTCGGGTTCACCTGCACTCCTCCCCCAAAGTAGGCCATGTTCACCGGCATCGGTTGCCCTGCGGCAACGCCCGGCGGACATATACCGTAGTCGGCGCAGATGTCTTTCGCCGGCGGTGTGATGCCGACCGGCGGCATGGCGTGCGGGTTCGTGGGGGCCGAGCGCACGCAGCCGTCACCGCTTGCGTCAAAGGCGCGATTACTCCACAGCGGTTGGACAGCGAAACGAGTCTTGTTGTTCATGCTCACCATGCCCAGCTTCGTCCACGCGCATTTGTCGCCATTCTCACTGCCCTGCGCGTCGTTCCAGCCGTCTTGTACGGTGGCGAAATTGTCCGGGTCGGTCACGGCTTCGGCATATTCGTGCCCTACGACGATGCTGTAGCCATCGAAGACTCCGTGCCCAAAGCTATCGCTGGTGACGTTCACCGAATTCATGCCGCAACCACTGGTGCCGAGTACCGGCCAGCTCGCGTTCAGGAAGGGAATGAACGCGTACTGCAGGCGGTAGGGGTTTCCAACTCCATTCAGGCTTGTCGTTTGCGTGTGATATCCGCAATAGACCGGTTGCCCGGTGCCGATCGTACGCGGTGGGGTCAGGATGATGTAGGTCGCATTAGGGTCATAGTTGAAGTGGGCCGAAGCGCGGATCGCCTCCTGTGCCAACGGATCGTCGGCCAGGTTCTCAGCCAGTCCGAGCGTGACGATATCGTCGGGAACGGGCGTGCTGTCGGTCCACACGCCCTTCAGCTGACTGCGGGGATTGGTGATGTAGTCAGCGCCGCTCACGCTTGCACAGTTTGTTGTACCTGCCGGTACGTTGCGGCAGTATTCGGTCTGAATCGCTGCCCAAGAGGTCCCTCCCAGATTACTTAAGAAAGAGGTTACGTAGTTCTGCAACTGCTGGCTGGTGAAGGAGACTCCGTTAGCGTCGGCGGTGGTGAAGCCGTTCGCCCAATCGGGGCCCCAGAAGATCAGATAAGTCGCCGGCTTCTTCTCGATGCCGATCGCACCCGACCCGGCGTTGCCGCCGTGATAGACGAGGTCATTCGCTAGCGAGTTTGGATTCGGCGTGTTGGGCTGTCCCGGGGCCCAGAAGAAGTGCTTGGGATTGGTCTTGGTTTGTGCGCTCGCGGAGAGGGCCGCAAATACAAAAAGAAAGACCGCCATGATGGCGGTCGTCGTCAAAGTCGGAAGGGTATACCAAGCTGTCCGAAGAGGAACCAGCAGGGAGCGATTCATAGTCTTTCCTCGCAATATGAGATAGCAGCACTACTACTTGGCCGGGGATTAAAGATGCTGGTCTTTGTTGGGCGGGTTGTACTCTGAGGTTAAGTGGAGTAGATTGTTGTACTTCAAGTTGGCGTAAGCGGCGTCAATAGCTATCAGGGGTAGTACTACTCCAATCAGCATGTCAGGGATAGAAACCACCAAGCACACCTCGCCTGAGCTGCCCACTGCGGAGCGGGTTCTCATCGCCGCCAAAGCCCTGTTTGCGCAAAATGGTTTTGAGAACACCACTACAGCCTCGATCGCGCGAATGGCGCGCACCAGCGAGTCGCAGATCATCAAGCATTTCGGCAGCAAGGAAGGCCTGCTGGAGGAGATCTTCGAAGACGGCTGGAGGCACATGGCGCACTCCTTTTCGGCTATCGAGTACCTGCCCGATGCCGGGACGAAGCTGCAGGCCCTTGTCGGCTCGGTGCTGACCAAGCTCGAAGAAGACGAAGAACTGAAGCGGCTCTTCCTGCTGGAAGGCCGACGCATTCGGCGCGAGGGGCACCTCATTCTGATCACTAAGGGCTATCTCGATCTGATCAAGGTCGTGGACGGCCTGCTGGCCGAGATGAAGCAGAACGGCCAATTACGGGCCGATTTGAATGTGGAAGCCGCGCGTTCGGCGATGATCGGTATGGTAGAAGGCCTGTTGCGCGACAAGATGCTGGGCAAGCGCGGCAGCTATCCTGCGAACTTCACCTCGGAAGATATTCGCAAGCTCTTCCGCTGTCTGCTGCAATCGTTTTCCGCGGGAAAGTAGCAAGAAACAGACTAAGAGTCTGTCAAGTCCCCGGTTCCGCATTCATTAATGAACCTTCGAGACTTGCTGCTGGCGGCGAGGCCGCATATTGTTCGCCTTGCAAGCGGCCCTAAAAAATTCTCGGGAAGGGTTTCAAGGCGCCGACGAAAGAGCTCTGCGAAAGCAGAGCTTTTTCTTTTAAGGGGAACACCGGAAGCGCCAGTTCACGCCGCGAAGGCAAAAAATTACCGCCCTTGTGAACATTGTTCCGTCTGTCATTTCGAAAACACTTACGCAACGCTTTGCATATCAGCAACTTACAAGTTCCTGGACTTGGCATGTCCGTTGCCCTAAGAACCGGGCAGAAGGAGCTTCCGCATGAAAGCGGCCCCCAGCTACCGAAGCGTTCGCAGTAGCCGTCGCCAGATGGTACACAGCGCCGCGCAGATCATGGTTCCGGGAGAGGGCGAGCATAATGCCATTGTTCGCGATGTCAGCGCGGATGGCATCTTCGTCTATTCCAACTTCAAACCGGCACTGGGTGCCGATATCGCCCTGACCTTCACCACACGGGTTGGGAAAGAGATGGTCAAGATCTTTGCCCATGCCAGGGTGGTGCGCGTGCAGCAACTGGTCGCGGGCGCGGCGCCGGGGATCGCCGCCAAGTTCTCCAAACGTATCGAATGCGACTTCCCACCGGATACCTGGTGCAATCCCGAGTCGTTGCCGCAGCTCGAACCTACAGCGGACGACGCCGCCTGAGTCATTTACCCTTCTGACATCATCTGATCTTTAGGGCAGGTCAGACGGTCGCAACGCCGCTTTGTCACGCCTTTTCTTGTCCTCCAACAGTTTGTAAAATGCCTTGCCGGGGCGTATATTAAGCAGTTGCAGGGTGGTACCCAGGGTCATCTGTTCTTCCCCGAAACCTGAGGAAGCGATCCACCGCGGCCTGTGAGATTGCCAGCGCGGATTTCGGCGAAGTGGTCGAGTGGGCGCGAGCCCACTTTTTATTTGCGCGACTAGCCGTCGAGGCGGAGGCGCTGTCGCGCAAACCATAGCCAAAGAAGCTACATGGTGGACTTGGACAATATTCAGGCGATCGCCGAGCGCGTCGCCGGTGGGTATGGGCTCGAAGTGGTCGAAGTGGACCTGCGCGGCGGCGGTAAGCACCGCATGCTGCGGGTGGTGATCGACCGGGTGCGGCCGGCGGGGGAAGTCAGCAGCGCGCCGGCGGTTTTGGGCGTCACGCACGAGGATTGCGCGAACGTAAGCCGTGAGATGAGCACCATCCTCGACGTTGAAGACGCGGTCGGAAGCGGGCCGTACACGCTGGAGGTTTCGTCGCCCGGGCTGGACCGCCCGCTGACCAAGCCGGCGGATTACGAGCGCTTCGTGGGAAGTCTGGTGAAGCTTACGACGCGCGAACCGGTGGAGAACAACCGGCATTTTCAAGGACGGTTGGAGCGTTTTGCCGACCGCAAGTTGGTGGTGGATGTGACTCCGCCGAAGAAGAAGAACAAACCGGCGCCCGAGCCGCGCAAGCTCGAGATCGAGCTGGCGAACGTGGATAAGGCGAATCTGGTACCAGAGATTTGAACGGCGTCGCTGGTCATCGGTCATCGGTCGTCGGCCTCGGCCAATGACCAGACGACGGACGACTGACGACGATCTAAGAAGCACGGATTGCAATTATGCCCAGTCTTATACAGCAACAGATCGAAGCGTTGAGCCGCGAGAAGAACATCGACCCGCAGATCGTGATCGGGGCGGTGGAAGATGCCATTGCGGTAGCCACGCGCAAGAATCTGAAATCGCAGGAGAACCTGCGCGGCATGCTCGACCCCGAAACGGGGACGATCGAGGTGTACGCGGTAAAGACCATCGTCGAGAACGACGACGAGATGGAAGATCCGCAGATCCAGATCACTCTGGAAGATGCGCGCCGGGAAGACGAGAACGCCGAAGTCGGGGGCGAGGTGCGCTTCCATCGCGCCAGCCACGCTCTTTCGAACCCTACCGGGTTGGGCCGCATCTCGGCGCAGATCGCGAAGCAGGTGATCTTCCAGAAGGTGCGCGAGGCCGAACGCGACACGGTTTACAACGAATACATCGGGCGCGTGGGCGAGATCGTCAACGCGACGGTGAAGCGCCAGGAAGGCCCCGATCTTATCTTCGATCTCGGCAAGGCCGAAGGCCGCGCCCCGCGCAAGGAGCAGTCGCGCCTGGAATCGTTCGCCATCGGCGAGCGCGTGCGCGTGGTCATCGTGCGCGTGGAGCGCGCCAGCAAGGGACCGGGCGTCATCGTCTCGCGCGCCGCGCCGGAGCTGGTGCAGAACCTGTTCCAGACCGAAGTGCCGGAGATCTACGACGGCACGGTCGTCATCCGCGCGATCGCGCGTGAGGCGGGCGAGCGCACCAAGATCGCCGTCATGTCGAAAGACAAAGACGTCGATTCGGTCGGCGCCTGCGTCGGCATGAAGGGCATGCGTGTGCAGTCCATCATCCGTGAGCTGCGCGGCGAAAAGATCGACATCATCGAGTACCACGAAGACCCGGCTACGTTCGCGGAGAAGGCGCTGCAGCCTGCGAAGGTCGCGCGCGTCACCGTGCTGGACTCCGCCGATAAGCACCTGGAAGTCATTGTGGATGACAGCCAGCTCTCGCTCGCCATCGGCAAAAAGGGGCAGAACGTTCGCCTCGCTGCCAAGCTGCTGGGCTGGAAGATCGACATCAAGAGCGAAGAGGAGAAGCGCCAGGAGGTCGAGCAGCAGATGTCGGCCCTGGTGGGTTCGCCGACGACTCCGCTCGATCAGGTGCCCGACCTGGGCGAAGGCATCGTCGAGAAGCTCAGTGCTGCCGGCGTGACCACGGTCGAAGGGCTTGCGGATATGACTCCCGAACAGCTGGAGGAGATCCCCGGCATCGGCCCGAAGACAGTGGAGAAGATCTCGCTCGCGGTCAGCAACTATTTCGCAAGCCTGGAAGCGGCTGCAGCCGCGGCTGAGGCGGCGCCGGAGGGCGGCGAGGCAGCCGAAGTCACCGCAGCTCCCGACGACCTGGGTGCGAACGCGGATGACGCCGGCCAGTCCGGCGGGTCGGAAGGTCTTTCAGAGACCGCGACCGATTCGGAAGACAGCGTGCGCGACCTCGCCGACACCGGTCAGGCGCTCGAAGCCGATGCGGTGGCGGGGGAAGAGAACGCGCCGCCGGCGAGCGAAGCAGATTCGTCTGAAGTCCACGTGCACGGCGAAGAGCCGCACGAGGGCGAAAAGTAAATTTGTTGTCGGTACTCGATACTGACGGGAACTGGAAACCGGAAACTGGAAACTGCATTGGAAAAAGTCCGCATCAACGATTTGGCGCGCGAGCTCGAGATCAAGAGCAAAGCGGTCATAGACTATCTGCCGACCATCGGCGTCAACGATAAGAAGAGCCACTCCAGCTCGCTCGATCCCGATGTTGCCGAGCGGGTGCGCAAGCACTTCGCCGGCGGCGGTGACGATAAGCCGAAAGCGAAGTCGTCTGCGCCTGCGGCTGAGCCCAGCGGCATCAAGACCAAGATCGATCTTTCCAAGATCTCGAAGCCCGGCGACGTACTGAGCGCGATCCGCAAGCAGACCGCCGAGCCGCCTCCGGCTCCGCCCAAGCCCGCCGCGCCGGCGAAGGCGCCTGCCGCTCCCACGCCGAGCGCCGCCAAGCCGACCGTGGTCGTGAAGCCTTCGGCGGCGACACCGCCGCCAGCAGCGCCTTCGGCTCCGGCAACTCCGCCGCGCACGGTTCTGCCGCACACCGGAGCGCGCCCGAATTATGCCGTTCCGCCGGCTGCCGCGCAGCCTCCGGCAGCGCCGCCAAAGCCTCCGGCTGACATCCAGGCCAGTCAGGAGAAGCCAGCTCCAGCGGCTTCCACGCAGCAAGTTCAAGTCACACAACCGCCGACGCGTCGCGTGATCACTCCGCAGACCGGGCCGCGGCCGGTTTACTTGGCCCCTGCAGGCGGAGCGCCGGTGAACCGCCCTGCGCCGGGACGTCCTGTCCCTGGCCAGCCGATCTTTCAGCGCCCGCGTCCGGCAGGTCCGGGCGCGCCTGGTGCCCGCACGCCATTGCGTCCGGGCGAACGCCGTCCGATGCATCCCACACGTTCCTCGCCGAGTGGTGCACGCCCCGGCGGACCGCGTCCGATGGGCGTTGGCCCAGGCGGAGCTCCGCCTCCGGGCCGTCCTACGGGCCGCGCCGGAGCGCCTTCGCGGCGTCCCGGTCAGCGCTACGTTCCCCGCGGCGTAAAGGAAGGCCCGATGAAGGGCTACGTGCCGCATCAGCAGCCGGCCGTTTCCAACGAGCCGCTGCCGATTACGCGCGCGATCGAGATTTCTGAAGGAATCAGCGTTAAGGATCTCGCGGAGAAGCTCGACATCCGCGCGAAAGACCTGATCACGCGCCTGTTGATGAAGGGCGTCTTCGCGACCGTGAACCAGACGCTCGACCAGGAACTCGCCACCGAGATGGCCCGCCACTTCGGCGCAGAGACCAGTGTCATCAGCTTCGAAGAGCAGGCTGCGAAGGAACTCGGCGCCGAGCAGGCGGTGGAAGACATCAACCCAACGGGCGGCGCACCCCGCGCACCGGTGGTCACCATCATGGGCCACGTCGACCACGGCAAGACGTCGCTGCTCGACGCCATCCGCGAAGCCAGCGTCGCCGAAGGCGAAGCCGGCGGAATCACGCAGCATATCGGCGCCTACAAGGTGAAGGTCAACGATCCCGCTTCTGCCGCTAATGGCCGCGAGATCACCTTCATTGACACGCCGGGTCACGAGGCGTTCACGCGCATGCGTGCCCGCGGCGCCAAAGTCACCGATATCGTCATTCTCGTGGTCGCAGCCGACGACGGCGTGATGCCGCAGACCATCGAGGCCATCGACCACGCGCAGGCGGCGAAAGTTCCGATCATCGTCGCGGTCAACAAGATCGATAAGCCGGAAGCGATGCCCGACCGCGTGAAGAAGCAGCTCGGCGATCGAGGTCTTGTCCCTGAAGATTGGGGCGGCAGCACCGTGTTCGTCGACGTTTCGGCGAAGAAGAAGACGAACCTGAACCAACTGCTGGAGATGATCACGCTAACTGCCGACGTTTCGAACCTGAAGGCATCGTCGGACCGTGCCGCTGTCGGCGCGGTGCTCGAAGCCAAGCTTGATCGCGGACGCGGCGCCGTCGCTACCGTCCTAGTTCAGAACGGCACTCTGAAAGTGGGCGACCAGTTCATTGTCGGCAACACCTTCGGCAAGGTGCGCGCGATGTTCGATGACCGCGGCAACGCCGTCGAGGCCGCGCCGCCGTCGACTCCGGTCGAGGTCATCGGCCTGGAAGGACTGCCCGCAGCCGGCGACCAGCTTTCGGTCGTGGCCGATCGCGACAAGGGGGAAAG
>JADMIO011089352.1_pt1 | contig 35390 bp, 34 predicted proteins | sample 8958161 | NCBI WGS metagenome assembly JADMIO01 (sample SAMN16585339, study PRJNA669376) | soil metagenome | isolation source: Crop rotation soil | place: USA: Cullars Rotation, Alabama | collected 2011
GCGACAACTTGTCCACGTGGAATTCTAAGCTTAGGATCCCAATGTGCTGGAAAGGGCCCCATGCGTGCGCCGACCGTCGATGACCCCGCCGCCCAGCCGGAGTGGCACCAGAGCGCCTGCATCCTGTGCAGCATCAACTGCGGCATCGAGGTCAAGCTCGACGGCCGCCGGTTCGCGCGGATCCGCGGCGACAAGTCGCACCCCACCTCCGAGGGGTACACGTGCGAGAAGGCGCTCCGCCTCGACCACTACCAGAGCTCCACCGACCGCCTCACCAGCCCGCTGCGCCGCCGGGACGACGGAACCTTCGAGGCCGTCGGCTGGGACACGGCCATCGCTGAGATCGCGGCGCGCTTCACCGCCATCAAGGAGGCCCACGGCGGCGAGACGATCTTCTACTACGGGGGTGGCGGCCAGGGGAACCACCTCGGCGGCGGCTACAGCGGGGCCACCCGGGCGGCGCTGGGCTCGCGGTACGCGTCGAACGCGCTCGCCCAGGAGAAGACCGGCGAGTTCTGGGTTGACGGCCAGCTGTTCGGCAAGCCGCAGTGCCACACCACCGGCGACTACGAGCGCGCCGAGGTCGGGGTCTTCCTCGGCAAGAACCCGTGGCAGTCGCACGGCTTCCCGCGGGCCCGCCCGATCCTCAAGGCGATGGCCAACGACCCCGACCGCTGCCTCATCGTCATCGACCCCCGCCGGACGGAGACCGCGGAGCTGGCCGACATCCACCTGAAGGTCAAGCCCGGCACCGATGCCTGGTGCCTGAGCGCCCTGCTGGCGGTCCTGTTCGAGGAGGACCTGATCGACCACGACTTCCTCGCCGGGCACGCCAACCGCGTCGAGGAGCTCGCCGGCCTGATCGGCACGGTCGACATCGCCCGCAGCGCGGCGATCTGCGGCGTCGACGAGGACCAGCTGCGCACGACGGCCCGGCGGATGGCGGCGGCATCGAGCATGTCGATCTTCGAGGACCTCGGCGTCCAGCAGGCCCCGCACAGCACCTTGAACTCGTGGCTGGAGAAGCTGGTCTGGCTGGTCACCGGCAACTTCGCCAAGCCGGGAGCCATGAACCTCCACACCGCCTTCGCCCAGCTGTTCGGCCGCAGCACCGCGACGCCCCCCACACCCGTCGGCGGGCACCGCATCCTCACGGGGCTGGTCCCCTCCGCGGTGATCCCCGACGAGATCCTCACCGATCACCCCGACCGCTTCCGCGCCATGCTCATCGAGAGCTCCAACCCGGCGCACTCGTTGCCGGACTCCGCCCGCTGGCGCGAAGCGCTCCGCGCCTTGGAGCTCGTCGTGGTGATCGACGTGGCCCTGACCGAGACGGCGAGGGAGGCCGACTACGTGCTCCCGGCATCGACCCAGTTCGAGAAGTGGGAGGCGACGTTCTTCACGCTCGAGTTCCCGGCCAACGCGTTCCAGCTCCGCCGCCCGCTGCTGCCGGCGACGCCCGGCACCCTGCCCGAGCCCGAGATCCACGCCCGGCTGGTCCGTGCGCTGGGCGCCCTCACCGATGACGACCTGGCCCCGCTGCGCGAGGCCGCGGCCCAGGGGCGGGCCGCCTTCGCCGACGCGTTCCTCACGGCCATGGTCACCCAGCCCCACCTGTCGAAGATGGCGCCGGTCGTCCTCTACGAGACGCTCGGCCAGACGCTGCCCGAGGGCGAAGCCGCCACGGCGGCCGTGTGGGGCCTGGCCCAGATCGCGGCCATGACCTACCCCGAAGCCGTCCAGCGCGCCGGCCACGCCGACGGCGACGCGCTGTTCGATGCCCTCATCGCCAACCCGCAGGGTGTGGTGTTCACGCTCGACGAGTACGGCGCCACCTGGGACCGGATGGAGACCGCGGACAAGCGGATCAACCTGGTGGTGGACGAGCTGGTGCCCGAGCTGCAGGGCCTCGCCAGCGAGGACCCGACCCCTGTCCACGACGAGTTCCCGTTCGTGCTCTCGGCGGGCGAGCGCCGGTCCTCGACCGCGAACACGGCGTTCCGCGACCCGGCCTGGCGCAAGAAGGACCCGGAGGGCGCGCTGCGCATCCACCCCGACGACGCGGCGGGGATCGGTGCGCTCGACGGATCGATCGTGCGCATCACCACCAAGGCCGGCTCGGCCGAGGTTCCCGTCGAGGTCACCGACACGATGCACGTCGGCCACATCTCGCTGCCCAACGGGCTCGGGCTCGACTACCCCGACGCCGATGGCAAGCGCGTCCGCCACGGCGTCGCCCCGAACGAGCTCACATCCGTCGACAACCGCGACTGGTTCGCCGGCACGCCGCTCCACAAGAACGTGCGGGCCCGGCTCGAGGTGGTGGCGTCGTGAGGCGGACCCGCTTCGACGACTGGCCGTGCCCGATCGCCCGCACCACCGACCTCCTGGGCGACTGGTGGACGCCGCTCGTGCTGCGCGAGGCGTTCGCCGGCCGCCGCCGGTTCGACGAGATCCAGCAGGCGCTCGACATCCCGAAGGCGGTGCTGGCCGCCCGCCTCGCCCGCCTCGTCGACGAAGGCCTGATGACGAAGGACCAGTACCAGGACCACCCGCCGCGCCACGAGTACCGGCTCACTCCCAAGGGCCGGGCGACGTGGGACGTCCTTGCCGCGATGTGGCGCTGGGGATCGGATTGGGCGTTCGACGGCGAGCCGCCGGCGGTGCTGGCGGACCGCGAGACGAACGAGGAGGTGCGACCGCTCGTGGTCGACGAGGAGACCGGCGCACCGCTCGACGTCCGCCGCCTCCGGATGCGCCGCAACCCCCGCGCCGAGGTGCCGGCCTGAGGGGGCAGCCGGCGGGTCGGTCAGCCGGCGAGCTTGGCGGCGAGGCGCTCGGCCCGCTCCACCAGGGTGCCGGCGTCGAGCCGGGCGGCGACCTCGGCCAGCTCGGGGCGGGGCCCGGTCCAGCGCAGCTCGTCGACGTCGTCCATCGTCGGCGCATCCGTGCGGATCGTCGCGATCAGCCGGAAGAGGAGCGCGTCGTCGAACTGTTCCTGGAGGACCGCCCCGAGCTTGGCGGCGCTGCGCACCGTGACGTCCCAGTCCGCCGGGTTCCGGGGGATGTCCTCGAGGTGGCCGTAGCGCGCGAGCACCGCGGCCGCGGACTTCGCGCCCCAGCCGGGCAGGCCGGGGAAGCCGTCCGCGGTGTCACCGACGAGGCCGAGGTAGTCGGCGATCGACTCGGGCGGTACGCCGAACTTCTCCTGCACCTCCGCCGGTCCGCTGATCAGCCCCTTGCGCCGGTCGAGCTGGACGATCTTGCCGCCGACGCACTGACCGAGGTCCTTGTCCGGCGTGCAGATGAGGACCTGATCGACCCGGTCGTCCGCGGCGGCGATCTCGGCCGCGGCCCCGAGCGCGTCGTCGGCCTCGTACTCGACCATGGCGAACACGGTGAAGCCCAGCGCGATCAGCAGCTCCTCGACCAAGGGGAACTGCGACAGCAGTTCGGGCTCCACGCCCGAGCCGTCCTTGTACGGGGCGTAGAGCTCGTTGCGGAAGCTCGGGATGATGTGGTCGGTGGCGATCCCCACATGGCTGGCGCCCTCCTCCAGCAGCATCATCATCGAACCGGCCACGCCTCGGGTCGCCGCGACCTCCTGGCCGTCAGCGGTGACGTGCGACGGCAGGGCGAAGTGGTAGCGGAACAGCTCGTAGGTCCCGTCGATGAGGTGGACCTGCATCAAGACCCCAGGTCCTGACGCAGCGACCAGCGGGTTCCTGCTGCTGAAGTTCCCTGGTGCGCTGACACAAGGCGCAGCATGCCAGGTCCACCGCCGGCACGAGGGCGGTCGTGGCGTCGAAGCCCGAACTGCTGGGAGCTCGCCCACCAGCCGATCGGGGTTCAGGCTGCCGGATCTGCGGTGATGATGATGTTGTCGACGTAGTGGCCGGAGCCGCGGTCGAAGGCGCCGCCGCAGGTGATGAGCGTGAGGCGCTCCGGTCCCTCTGCGGTGAAGTAGCGGTCGAGCGCGACGGCGTCCTTCGCCAGCTGCTCCCTCACGGTGACCACGAACCGGCGGGTCGTCCCGTCACCGTCGACGAACACCTCGGCACCGACCGGCACCGACCGGAGGTCGAAGAATGCGCCGCGCCGGCCGTCGAAGTCCACGTGCGCCGCGAGCACCGCGGAGCCTGTCGCCCCCGGGACCGGCCCGAGGCGGTACCAGCCGACATCCGTTCCGGCCGGGACCTCCATCTGCCCGTCGGGGCGCAGGCCCACAGCGACGACCCGAGCGTCGAGGCCGATGCTCGGAACCCGGACGCGAACGGGAGTGACCAGCGGAGGATCGACCGGCACCGACGTCGACGGAGCCTGCGGGGTGAGACCAGTCGCGGTGGTCGTGGTGGGTGGGGCCGACGACGTGGTGGCAGCGATCGGTGCGACGGCCTCGAGGTCCGCCCCACCGTCGGCGTCGGGCCAGGCGAACCACGCCACGACGACGGCCACCGCAAGGGTGGCCGAGATCGTGAGGAGGGCGCGTGAGGTGCGGGGCGTCATCGGAGACGGGAAGCTGCAGGGCGGGACGACGGCGGGAGGGAGGTCGTCCCGCCCTGCGAGCTCAGACTCGTCTGGTCAGGTCCGGCGACGGGCGAGGACGAGGCCCCGGCCGGAGACGGCGATGCCGACGAGAGCGAGCGATCCGAGGGCGACGGCGATGCCGACCGGGAAGGTGGAGCCGCCGTCAGCGGCGATGCCGCTCGTGCCGGACGGGACCTCGCTCGGGACGGGTACCGGCGTCGTCTCGGTCGGCCCGCCCGGGGCGGGTGCGGCGGTGGTCGTGGTGGTCTCCTCGCCGGCTGCCTCGCCGACGGTGATGGTCTGTACGACCACGCCGAGGGTGTCGTCCTCGAGCGAGCCGATGGCGTAGACGATGGTGACCTGGCCGGCGACGACGGGGACGTCGGCCGGGCCGATGACCGGTTCGGTGGTGCCGGCGGCGGCGACCGAGGCAGAGACGGTGCCGGCGGGCAGGTCGAGGGATGCCTCGTCAGGGTTGGACAGGTCCGAGATGACTGCTTCACCACCGGCGAGCACATCGACGGCCGGCGCGGCTGCGGTGTGGCGGACGACGAGCCGGCCCTGGCCGGACGCCGTCTCGGCCGTGTCGTTGACGAACACGCCGAGCGTCGGGGTGCCATCGGCGGCGAGGTGGGCGATCAGCGTCGCGTTCGCCCCGGCCGGAAGCGTGGTGGAGCCCGTGATGATCGGAGCCTCGGATGCGTCGGCGCCGGCGGCACGGATGTCGATGGTGTAGTCGCCGGCGGGGAGCTCCAGCGGGTCGGTGACCGTCTCGGGCTTGAAGTCTTCGAGCGTGAGCTCGTCGTTCACATACACGTCGACGTCGACGCCGGGGACGCCGTGGATGACGGTGACGGTTCCGGTCTCGGCCTGGGCGCCGGCAGCGCTGCCGAACCCGATCGCGGCGATGGCGGCAACAGCCGTCACCGCCAAGGTGGCAAGGGGCTTTCGCATGGGTGCACTCCTGAGGTTGAGGCCGTCACGACGTGATCGCGCCGACGGGTTCCGGGGGCATGGCGACCCGTCCGCGACGGGACTGGTCGACGGTTACTTCGCGCCGCGACGCCTTCACGGATGCACACCGGACGAAGTTCGATCGGATTTCCACCCCGTTCGCGCATCCGCCGGACCGGTCGGCCGCGTACTACCTAGCGACCGGCCGGTTCTCGGCTCACCCAGCTGCGCTGATCGTCGCTCGTCCTCGGAGGTTCCGCCCATGACACAGGTTCGGCGCTGACGTGCCCACCGGACCTGCCTCCGGCGGGGTGCACCCGATCCGGCCGGGTGCGGGACCGACCCCGTCGAACGACCTCGAGACCGGGTTCTCGACCGATGACCCGGCGTACCTGCGCCTCGCCTACGATGCCCACGGCACCGTGATCTTCTCGTTCTGCCGGCGGTCGCTCGGCAGCGACCTCGCCTCCGACGTCACCCAGGAGGTGTTCGTCACGGCCTGGCGGAACCGGGCCCGCTACGAACCGTCCAAGGGCACCTTGCGGTCGTGGCTCTTCGGCATCGCCCGTTTCAAGGTGCTCGGTGCCCTCCGCAGCCGCCCACCGCTCCACGCCGTCCACGACCCCGACGACGGGCAGGACGTCATCGACCGGACCGACGTCGACCGCTTGGCCGACCGCCTCGTGCTCGAAGACGCGATGGCTGATCTGTCGGATCGGGCCCGGGAGGTGCTGCGCCTCGCCTACGTCGAGGACCTGACCCACACCGAGATCGCCGAGCGGACCAGACTCCCGCTCGGAACCGTGAAGAGCGACATCCGGCGGGCACTCGCCCGCCTCCGCCTGGAGCTGGAGGCCAGCGATGGGCACTGAACCCCACGATCACGAGCAGCGCATCGCGGAAGCCATCCGTGCCATGGCCGAGGAGCAGGGCCAGCTGAGCGCGCCGCCCGACACCCTCTGGGGGCGTATCGAGCGCGCCGTCGAGGAGACCGCTGACGACGACCCGGCGCCCGTCCCGCCTCCGGGTGACCTCTGGGACCGCATCGCCGAAGACGTCCGTGTCGACGGCGGTCGCGCGCCGGGCTCGAAACGGCGGCGGAGGCCCCGCACGGTCGGTCTGGTCGCGGCTGCGGTGGTGGTGGTCTGCGCCCTCGTGGCGGCCGCCGTGCTGTTCGATCGGGGGACGGATGGCTCCGCGACCGAGCTCGTGGCGCGGGCATCGCTCACCGGCGACGGGCTCGACCCCGGCGGCGACAGCACGGGCGCCGCGGAGCTCCTCGAAGGAGATTCGGGCTGGAAGGTCGCCATCCAGGTCGATGATCTCCCCGAACTGCCCGCCGGCTCCTACTACGAGGCGTGGCTGCTCGGGTCGGGGCCGGGGCAGGTCCAGTCCCTCGGTGCCGTGAAGGGGAACGAGCGCTTCGCCGTGCCCGAAGGCCTCGCGCTCGACGACTTCCCGCTCGTCGACGTGTCCATCGAGCCGATCGATGGCAACCCGGCGCACAGCTCCAAGAGCGTGCTGCGCGGCGAGCTCGAGCCCACATGATCGGTCTCAACCGGTTCGGCGGTGGCGTAGAACGATCCGGACCACCCGTCGAAGGGAGGAACCCGTGAACGCTGCGGACCTGATCGACAGTGCGCTCGAGGTGCCGATCGTAACGAGCTTCACCAACATCGGCAGCGCCGTACGTCGGCGTGTGGACCGATGGACGCCGCTCGACGGGTACGACCTCGACGGGCGCGTCATCGTCCTCACCGGCGCCACGTCCGGCATCGGGCGTGCGTCAGCGACGCAGCTCGCCCGCATGGGCGCAACGCTCGTGCTGGTGGGCCGCAGCGACGAGCGCAACGCCCACGTGGTCGACGAGCTCCGAGACCTGACCGGGAGCCGGGCGTTCAGCCAGGTGGCCGCAGACATGGGAGATCTCGACCAGGTCCGGGAGCTGAGCCGACGGGTCCTCGCCGATCACGACCGGCTCGATGTGCTCATCCACAACGCCGGCACCCTGAGCCCGACACGCCAGCTCGCGCCCGACGGCACCGAGGCCACGGTGGCCAGCCAAGTCATCGGACCCTTCCTGCTCACGTCCCTCCTGCTCGACCGTCTCGCCGGTTCCGCTCCGTCACGGGTGCTCACCATGTCGTCGGGCGGCATGTACTCGTCGAAGCCGACGGCCTCCGGGCTCGAGATGGCCGCCGAGGAGTACAAGGGAGCCGATCAGTACGCCCGGGCAAAGCGGGCCCAGATCACGCTCAACGAGATGTGGGCAGACCGATCCGGTCACCTTGGGATCCACTTCCACGCCCTGCACCCCGGCTGGGCCGCCACCCCCGGCGTCGACGCTGGGCTGCCGACGTTCGCCAAGGTCATGGGACCGTTGCTCCGGTCTCCAGCACAGGGCGCCGACACGCTCATCTGGCTCGCAGCCGACGACCACCCACTCGGTTCCAACGGCTCGTTCTGGCTCGACCGGCGCATCCGACCCATCCACCGCCTGCCGTCCACCCGCCGCGCCGACACACCGGAACGGCGCCAGCGCCTCTGGGAACGAGTCGCAGCCGCGGCCGGCACAACCGCACCAGCAGACAAGGCCGGGCGCTAGGCCCTCCGACGTACCGGGTCGATCCCAGCATTCCCTGACCTCCGGGGCAGACGGTGCCGCTTCCTCGGGGCCGCTCAGGTCCAGCCCTGGAAGCGCCGGTTGAACCGCCGCAGCGAGGCCGCCGACCAGTTGTCGTGGTCCTCGCCGAACGCGGTGATCCCGTCGAAGGTCCACTCGGTGAGGCAGTTGATGGTCAGCAGGTTGGGGTTGAGCGGGAAGACGATCCCGTTCAGGCACGTGCCCTCGGCGTGCATGGCCCGGCCGGCCTCGTCCACCAGGTCGAGCGCGACCCGCTGCGGGAACCCCGAACCGGGGTCGCGCTCCAGGACCTCCCGGGTGGCGGTGGCCAGCTTCGACCACACGCCGTCGCGCAGGACGTACCCGTGGATCCCCAGGCACGCGCCGTCGAAGTCCATCGTGATGGCGTGGAAGCCGTCGCGCTCCGACGCGGTGGCGTAGCTGTACCCGCCGGTGCTGGCCCCGTGCATCGCGTCGCCGAACTGCGACCGAGGACCCCACGACCGGTCGCGGAACCCGTACGCGTCGACGGCGATCTCCTCGCCGTCGAGCACGATCGTCCCCTCGAAGCGGCCCGGCTGGTCGAGGTGCTGGCCCATCAGCACGTTGGGGCGGGCGACGCCGGTGAACGTGAGGTCGATGCGCAGGTCGTCGGCATCGGGGTCGCGGAAGCCGACCTCGTAGCGCTGGAGCGGCTCGAGCACCCGGTACCGGATGCCGTTGGGGAGCTCGATGTCCGACAGCGGCTGGTCCGGGATCGGGAGGTGCCAGAAGTTCTTGGCGTAGCGGCAGTCGCCCACGTGCCGGCCCCGATCGTCCCAGACGTACACGCCGGCGGACATCACGCCCAGGTTCGGCGAGAAGAACGGGTAGAGCTGGCCCGAAAGGCGCCGCTCCGGGACGCTGAACGTGAACCAGCACGTCTCCGCCCAGTACGGGTCGTCGCTGTCCGGGGTGTGGAACTCGTCGTCAGCCGCGCTGAGGTCGGTCGCAGGGACGGGTTCGGGTTCGGGGGCGTCGGCCGGCATGGGCCCACCCTGTCACGCCGTGAGGCCGGCCACTTCGAGGGCGCGGGCCACCGGCGGGCTCGGGTTCGACAGCTGGGCCGGGGCATCGCAGAGCGCCGCCAGCTCGACGACCCGCCGGAGCTGGCGGAGCCCGCCGGCATCGACCAGGGTCACGTCGGCCAGGTCGATGTCGAGCGCCGTCGCACCGGCGAGGAAGATCCGCTCGGCGAGCCGCTCCAGCTCGTGGCAGGCACCGCGGCACAGCTCGCCCGTGACCACGATCGTCGCCGCACGGGCGTGGACCTCGGTCTCGAGCACCAGCGACGGGGCCAGCACGGTGGGCTGCGGCTCCATCGGTCGGGGATCGGGCCGGTCCCAGGCCCGGAGGTACGCCGTGCGGGGCCGGTACCCGCTGGTCCTGGAGATCAGCGGGGCGGGGGTGGGAGCGGTGGTGATGGACATGTCGGGAAGCCTCTCGGGTGGATGGACGGTCGGGTCAGAGCCCGGGGAACCAGTTGCCGTGGAGCCCGGCGGGGACCCGGTGCGGGAGCTCGATGCGGGCGATGGGACCGCCGGCGATGTCGTCGGCGGCGAAGGCCACGAAGTCGCTCTGGAGCGTCTCGCGATCGGTGCGGAAGGTCACGTAGCAGCCCTCCTCAGGGCCGCCACCGGGGGTGGGGACGAAGCACAGCTCGGCGAAGTCCGACGTGCCGCCGTCCCAGGTGTCGAGCGCGCCGGTCTGGGTGTCGACCCGGACCACGAGGTTGTGCTGCCCGCCGGTGTGCGACGGGGTCGAGCCGGTGACCACGAAGCAGCGGTGCTCCCGGCCGGTGAGGCGGTCGTCGGTACGGGCGAAGTCGGTGACGAGGTCCGAGAAGCGATCGACGCGGATGGTCCCGGCGGCCGGGTCCAGCACCGCCCGGCAGATCGACCCGGTGAGGGGATCGGTATCGGCCGTGAGCAGACCCGGGCGGGACCAGTCGGTGTAGTCGACGACGATCTCAGCCGCGCCCGACGGACCGATCCGGTCGAAGGCGTTGGCGAAGTGCCACACCCAGAACGCCTCGGTCCTGATCCAGCGCACAGAGCCCGTCTCTCGGTCGATGACGGCGATTCGCATGCCCCGCTCGGGCTGCCAGGCGAGCAGGCCGCCGCCGGCGAACATGGCGTCGAAGTCGAAGATCAGCGGACCGATGAACAGCACGATCGACGACTTGGTGATGGCGAAGTCGTGGACCATCGCTGGAGCGTCGAGCTCGATCGGCTGGAGCGGGGTGGCCACCGAGCCGTCGGCGGCGACGACGCCCCAGGTGAGGAACGGGGCCACGATGTCGTACCGGAAGACGACCATCTCGCCGGTGACCGGGTCGATCTTCGGGTGGGCGCACATGCCAGGCATCCCACCTCCGAAGTCCCAGGCACCGACGGTGTCCAGTCCCGGCGTCAGCTCGACCGGGGCATCGCCCTCGCCGAGGGCGAGGAGCCGGCCGCCGTGGCGGACGATGTTGATGTTGGGAAGGGCCTTGTAGTCGTCGGCGAGCGCGGCGGGGACGACCTCGGGACCGGGCAGGTAGAGCGTCTCGATGCCGGCCCAGAGGGCGTGGCCGGCAGCCGACTCCGCCTGCAGCTGCGGAGTCTGGACGATCCTGTTGCGGTACCGGGCGGTCCCGTCCCCGTCGATCCAGAGGCCGTGGACCATGCCGTCCCCGTCGATCGGGTACGTGTAGCTGCCGAGCGGCGGGAAGATGGCGTTCTGGCCGTTGCGGAGGTAGGCGCCGGTGAGCCCGGCGGGAAGCTCGCCCTCGATCGCGAGGCCTACGTCGTCGTGCTCGGCGCGGGTGGGGGCGAACACGCCTCCGAGGAAGGGCTCGGCGGCGGGGTCGACGGGGGCGGGGATGACGGTGGTGGTCATGGGGTGCTCAGTCCGTGATGGTGGCGGTCGAGGCGGCGGGATCGGTGGCGTCGTCGCCACCGGCCTTCTGCGTGTACCGGTAAGCCAGGTACATGGCCGCATAGGGCGCGGCCTGCAGGAGGAAGGGGAAGGCGTCGGTGTTGGCGTGGACCGCCATGGACACGGCGCCGATCAGGAATGCGGCACCCCAGCGGGCGGAGATGGCGTTGTTGATCTCCAGGAACAGGTCGGTGTCCCAGAACTCCTCCGGCGTGCTCTCCTTGGCGTAGGAGATGGTGAAGGGGCGGCGGATCAGGATCGAGGCGAAGACGATCACGGTCAGGGCGGCGTAGCTGCCGGCCTGCGTGTACTTGATCCAGGTGTCGAAGTCGGTCGGCCGGATCACGGCGATGGCGGCCAGCAGGATGCCGAAGTAGCCGATGCTGGCCACGTCGAGCAGGTGGATGCTGCCCCGGCGCTTGGCCCGGGCGAGGACCACGAGACCGGCGGCGATGGCCAGGACCAGGGCGCCGGTGAAGGAGGTGAGGTGGGTCACGCTGGTGAACACCACCCAGGGCAGGAAGCTGAAGACGAGGTCGATCACGATGGGTCCTTCGGGTCGGTGGCACCGTGGTTCGATCGCTCGGCGCCGGCGGGGTTGTTCATGGCTCCAGCGTGCGCCCCACCGACCGCCAGGTCCCTAGGGATCCTCCCTAGTCCGCCCTTCCCTGGGCTCGATGCTGCAGCCGTCAGCAACCAGGCGCAGGTCACCCGTACAATCGTCCAGGTGAACGGCTTCGGGTTCGTCGGCCGGGAGGCCGAGCTGGCGGCGATCGGTGCCGCCATGGCTCAGGCCGAGGCGGGGCGCTCACGAGCGGTATGGATCGAAGGCCAGGCCGGCGCCGGCAAGACGGCGCTCCTGCGGTCGGTGCTCGAGGTGCTCCCGCCGTCGTTCACTGCGGTCCGGGCCGAGGCCGACGAGCTCGGCGGCGACGCCACGCTCGACGTGGTCTCGCAGCTCGGCGTGAGCCGGGCCACCGACCCGTTCGCCGCCGGCCTCGAGCTGCTCGACGTGTTCGGCGCGCTCCAGGACACCGGGCCCGTCGCCGTCGTGATCGAGGACATCCACTGGGCCGACGCCGCCTCCCGCCAGGCGCTCCTCACCGCCGGCCGCCGCCTCCACGACGACCGCGTGCTGCTCATCGCCACCAGCCGCCCCGACGACGGGCGGCTCGACGACGGCTGGAGGCGGTTCGTCGCTGACCCGGACCGCTGCCTCCAGGTGGGCATCGGCGCCTTGTCGGTCGACGACGTCCTGCAGCTCGCCACCGTGGCTGGCATACCGCTCTCGCGGCGCGACGCCGAGCGCCTGCACCAGCACACCGGCGGCCACGCCCTCTACGTGCGCACGCTGCTCGCCGAGCTGACCCCGGCCCAGCTGGCCACGCCCGACCGGGCCCTGCCCGCTCCCCGCTCGCTCGCCTCCACCACCCTCCGGCGCGTCAGCGACCTCCCGCCCGACGCACAGCTCCTCGGCTCGGCGCTGGCCGTCGTCAACCACCGGGTGCCGCTCGAGCTGGCCAGCCGCATCGCCGGGCTCACCGACCCCACCCCGGCGCTCGAATCCCTGCTCGCCACCGGCTTCGTCTCCTGGGCGCCCAGCGAGATCGGGACGCCGATCGAGTTCGTCCACCCCCTCTACCGGACGGCGATCTACGACGATCTCTCACCCACGCGCCGCAAGGAGCTGCACGGCAGGGCCGCCACGGCGCTCGGCCACGACGGTGGCCTCTCGCACCGGGTCGCCGCCGCGGACCTCGGCGACGAGGACCTTGCCGCCCAGCTGGCCGACACCGGCCGGGCCGAGGCCATCGGTGGCACGCTCGCCCTCGCGGCCCGGAACCTGCTGTGGGCCTCGTCGATCAGCTCCCAGCCCGCCCTGGTGGAGCAGTACCTGCTCGAAGCGGCGTGGCACCTGCTCGACGACGGCCAGATCGCACGGGTCGAGGCCCGGCGCGAGCAGATCGAGGCCTGCGAACCGGCCCCCCTGCGCAGCCTGGTGCTCGGTTCGCTCGCCCGCTCCGCAGGCGACGCCGAGGAGACGGTCCGGCTCCTCGCCGAGGTCCAGGACCTCGCCGGCCCCCACCGGAGCGACCAGCAGATCCTCGCCGAGGCGTCCGCCCGGCTGGCCGGGGTCTACGCCACGCTTGCGCGCGGCCAGGACGCCATCGACGCCGCCCGGGCGGCGCTCGACATCGGCCCCGACGACCCAGAGGTCAGCCGCTACGCCTGGGCCTCGATGGCCATCGGCGAAGGGCTGCTGCGCGGCGGCACCGCCGGCCTGGAGCTCCTCCGCCAGCGGATCGATGCCGACGCCGCCCACGGCGACCCGCTCGACGCCGAGCTCCTGGTCACGCGATCGATGCTCGCCGGCTGCGCCGGCCACACCGCCAGCGCCATCATCGACGTCCAGACCGCGATCCGGTCCGGCAACATCAGCAACACCGTGCACCAGCTGCCGCGGGCCCACCTCCAGCTCGCCCAGCTGCTCCAGGAGTCCGGCGACATCGACCTGGCCGCAACCCACATCCGCACCGCTTCGTCGCTCATCGCCGACGAGCGCCACCGGTGGATCGAGGCCCAGGTCCACGGGTCCGCCGCCATGCTCGCCGCCCTCCGCGGCAACTTCGACGAGGGCGACGCCGAGGCCAGCGCCGCCATGGAGGCCGCCACCGAGCTGGGCACGTTCGAAGCGATCTTCGCCGCCTGGTTCGCTCGGGGCGCGCTGGCCCGGGCCCGGGGCGACGCCGCGACGCTCGTCGAGGGCATGCACCTGCTCATCGGGGCCGAGGTCTCCGAGGTCCTCGACTTCATCCCCATGCTCACCTCGCTCAGCTGGTGGCCGCCGCTCATCCACGCGTTCGTCGACACCGGCGATGTCGACTCCGCCATCGAGCACCTCGGCCACCTCGAGCGCGCGGCCGAGGTGCGCGGCCTCGACCTGAGCGCGCGCTTGCTCGGTCTCCGCGCCCGGGTGGCGGCGGCGCAGGGCCGGCTCGATGTGGCCGCCGACCTGTTCGCCGCATCGCTCGCCGCCCGCGGCCCGGACGATCCGATCGTCGACCGGGGGGTCATCCTCCAGGCCTACGGCCGGCTCCTCCAGGAGCGGGGCGACCGGCGCGAGGCGCTCGACCAGCTGCGCGCCGCCCACGACCTGTTCGCCGGGATGGGCGCCGAGCCCTTCCGGCCGATGGTCGAAGCCGACCTGGCCCGCAGCGGCATCGCCTCGGCCCCTACCGCCGAGCGCTCGCCGTTCGACCTGACCAAGCGTGAGCAGGACGTCGCGTCGCTGGTCGCCACCGGCATGACCAACCGGGAGGTGGCCGCCGAGCTCTACGTGAGCAGCAAGGCAGTCGAGTACCACCTGCGCAACATCTTCGGGAAGCTGGGCATCTCGTCGCGCCGGGAGCTGCGCAACCATGTGCCGGCCCGGACCTGAACGGCTGGCCTCAGCTGGGGGTCGGCGTCTGCTGCACCGCGACACGCCGCCGGCGGACCAGCACCACGCCGCCACCGATGATGGCGAGCACGGCCAGGAAGCCGAGCACCGACGGCACGGCTGAGCCGCCCCCACCCGAGCCGTCTCCGCCCGGCGTGGTGTTCGACGCCGCTGCACCCGATGCCGACTCGTCCGGCTCGCTCCCCGAGCCGTCCGACGCGGACTCGACGGCCGAGCCGTCGTCTTCCTTGCCAGTCGTGGAGGTGGTCGCGCCCGGGGCCGTCGTGGTCGTGGACGCGCCGGCCCTGGTCGTGGTGGTGCTTCCCTCCGGGTTGCTGCCCGGGATGGTGGGCGACCCGCCGGTGGAGCCGTCCGAGCCGGCCGTGCCGCCGTTGGAGCCCGTCCCGCCGGGGATCGTCCCGCCGGTGGACGGCTGGGTGGTGGCCGGCGGCGGCTGGGTGGTGGCGACGGGCGGCGCGGCGACCGCCTTGGTGCCCTGAGTGGCGGCGCGGGGCGTACCGCCGCGGCCGTAGCGCCACCCCTCGACATCGCCGTCGACCACGGTGGATGAGCTGGCGCCCGTCCCCCAGACCTGGCCGTTGCGGCTGTAGACCCACGAGTTCTCCGACTTGCCCAGGCAGTCGGGCGGGGCGGTGCCCACCCCGCGTAGGCGGCAGACGGCCTTGCCGAGCCCAGAGTAGATGTCGTACTCGGGATGGAGGTCCGTGATGACGGCCTCGGCCCGGTTGAGGGCCTCGATGCCCGAGATCGCACCGCTGAACGACACGCAGGCCGACCAGACGTCGCCGGAGCCCGTGTCGACCACGACGGTGGCCCGGTGGGGTCCGCCGCCGGAGACCGCGCCGCCGCCGACGCTCTGGCAGCCGCCGGTCGCCGCCGACCGGTCTGGCGCGCTCGACGCGGGGGCCGCACCCAGCAGGGCCAGGCCGATCGCGCTCAGCGCGACCGCTGCGGCCACGGCTGGCCGCCGACGGCTCCCGGCGCCGTCACGGCGCCGGGAGACCAGGCCGTTCAATGTTCGAGGTCTCCGTACTGCTCGGCCGACGCCGCCAGCGACGCGAGGAGGACCTCGATGCGGGTGGTGGCGACCTTGGTGGTCCAGTAGTCCCGCTCACCGGTGGTGGGCTGACGGTCCAGGACCCGGTCGTAGGCGTCGCGCACCGCGTGGCGGCGGTACTCGTTGCTCGCCACCAGGCTGCGGGCCACGGACTCGACCGAGCGGCCGTTGGTCAGCTGCTTGATCCAGAAGGCGCGGCCCGACGGGTCCGCGGCGCGGCCGAGGACGGACTGGTAGACGGCGTCGACGAACGTCGGGGTCGTGCCGCCGGCCTTGCGGTAGTACTCCGCCGACCCGGTGATGCGCGCCAGCATCTCGGGCCGCGTGATCGTGATCAGCTTGTTCGACCAGTAGGCCCTGCCGGACGGATCGATGGTGCGGTGCAGGGCCTGCTGGAACAGGTCGGCGGCCGCGGCCTGGCGGCCGTCGGCGCCCTGGACCACCGCGGAGGCGGCGGTGAGGCGGCCCGCCTTGTGCGCCGGGTTCGGGCCGAGGGTGTCGGAGGCCAGGCCCACCGAGTTGGAGGCGACCGGAGCGGCGAGCGGCGAGCCCAGCTCCAGCGAGTAGGCGGCGATCAGAGCGGCCCGCTCGTCGGCCAGGAACCACTGGCGGGACAGCGCCTGGATCGTCTGCGTGGTCGCGAACGTGGTGAGGCTGCCGAACTCGCCTTCTTCGCTCGGGCTGTAGATGTGGCCGTCGTCCTCCTGCTGGGTGCGCAGCCAGGCCTCGGGGCCGACGTAGGTGCCACTGGCCGGCGTGCCGAACGTGGTGCGCCAGCCGGCGGTGGCCGTGTCGATCCCGAGGTCGCTGAGCGCCAGCGCCGCCATCGAGGTGGAGTTGGGGTCGTCGTTGCCGAACGCCTGCCACGCGCCGCTGGCCTGCTGCTGCGAGGCCAGCCAGGTCACGCCGTCATCCACGGCGCCGTCGTCGGTGCTGAGCCCGGCCGAGTGCAGGGCGATGAGGGCGAGCGCGGTGGTGTCGATGTCCATGCCGCCGAACTCGTTGTCCGGCGTGCCCGTGTAGTCCCAGGACCCTTCCGGGCGCTCGGCGGCTTTGATCTGGGCGATCAGGCCGGCGGGGACCGCCTCGCCGAGCGAGTCCAGCGCGATGGCGGCGAAGAGGACGCCATTGAACTGGGCGCCGAGTGCGTAGCTGCCGTCACCCTGCTTGTGGGCGTTGAGCACGGCGAGCAGGTCGACCGGGCCGGCGGAGTCGTTCGAGGGGTCGAAGTCGGTGACCGAGAGGCCGAGCGGCGCCGCGACGAGCGCGATGAGCTTGGCGGAGCGGGCGGCGCCGGCGTTGTTGGTGGGATCGAGCTCGGGCTTGGCGGGCACCAGGCTGGCCTCAGCCAGCTTGTCGAGGGCGTCGAGCGGGTCCTTGTTGGCGCCCTTGTTGAGCGCGTGGATCGAGGCGAGCGCGCCGGCGGCGTCCCACGTGGGACCGGTCTGGAAGCTCGACGCCAGGGCGAACGCGGCGTCCGGGGTCTCGAAGCCGGGGAAGCCCGCGAGCTCGAAGCCGCCATCGGCCTGCTGCTGGGCGAGGAGCCAGGTCTCAACCCCGTCGACGGTGGCATCGACGGCGGGCGAGGCGCCAGCACCGCCAGGGAGCGCGAGGGGTGCGAGCAGCGCCAGGCCCAAGCCCAGCGCAACAGATCGACGCAGCGACATGATCGTTCTTCCTCCACGGCCCGCTACCTCGGGGGCCCGTTCTGGTCCCGCAGGCGCGGGATGGGGGTGGCCACCGGAACAACGGTTCTGGTGGAGTGGAGGCGGGTCACCTGGCTCCCGGCCACGAGGACCGGTTACAGCTGCGGGTCAGCGTCGGACTCTCACCGACTTCCCCCGTTGCGCACCGAGATGCGCGCCCGCCGACAACTTCCGGGTTGCCAGCGACCTCAACTGGCTGCCACCGTACGGGGCGACGCCTGGGCGGGTCAACGCACCCGCCCGGAAGCCCAGCCTCGGCAGATCCACGGACCTCACGTGCGCACCACCAGCCCGCTCCATGCAGTGACGTGGCTCGTGTGGGCGATCGCGGCCGCAGCGTGCGTCCAGATCGCACCGAACCCGCTCTACGTGGCGATCGTGCTGGCGATCAGCCTCCTGGTGGTGAGCGCGCACCGCCTCGACACCACGCTGGCCCGCGCCTTCCCGATCCTGGTGGGCCTCGGGGTCGCGTTCGCCCTCATCCGGGTCGGGCTCACCGCGCTCACCACCCACAGCCCCGTCGTGGACGGCACTCCCGAGTACCTCTGGTTCACGCTCCCCCAGCTCACGCTGCCGCGGATCCTCGGCGGATTCACCGTGGGCGGCACGATCGAGGGCGACATCGTCCTCTACGCCGCCGCGCAGGCGTTCGCGGTGGTCGGCATCCTCGGGGCGTTCGGCGTGTTCAACGCGGTCGCCTCGCACCACGAGCTGGTGCAGGCCGCGCCCCGGGCGTTCCACGAGCCCGGACTCATCCTCACCGTCTCGCTGGCGTTCGTCCCCTCCACGATGGCGGCGGTCGCCGACGCCCACGAGGCCGACCGCGCCCGCACCGGCGGCCGGGTCGTCCGCCGCGGCCGGCTCGTGCGCCTCACCGTGCCGATCCTGGAGTCCGGGCTGGAGCGCGCGGTGTCGCTGGCCGAGTCCATGGACGCGCGCGGCTTCGCGCGCCAGCCTCGGGGTCGGGGCGACCGGGCCTCGGCGTGGCTCGGGCTGATCGCCCTGCTGGCGCTCGGCGGGGCGTTCGTCGCCCTGATCGGGCGGGCGACCGAGGCCGCCCTGGTCGCCGGCGTGATCGGCGTCGTCGCCCTGGTCGCGGCCGTGCTGCTCGCCTCCCGCTCCACGGGCACCTCCCGCTACCGCCCGCGCCGCCTGACCCGGCTCGACGCGGCGGTCGGCGCCGGGGTGCTGCTCGCCCCGGCCGGCCTGGCCCTCATCTCATCGGTCTGGGATCAGACCCTGTTCTGGACTGCGTACCCGCTGCGGTTCCCCCCGTTCTCGATCGGGCCCGCCCTCTGCCTGGCCGCGCTGGCGATCCCCGTCCTGGTCCCGCCCCTGCCCCTCCCTCCCGTCGAAGCGTCGTCGGACCGCTCGGCCGAGGCCGCGGCCGGCCGCCGGACCTCCCTGGCGAGCCTCCGGTGAGCGCCCACGACCACGGCTCCGTGGTGTGGCGGGCCGCCGCGTTCGCCTACCCCGACCGGCCCCCCGCGCTCGGACCGATCGACCTCGAGATCGAGGCTGGCTCCGTCGTGCTCGTCCTCGGCGAATCCGGCAGCGGCAAGTCCACGCTCCTGCGCACCGTGAACGGGCTCGTCCCCCACACGAGCGGCGGCCGGTTCTCGGGGGACGTCACGGCCGGCGGCCGGTCCATCACCACGCACCGGCCGCGCGATCTGGCCGACGTCGTCGGGTTCGTCCACCAGACGCCCGAGGCCCAGTTCGTCGTCGACCACGTCGAGCACGACATCGCCTTCGTGCTCGAGAACCTCGGCGCCGACGCCGCCACGATGCGCCGCCGCGTCGAGGAGGTGCTCGACGCGCTCGGCGTCGCCCACCTGCGCGACCGCTCCCCCGCCACGCTGTCCGGCGGGGAGCGCCAGCGCTGCGCCGTCGCCGGTGCGCTCGCCGCCGGGCCGGAGATCCTCGTGCTCGACGAGCCGACCTCGATGCTCGACCCGCAGGGGGCCGACGACGTCATGGCTGCGCTGCGCCGGCTCAACGACGACCTCGGCACCACCGTCGTGCTCGCCGAGCACCGCACCGAGCGGGCCGGCCCCCTGGCGGACCGCGCGCTGCTGGTGACCAGCGGCGTGATCACCGCCGACGGTGCGCCGAGCGCGGTGCTCGCCGACCTGGCGTCCGCGCCGCCGGTCACCCACCTCGGCCGGCTCCTCGGCTGGGTCCCGCCGCCGCTGACCGTGCGCGACGCCCGGACTGCCGCCCGGCGCGGCGTGCCCGACGAGGTCGCCGCCGCCCAGGCCGCCGCGCTCGCGGACCTGGACGCCGCCGCCGATCGGCGCCGAACCGGCCCCGGTGCCCCGCCAGGCGCTGAGGCGTCCGGCGACGTGCTGGTCGATGCCCGCGGCGTGACGGTCAGCCACGGGCCCCGCACCGTCCTCCGGCCGGTCGATCTCACCGTCCGCCAGGGCGAGGTGGTCGCCGTGCTCGGCCGCAACGGTTCCGGCAAGACCACCTTGCTGCGGGCGCTCGCCGACGCGCAGACACCGACAGCGGGCACCATCGAACGCCGCGCGGCCGTGGCCTACGTGCCCCAAGAGCCGGACTCGCTCCTGTTCAGCACCACCGTCCGCAAGGAGGTGGAGGCCACGCTCCGGCTTCTCGGCCGATCGGATCCGGCGGCCGTCGACCGGTGGCTGCGCACCCTGCAGCTCGATGACCTGGCCGACCGCCACCCGCGCAGCCTCTCGGTCGGCCAGCGCCAGCGCGTCGCCATCGCCGCCGTGGCGGTGGGCGATGCACCCGTGCTCGTGCTCGACGAGCCCACGCGCGGCATCGACGCCACCTCGCGCCACGCGCTCGAGCAGGCTGTCGCTGCCCACGCAGCCGGCGGCGGGGCGGTCATCCTCGCCACCCACGACATCGAGCTCGCCGCCCGAGCGGCCACCCGGGTGGTGGTCCTGGGCGACGGCGATGTGGTGGCGGCCGGCGAAGCCCGTCAGGTGCTGGCGGGCTCCCTGTTCGCGCCGCAGGTCCTGCGCGTCCTGCCCCCGCTGCTCACCGTCGACGAGGTGCGCTCCGCCATCGGTGCCGCCCGGCCGGTGCCGTCGTGACCGCCGCGTCGGCGCCCGCGCGCCCCGCAGCGCCCGCCCCGGAGCGGCCGGCGTTCACGCTCGGCCAGCCGGTCACGCTGGTGGGTCGCCTCCGGTCCGCCGCCGTGTACCTGCTCGTGCTGGTCATCGGGGTCGCCGCGTTCCTCTACCCGTTCTGGCTGCCCTCGTCCGCCCTCCCGAACGAGGCCCATGCAGGCGACGCCCCGCTGATCGCCGCCCTCGTCGGCCTGCTCGCCGTGGGGGCCGTCGCCCTCGAGATCCGCCGGGGCACCATGACCGGTACGACCGTCGCCATCTTGGGGATGCTCTCCGCGCTGGCCGGCCTGATGAAGCTGCTCGACCTGCCCGGGGGCGGCAGCGGCCTGTTCTTCCTGGTGATCCTGGCGGGCGCCGCGTTCGGCCCCCGCTTCGGGATGATCCTCGGGATCACGTCGTTCGTGGTGTCGGCGGTGCTCTCGGGCGGCATCGGCCCGTGGCTGCCGTTCCAGATGCTCGCCCTGGGTTGGATGGGCGCCGGTGCCGGGTTCCTCGGCCACCTCACGAAGCGGATGTCACCGTGGGGCGAGGTGGGGTTGCTCGCGGCCTACGGCTGGGTGTGGGGCTTCGTCTTCGGGGCGATCTTGAACCTCTGGTTCTGGCCGTTCCAGCGCGGCGGCTCGCTCGACTGGGTCCCCGGCATGTCGCTCGCCGAGTCCCTGGACCGGTACTGGTCGTTCTACGTGGCCACGTCGCTGGCGTGGGACGCGGCCGGCGCGCTCGCCAACGCGGTGATCATCCTCATCGTCGGGCGCGCCCTCATGGCGACCCTCCGCCGCTACAGCAGCCGGCTCGAGCCGGTCACCGTCCTCGAACCTTGAGCGTCAGCCGCCGACCAGGTGCAGCACCTGGTCCACGGACGCCTTGCCGTCGAAGATGACCTCGCCGTCGCGCAGGGCGATGCTGCGGTCGACGCGGTCCACGTAGGTGGGGTCGTGGGTGGCGACGAGGGTGGCGGCGCCCTGCTCGTGCACCTCGGCGAGCAGCTCGAGCAGGACGACCTTGCCGGGCTGGTCGAGGCCGACGAACGGCTCGTCGACGAGCAGCAGCGAGAACGGCCGCACGAGGGCCAGCACGATGGAGGTCTTCTGCCGGAGGCCGCGGCTGAAGCGCGACGGCAGGTCGTCGATGCGCTCCTCGAGACCCAGCCGGACGCAGAGGGACTCGGCGTAGTCGTCCCAGCCGTCGCCGCCGTGGAGCTTCGAGATGTACTCGGCGTGCTCGCGCAGCGAGAGGTCGTCGTAGAGCACCGGGTCGTCGGGGAGGAACGAGGTGGTGGCCCTCGCCTCCACGTCGCTCAGGTCGAAGCCGGCGATCTCGACCTCGCCCTCGCTCGCGTCGAGCAGGCCGGCGACCATCCGCAGGAACGTCGACTTGCCCGAGCCGTTGTGGCCGATGAGCGCCACCGACTGGCCGACGGGCACCTTCAGCGTGAGGGGCTGGAGGGCGACGAGGTCGTCGTAGGTCTTCGTGAGCTTCGTGGCCACCAGGGCCGGGGGCTGCGCGGTCATTTCTGGTCCCTCTTCCGCCCGATGGGCTTGGCGCTGGTTCCGCCGCGGACACCCTCGGGGGGTGGGGCGACCGTGGGCTTGGGCTTCGGCTTGGGGCGGGCCTGACGGGCCTTGGCCCGCTCGGCGGCAGAAGCCTCGGGCTCGTCGACGCCCGCCAGGCGCCGCGACTTCTCGAGCTGCGCCTGCTCGCGCTCCTCTTCGGCGAGGCGCTCCTCGCGCTGGCGCTCGAGCTGCTTGGTGGGCGACATCTGGTCGGCGGCGTCCGCCATCCACTGCTTGATGTCGTCGCGGAACCGCACCCACCCGCCGATGAGCACGACGACGATGGAGAGCAGGAGGGCCACGTTCATCGCTGCGGGCAGCGGCGGAGGCTCCTGCGCTCCGAAGAACGAGGCCCGGGCCGCGAGCAGCGGCAGGGTGCCGAGCACCGCGACCGCAGGAGGCAGCGCAGTACGGAAGACCGTGCGGGTGCCGGCGATCTCAGGCGTGACCATCGACAGCGTGTCGACCGGGTCCGGCGCGCCCTGCACCACGCTGATCGCCGCGCCGAACGCGGCGAGCAGCCCGGCCATGAAGCCGGTGAACAGGCCCGGTCCGACCGGCACCGACGCGCCGAACGGGGCGACGGCCACGGCACCGGCGATCACGCCCACGAGCACGGACACGACGATGAGGATCGGGAGGTGGAGCAGGAAGAGCTGACCGCGCTGGACCGGGAACGTGTCGGTCCGGCCGGGGTGATCGATCTCCTGGCCGAGCGGCTCCGCGGCGTCGAGCGCCGCCACCCACAGCGCCATCCCGGCGACCACGACGAGCGGGGTGGTCCCGTTCCACACGGCGCGCAGCGACAGGCCGGCGACACCCGCCATGAGCAGGGCGCGCACGACGCGGCTCAGCGGCCAGCGGGCCACGCTGCGCACGCCGCGGTGCCACACCGGGTACTTCGGCGTGCGGCCCCGCATCGCCGGGATCCAGGGCGAGGAGCGGGGGTGTTCCTGCGACAGCTGGCGGCGGAGCACCAAGACGGTGCGCAGGTCCTGCAGCGTGACGGCGAAGCGCATCTGCCCCACCAGGGCGGTCCGGCGCTCGGCTGCTTCGAGCGAGCTGCCCGACACCCAGCGCATCCCGAGCACCACCAGCACGACCGCGAGCACGACGCCGAAGACCGCGAGCCAGTCGGGCTCGAGCGGCCACACCGCGATGTGGCCGACCACGGTGCACGGCGAGAGCGGGACCCGGCCGAGCAGGTCGCCCACCGACCAGGCCACCAGCAGGCCACCGACCAGCGACGCCATCCAGTGCTTCATCCCGAGACCGGACGACAGCAGCGCGGAGCCGTAGCCGAGGCCGACCGCGGTGACGCAGAACAGGGCCCCGCACACGATCCACTCGAGGGGGTTGCCCGGGAGCCGGCGGACGAGCAGCTGGCCGGTGGCCGCGCCGACCGCCGCGCCGACGGCGACGAGGAACCGGAGCTGGCGCCAGGCGGGGCCGCGCAAGGCGACCCCGCGGTCGACCGGCGAGAGGAGCACGTGGCGGACGTCGGCCCGCTCCAGGGCGAGGGGACCGCCGCGGCTGCCCGAGCGCAGGCCCATGAAGATCGCCAGCGCGACGAGGAGGCCCCCCGCAGCCGGGCCGTACTCCTTGATGTCGGCGATGCCCGAGGCACTGACCTCGCCGTCGCCGATGGCGCTCGACAGGAGGATGACCACCACTCCGGCCACGAGACCGGTGATGTACACCTGGTACAGGGCGTCCACCCAGTGGATGGACGCCACGCGCCGCTTGCGCCGGGCACGCCGGAGCTCTCCGACGACGGCAGCAGACTCGGCGAGGGTCAGGGTCGACACGGCGAGCGACGCTACTGCTGCACCCCTACCGAACGACAGGCGGGAGATCAGCCGGGAGCGTCCGCCATGGTCAGGACCATGACGCAGCCCGGAGATCTCGTGGCTCCGGCGGCGTGAGCGATCGGTACCGTCGGGTGCATGGCCTCAACCGCTCCGGTCATCCGTCCCGCCACCGACGCCGACATCGCGGCGATCATCACGATCCGCGAGCGGGTCGCCGGCGAGGCCAGGTGGATCGGGCGGGAGCTGCCGCTGCCCGACGACCTGGCCGACCGGTTGACCACGTCGATCGCCGACGACAGCGGCATCTACCTGGTGGCGGAAGTCGACGGGGAGGTCGTGGGCGACGGCGGCCTGCACACTCCGGGCACCGGGCACGCCGAGCTGTTCATGGCCATCTTGTCCGAGCACCGCGGCAGCGGGATCGGCAAGGGCCTGCTCGACGCCGCACTCGAGTGGGCCCGCGGCCGACCCGACCTGCACAAGGTGATCCTGCAGGTGTGGCCGCACAACGACCGGGCCATCGCGCTGTACCGCCACGCCGGCTTCATCGTCGAGGGCTACCGCCACCAGCACTGGCGCCGGACCAACGGCGATCTCTGGGATGTCATCGAGATGGGCCTCGTGCTCGATCGCTGAGGCGGGGCCTCACGCCCAGGAGATCTTGGTGTCCTCGACCTGGAAGCGGACCATGGCGATGACGGCGAACGCGGCCGTGAAGCCGAGGAGCACCAGCAGCGGGACCGCCACCTCGGCCAGCCCGCCCGGCTTCAACGTGACCTCGCGGAAGCCCTCCATCGCCCAGTAGGCGGGCGTGAACGGGGCGATGGCCTGGGCCCACCCGGGCAGGAACTCGACCGGGGTGAGCGCACCGCCGAGCCCGCCGATCAGCATGGCGCCGGCCGTCGAGGCGGCGTTGAGCTGGATCACCGAGCGGCACACCGACAGCAGCATGAACCCGAGCGCCACGTTCATCACCGCCAGTGCGGCGGCCACGAGGGCGAACGCCAGCATCGAGCCCCGCACGACGAGGTCGAAGAACAAGAAGCCGGCGCCGAGCAGCACCGCGATCTGGATGGAGATCGTGAGGATCGGCACCAGGCTCTTGCCGAGCATCAGCTCGCTCGGCGTCAGCGGCGAGGCCCGCAGCCGTTCCCACGTCCGCCACCCGTGCTCCCGGAACACGCCGAAGCCCACGTTGCCGACGAGGAACCCGCTGAACAAGACGGTGGCGCCGGGGACCACGAAGGCGGCGCCGTTGACCTGTGCCTCGGGGAACCTGACGCCGAGGGCGGCGCCCACGGCGGCCTCGTTGAACGCCATGTAGGCGATCGGCACGAGCGTGAAGATGATCAGGAAGGCCGGGTCGCGGCGCAGGACCCGGAGGTCGTGGCGTGCGACCGCTCGGACCCGGTTCATCCGACCAGCTCCTCGTCGATGTCGCTGGAGTAGGCGCGGCCGGTGACGGCGAGGAACACCGTCTCGAGGCTCGGCCGGGACAGGTCGACGGAGATCAGCCGCTCGGCGTCGGCGCCCAGCGAGCCGACCAGCGCCGCCGCGTCGGGACCGGGGTGATCGGTGCTGAACCGGGCGACCGACCCGTCGACCACCGTGCCCGGGATCGCCGGCGCCGGTCCGTCGAAGCTCAGCTCCACCAGGCCGGCGCCGTGCTGGTCGATCAGGTCTTGGAGCGGGCCGCGGGCGAGGATCCGGCCGTGGTCGAGGATGGCCACCGTCGCGCCGAGCGCCTCCACCTCGGGGAGGTAGTGGGTCGAGTACAGGACGGCGCACCCGTCGTCGGCCGTCAGCCGCCCGATGGCGTCGAGCAGCCGGGCGCGGGTCGCGATGTCGACGCCGGTCGTCGGCTCGTCCAGCATCAGGACCTTGGGCCGGTTCACGAGCGCCATCGCGGTGTGCAGGCGGCGCTGCTCGCCGCCGGACAGGTGGCGGGCCTGCCGGGGGAGGAACTCGGTGAGCTCCACGATCTCGGCCACCTCCTCCAACCGCTTGGCGACCCCGGCGCCGGAGTAGCCGGCCAGCCGGGTGAAGAGCTCGAGGTTCTCGCGGACGGTGACGGTGGGGTAGATCCCCGTCTCCTGGCCGGCGAGCCCGACGGCTTGGCGCGCCTCGCGGCCGTTCCGGGCGATGTCGAGACCGTCGACGAGCACCCGCCCCGAGTCGGGCGTGCGCAGCCCCGCGATGATCGACACGAGCGTCGTCTTCCCGGCACCGTTCGGTCCGAGCAGCCCGCAGACCTCACCGGCCTCGACGTGCAGGTTGACCTCGTGCAGGGCCGCGTGGTCGCCGTAGCTCTTGGACACGCCCTCCACCTCGAGCACCGCCTGCTCCCGCACGTCTTGATTCTGGCGGGTGGGCGCCGCCGGCGCGTGGTGAAATACTGAACCCATGTTCACCCACATCGATCATGTCGGCATCGCGGTCCCGGACCTCGACGAGGCCCTGGCGTTCTACGCCGAGAAGTTCGACCTGAAGTCGGTGCACGAGGAGGTCAACGAGGAGCAGGGCGTCCGCGAGGCGATGCTCGCCGTCGGCGACTCCGGCAGCTGCATCCAGCTCCTCGCGCCGCTCACCCCGGACTCCACCATCGCCAAGTTCCTCGACAAGTCCGGCCCCGGCATCCAGCAGATGGCCTACCGGGTGGAGGACATCGACGAGGTGTGCGCCACCCTCCGCGACCGCGGCGTCCGCCTCCTCTACGAGGTCCCGAAGAACGGCACCGCCGGCTCCCGCGTGAACTTCATCCACCCCAAGGACGCCGGCGGCGTCCTCGTCGAGCTGGTCGAGCCCGGCACCGAGCCGCACTGACCCAACCCCCGATTCGGGTCACCTGGGCACGGCGGTTTCAAGCAGTCGACGCGACGAGCTGGTTGAAACGTTTGGCTGGGTTGTCCCAGCCGAGGGTCTTGCGGGGTCGAGTGTTGAGCAGGTGGGCGATGTGGTCAAGGTCGTCTTGGGTGTGGGCCGACAGGTCGGTTCCTTTGGGGAGGAACTGGCGGACGAGGCCGTTCCAGTTCTCGTTGGTGCCGCGCTGCCAGGGCGAGTGCGGGTCGCAGAAGTAGACGGCAGCCCCGGTCGTGACGCTGAACTCCGCGTGGGCGGCCATCTCGGTGCCCTGGTCCCAGGTGAGCGATCGGAACAGCTCGGCGGGAAGCCGGACGGCGTTGGCGGCGATGCGCTCGGCGACGTGGGCGGCGGTCTTGTTGTCGAGCTTGATCAGCATCCCGAACCGTGTCGAGCGCTCGACGAGCGTCGCCACCGCGCTGCGGTTGCCGGCACCGAGGATCAGGTCGCCCTCCCAGTGCCCCGGGACGGCCCGGTCTTCGACCTCGGCGGGCCGCTCGGAGATGTTGACCATGCCCTTCACCGCCCCGGCCCTCGCGGCGCGGCTCTGCGGGCGCCGCCGGGCCCGGCCGCTGCGCAGGCACTTGGCGAGCTCCTTGCGCAGCTCAGGCTTCGCCTGGACGAAGACCGCCTGATAGATCGACTCGTGCGACACCCACCACTGTGGTTCGCCGGGATGCTCGGTGCGCAGCCAGCCCGAGATCTGCTCGGGCGACCACCTCTTGGTGCGCAGCAGGTCCACCACCGTGTCCCACACCCACGGACGCGTCTCGACCCACGTCGGCCGGCACCGCCGTGCCGCGCCGTCCGCCCGCTGCTGCGCCCGGTGCGGCCGGTACGCGCCCCGGCCGCCGCCCGACTCGATCTCCCTGCCGACCGTGCCCCGGTGCCGGCCCAGCCGCCTCGCGATCGCCGCGTCGGTCTCACCACGGGCGATGCCAGCGAACACCTCCTCGCGCTCGTCGAGCGTCAAGGAGCCGGCACGGGCGTGTCGTTGTCGCAGCACCCCGACACCGTGCTCCGCCACCGCCGCCGACACCGTCGACTGCCCCAACCCCGACAACACCGCCGCCTCACGCTGCGTCGAGCCCCGAGACACCGCTCTCAACGCCACCCGAACCACCGACCAAGACGTCTTCGGCCGACCGACCACAACAACACCTCCACGACGAGATGTCGCGCTCACCACCTGAGGCCGCCCACCTCACGGGTGCACGCGTGACCCGAAACGGCGCAACCACCCCCGATTCGGGTCACCTGGGCACCTCACGGGTGCACGCGTGACCCGAAATCGTCGGGAGCGGTGGGTCAGCGTTCGACGAGCTGGACCAGGACGCCGAACGCCGTGTCCGGGTGCAGGTACGCGACCTTGGACTCGCGCGGGCCGAACTGCGGCTCCTCGTCGAGCACCGTGCGGCCGGCTTCGGTGAGCGCGGCGAGCGCCGCGGCCAGGTCCTCGACCTGGTAGCCGATGTGGTGCAGGCCGGGACCGCCCTCGACGAGGAACTCGGCGAACTCGGAGTCGTCGCTGGTCGGTGCGATCAGCTGGATCGTGGAGCCGCCGACCTCGAGGAACGCCACCTCGTAGCCCTCGCCGTGGAGTTCTTCCCGGTGGAGGACGAGCACCCCGAACGTGTCGCGGTGCTCGGCGATGGCCTCGTCGAGGTCGGGGACCACGACGGCGATGTGATCGACCGCCGTGAGCACCGCCGCATCGAGGCCCCCGTCGAACGCCTCATCGATGGGCTCGCCGCTGAACGACGTCTCGTACTCGTCGTCGTCCTCGTTGGGGTTGCGTGCCTGGATGCCCATCGGGCCGGCCTCAGTCCTGCTGGTCGAAGCGCTGGAACAGCGTGATCTTGTCTTCGCCGACCTTCTCGCGGAACTCGGGATCGTCGATGCCGAGGCCCTTCTCGGGAGCGAGGCACAGCACGCCGGCCTTGCCCTCGATCTGGTTCTTGTGGACGGCGAGGGCGGCCTCGCCCGTCTCCTCCAGCGAGTAGGTGCGGCTCAGGAGCGGCTGGATCTTGCCCTCGGCGATGAGCTGGTTGGCGGCCCACGCCTCCTTGTAGTTGGCGAAGTGCGAGGAGACGATGCTCTTCAGCTTCATCCAGAGGTGGCGGTTGTCGTACTCGATCATGTAGCCGGAGGTGGCGGCGCAGGTGACGATCTTGCCGCCACGGGCGGCGGCGAACACCGAGGCGCCGAAGGTCTGGCGGCCCGGGTGCTCGAACACCGTGTCGACGTCGCGGCCGATGAGGCCGCGGATGTCCTTGCCGAGGCGGCGCCACTCCTTCTCGTCCTGGGTGTGCTCGTCCTTCCAGAACTGGTAGCCGGCCTCGCGGCGGTCGATGACGTGCTCGACGCCCATCTCGTTCAGGAGGCGGCGGCGCTTGTCGGACGACACGACGCCGACGGGGGTGCCGCCGCCGTTCAGGACGTACTGCACGGCGTAGCCGCCGATGCCGCCGGTGGCGCCCCACACGAGGACGGACTGACCCTGCTTGAGGTCACCGGCGTGGGGACTGACGATCATGCGGTAGCTGGTGCTGTTGCACAGCGCGTTGCACGCCGCCTCCTCCCAGGTGAGGTGGGCCGGCTTGGGCATGAGCTGGTTGGCCTTGGCGACCGTGAGGTCGGCGAGACCGCCGAAGTTCGTCTCGAAGCCCCAGATGCGCTGGTTGGCGGCGAGCATGGAGTCGTCGTGGGCGGACGCGTCCTGGTCGTCGAGGTGGTTGCAGTGGAGCGTGACCCGGTCGCCGGGCTTCCAGTTGCGCACCGCCGAGCCGACGCGGACCACGACGCCCGAGGCGTCGGAGCCGACCACGTGGTACGGCAGGGCGTGGCGGGCGCCCCAGACGCTCTCCTTGCCCAGCCGGTCGAGGAACCCGAACGTCGAGAGCGGCTCGAAGATCGACGTCCACACGGTGTTGAAGTTGATGGCCGACGCCATCACCGCCACGTACACCTCGTCGGGCGCCAGCTCCGGCGTGGCCACGTCGCCGACGTGCAGCGACTTGCGGGGATCCTTGTCCTCGGACTCGACCCCTTCCCACATGGTCTGCTCGTCGCGCTTGACGAACGCCGCCCGGTACGACTCCGGGATGGCGATGTTGGCAAGGTCGTCGCCGGACGCGCCGGCGCTGATGGCTTCCAGAAAGGCCTGCATGGGCGCCGATCCTAGGGGTGGCGTCCGGCGCCTGGCGAAGCCGAGGCGACCGGATTCCTCTCGACGCGGAAGTTGCCGCCGATAGTGTTCCGTCGGTCCTTCACCCCTTCAGGAGTCATACCACCATGGCCATCACGCCGGCGGAGATCGCCAACAAGGAGTTCCTCGTCGGCCTCCGCGGCTACGACAAGGACGAGGTCCGCGCGTTCCTGCACACGGTGTCTGCCGCGTTCGAGAGCGCACCGGCGGCCGCGACCGCTGAGGCGGCGCCTGAAGCAGACACCGGTCTGTCCAACCTCGGGGGCCAGATCGAGGCGATCCTGGGCACCGCCCGCAACGAGGCCGAGAAGCTTCGCGCCGACACGGAGGCGGAGACCACCAAGCTCCGCGAGACCACGGAGGCCGAGACCACCAAGCTCCGCGAGGACACCGAGGCCGCCGCCGCCAAGCTCCGCGCCGACACCGAGGCCGATGCCGCCACGATGCGGGCCGAGGCCGAAGCCGATGCGGCCCGCACCCGCGAGGAGGCCGACGCGTACGCCGAGACCACCCGCGCCGAGGCCGAGCAGCACGCCAACGAGGCCAAGCAGAAGCTGACCGCCGCCCAGGACGAGGCCCTCGGGCTGGTGGCCGACGCCAAGGTCCGGGTCGAGAAGATGATCGAGACGTCCCGCGTCGACGCCGAGAACCAGGCGCAGGCCGCGGTCGCCCACCTGACCGACCAGATCACGGAGCTCACCGAGACCCGCGACGACTCCCGCACCCAGCTGACCGAGCTGCGGGGCAAGATCGACAAAGCCCTCGCCCAAGCCGAGGCCTGAGCCCGGACCAGCTCCGGATGGGCACGGCGGGGGCGGGCGTCGGTACGCTCTTGGGACACACCGTCTCCTTCCGAGACCCGTCACAAGGGGAATGTCCGCATGGCCGGATCCGTGATCGTCGCTGGCGCCCGTACGCCGGTCGGAAAGCTCTCCGGAGCGCTCGCCAGCTTCTCTGCCGCTGAGCTGGGTGGCTTCGCCATCAAGGGTGCGCTCGAACGGGCCGGGCTCACGCCCGAGCAGGTCGAGTACGTCTTCATGGGCCACGTGCTCCAGGCCGGTGCCGGCCAGATCACGGCCCGCCAGGCCGCGGTGCACGCCGGCATCTCGATGGGGGTGCCCGCCACCACCGTCAACAAGGTGTGCCCCTCGGGCATGCACACGATCTACCTGGCCGACCTGATGATCAACGCCGGCGAGGCCGATGTCGTGGTCGCGGGCGGCATGGAGTCCATGACCAACGCTCCGTACCTCCTCCCCGGCGCCCGGGGCGGCTACCGGATCGGTGACCAGAAGGTCGTCGACTCGATGATGTACGACGGTCTCTGGGACCAGTTCGACCACGTCGCCATGGGCGCCTCCACCGAGGCCTACTGCGGCAAGGAGCCCCAGGGCATCAGCCGCGAGGAGCAGGACGCCTTCGCTGCCAGCTCGCACCAGCGTGCGGCGGCCGCCCACAAGAACGGCCTCTTCGACAACGAGATCATCTCGGTCGAGGTCCCGCAGCGCAAGGGCGACCCGGTCGTCGTGTCCGAGGACGAGGGCGTGCGTGGCGACACCACCGCCGACACGCTCGCCAAGCTCCGCCCGGCCTTCGACAAGGCCGGCAACATCACCGCTGGCAACGCCTCGCAGATCTCCGACGGTGGCGCCGCGGTCATCGTGATGAGCAAGGCCAAGGCCGAGGCTCTCGGCGCGCCGGTCCTCGCGGAGATCGTCGGCTACGGCCAGGTGGCCGGGCCCGACGCCTCGCTCCTGCACCAGCCGTCGAACGCCATCGAGAAGGCGCTGGAGCGGGCCGGCAAGTCCGTGTCCGACGTCAGCCTGTTCGAGCTCAACGAGGCGTTCGCCGCGGTCGGCATCGCCTCCATGCGCGACCTCGGCATCTCCGACGAGATCACCAACGTCAACGGTGGCGCCATCGCCATCGGCCACCCGCTCGGCGCCTCCGGCACCCGGGTCACCCTCCAGCTCGCGCTGGAGCTGGCCCGCCGCGGCGGCGGCCTCGGCGCTGCTGCCCTGTGCGGCGGCGGCGGCCAGGGCGACGCCATCCTCCTCCAGGTGAACGGTTGACCGGTGCCCGCAGGCCTCCGGCCTGAACGGAGAACCTGACTGCGAAGGGCGGCCTCCGGGCCGCCCTTCGTCGCGTCGGCGAGCCCAGCGACAGCTTCGCCGGAAGGTCTCCGTCGGGCGAGGCGTAGCCTCGACCCATGGACCTGCGAATCTTCACCGAGCCACAGCAAGGGGCCACCTACGACGATCTGCTCGCGGTCGCCCGGGAGGCCGAGTCCCTGGGGTTCGATGCGTTCTTCCGGTCGGACCACTACCTGAAGATGGGCGGGGTGAGCGGGCTGCCGGGCCCGACCGACGCGTGGATCACGCTCGCAGGCCTCGCGCGCGACACCAGCACCATCCGCCTCGGCACGATGATGACGGCGGCCACCTTCCGCCACCCCGGACCGCTCGCGATCTCGGTGGCGCAGGTCGATGCGATGAGCGGCGGGCGGGTGGAGCTCGGCATCGGCACCGCCTGGTTCGCCGCCGAGCACGAGGCGTACGGCATCCCGTTCCCGCCGCTGCGCGAGCGCTTCGACCGGTTCGCGGAGCAGCTCGAGATCATCAGCGGCCTGTGGGGGACGGCCGCGGGCGAGACGTTCTCGTTCGCCGGTGAGCACTACGCGCTCACCGACTCGCCGGCCCTGCCCAAGCCGGTCCAGGCCCCCGGCCCGCCGATCATCATCGGCGGCCACGGCACCAAGCGGACCCCCGCGCTCACGGCGAGGTTCGCAGCGGAGTTCAACCGGGAGTTCGCCTCGGTCGATGACAGCCGCGAGGCGTTCGAGCGGGTGCGGGCGGCGTGCGAGCAGATCGACCGGGACCCCGCCACCCTGGTGCTGTCGGCGGCCCAGGTCGTCTGCTGCGGCGCCGACGAGGACGAGTTCCAGCGGCGGGCCGCCGCCATCGGGCGCGAGACGGGTGAGCTCCGGGAGAACGGCGCCGCCGGGACGCCCGACGAGGTGATCGAGCGCCTCCGGTCCCTCGCGGCCGCAGGCGCCTCGCGCGCCTACCTCCAGGTGCTCGACCTGTCCGACCTGGACCACCTCCGCCTCATCGCCGACGCGGTCATGCCCCACGTCTGACCGGACACCCGCATCGGTACGCTCCCGGCATGGCTGAGCGCATGCCACCTCGTGCGACGATCGAGCACTGGGTCGACCGCCAGATCCGCGACGGCGCGGCGAAGGGCGCGTTCGACGACCTGCCGGGGAAGGGTCGGCCGCTGGAGCTGGGCGAGCACCACGACCACGACTGGTGGATCAAGAAGAAGATCCGGGACGAGGGGCTCGACATCCTCCCGCCCTCGCTCGTGCTGCGCCGCGAGATCGAGCGGGCCGTCCGCGACGCCCGGAGCGCACCGAACGAGACCGAGGCCCGCCGCCGGATCGAGGCGGTCAACGCCCAGATCCGCGCCGCCAACCGCATCGCCATCGCCGGGCCTCCGGTGACCCTCGTGGTCTACGACGTCGAGGAGCTCGTGGCCGCCTGGCGCACCAGCGCGGCCGACTCGCCGGTCGAGCAGACGCCGGAGCCCGGGCCGGCGCGGCAGGTCCGCACCCGCTGGTTCCGCCGGCGCCGCTGACTCAGATGTCCCGTCGGCCTTCGAGCGCCCGGCCGAGGGTGAGCTCGTCGGCGTACTCCAGGTCGCCGCCCACGGGGAGGCCGCTGGCGATGCGGGTCGTCTTGATGCCGAGCGGGGTGAGCAGGCGACCGAGGTACATGGCGGTGGCCTCGCCCTCGATGTTGGGGTTGGTGCAGAGGATGACCTCGGTGACCCCCTCCGGGTCGAGCCGGGCGAGCAGCTCCTTCACCTTGAGCTGATCGGGGCCGATCCCCTCGATCGGGCTGATGGCGCCCTGGAGCACGTGGTAGCGGCCGCGGTACTCGCCGGTCTTCTCCACGGCGACGAGGTCCTTGGGCTCCTCGACCACGCAGATCGTGTGCCCGTCGCGCCGGTCGTCGGCGCAGATCCCGCACAGCGGTCCTTCGGACAGGTTGAAGCAGCGCTCGCACCACGCCACCTTGTCCTTGGCCTCGACGATGACACGGGCCAGGCGGACGGCGTCCTCCTTGGGCAGCTTCAGCAGGTGGAAGGCGATCCGCTGGGCCGACTTGGGGCCGACGCCCGGCATCCGGCCGAGCTCGTCGATGAGGTCCTGGACCGGTCCCGCATAGGTGGCCACCGGGTGCTCAGGCCCCGCCCAGCAGGCCACCGAGATCGAGGCCGCCCAGGTCGATCCCGCCCTGCTGCAGCCCCTGGATCTCGTCGGCCGCGTCCCGGAGGGCGGCGAGGATCAGGTCCTGGAGCATCTCGACGTCGTCTGGATCGACGGCTTCGGGCGAGATCGTGACCGACTGGAACTCGAAGGCGCCGGTGACGGCGATGCGCACGGCGCCGCCGCCTGCCACGCCCTCGACGACCGTGGAGGCCGCCTCCTCGTGGGCGGCGGCCAGCTGGGCCTGGACCTGGCCGGCCTGCTGCATCAGCGCACCGAAGTCGAAGCCGCCGGGCCCACCGCCGCCCAGCAGCGCGGCGAGCGGGTCGTCCGCGGGCGGGGCCGCCGCGGGGAAGTCGATGGAGTCGGCCTCGATGGGATCGTTGTGGTCGGGGTCAGGGCTCACGGTTCCTCCAAGGGAACGGGTGGGGGTGGTCAGCTCTCTTCGAGCAGCTCGGCGCCGGGGAACGCCTCGGTCAGCGCGGCCAGGCCTCCGGTGGGCGCGTCCGGTGCGTCGTCGAGGTCGTGGACGTCGGCGCCGGCGAGGTGCTCGTCGGGGTCGTCGGAGACGGGCTTCGCCGCAGCCCGCGGACCGGGGGACGGTCGGCTGCCGGCGTCACCACCGGCTCCTGCACCGATCTCGAAGGTGATCGAGACCGGCTGGCCGGCGACGTCGGACAGCACGCGCTCGACGTCAGCCCGCTTGCGCTCGCAGTTCTGCCGGTGGTGGTCGTTGTCGACGCGGATCACGGCCGTCCCGCCGTCGAGCGACAGCAGGTCGGCGGTCTGGAACATGGCCTTGGTGAGACCGGCGAGCGACGGCAGGACCCGGTCGCTCCACAGCGACTCCGGCGAAGCTCCTCCGCCCGGCGAGGCGGCCGGCGCGGCCGCGGGAGGCGGGGCGTCGGGGGCAGCCGCGGGAGCCGCAGTCGACGGGGCCGCGCCATCCGGGCGCTCCGTGGGAGCCGAGACGGCGGCCGGAGCCGCGGGCGCCTCTGACGGGATCGGCGCAGCGTCGGCCTGCGGTGCGACCGGCGCGGCAGCGGGAGGCGCAGCGTCGGTCGCCGGCGGAGGGGTCGACGCCGGTCGGGCGGGTGGCGGCGGGGAGGCGGACGCGGGCTGGGACGATGCGGTGGCGGACGGGGCGGGTGCGCCGCCCTTGGCCCGGTCGGCCCGCTGGGCCGCGAGCTGGGCGCGAGCCTGGGCGGCGGGTCCTCCGCCAGCCGACGCCGCGGGAGCCGGTGCCTCACGAGCGGGCGGGGCCGCAGGCGCGGGCGGCGGCGCGCTGGCCGGC
>JADMIO011285627.1_pt1 | contig 35386 bp, 33 predicted proteins | sample 8958161 | NCBI WGS metagenome assembly JADMIO01 (sample SAMN16585339, study PRJNA669376) | soil metagenome | isolation source: Crop rotation soil | place: USA: Cullars Rotation, Alabama | collected 2011
GACCGCCGCATGGATCCGGTCGAGGAGCTCGACCGCGCGCTTCGTCCACACGCTCCAGTGGCCGAGCAGCCCGCCCCTGATGCGCACCGCCACCGGCGCGCCGTCGCGCATCACGGTGAACGGCAGCAGCAGGTCGAGCACGATGTGATCGTCGTTGCCGGTGTAGAGCGTCACGCGCTCTTCGGCACGCGCCGCGACGACGCCGCGAATCACGTCGAGCGTCCGATAACGGTTGAACGGCGCGATCTTGATCGCGATGACGTTGTCGATCGCGGCGAACCGCGCCCAGAAGCCGGAAGAGAGGACGATGCCGCCGACCGCGGGCTGCAGGTAGAAGCCAACCAGCGGCATCACGTCGGCGACCGCGCGGCAATGCGCGATCAGCGCGTCTTCATCCGCATCGCGCATCGCGGCCAGGCTCAGCAGGCCCGCGTGATAGCCGAGCCCGCGCGCGATCTGCGCTTCTCGCACGGCCTGCTCGGTGCGGCCCGCGAGGCCCCCGATCATGACCAGCGGCCGCCGACCGCCCAGCGGGATCCAGTCGCGCGCTGTCCGCATCGCGAGCTCGAGCACCGGTTCGTAGAGACCGACGTCGCGGATCGCGAACTGCGTCGAATGAACGCCGACCGCGAGACCACCGGCGCCGGCATCGAGGTAGTAGCGCGTCATTGTACGCTGGCGGCGCACGTCGAGCCTGCGCTCCGTATCGAGCGCGAGCAGGTGAGCGGGAATTACCGCGCCGCGTCGCAGCACGGACATCACGTCGGCAGGGAGGTCGGAGTGCCGCATCGTCCGATGTTCCGTCAAATCGCGGACCGGCGCCATCGGATTATTCTCGGTACCATGCGCTCGACAGGCATCGGCTGGGAGAAGTCAATGAACATCGTCATGTACGTAATCTCGATCATGCTGTCGCTCGGCCTGGCCGCCGGCGCGCTCGCGCAGCAGTTTCCGAACAAGCCGGTCCGGATCGTCGTTCCGTATTCGGCGGGCAGCGGCAGCGACATCATCGCGCGCGTCCTCGGACCGAAGCTCACCGAGGCCTGGGGGCAGCCTATCGTCGTCGAGAATCGCGAAGGCGCGGGCGGCCTGATCGGCGCGCAGGCGGTTGCGAAATCCGCACCCGACGGTTACACGCTGCTGTTTGCCGGAATCCCGTGGGCCGTCGCGCCGACGCTGTACTCGAAGCCGACCTATGACGTCTGGCGAGACTTCGTTCCCGTCGCGCGCATCGGTTTCATTCCCAGTGTCCTCGTGGTGAATCCCGCGCTGCCGGTCAAGGATGCGAAGGAGCTGCTGCAGCTCGCGCAGTCGAAGCCCGGGCAACTCGACTACTCGTCGTCGGGCAAGGGTGCGCCGAGCCACCTGTTCATGGAATACCTGAAGACGATGGCGAAGGTGGACATCGTCGACGTGCCGTACAAGGTCACGTCGCAGGCGCTGACCGACGTGATCGGCGGGCAGGTGAAGATGAACATGCCGATCCTGGTCGCGGCGCTCCCTCACATCCGCGCGGGACGTCTGAAGGCGCTCGCGGTCACCAGTCCCACGCGCTCCGCGGCGGCGCCGGACATTCCGACGATGGCCGAAGCCGCGGGCCTGCCCGGTTACGACGCGACCCAGTGGGTCGGCATCGTCGCTCCGGCCGGCACTCCGCCGGAAGTGGTCGAGCGCATCAACGCCGAGATCGGTCGCGCGCTGCAGCTGCCCGACGTGAAGGAACGCATCGGCACGCTCGGCGTCGAGTTCGCGACGACGACACCCGAGCAGTTCGCCGCCGACATTCGCGCCGATACGGCCAAGTGGGTCGCGCTCATCAAGACGCTGGGGATACAGCTCGATTGACGCACGAGCGCGCTTGTCAAGGCTCGGCAGCGCGCCCGTTCACACGATGAGCACTCACCACGCGAGCGCGTAAGCCTCGCGTCGCGGATCCGCGCCGGCATGAACGAGGCCGCTCTTCGGATCGCGCATCACCGCGCACACCGCGCCGCTTTGCGCCGGCAGCCGAGGCAGCACGTCGACGTCGTGGCCGCGCTTCTTCATCTCGTCGATGACGCGGTTCGGCATGTCCTCCTCGATGTTCAGCCTGCCGGGGTAGTACGGATGCGGGGCGAACGAGTTCGGGAAGCTCGCGCTCCCGAAGCGCGGCGCTTCGACCGCCTGCTGGATCTGCATTCCGAACTGCGTGACGTTGAGGAACACTTGAAGCATCGATTGCGATTGCACGTCGCCGCCCGGGGTACCGAAGCACATGAACGGCTTGCCGTCTCGGAGCGCCAGTGCCGGGCTCGGCGTGAGCCTTGGTCGCTTGCCTGGCGCGACCTGCGCCGGATGTCCCGGCGTCAATCGCGACTGCTGGCCGCGCGTCGACATCACCATGCCGATTCCAGGAATGACCGGTGCATCGAACGTGGTGTCCGAGAGCGTTGCCGAGTACGCGTTTCCGTACTTGTCCATCACCGCTGCGTAGATGGTGTCGGGTGCGGTGCCGGTCCTTGCGCGTGACACGTTGTACGTCTGTTCGGGCATCGGCACGACGAGGGCATCGGGACGTCCCGGATCGGGCAGCTTGCCGAACGCACGCTGCGGATCGATGCGCGTGCGCTGCCGTGCGGCGTAGGCATCGGAGAGCAGCCCTGCGGTCGGCACGTGCACGAAGCGCGGATCGCCGACGTACGCCTCGCGATCGCCGAACGACAGGTTGAGCGCACCGGCGAGCGTGTGGACATAGTCCGGCGTGTTGTGGCCGAGCGCGCCCAGGTCGATGCCTTCGAGGATCTTCAGCGACTCGAGCAGCACGATCCCCTGGCACCAGACGTCGCACGAATGCACTTCATAACCGCGATATGTCACCGCGATGCTGTCCTCGACCGGGACGTCGAAGCCCGCGAGATCGTCGCGAGTGACGAAGCCGCCGTTCTTCGCGTGATAGTCGGCGACCGCTTCGGCAATCGGTCCGCGATAGAAAAAGTCATGCGCGGCGCGGAGCTTCGCATCGCGATCGCCGCGCGCGTGACGCTCGGCGTCGATCATCCCGGCGATCGAGCGCGAGAGGTCGTGCTGCACGAAGAGCTCGCCGTATCGCGGCGGCCTTCCATCGGGCAGGAAGATCCGCGCACTCGATGGCCAGCGCCGGTACTGGTCCTGCGCGCCGTTGAGGTTGTTGGCCAGGAACGGATAGACCGCGAAGCCGTCGCGCGCGAGCTCCATCGCGGGTGTGGCCGCCTCTTCGAACGAGATCGTGCCCCAGCGTCTGAGCGCCTCGATGTGCGTTGCAGGCGCCGCGGGCATCACCGTGCGCAGCAGGCCTTCAGGCACCGACTTGCCGTCGCCCTCCGCGATGAGCCGCGCGACATCGGTCGCGGCCGGCCAGTAGCCGAGGCCCGCGAGCGAGACGACGCGATCTTCCTTTTCGACGTAGATCAGCGTCGGCGCGACGCCGGCGAAGCTCACGATATCGGGTTGCAGCACCGCGAGCGCCATCGCCGCGGTGACGCCCGCATCGATCGCGTTGCCGCCGGCATCGAGCACGCGCATCGCCGCGAGCGATGCGAGATAGTGCCCGCACGCGACGGCCTGGTTGCGGCCGATCACGGTCGGTCGCATGCTCGCCGCGCTGATCGCGAGCGAGATTCCGCGTTTTTGCTCCGGCATGTTCAACTCCCTGTCTGGATGCTGGTCATGTGCGCGGATGTTGACAATGAAATCAAGATTGACGTCGAGGCACGAGACGAGACAAAGTCGGCCCCGGCGCCAGATCGTTTCCACCGCCCGTCCATCAGCCCGCGCGATCAGCATTGTCAATCATCGGAGGAATTCATGCCATTTTTCTCGTGGCGGGCGTGCAAACGCCTGATCGCACTGCAGGTGTTGCTGTTTTCGTCGGGACTCGCCGTCGCCCAGTCGAATCCTGTCTACATGCAATTCGGCAGCGCCAAGGCGATGTACTACAAGCCCGACGGCAACGCGAAACCCCAGGTGGCGTTTCTCATCATCCACCGGACTGCCAACTACCTTCGACACGTCGGTTGTACCGAGCTGCCCAGGCGCGGCTTCGCGGCGCTCTGCATGAGCACGCGCTACGAAAACAATGAGCTGCTCGTCGATTTCGATCGAATCGCCCTGGATGTAAAGGCCGGCGTGGAGTTTCTGCGCGCGCAGTCCGGTATCGAGCGCGTACTGTTTCTTGCCCACAGCGGCGGCGGTCCGACGCTCAGCTTCTACCAGGCGGTCGCGGAAAACGGGATAGGCTTTTGCCAGGATCCACGCAAGATCTCGCCATGCCGATCGGACCTCGCCGGCTTGCCCAAGGCAGACGGAATAGTCTTTGCGGATGCGCATCCGGGTGTACCCGTCATCCTGCTGCGCAGTCTCAACGGATCGGTCCTGAACGAAACCGCGAAGAGCTTCGATCCATCTCTCGACCCCTACAGCACCGCCAACGGTTACAGCTCGAGCGCGAGCTCCAATTATTCCCCTGACTTCCAGAAACGATATTTCGCCGCTCAATCGCAGCGAATGAATGCCTTGATCGATTCGGCTCTGCGACGTCAAGCCGCGATCAAGGCAGGAACGGGACCGTATCCCGACAACGACCTCTTTGCCATCCCGCATGGCGGCAACCCTGGCGCAGGGCCGGGAGGCGCATCGCAGTTGCACAGCCTCGACACGAAGATCAGCCTTCGGCGGACCAATTCTCCGCGCAAACTGCTGAAGAACGATGGAACGATCTCGGAGCAGATCGTCACTTCCGTGGCGCCCGTCGAACTGAACACCAAGGATACGACGAACGCATTCGATACCGGGACCAAGCTGCTGACACTTCGCTCGTTCCTGTCGACCCAGGCCATCCGGTCCACGAACTCGCTGGACGGGATCGATCACTGCAGCGCAATCAACGACACGGTGTGTGCGTTGCAGTCGATCTCGGTCCCCGTGATGATCGCCGGGATGGGGGCCTATCTCTTCATCCGGGATTCCGAGGAGGAATATGCGGCGGCGAAGAGCACGGACAAGGACCTGGTGTTCATCGAAGGCGCCACGCACGGGTTCATGCCCTGCGCGGATTGCGGCGTACCTGCCTCGACCTATTCCAACAGCGTCAGGAACCTGTTCGACTATGTCGCCAACTGGACAAAGGCGCGATTCTCCACGGAACGTCGAAGCTGATTGCGCGTCAGCACGCGTTGACGTTACTTGTCCGGCAACAATCGCACCGCCTGCGCCAGCCAGTCGCGTACGTGCGCGATCAGTGAGCCGTCGATGTGCACACGGTACCCGCTCCGGTAGCGATACAAAAGCGCGGATCCGGTCTGCGCGAACGGCGCGCGAGCCGTTCGCGGCGGCGCGAACGCCGCTCCGTCGATGTCGAGCGCGCAAGCCATCGCCATCAGCATCGGGGCGCGCCCGCCGTCGATGTCGAGTACGACGAGCGCATCGGAGACATCGGTCGCGCATGCGTCGGGCGAGGCGCGCGCGATCGCTGTCTGCAATTCGCGCAACCGGGCCCAGCGCTTTTCGATGGCGGACACGGCGAGCCAGCGCGATGGATCGAGCCAGGCGACGTAGTCGGCATCATCGCCGGTGCGGGTGTTGGGAGTCGATGGCAGCGCATATCCGGTGACACCGACCGGAGCTTCCAGCGTCGCACGCAACGCTGCTTCATCCGACGCTCGAAGATGAACGGTGACCACGCTCTGCGCGACATCGGCGATCCGCACTTGCAGCCCGGCCTCGTCGATCAAAGCCGACCCGCCGACGCCGACGGCGGTGCGCTCGAGCGCGCCGCTCCACGCAAGCTCAGCCATGAAGTCGCTCCCCACGCGGATCGTAAAAAGCGGGATCGACGACCACGGCCTCGACTGTCTCGCCCAGATGAAACACACGCACGCGCTCTTTCGCCGCCGCACGTGCACGTCCACGCTCGACGAGCGCGAGCGCGATCCCGTGGCCCAGCGTCGGACTGTCGAAGCTCGAGGTCACGTAACCGAGGCTGCGCCATCCGCTGCCCGCCCTTTCTCCGGCGTCCGCAGCAGGGATCGCGTTCGAGGCCTCGACCACGTGCGCGCCATTGGCAAGCACGCGCTCGCGATCGACGCAAATCAGGCCGACCAGCTGCCGGCGGTCGGCACGCTGCGAGTCCGGACGCAACAGCGATCGCCTGCCGACGAACTCGACCTGCTTGCGTCGTGTCGGCGCGCCCATCCCGAGATCGTCGGGCTCGGTCTCGCCTTCGGTGTCGCGGCCGATCAGGATGTAGCCCTTCTCCGCACGCAACACGAACAACGATTCGACGCCGAATGGCGTGATTCCGTGCGGTTCGCCGAGTCGCTCGAGCTCGCGCCATAGCGCGGGTCCATGGCCCGACGGGACCGAGATCTCGAATCCGGCCTCGCCGGTGAAGCTCACGCGCATCACGCGCGCCGGCACGCCGCCGACATGACCTTCGGCGATCGCCATGTGCGGCAGCACCGATGCACCGAGATCGATGTCGGTATCGAGGCCCGACACGATCGCTCGCGCGTTCGGTCCGGTCACCGACACCGTCGCCCACGCGGTGGTCACGTTGGTGATCGTCACGCGCAGCGCCGGGTATTCGCATTGCCGCCACTCTTCGAGCATCGATGCGACCGCGAACGCGTGACTGCTCGATGGCGACAACACGTAGCGCGACGAAGAGAGCCGCGCGACGACGCCGTCGCCGTAGACCTTGCCGTGCTCGCTCAAGAGCAGGCAGTAACGCACGCGACCAGGCGCGAGATTGTCGAGCGCGTTGACATACATCAGGTCGAGGAAGCGCGCGGCATCGGTGCCATGCACCTCGATCTTGCCGAGCGTCGATCCGTCGAACAGTCCCGCGCTCTGGCGCACCGCGACGACCTCGCGCGCGATCGTCTGCGACTCCGTCTCGCCGGCGCGCGGATAGCACGCGGGCCGAGACCATCCGCCGTATTCGTCCATCCGCGCACGCAGCCGCAGATGTTCCGCGTGCAGAGGCGAACGGCGCATCGGCGTATGCAAAGGTCCGCGGCGCATGCCGGCCATCGCTCCGAGCGGCACCGGCGTGTAGGGCGGTCGAAACGTCGTCGTGCCCACGTCGGGAATCGCGCGCGCGGTGTTGCTGCCGAGCGCGGCGATGGCGTTGACGTTGCTGGTGCGGCCCTGGTCGGGCGCCATCCCGAGCGTGGTGTAGCGCTTCAGATGCTCGACCGATTCGTAGCCTTCGCGCGCCGCAAGCTCGACGTCCGACACGGTGACGTCGTGCATCAGGTCGACCCACTGCCGGCCGGTCGACGACGGCACTTGCCAGAGCGGCGTACAGCGATAGTTCGTGGGCGGGATAGCGCAACGCGGCGGCACCGGCTCGTTGCCACCCGTCCAACCCAATGCCGACGTGGCAGCAAGCCCCGCGGCATGCCCATCGGCGAGCGCGCGAGCGATGTCGAAAAGTCCGCGCGCGCCTGCAACGGTTGCGGACACTCCCCCGGAACGAATGCGCTCAGCGATTCATCCCACACCACGCGGCCACCCGCATGCGAATGCAGATGCACGGTGGGATTGAAGCCGCCGGAGATGGCAAGCAGGTCGCATGGAAGATGATCGTCGCGGCCCGGAATGCGTCGGCCTTCGCGATCGGCGATGCGCACGCTGCGCAATCCGTGTCGGCCCGACGTTGCCGTGACCACGGCGTTGTCGCGGATCGCGATGCCGGCTGCGCGCAACGCGGCCGTCGCATCGTCCAGCGATGACGGGCGCGCGTCGACGACGGTGACGCTCGCGCCGACGGCCGCGAGAGCGCGCGCACAGTCGTACGCGCTGTCGTTGTTGGTGAAGACGACGGCTCGCTCGCCCGGACGCACCGCATAGCGGCGCACGTATTCGGTGACCGCCGCGGCCGACATCACGCCGGGGCGATCGTTGTCGGGAAACACCAGCGGACGCTCGATCGCGCCGGTTGCCAGCACGATGCGGCGCGGGCGCACTTTCCATAGCCGATAAGGCGCGACGCCGGGAGCTGTCGCCGGATCGCGTTCGAGCAGCGCGACGTAACCGTGATCGAAGACCCCGGCGGCAGTCGTGCGAGTCATGATCCTCGCGCCGCGTGCGCGCAGCGCTGAAGCCGTCTCCGCAGCCCACGCGTACCCCGCCCGACCATCGATTTCCGCTTCGCGCCACAGCAGGCATCCGCCGATCTCGCTTTGCTGCTCGACCATGATGACGCGCAGGTTGTCGACGGCCGCCGCGCGCGCGGCAGCGAGACCCGCGGGTCCGGCGCCGATCACGAGCACGTCGCAATGCGCATGCATCACGGCAGCCGGTTCGTCGGCGGAGAAATCCTGCACGCGTCCGAACCCGGCCATCCGTCGGATGAATCCTTCCCACGTGTGCCAGCCCGGGCTCATGAACGTCTTGTAGTAAAAGCCCGAGGGCAGGAAGCAGTGCAACGGATCGAGCACACCCGCCAGGTCGGCATTCACGCCTGGCCAGCAATTCACTGCGCGTGCCCGGATGTCGGGCGCGAGATCGACAGTGGTTGCGCGCGCGTTCGGATCGTGGCGATGCCCGTGCCACAGATCGACGATCGCATTGGGCTCCTCGACGCTCGCGCCCCATATGCCGCGCGGACGATGGAACTTCAGGCTGCGGCCGACGACGCCAACGCCATTCGCGAGCAACGCTGAAGCGAGCGTGTCGCCGGCGTAGCCCGTCAGCGAACGACCGTCGAACGAGAATTCGATCGGCCGACTGCGATCGATGCGACCGCCCTGCGCAAGCCGCGCACGCTGGTCGTTCATCGAGAAGAACCCTCGCGTTCGGTTCCAAGCTGTACCGGTGCCGGATCACCCATCCGATACACGACGAGGATCCGATGCGTGTACGTGTCGCGCGCGAGGTTGAACCACTGGCTGCAGCCGGCCGTATGGCACCAGCGCTCGAAGGTCACGCCGCGCGGGTTGGCGCGGTTGTGCAGGTAATCGGCCCAGCGTGCATCGTCGACGGCCTCGGCTGGGACAGGCCGCTCGATGTGAGACTCACCGCCGCAACGGAATTCGTCTTCGTCGCGCGGTCCGCAAAACGGGCATTCGATGAGCAGCATGGTCGGTCAGCGCCTAATGCGGAATGCCGGCAGCGCCGGCCTCGTCCACCAGCGCGCCGGTACGAAAGCGATCGAGATCGAACGGCCGCGAGATGTCGTGGTGCCGGCCGGTGGCGATCACATGCGCAAGGAGCCACCCGCCCGCGGGAATCGCCTTGAAGCCTCCGGTGCCCCAGCCGCAATTGAGAAACAACCGCTCGACCGGAGTCGGTCCGATGATCGGGCTCGAATCGTGGACGACGTCGACGCATCCCGCCCATTTGCGCATCATCTTCAACCGCGAGAAACACGGGAACATCTCGAGTAGCCCTGCGACCGAGTTCTGCAGCACCGGCAGGTTCCCGCGCTGCGCATACGACGGATAAAGATCGAGCCCGGCGCCGAACACGAGCTCGCCATGATCGGACTGGCTGACATACGTACCGGTCGCGGGGGACAGGACGACGGTATCGAGGACGGGTTTCACCGGCTCGCTGACCATCGCTTGCAGCGCGTAGCTGGTAATCGGCATGCGCACACCCGCCTTTGCCATCACCACGCTGCTGCTGCCCGCGACCGCGACCGCGACCGCATCCGCACGCACCGTGCCGCGCGCGGTCTCGACGCCGCGGACCCTGCGGCCACCGGGACCGCGTTCGATGTCGAAGCCGGTGACTTCGAGATTCTGGAAGATGTCGACACCGAGTGCGCTCGCGCCGCGCGCATAGCCCCACGCCACCGCATCGTGGCGCGCGATTCCGCCGCGCTCCTGGATGAATCCGCCGAAGATCGGAAAGCGCGCCTCGGGACTGAAGTTGAGCAGCGGCGCGCGCTCCCTCACCTGCTGCGCATCGAGCACTTTCGCCTCGATGCCGTTGACCAGCATCGCGTTCACGGAACGGGCCTGCATCTCGAGCTCGTGCCTGCTGTGCGCAAGAAACATCATTCCGCGCTGGCTCAGCATCACGTTGAAGTTGAGGTCGCGGCCGAGCTCTTCGTAGAGGCGCAGCGCGAGGTCGTACAGCCGCGCGCTGGCTGGATAGAAATAGTTCGACCGGACGATCGTCGTGTTGCGCCCGGTGTTGCCGCCGCCCAGCCATCCGCGCTCGATCAGCGCGACGCGTTTGACGCCGTGATTCTTCGCGAGGTAGTACGCAGTGGCCAATCCATGGCCGCCGCCGCCGACCACGATCACGTCGTATTCGCGCTTCAGCTCCGGGCTGCGCCATGCACGCGACCAGTGCCGGTTGCCCGACAGGCCGTGCTTGATCAGCTTCAGTGCGGAATAGCGTTCCATGGATTCGATTGTGCGGTCGGCGCGGCGCATCCGGCATCGCGCCGGAACGCGTTCAGTCGAGCGTCGCGCCCGAGTCCTTGACCGCCTTTGCCCACTTCTCGTGCTCGCTCGCCATGTATGCGCCGAACTCGTCGGGCCCCGCTGGAACCAGCGCGATGCCGGCGCCCAGGATGCGATCGCGCACCGCCGGGATCTGCATGATCTTCGTCACTTGCGCGCTCGTCGCGTTGACGATGTCGTCGGGCAGGCCGGCCGGTCCGGCAAGACCGATCCACGACACGACCTCGACGCCTTTGTATCCGAGCTCCGCGGTGGTCGGGACGTCGGGCAGGTTCGCCGAGCGCGCCGGGCTGGAGATCGCGAGCGGACGCAGCTTGCCGGAGCGGATGTGCGGAAGCGCGGCCGACTCGACGACGAAGCTCGCTTGCACCTGCCCGCCGATCAGGTCGGTCAACGCCTGTCCCGCATTCTTGTACGGGACATGCACGAGGTTGATGCCGGCCGACGTCTTCAGCATTTCCGTCGACAGATGCGCCGGGCTTCCGCTCCCTGGCGACACGTAGTTGATCTGGCCGGGACGCTGTTTCGCCAATGCGACGAATTCATTCAGCGTCGACGCCGGCACCGACGGATTCACGCAAAGCACGAACGGGATCTGCCCGATCCGCGCGATCGCGCGGAAGTCCTTGACCGGATCGTAGGTCAGGTTCTTGTACAGGCTCGCATTGATCATGTGGTTGGCCGCGACCATGATCAGCGTGTATCCATCCGGCGCCGCCTTTGCAACCGACGCGGTGGCGATGGTGCCGTTCGCGCCAGGCAGGTTCTCGACGACCACCGGCTGGCCCCACGCTTCGGTCAGATGCTGCGCGATCGTGCGCGTCAGCGTGTCGGTCGCGGTTCCCGCTCCATACGGCACGACGATGCGGACCGGGCGTTGCGGAAACGTCTGCGCCGCGATGGTCATCGAGGCGATCACGCCGACAGCGGCAATGCACGACAACACGAAACGCTTCAACCGAACCTCCTGTAAGCCGAGATCACACCATCCGGAACATCTTCGGTCCCTTGATGGGAATCTCCATGCAATCCTCACCCCAGATGACAGGACCGTCATAGATCCGCGAGATCTCGCGCAGGATCTGCTCGCGCACGCCGGGCTGGTCGATCTGCTCGAGGAAATGCGTGAGCACGAGCAGCTTGGCGCCGGCCGCCTTCGCGACGGTCGCGACGTCCTCGTGATTTCCGCAGACCGCGCGATAGGTATCCGTCGGCTCGGTCCCGCTGAAATAGTGGTTCATGTGGATCAGCACGTCGCAGCCGCGGGCGAGCTCGATCAGCGTTCGCGGGCGTCCGCCGCTGTCGCCGGAATAGCAGATCGATCCTTCGGGGCTGTCGATCCGGTATGCGTAACACTCGAGGTAAGGCTGGACGTGCGACGCGCGTGCGATGCTCAGCGTCCAGTTGTTTCCCTGCACCGTGTCCTTCGGTCCGAGCTCGGTGACCTCGGGCTTCGGCCACTTGCGCGGAGGCTTCCCGCCGCGCGCGACGAAGATGTCGATCGAGCCCTGGTGCTGGATCCGCGCGTTGAGATCGGGAGCAAACGCGCCGTCCTCTCCGAACAGCAGCTCGGTCATCCGGCGAATCGGCGGCGGCCCGAACACTTTCAATTCCGGGATGCGATCCGCGCCCTGGTCCCAGCGCTGCAGCAGCAACCGGATGTAGTCGGTGCAATGATCGTAGTGCAGGTGACTGAAGAAGACGTGCGTGACGTCGACTGCGCGCTTGCCGATTTGCAGCAGCCGCTCGTGCGATCCCGGTCCGTGATCCATGACGATCAGATCGTCGCCGATCTCGATCAGGTAACTCGAGCTCGCGCGCTTGAGCGACGGCGTCGGCGTTCCTGTTCCCAGCAGCGTGAGCTTCATTTGATCGGTGTTCGTCGGGGACGCCGCTCAGCCTGGAGTCGGCAGCAGCCGGCGATGTCAGCCATGCGTAGTCGATGGAGCACTATAGCCGATCAATACTGCCCGTCGCGCGCTTCGTAGTGCGTCGGCTTGCCGAGACTCTCGCCACCGCGATCGACCCAGTCGGCGGTCCAATCGAGCATCGTGTCGAGCGTTACCGTGGGCGGACCGAACAGCGAGAACGCCTGCGAGCAATCGACCAGCCACGCGGTCGGCGCTTCGACGCCAACGAACACCGGTGCGATCGACAGCCGCTGGCCCAGGCCAACGGCCACGTCGCGGATCCGGATCATCGGCCCGCTGACGTTGAGCGGCGACGCCGGCGTCGTGCAATGCGCCAGCGCGCGCAGCGACCAGTCGACCGCGTCGCCCTGCCAGATCACGTTCGCGTATCCCATCGCGAGATCGATCGGCTCGCGATTCAGCACCTTCCGCGCGACGTCGTGCAGCACGCCATAGCGCATGTCGATTGCGTACGACAGCCGCACCAGCCGGCCCGGCGTCCGGTACTGGTGCGAAAAGTGCTCGAACATCCGCTCGCGCGCGACGCACGAATTCGCGTATTCGCCCGACGGCGCTGTCGGCGGCATGTCCTCGGTCGCGCCGTTGCCGGTCACGCTGACGAACGGGTACACGCAGCACGTCGAGTACGCGACGATCCGCGAGCGCGCGTAGCGCTCGGCGACGAGCGCGGGCACGTGCGCGTTCATCGCCCACGTCAGCCATTCGCTGCCGGTCGAGCCGAACTTGCGTCCGGCCATGAACACGACGTTCGGCGCATCGGGCAAGCGCGCCAGCGCGTCGCGCGAAAGCAGGTCGGCCTCGATGCACTCGACGCCATGCGACGAGAGCTCGTCGCGAACGCGCGGCTGCGAAAAGCGCGCGACGCCGATGACGCGGCGATCCGGAGCGGCACGCCTGGCCATCCGCGCGAGCGTCGGACCCATCTTGCCGCCGACACCGAGCACGATGATGTCGCCGGGGACGCTTTCGAGCGCGCGCGCGAGCGCGGAAGACGGTCGACTGAGCAACTCGTCGAGCTGCTCGATGTCGTCGATGCGGGAAGGCAGGTCCATCGACCGATTGTAGCCAACGATTTCACGGCCCGTGCATCCGGCACCCTCGTGTCGGCCGCGGCGCTCTTGTGTTTCAATAGCTCCCCTCTCATTCGAGCGAGCTTCCGATGAAAGATTTCCTGGTTCTCTACATGGCACCCGCCGCCGTCATCGATGAGTGGAAGAAGACGCCGGCTGAAAAGCGCAAGGCCGAAGAGGAGAAGATGATGGCCGAGTGGAAAGCGTGGATGGCGAAGAACGCGAAGCGCTTCTCGAACCGGGGTGCGGGCGCCGGCAAGACCAAGCGCGTGACCGCGCAAGGCGTGGCCGACGTTCGCAACGACGTGATGCTCTACGCAGTCGTCCAGGCGGAAAGCCATGACGAGGCGGCGCAGCTCTTCGTCGGCCATCCGCACCTGCAGATCCCGCAGGCGTCGATCGAGATCATGGAAGCAAACCCGCTGCCGCCGATGTGATGAGCGAATCCGTGGGCAAGCGTCCGAACTTCCTCGTCATCCTGATCGACGACCTGCGCTTCGACGAATACGGCGCGGGCGGTCATCCGTACATGCGCACGCCCAACATCGATCGCATCGCGCACGAGGGCGTGACGTTCGACCGCGCGTTCCACACCACGCCGATCTGCTCGCCGAATCGCGCGTCGATCGTCAGCGGCCAGTACGCAAGCCGGCACGGCATCATCGACAACGTCGCGCGCGGCGCGATGAGTCACCGGTTGCCGAACTATCACCTCGAATTGCAGCGGCTGGGCTACGAGACGGCGCACATCGGCAAGTGGCACATGGGCAACGACGGGATGCCGCGGCCGGGCTACGACTACTGGGTCAGCTACGACGGCCATGGCCGGCTGCGGAATCCGCGGCTCAATCATGACGGGGAGTATCGCCAGCACGAAGGCTACGTCACCGACATCATGAACGACCTTGCTGTCGAATGGCTCGAAGGCCGCTCGGATGCGAAGCCGTGGTCGCTGTTCTTCGCGCACAAGGCAGTGCATCCGGATGCCGAGCAGGGCGCCGACGGAACGCTCAAGATCGGCGCGATGGGCGGCTACGTCGTTGCCGACCGCCACAAGCACCTGTACGAAGGCGCGATGTTCCCGGCGCGCCCGAACATGATTCCGTACGACCAGATCATTCGCTCGAAGCCGGCCTGGACGGAGGCCCTCAAGCTCAAGGACACCGACGAGGCGCGCTCGCTGCTCGAGCCGATCTTCTCCGGCGAACAGGAGGAGATCCGGCTGCGCGCGCGGATGATGGCCGCGGTCGACGAAGGCGTCGGCTCGATCCTCTCGCTGCTCGAATCGAAGGGCATGCTCGACGACACGTTCATCGTGTTCCTCTCGGACAACGGTTACTTCTTCGGCGAGCACGGCCTCGGCCCCGAGCGCCGCTTCGCGTACGAAGAAGGCATCCGGACACCGTTCCTGGTCCGCTATCCGCCGCTTGCCAAAGCCGACGCGCATCGCAGCGAAATGGTGATCTGCCAGGACATCGCGCCGACGCTGGTGACGCTCGCGGGCGGCACGCCGGGGCCGCAGATCCAGGGTCGTTCGCTGCTGCCGGTGCTCGAGTGGTCGTCGTCGCCGGATCCGACGCACGCCAAGGAATGGCGCTCCTCGATCCTCTGCGAATACTGGGCCGAGCAGGCGATGTCGTGGCTGATCGGGATGACGTACAAGGCGGTGCGCACCGACCGCTACAAGTACATCCACTGGGTGAACAAGAACATCACCGACGAGCTCAACGAGCTCTACGATCTCGAGGCGGATCCGTACGAGCTCGAGAATCTCAACAAGTCGCCCGCGCTCCAGGGCGTTCGTGACGAGTTGCGTCTCGAGATGCGGCGGCTGGTCGCCGACGCGCTCGGAATCAAGCGCTGATCAGTCGACTTTCGCGCCGCTTGCCTTCACCAGCGGCACCCAGAGCGCGAGATCGTCGGCGATGATCTTTGCGAATGCATCGGGGCGCGCCGGCGCGAGATCGAAGCCCTGCGGCCCGAGCTTCTCCTTCGCTTCGCTGCTTGCGACGATGCGGTTGATCTCGGCGTTGAGCCTGGACACGACATCCGGCGGCGTCCCCTTCGGCGCAACGAAGCCGAACCACGTGTTGACCTCGTAGCCCTTGATCCCCTGCTCGTCGAGCGTGGGCACATCGGGCAGCAGCTTCGAGCGTGAAAGGCTGGTGACGCCGAGCGCGCGCAGCTTGCCGCCCTGCAGCTGCGTGATCACCGTCGGCGTATTGAAGAATCCGACGTCGACCTCGCCCGTCATCACGGCGAGGATTCCCTGCGGTGCGCCCTTGTAAGGGACGTGGACCATCTCGGTTCCGGTCTTGTTCGCGAACAGCACGCCTGACAGGTGATGGCTGGTGCCCGCGCCGCCGGACGAGAACGTCCTCGCGCGCGGCTTCGCCTTCGCCGCGGCGGCGACGTCGGCCGGCGACCTGAACTCGCTGTTGGGCGGCACGATCATCACGTTCGATACGCCGCCGATGAACGCGATCGGCTGGAAGTCCTTCGACGAGTCGTAGCCGGGCGACGAGTAGATCGCCTGGTTGAATACCAGCGTTCCCTGCGACGCGAACGCGATCGTGTATCCGTCGGGTGCCGCGCGCGCCGTTTCGGCCATCGCGATCGTGCCGCCCGCGCCGGGCTTGTTCTCGACGACAACCGGCTGGCCCAGCGCCTTGCCGAGCTCCTGTCCGACATAGCGCGACACGATGTCGGCGGTGCTGCCGGCGGCAAGCGGCACCAGCAGCCGGATGGGCTTGGCTGGATAGGATTGGCCGAGCGCGAGGATAGGGAAGGCGAGGAACAGCCACAACGACACGGCAAACGGAATTCGACGTCTCATCGTTTCAACTCCATCATTGGTCGGACGTCGCAAGGAAGAGCATTCACCACCGAGGCCGCACGGAACAAACAAAAAGCATTGACCACAGATGCCGCAAGAGCAAAACAAAAAGCATTAACCACAGAGGACACAGAGGACACAGAGAAATTCAACTTCGTACACCGCGCGCCGCGCGCGCATTTGTTCCTCTGTGTCCTCTGTGTCCTCTGTGGTAAAAATGCTTTTAGCCGTTAACCCCTGCGAGCTCGCGGCGCACAACCGTCGCCCCATCGGCCAGCGCCTTCATTTTCGCCTTCGCGATGTCGCGCGACAGCGGCACCATCCCGCAGTTCGTGCACGGAAATAGCTTCTCCGGCGCGACATGCTTCATCGCCGCGCGGATCGTCGATGCCACCTGCTCCGGCGTCTCGACCTGGTCCGACGCAACGTCGATCGCGCCGACCATCACGTCCTTCCCCTTCAGCAATCCAATCAGGTCGATCGGCACGTGCGAGTTCGCGCACTCGAGCGATACCTGGTCGATCTTCGATGCGCCAAGCAGCGGAAATGTCGATTCGTACTGGCGCCACTCCGACCCCAGCGTCTTCTTCCAGTCGTTGTTGGCCTTGATGCCATAGCCGTAGCAGATGTGGACAGCGGTCTTCGCGCCATTCAGACCGGCTGCGGCCGCCTCGAGCGTCGCGATGCCCCAGTCGCGCACTTCGTCCATGTAGACATTGAACGCAGGCTCGTCGAACTGGATCACGTCGACGCCGGCAGCAACCAGCTCGCGCGCCTCGGCGTTGAGGATCGACGCGAATTCGCGGGCGAGCTTCTCGCGGCTCTTGTAATGTGCGTCGTACAGCGTGTCGACCATCGTCATCGGGCCGGGCAGCGTGTACTTCAGCCGCTTCGATGTCTGCGAGCGCAGGTACTTCGCGTCGTCGACGAACACCGGATGGCGCCGGGCAACGGCGCCGACGACCATCGGCACGTCCGCGTCGTAGCGATTGCGGATGCGAACGGTCTTGCGATTGACGAAGTCGACGCCCTCGAGGTTTTCGATGAACGTCGTGACGAAGTGCCGCCGCGTCTGCTCGCCGTCGGTGACGATGTCGATGCCGGCGCCTTCCTGGTCGTCGAGCGCAAGCCGCACCGCATCGCGCTTGCCCTCGGCGAGCGCGTCGCCTTCGAGCAGCCACGGCGCCCACAGCTGCTTCGGCGTGGCCAGCCATGACGGCTTGGGAAGACTGCCGGCGATCGTCGTTTGCAGCATTGTGGTCATCCTCCGTTGCGTAGCTTCTTCAGCGATTCGTCGATCGCCTTGTCGATGTAATAGCCGTAATAGTCGGGCGTCGTCAACCCGACGATCGGATCGGCGAGCGCATTGCCGTCGCCGTCGACGATCCAGATCGTCGGCGTCAGCTTGATCCGGTACTTCTGCGCGAACTGCCGGTGCCGCAGCACCTCGCCGTTGAAGCTCACCATCTTCGTCATCCGGTCGGTCTCGACCTGCCGGAACATCACGCGCACCGCGTTCGCCGCGTCGCTTTCCATCGGCACCAGGAACTCGCGCAGCGCCCGCGCGCAGTACGGACACCCGACGCGATTGAAGAACAGCAGGATCGGGATCTTCTTCTCTTTCGACGTCGCGCTGTCGGCGGCGAGGTCGTTTGCCTCCTGCAGCGCGAGCTCGGGGCGCGGCGCGTCCTGCGCGAAGAGGGGCCAGGACCCGAATGCTAGAATCGACGCGCTTCCCAGAAGAGCATGACGACGCGTAAACATGTCCGTTCCTTCGCAACCGACCCGACTCATCATTGCGACCCGAGAGAGCGCGCTCGCGTTGTGGCAGGCGAATCACGTCGCCGGATTGCTTCGAAAATTATACCCGTCGTGCGACGTGCAATTGCTCGGAATGACCACGAAAGGCGACCAGATCCTCGATCGCAGCCTCGCGGCGATCGGCGGCAAGGGACTTTTCATCAAGGAGCTCGAGCAGGCGATCGCCGAAGGACGCGCCGATCTCGCCGTCCATTCGCTGAAGGATGTCCCGATGGACATCCCCGAAGGCTTCGCGCTCGCTGCGGTGATGGAGCGCGAGGATCCGCACGATGCGTTCGTGTCGAACAAGTACGAGACGCTGGCATCGTTGCCCGGCGGTGCCGTCGTCGGCACGTCGAGCCTGCGCCGGCAGGCCTCGCTCAAGTCACGTCATCCGCACCTGCGGATCGAGCCGCTGCGCGGCAACGTCGGCACGCGGCTGCGCAAGCTCGACGAAGGCCAGTACGACGCGGTGATCCTCGCGGCGGCAGGCTTGAAGCGCCTCGGATTGGGCGAGCGCATCCGGTCGACGCTCGCCGTCGAGGACAGCCTTCCGGCCGTCGGCCAGGGCGCGCTCGGTATCGAGATCGCCGATGATCGCGACGACGTGCGCCGCGCACTCGCGCCGTTGATCGACGCCGACACCACCGACTGCACGCGCGCCGAGCGCGAGTTCGCACGACGGCTGTCCGGAAGCTGCCACACGCCGCTCGCCGCGCACGCGCGAATCGTCGAGGGCGAGCTGCGGCTCCAGGGATTCCTCGGCACCCCCGATGGCGCGCAGGTGCTGCGCGGCGAGACGACCGGTGCGCGCGACGACCCCGAGTCCGTTGGCGGCAAGCTCGCCGACGAGTTCATGACGCGAGGCGCAGCGGCGATCCTCGCCACGGTTGCGAGCGCGTGAGCATCGGGCTTTCGCGTGTAGCGTGGCGCGGCCCGGATCGGGACCTGCGATCATGAGCGTCGCTGCGTCCGGCATGCCGCTCGCCGGCGTCGGCGTGCTGATCACGCGACCCTCCCGCCAGTCGGCAAAGTTTGCGCAGCGCATCGCGGTACTCGGCGCGGAGCCGTTCATCCTGCCGTCGCTGGTCATCGCGCCCCCATCCGATCCGGCCTTGTTCGACGAGATGCTCGGACGCCTGATGGAATTCGACTTCGCATTCTTCGTCAGCGCCAACGCGGCCGAGGCCGTCGTCACGCGCAACCCCGACTGGCCCGATACGCTTACGGCGCTCGCGGTCGGGCCATCGACGGCCGACGCGCTGTTCTCGGGAGGCATCGATCGCGTCGCCGTTCCGGCCGAACGGTACGACAGCGAAGGCGTGCTGGCGATGCCCGCGTTGCAGAACGTCGCGGGCAAGCGGATCGTGATCTTTCGCGGCGAGAGCGAGCGCGGCGACGGGCGCGACATGATGCGGGCGTCGCTGGCCGAGCGCGGCGCGATCGTCGAGGCGGTCTATTGCTATCGGCGGATGGGGCCGACGGTCGATCCGGCCGGGGTCGTCGACGCCTGGCGGGCAGGCCGCATCGATGCGGCGATTGCGACATCGAACGAGCTGCTCGACAATTTTCTCGACCTGATCGGCGATGACGGCCGCGCGCTGCTCGGAAACACACCGTTGTTCGTTCCCCACCCGCGGATCGCCGCGCATGCAAGAGCGCGCGGGCTCGCGAAAGTCGTCGTCACCGACGCCACCGATGCCGGCATGATCGCCGGATTGCTCAACCACTTTTCAAGCGACCGCCAACCGTCATGACCGACATCCTCATCACCGCTCCGACGCCCGACTTCCTCCGCAAGCCGCTCGAAGCGACCTATACGTGCCACGACTATCACGCGTCGAAGGACAAGCCGGGGCTGCTCAAGTCGATCGGCGACAGGATCAAGGGCCTCGTGCAGGGCGGCGGCACGGTGACGCCGCCGGAGCTCCTCGACCAGCTGCCCAATCTCGAGTGCATCAGCGTGTTCGGCGTCGGATACGACGGCGTGCCCGTCGACTACTGCAAGCAGCGCGGAATCAAGGTCGGGCATACGCCGGATGTGCTGACGGACGATGTCGCCGACGTCGCGCTCGCGCTGACCCTGATGTCGGCGCGCAACTTCCACCTGGCCGATCCGTACGTGCGCTCCGGCGAGTGGGAAAAGAAGCCGTTTCCGCTGGCGACGTCGCTGGGCGGAAAGACCGCGGGGATCCTCGGACTGGGCCGCATCGGCAAGGCGATCGCGCAGCGGCTCGAGGCGTGCGGGATGAAGGTCGGCTATCACAGCCGCAGCGCGCAGGCGGTTCGCTACACGTATTACTCGTCGCTGCTCGACATGGCGCGCGAGGTGCAGTTCCTCGTCATCGCGACGCCGGGCGGCGCCGCGACGAAGAACATCATCAACGCCGAAGTGCTCGAGGCGCTGGGACCCAAGGGGCGATTGATCAACATCGCGCGCGGGTCGATCGTCGACGAAGCGGCGCTGATCAAGGCGCTGCAGGAAGGCAAGCTCGGCGGCGCGGGCCTCGACGTGTTCGCCGACGAGCCGCGCGTGCCGCCTGAATTGCGCGCGATGCCCAACGTCGTGATGTTCCCGCACGTCGGCAGCGCGACGCACGAGACGCGCAAGGCGATGGGCGACCTGGTGCTCGCCAATCTCGAAGCGCATTTCGCGGGCAAGCCGCTGGTCAAGCTGATCCCGGAGCTGCAATCGACCTGATGGGGTCTGGTCCCGATTCGACTCGCGACTGGATCGCGAAACGGGTTCGCAGATGGAAACCGTCCTCGCGCCAGGCGCGGTGCTGCTGCATGGTTTTGCCGTCCCCAGCGCTGCGCGCGAGCGCGAACTGATTGCCGACCTGCGCGAGATCATCGACGCGGTGCCGCTGCGCAACATGGAGACGCCGGGCGGCTACACGATGAGCGTCGCGATGACGACATGCGGCGACGTCGGATGGGTGACCGATCGTCGTGGCTATCGCTATTCGGAGACCGATCCGGTGAGCGGCGCCCGCTGGCCGGCCATGCCGCAATCGTTCCGTACGCTGGCGAGCGACGCTGCAACCGCGGCGGGCTACGAAGATTTCGCGCCCGATTCGTGCCTGATCAACCGGTACGACGTCGGCGCGAAGATGGGCCTGCACCAGGACAAGGATGAGCGCGATTTCAGCGCACCGATCGTCTCGGTTTCGCTGGGACTGCCGGCAACGTTCCTGTTCGGCGGCCCGAAGCGGAGCGATCCGACGCAGAAGATCCTGCTCGAGCATGGCGACGTCGTGGTGTGGGGCGGGCCGTCGCGACTGTTCCATCACGGCGTTTCCCCGCTCAAGGCGGGGCATCATCCGCTGCTCGGAAACTGCCGGATCAACCTGACATTTCGCAAGGCCCGCTAGCGGCGAGGGAGCGCCTTCAGCGCAGCCACTTCGCGGTGATCCGGTCGTAGTCGCCGGACGCCTTGGCGAGGTGGAACCAGGTGTCCATCCACCCCTTGACCGCCGTGTCGCCGCGCGGGATCAGCCATGCCATCTCGCCGTATTGCAGCGGCTTGTCCGGATTGACCGCGCACAGACCCGGCCGCAGCTTCGACTGGACGATCGTCTCGACCGACTCCGAGATCATCACGTCGGCCTTGCCCTTGAGGATCTCGTCGAAGATCGTGACGTTGTCGTTATAGATGACGATCTTCGCCTGCTTGAAATTGGCGCGCGCGAAGCGCTCGTTGCTGCCGCCCGGGTTCTCGATCACGGTGACCGTCGGCTTGTCGATGTCGGCGACGGTCTGGAACTTCGCGACGTTCTCGCACTTGGTGATCGGCGCCTTGCCGTTGACCATGTACGCGGTCGTGAAGAACGCGGTCTTCTGCCGGTCGGTCGTCACCGAGATGCCGCCGACGGCAACGTCGCACTTCTCCAGAAAGTCCTTCATCAGCGTCGGCCATCCGGATTTCACCATCTCGACTTCGACGCCGAGCGCCTTCGCGGCGGCCTGCACCAGGTCGATGTCGAGTCCTTCGTAGCCGCCGTCGGGCTTGTGGAAGCTGAATGGCTTGTAGTCGCCCGGCGTGCACACGCGAAGCTTGCCGCTCTTGATGATGTCGTCGAGTCGCGACGTGCTCTGCGCGAGCGCGAGCGACGCGGGGATTGCACTGGCCAGGATGAGTGCGACGAAGCGGGCGAGCATGGGTCCTCCGGGAGTAGCGACAGGGAAGAAGTGTGGCCGGTAATTCTAGCGTGCGCGGGACCCAACCCATCAGGGCGCTCGATGCAGCGATCGGTGCGGCAGAGCGCAGCTACCTCGAGCCGGAACCGTAACCTTCGCGTGCCGCCTTCAATGCCTCGATCAGCACCTGCTGGTCGCCGATGTGATTCGCGAGAAACAGGATCAGCCGCGCGTTGACCTTGGTGCTCTCTTCCGGAGTCAGGTCGCGATGCAGCTCGATCAGCGCCTCGTAGAAATCATCCGGCCGCGACAGGTTCGGTTCGGTGTTGAGCGTTGTCATCGGTGCCTCGAACATTGACGTTCCCATCATCCATGCAGGCGCGCGCGATCGCCGCAGCGACCCATCGCGCGTCGTGGCCAAGCCGACGCGCCGCCACGTGCTGGTCGGGACGGAACAGGTATATCGCGGCGCCGCCCGGCGCATAGCGCGCGAATGCAATTCCGTCGCGATCGATGGCCACGGCCGCGCTGGTCAATCCTTGCAACCCCTGATCCGACGAACGCGTGACGACGAGAATCGCGATCGGAATGTCGTTCCATCGACACGGCAGGCCGGCCACGACATCGGGCCCGATCGGCCCGTCGGCAAACACCGCCACGGTGAATCCGCGCCCGAGCAGCCGCAGCAGCCAGTCGTCGCGCCCATCGACGACGAGAGGCGCATCCGGCGCCGGCGAACCCGGCGCACTCGACGCGGTCGATGCCGGCCAGTCGTCGACGTCGTCGGTGTTGAGCCGCGACTCGCGATAGTGCGTGGGCACCGACAACCGCCCGCTGTTGACCAGCTTTCGCGCGAATGGATACTGCGCGGCGAGCTCGAGCACTGCATCGCGAAATGTGCGGCTGATGTCGGACTTCGGCGTGATGAAGTCGGTCGATCGCGTCGAGTTGAGAATGTTCTCGTCGGCGGCGGCGATGCGCTCGTCGTCGTACGTCGACAGCAGCGAAGCCGGCGCCAGTCCGCGGACGACGAGATCGAGCTTCCACGCGAGGTTGTCGACATCCTGGATGCCGGAGTTCGCGCCGCGCGCGCCGAATGGCGACACCTGATGCGCGGCATCGCCGGCGAAGATCACGCGGCCGTGCGTGAAGCGCTCCATCCGCCGGCACTGGAACGTGTAGACGCTGACCCACTCGAGCTCGAAATCAACGTCCTCGTTTCCGTTCGACGCCAGCATGGCCCGCACGCGAGGCAGCACCTGCTCGGGCTTCTTCTCGTGCTCCGGATCGGCCTGCCACCCGAGCTGGAAATCGAGCCGCCACACGTCGTCGGCCTGACGATGCAGCAGCGCCGACTGGTTGCGATGGAACGGCGGATCGAACCAGAACCAGCGCTCGTTGCGCATCGACGCCGATCCGGCCTTGATCTTCACGTCGGCGATCAGGAAGCGATCGCGGAACACCTGGCCTTCCGATGACAGTCCGAGCATCTTGCGAACCGGGCTCGACGCGCCGTCGCACGCGATCAGCCAGTCGCACTCGAGCATGTACTCGCCGTCGGGACACCGGACCTTCAAACATACGCGATCGTCCGCGCGCTCGACACCGACGACGCGATTGCTCCAGCGCAAGTCGACAACGCCGGAGCCAGCGATGCGCTCGCGATGCCGCGAAAGCTCGCCCAACTGGAAATGCTCGAAATGGAACTGCTGCAGGTTGACGAACGCCGGATAGCGATGGCCCGTCTCCGGCAGCAGGTTGAATTCGTACAGGAGCCCATCCTGCCGGAACACCTTGCCGACGTTCCACGAAACGCCCTTCCCGGTTACCGCATCGCCGAAGCCCAGCCGATCGCAGACCTCGAGCGTGCGCTTGGCGAAGCAGATGGCGCGCGAGCCTTCGGACAGCGAATCGCCGGCAGTCAACACCAGCACATCGTGTCCGCGCTTCACCCAGTCGAGCGCCATCGCAAGCCCGACCGGACCGGCGCCGACGACGATCACCGGTCGATGCGTGGAACCGCCGTCGAGCTCGGGCGGGCGCGAATAGTCGAAGAAGCGCTCGGGCTTCATCGCATCGGCGGGCTCAGCCTTCGAGCGACTTCCACATCTCGATGTCGCGCTCGGCGGTCCAGATCCGCGGATCCGGATATTGCGTCGCCTCGTCGTAGGCGCGCGTGACGTCGAACGGCAGGCAATGATCGAAGATCACCCAGTGTCCGAACTTCGGTTTGAGCCGGTCGTACGTTTCCTTGTAGACCGCGTTCAACGGTCGACCCGCGCGCGCCGACGCCTCGACCGAGCCGTACATCGAGCGGATGAAATCGCGCGTGCCGTCGAGCCCTGCTTTCACGGACTCGGCACTCGTCAACGCAGCGCCACGGCCGGGCACCAGTGCGACGGGATTCATCGCCTCGAGCCGATCGAGCGTCGACGGCCATTCGCGCAGGTACGCGTCGCCCGTGTACGGCGTCGCCGCGTATTCGACGAGATCGCCGCTGTACAGGATGCGATCCTCGCGCAGCCAAACGATCGTGTCGCCCTTCGTGTGTCCGCGTCCGACATGCGCGATCTCGACCGTGCGCGGCTTCCCCTTGTACGTCAGGTGCAGCACGAGCTTCTGCTCGAACACGACATTGGGCCACGTCAAGCCCGGCACCGATTCGACGGCGCGAAACAATCGCGGGAAGCGGCCGATCTCCGAATGCATGTCGGCTTCGCCGCGCTCGACGATCAGGTCGTGCGTTCCCTGCGACGCGACGATGAACTCCGCGCCATAGGCAGAAGCGCCCAGCACGCGGACCGCGTGGTAATGCGAGAGCACGACCCATCGGACCCGGATGTCGGTGACGCCGCGGATCCGGGCGATCACGTCCTGCGCCATTACCGGCGTCGCCTGCGTGTCGATGACGAACACGCCCTGGTCGGTGACGACGATGCCGGAGTTCGGATCGCCTTCGGCGGTGTAGGCGAATGCGCCCGGGCCCATCTCGACGAAGCTGACCTTCTTCTCCTCGAGATCGGCCTGCGATGCGAACGCTTTCTGGTTCAAGATCGACGCTCCACGATTGCAATGACAGGGCCGCAATCGTACGCCGATCGCCGCCTCGTGCTCGACCGGCAAATCGATGCGGTATGCTCGCGTCTTCGAGAGCAGCCCCTCATCTTCCCTGCCAACCCGCGGAGCCAAACGATGCGACCGAACAAGATCAAGCAACTGTGGAGCGAAAACAAACCGGCGACGCTCGGCTGGCTTTCCATCGCCAACACGTTTACCGCCGAGCTGATGTCGCGGCAGGGATTCGACGCGCTGTGCATCGACCTGCAGCACGGGACGATGGGGATGGGCGACGTGCTGCCGATGCTGCAGGCGATATCCCAGACCGACACGGCGCCCGTCGTTCGCGTGCCGTGGAACGATGCGGCCCCGATCATGAAGGCGCTCGACCTGGGCGCGATGGGCATCATCGTGCCGATGATCAACACCCCGGCCGACGCCGCGAAAGCGGTTGCCGCGTGCCGCTACATGCCGACGGGAATGCGCTCGGCCGGCCCGGTGCGCGCGCTGCAGCAGCACGGGCCCGACTACTTCGCCAAGGCCGACAGCGAGATCGTCGTGTTCGCGATGATCGAGACGCAGGACGGGCTCAAGAATCTCGACGCGATCGCGGCGACGCCGGGCCTCGACGCGCTGTACATCGGGCCCGCCGACCTCTCGTACGCGCTCGGGCTGCCGCCGAAGGCCGACAACATGGATCCGCTGCACTTCGAGACATGCAACAAGATCCTCGCGGCCGCGCATCGCAACGGCAAGAAGGCGGCGATGCACTGCGCGAGCGCCGCGTTCGCCGCCGGCGCGATCGAGCGCGGCTTCGACATGGTGATGCTGACCTCGGACTTCCACTCGATGATCGCCGGCGCGCGGAAGCAGCTCGACGACCTGAAGGCCGCGGTCGCGGGCAAGAAGGTCGAATCGAAGCCCACGTCGGGCAGCGGCTACTGAGCATGATCGACGCCGCCGCGATCGCGCGCGAGATCAAGGCGGCGCAGGATTCCGCGCAGCACATCGCGACGCCGACGTCGCGTCATGACGGCTTCGACGTCGACGCCGCGTATCGCGTCGCGGCGCAGCTCCATGCGGCGCGCGTGGCCGAAGGCGATGTCGCGGTCGGTCGCAAGATCGGCTTCACGAATCCCGCGATCCAGCGCGAGTACGGCGTCCACGAGCCGATCTGGGGTTATGTCTACCGGCGGACGCTGATCGACCTGTCGTCGCACTCGACGTTCGGGATCGGCCACCTGCCGGTGCCGCCTCGCCTCGAGCCCGAGATCGTGCTGCACTTCCACGCGGCACCGCCCGTCGGCGGCGGTCCCGATGCGATCCTGTCGTGCATCGACTGGATCGCGCATGGACTCGAGATCGTCCAGTCGAATTACGCCGACTGGAAGTTCAAGGCGCCGGACACCGTCGCCGACAATGGGCTGCATGCCGCGCTGCTGCTGGGCGTGAAACAGCCCGTCGATCGGCTGGGCCCCGGCGTCGTCGACAAGCTGGAGAAACTCACGTTGCTGCTGTCGTGCGATGGCCAGCTGCGCGATTCGGGCACCGGCGCCAACGTCCTCGGATCGCCGTTGAAAGCGATCGGACACCTGACGCGCGTCCTCGCCGGACAGGGCGATGCGTTGAAAGCCGGCGAGCTCGTCACCACCGGCACGATCACCGCGGCGCTGCCGATCAAGGCCGGCGAAACATGGTCGACCGAGATCACCGGCATCGCCCTCCCCGGCCTGACCGCCCGCTTCACCTGATAGGGTCGGAGGGGGTCGGAGGGGGTCTGACCCCATCGGATGGGGTCGGACAGGGTCTGACCCCACGGGGCGGCTGGCCGCATCCAAGCTACAATTCGACCCTTACTTTCCGCATTCCGTCACATGGCGGCTGCCCCTGCTGCGCTACCCGCGTACGCTACGGCGTTCCCTCGACGGCCATTACCAATGACGCGCGACTTCCCCACCCGGGTTTCGGTCCTTTCGCATCTCGCTTTTGCCGCAATCGCAACGCTCGCGCTCGCCGGCTGCAACAAGGCACAGACGCCACCGCCCAAGGCCGCCGCGACGCCGCTGATCGTCTCGTCCGAGGACGTGCTGACGATCCGCAATGCCGCGCTGGCGTCGGGACCGTCGATCACCGGGTCGATCCAGCCCGAGCGCCGCGCCGACGTCCGCGCCGAAGTGCCGGCGACGGTGCTGCGCGTCCTCAAGGAAAACGGCGAACAGGTCCGCCGCGGCGACCTCCTCGCGCAGCTCGACGACACGGCGCTCCGCGACGGCCTGCAGTCGGCTGAAGCGGCGACGCGCGCGGTGTCGCAGGCGTTCGACCAGGCGCAGCGGCAGTACGAGCGGATGAAGACGCTGCGCACGTCGGGAATGGTGTCGCAGCAGGCGGTCGAGGATGCCGAGATCCGCCGCAACAACCTGCAGAGCGACCTGGAGGCGGCGAAGGCGCGCGTCGTCCAGGCCCGGCAGCAGGTGACGCGCACCGAGGCACGCGCGCCATTCGACGGCATCGTCAGCGACCGCAAGGTCTCGCCCGGCGACACCGCGCAGATCGGCAAGGAGCTGATGAAGGTCATCGACCCGAGGAGCATGCGCTTCGAGGCAATGGTTTCGGCCGATTACGTCGGCGCGGTCAAGCCGGGCCAGTCGGTGTACTTCCGCGTCAACGGATATGGCAACCAGGAATTCGCCGGCAAGGTTCGACGCGTTGCGCCCAGCGCCAACGCGACGACGCGACAGGTCGAGCTGGTCGTCGATTTCGTCGGCGAGAAGCAGCCGAAGCTCGCGGGTCTCTATGCCGAAGGCCGCGTCGAGACCGAAGTGCGCTCGAGCCTGACGATTCCGGCCAGCGCGATCGTCCGCGACGGCGACGCCGCCTTTGCGTGGCGCGTCGGCGACGGAAAGATCACCAAGGCGCCGATCAAGCTGTCCGAGCGCGATCCGCGCAGCGGCGACTTCGCGCTGATGCAAGGGCTCGCGGAAGGCGACCAGGTCATCCGCTATCCGACGTCGATGCTGAAGGACAACCAGCCGGTGCAGGCGTCGTCGGGCGGCGCGCCGAAGGCCGCGATGGCGTCGCCGTCGTCCGCCCCGGCCACCTCAGCCACGAACTAGGAGGAGCGCGATGTTCCTCTCCGACTTCAGCATCAAGCGGCCGATCTCCACGGTCGTCATCATCATCGGGTTGATGTGCCTGGGCCTGCTCGCGCTCAACAAGCTCAAGGTCAACCAGATCCCCGACGTCGAGCAGCCGGTGATGGTCGTCACGATCCCGTATCCGGGCGCGTCACCGGAGTCGGTCGAGCGCGAGATCATCAATCGCGTCGAGAAGTCGCTGCAGAGCATTCCGCAGGTCTACCAGATCCGGTCGACGTCGTCGGAGAGCTCGGCGCAGATCGTCATCCAGTTCAACTTCAAGAAGAACATGTCGGAAGCGGCCGACGAGATCCGCAACGCGATCGCCGCGGTCCGCTACAAGATGCCGATCGAGATGCGCGAGCCGATTTTGACGCGCGTCGATCCGTCGGCGCAGCCGATCATGCAGCTCGCGCTGTCGTCGGCGACGCAGTCGCATGCCGAAATTTCGCGGCTGGGCGAAGACGTGCTCGCCGATCGCTTCCGCTCGATCGACGGCGTCGCCGTCGTCAATGTCAACGGGTCGTTGCGTCGCGAGCTGTCGGTTCTGCTGCACGCGGAGAAGCTGCGCGAGTTCAACGTGTCGGTCACCGACGTCGTCAACGCGTTGCGATTGCAGAACGCGACGGCGCCGGTCGGCCGCGTCAAGGGCCAGCTCGACGAGCAGAGCATCCGCCTCGTCGGCCGCATCGAGCGTCCGGTCGAATTCAAGGACGTGGTGATCAAGCGGATGGGCGACCAGATCGTCCGTCTCGGGCAGGTCGCCGAAGTCGAGGACGGGTTCGCCGAGCTGTCGGGATTCAGCTTGCGCAACGGCAACCCCAACGTCGGCCTGTCGATCACGCGCTCGCGCGACGCGAGCACCGTCACCGTCGCGACGAAGATCCGCGACATGGTCGCGGAGATCAACAAGACGCTGCCGAAGGGCACGAAGCTCGAAGTCACGCAGGACGGCGGCCTCGACGCCGAGCGCAGCCTGAAGAACGTCATCGAGGCGCTGATCTTCGGGGCCATCCTGACGATCTTCGTCGTCTACATGTTCCTCAACTCGTGGCGCTCGACGCTCATCACCGCGCTGTCGCTGCCGACGTCGGTGATCGCGGCGTTCATCGCCGTGTGGATCTCGGGCTTCACGCTCAACTTCATGACGCTGCTCGGTCTGTCGCTCGCCATCGGCGTGCTGATCGACGACGCGATCGTCGTGCGCGAGAACATCGTGCGGCACATGGAGAACGGCGAGGACCGGATCACCGCGGCGCGCAACGGCACGGCCGAGATCGGCCTCGCGGTCACCGCGACGACGTTCTCGATCATCGCGGTGTTCATCCCGGTCGCGTTCATGGGCGGCGGCGCCGGCGAGTGGTTCCGGCCGTTCGCGCTGACCGTCGCGTCGTCGGTGCTGGTGTCGCTGTACATCTCGTTCACGCTCGACCCGATGCTGTCGGCGTACTGGGGCGACCCGGTCGGCTACGCGCACCAGCCGAAGCGCGGGCTGTCCCGATGGCTCGCCGGCTTCAATCGCTGGTTCGATCACCAGTCCGATCGTTACGGTCGCGTGATCGCGTGGGCGCTTCATCATCGCAAGTGGATGATGCTGATCGCCGTCGCGACGTTCGCAGGCGCCATCGCGCTCCAGCAGAAATTCGGCGGCACGACGTTCCTGCCGGCGACGGACAACGGCACGATCGCTATCGACGTGCGGACGCCGTCGTCGGCAAGCCTCGAGTACGCGAAGATCAAGGTCGAGAAAGGCGCCGCGATGGCGCGATCGATCCCCGAGGTCAAGGCGACCAACGCGTACGTCAACGCAACGGGCGGGCGCGTCTACGTCGACATGGGCAAGCCGAACACGCGCAAGCGCTCGTCGTTCGAGATCGCGGCCGAGTTGCGCCAGTTGATGTCGCAGCTGGTCGGCGCCGAGTACGTCGTCCTCGACGACATCAACAACGGCGCGCGCAAGCCGGTGCAGATCCAGTTCTCCGGGCCCGATTCGCGGCGGCTGCTCCAGATCACCGGCGACTTCATGGAGAAGATGAAGACGATCCCCGGCGCGGTCGACGTCGGGTTGTCGGAGCAGGAGCCGAAGGACGAGCTCCGGATCGAGCTCAACCGCGGGCTCGCCAATGCAATGGGCATCTCGGTCGGCGATGCGGCGCAGGCGCTGCGCGTCGCGTTCGCGGGCGTCGAGGTCGGCGACTGGGTCGATCCGTCGAACGAATCGCGCGACGTCGCGGTCCGGCTGCATCCGGAGGATCGCGTCAGCGCCACGAACATCGAGCGGCTGCCAATCAGCGTCAGCGGCACCAACACGATGGTGCCGCTCAACCAGATCTCGACGATCTCGATGAGCAAGGGACCGGCGCAGATCCAGCATCTCGACGGCAAGCGGATGGTCGCCGTGTCGGCGAACGCGCAGGGACGCGCGTCGGGAGAGATCACGCAGGATGCGCTAAGGCTCGCGCGGTCGATCGACTTCCCGCAGGGCTACGGGCTCACGCTCGGCGCGGCGTCGCGCGACCAGCAGGAAGTATTCCGCGAGATGTTCATTGCACTGATCATGGGCATTGCGCTGATGTACCTGGTGCTGGTGATGCAGTTCGGGTCGTTCACCGCGCCGCTGCCGGTGATGCTGTCGCTGCCGCTTTCGCTGATCGGCGTCGTCGTCGCGCTGCTCCTCACCAAGGGGACGATCAACCTGATGAGCTTCATCGGCATCATCATGCTGATGGGACTGGTCGCGAAGAACGCGATCCTGCTGCTCGACAGCGCGCGCAAACAGGAGGCGCAGGGCATCGATCGCGAGGAAGCGTTGATGCACGCCGGTCGCGTGCGGCTGCGCCCGATCCTGATGACGACGTTCGCGCTGATTGCCGGCATGCTGCCGGTCGCGATCGGGCTCGGCGAAGGCGGCGAGTTCTACCGGCCGATGGCGGTCGCGATCATCGGCGGCACGATCACGTCGACGATGCTGACGCTGCTCGTCGTGCCGACGTTCTACGATTCGATCGAGATCGCGCGCGACCGGATGTTCGCGAAGTTCCGTCGCCGCACCGAGCGCTGGCACCCCGCGTTCGCGTTCGTGCTGACGTTCGTCGAAGCAGTGCTGACGCTGGCGATGGTGCGGTTCGTCTATCGCGCGATCAAGCGTGGGGTGTTGTGGGCGACGGGACGCGGACGGAAGACCGATGCGATCGGGCCCGCCCCGGCGACGGCGGGCAGCGTTGCCAATGACTAGTTCCTACCCGATGCGGCACCGCCGGTCGGGCAAGCTGCATCGATGACTACCACGACCGATCCCGTCTACTCCGACCGTCTCTGGGCCGACGACGGCTGGACGGCGCGCGTCATCAAGAACGAGGACGACGACGGCTGGGCCGTCGAGATGATCAAGGACGGCGAGCCCGAGCCTGCCCTGGTCGGCCCGTGGACGATGGGCCGCGACAAGAAGAACCCGAAGCCGCTCGACGCGGCGGCGTTCAACACGCTGGTGAAGACCGCGCACGAAGTCAGGCGCCGTCACGAGCAGCACCTGCACGCGACGCTGAACAAGAGCGTGACCGTGCAGGCCGGCGACACGACGATCGTCGTCGCCATGGAGATCATCGTCGACGAGGACGACCCTCACGCGATCCTCACGGCGCGCGATGCGTACGACGCGAGTTCAACACTCGGACGGATCCGTGTCGAACCGTCGTTCAAGCTGACGGTGGTCAGCGCCGAGCGCTGGATCGGGAGCGGGTACCGGCGGCCATAGCCGGACGTTCGAGCGCGCTGCTCGCGCGACCCGCTCGAGCGACCGTATTCACCGATTGGGAGCCCGGTGATGCGCGATAATCGCGATTCGCCGTCTCGGCCCGCCCCGCCCCATGAAGCTCGCGTTCCACCTGCACGCCGTGCGCGCCCATTTCGCGGGCCGCCATCCAACCCTCGACGAGCAGGCACGACTCTTCGACCGCATCCGGCAGGAAGGCTTCGACGGCATCGACATCTCCGACAGCTGGGACTTCGCGGCGATGGATGCGGCGACCTCTGCCGCGACGCGATCGCTCGCCGCCGATCGCGGCCTCGAAGTCGCCACCGTCAGCTGCATGGGAAAGACGCTGTGCCATCCGACGCTGGGCGTTGCGAACGTCCGCGCGCTCGAGCACGGCGTGCACGTCGCTTCATGGCTCGGCGCATCGATCGTCAATGTCGCACTCGGAAATCCGCGCATGCCGGGCGTGACGCCTGTCATGGGCGCGAAGCATTCGCCCGGCGGCAGTCGCGAGGCGACCGACGCCGATTACGCGATCACGGCGGAGCGTTTGCGCCATGTCGCGCGGATGGCGCGACCGCTCCGCATCGCGCTCAGCATCGAGTTGCACGATCGCGGATTGCCGGACACCAGCGCCAGCATGCTGCGCATACTCGACGCGGTCGGTGAGCCCAACGTCGGATCCAATCCCGACCTCACCAACGGCTATCGCGCGTACGAAGTGCCGCCGGAAACGTGGCAGGATGCGCTGGAGGCCCTCGCGCCGCGCGCCAATCTCTGGCACGTGAACAACATGCAGCGAGTCCATTTCGCGGAGATCGGCCGCGCCGCGTTCGTCGAGCGGCCGCTGGGCGTTGGCGACATCGATTATCGGCTCGCTGTGAGGCGCATGCGGGACGCCGGGTTCGACGGCTGGATCGTCGTCGAATACAAGGGCGTCGGCGACGCATTCGAAACCATCGCGCAGGGACGGCGTTACCTGTCGCGCGTGCTTGCGGAGACGGCGCAATGACTCTGCGCGCGCACGACATCCCGTTGCTGCAGGAGCATCAAAGATGAAGATTCCACGATTGATGTCCATCGCTCTTGGCGCCTTGCTGGCCGCCGCGACGACCCTTGCCGCCGCGCAGTCGTGGCCGTCGCGGCCGATCCGGATTGTCGTTCCGTTCCCGCCGGGCGGGGCTGGCGACGTCGTCCCGCGCATCATCGGGCAGCGCCTCACCACGGTGCTGGGTCAGCCGGTCGTCGTCGAGAACAAGACGGGCGCCGAAGGACTGATCGGCGTCGACGCGGTGGCCAAGGCGGCGCCGGATGGCTACACGATTGGTGTCGCGACGTCGGGACCGGTGGTGATCGGCCGCCGTCTCTTTCCCAACATTCCGTACGATCCGAAGAAGGACCTGATTCCGATCGTGCTGACGTACGAGACGCCGTTCGTGCTCGTCGTCAGGAACGACCTGCCGGTGAAGACGGCGGCGGAGCTCTTCGACCTTGCAAGGAAGCAGCCGGGGAAGCTGAACGTCGCGATCCCCAACAACGGTTCGATCCAGCACCTGCTGACCGAGATGATGAAGGCGACCGCGGGCGTGCAGATGCTGAACATTCCGTACAAGGGCGGCGGCCCGGCCGCGACCGACGTCGCCGGCGGCCAGGTCGACCTCACCTGGGGCGCACTGCCCAATGTGATCGCCTTCATCCGCGCGGGCAAGATGCGCGCGATCGCGGTCAGCAGCGACAAGCGAACGCCTTTGCTCAAGGACGTGCCGACGCTGGTCGAGCAGGGATGGCCGACGCTCGTCGCCACCAACTGGAACGGCCTGATCGCGCCCGCGGGAACACCGCCCGCGATCATCGACCGGATGAATCGCGAGATCAACGCGATCCTGGTCGCGCCCGACGTTACCGAGCAGTTCACGACGATGGGCGTGACGGCGATCGGGGGCAGCGTGCAACAGTTCTCGAAGTTGCTGGACGATGAGGAAAAGAAATGGGCCGAAGTGATTCGCGTTGCCAACATCAAGCCCGAATGAGCCGAGTGAGCGGGGCCAACGTGCGACGCCTTGCGCGGCGGGCCGGGCGATGATGCGCGGCATGGCATTCCTGCCGATCTGGCACGACATCGATCCGGGCGTCGAGATCGAGTTCGATCGGTGGCACACGGTCGAGCACATGCCCGAGCGCCTCTACACGCCGGGGATTGTCACCGGCAGGCGCTACGAGAACCCGGCTGCGGACCGGCATCGATACTTCGTACTGTACGAGGCGGTCAGCTTCGATGTCTTCGCATCCGAAGGCTATTACGTGACGGGCAACGCGCGATCGGAGTGGACGAAGAAGATGCACGTCCACTTCCAGAATTTCATGCGCTCGCCATGCCACCTCGTGATGACGCGCGGACGGGGCATCGGCGGGGCGATGGCGACCGTGCGTGTGCGCTTTCCGGCGTCGAACGAAGGGTCGGCAGCCCCGGGTGGCGCCGCGGCCGCGCCCACGCCGAAGGACAACTTCACGCTGGCCGTCCGCCCGCTGGTCGAAACGATCGCTGCGATGGATCGCATCACGGGCGTGCACGCGGGGGTCACCGCGCCCGTTGCGCGTGCGCCGCTCAGCAGCACGTCGCTGTCGCTGCGCCCGAATGCAATGGCGTTCGAGGGCGTGCTCATGATCGAGGCGACGGGTCGCGATGCGCTCGATCGCGTGCTGCCGGCGATCGTTACGCAGCTCGATGCATATCGGGATGCAATCGCCCGATACGAGATCGGGGTCTACGACCTGTCGTACGTCATCAATTCGATCGAAGGCTCGGGCTAGACGCTAGGCGCGCGCGACCCGGCGACCGTCCTCCACGGCGCGGTGCGCCGGGACCACGCCCATTCCGAACACCGCAGCCCCTGCGTACAGCAGCGTAGAGATGCTGATGCTCGCCAGCGCCGCGCCGAACGCGACCGGCACGAGCACCGAGCAGACGTTCGACAGCACCGAGCGCAATCCCACCGCCTCGCCGCCGCGACCGGCCGGCGCGTGCGTGTGCAGCAGCGACAGCATGTTCGGCTGGCTGGTGCCGACCGCGACGCCGTACACCATCGCCGCGCCCATCAACAGCGGCGCGACGGTCAGCCACGGGAACCCGGCGTACACCAGCGCAATGACGATCATTGCCGCACGCAGGATCTCCTTTCCAGCACATTGGGATCCTAAGCTTAGAATTCCACGTGGACAAGTTGTCGC
>JADMIO010957453.1_pt1 | contig 35374 bp, 27 predicted proteins | sample 8958161 | NCBI WGS metagenome assembly JADMIO01 (sample SAMN16585339, study PRJNA669376) | soil metagenome | isolation source: Crop rotation soil | place: USA: Cullars Rotation, Alabama | collected 2011
GAGGGGTGCAAGCTATTAGCCGGTGGTTGAGCGAAGCGATACCACCGGTGAGGAGGTGAGCGAGTACGGTCGCACCCCGGAGGGGTGCAAGCGACCGTGGCTGGAGGCGGTCAGGTATTGAATGATACGGCGATGTCGCTGCCCTAACCACCGACTAATTGCTGGCACCCCTTCGGGGTGCGATGATGGAACGTTCACCGACCGGTGGTATCGCTTCGCTCAACCACCGGCTAATAGCTTGCACCCCAGGGTGCGACCACCAACTAAAAGTTGGGGGATTTTGACAAAGCGAGTGTCCAAACTTTACTCACCTGACTTCAGTCAGGTGTTGCTACGGACTTACCCCGCTACTTTTTCCTGAAGCCACCACTCCTCTAGAAGGCCCTTCTAATTCGCCTTCAGCGGATTAGGGCTCGGAGAGACCAAGGACCAGAATCGCGATCGGGCGGTTGCGGTCGCCGAATCTTGAACCGCCATATTTAGATTCGAGCATGACGACGAGAGGCGGCGCATCGGATGCGCCGCCTCGATTCCTGGAGTGTTCGTGCCGAAACTCGGCTAGAGAGAAAAAAGAAGGCCTGGCTATCCGCGGAAGATGAGCTACGCCGTCGATCGAGCTCGGCTAACGCCTTTTCTGGACAACGAGTCGAAGGAGCCGCCGCGACGTTTCCGACAGCGTCCCTCCACGTTCATCGAACGCCATGACTCTCCACCTGATATCGGCCGGCCCTGACCCACCCTTCAGTGCTCTCTCGCCGATCCAGGATGGCGCGCGATAGAACGAAGCGGCGCCATGCGGCACAACCGCCGATAGCAACACCTCACCGGAGGTGTATTCAAGCTCCAGCCGGTAGTAAGCCGCACCCTCGACCTCGCTCCAAGTGAAATCGATCGGCTTGCTTCCACTGACGGCGGCGTTCTCATCAGGGAGCAGAAGCGCCAAACTTTTTGAGGCGGCCGCGAGCGCGGTTCCACCAGCGCCGACGAAGTAACGAAGTGTCGGCAGCGCAAATCCGGCAACCGCCCCGCTATGAACTACCGCGGGCCCTGCGCTCACATCAGCAAGCCTCGAATCCGCTCGGCCATCGTCAACGCTTTCGATGCGTAAGAGCATCAGGTACATCCCTTCAAGTTTGCTCACCATCCTCCAGACTTCGGGGCCCGGCAGTGTAATCTTGCCGGTCGGCGGGAGGTAGATGTTGAACCTGCTCAACTCTGTATATCGACGCTGGAGACCGCGCTCTTCGATGGGCAGTGCCGCTTCCGTCAAAAGATCGCGATCGGATGGAAGCTCATCGCCAGGTTTGACAAGCTCCCACCTTCCCTTGAGTCTCCCTGTCCCGGTGTAGGTGATCTCAGCCGTTGGCTGCGGCAGCTTCTCATCCGCTTTGACGAACAGGATTGGTTTGTCTACGCCCCACGACAGCTTCACGTCGGTCAGGGAGAATGGAACCGCTGCGCCATTGCCGCCCAGGCGAATCGTAAGCGGCACGTATTCATCCGGACCACCGTTGGTGCTCGCAAAACGCCGCACGTAAAAGAACGTCGCCGTGTTGCCGCGCGACGCATCGACATAAGCCCGCCGCGCCACAGAAGGCGGGATCGACATGATGTCGGTATAGGCGGAAGTTCCGCTCAGCGTAGACTGGTTGTAGCGAACTGGAAGACATCCGAAGATCGTCGTCTGATCGCACTTGAAACCGAGATCTGGAGACGCGGGGACAAGCTCGCCGCACCAGCAGCTCTCGACTGGCCTCTTGTTCGACAGGCCCCCGTAAGTGAGGAACACCGACGTCGCACCCTGAGAGTATACCGTCACGTTCTCCGGTGAGACCTTGATCTGCTGTGCATTGGTTAGAACAATCAAGGGAACTATCAAAGAGGTTGCGAACAGAAATCTTTTCACTTTCACACTCCGGGTTTCAGAAGAAGGTAAAGCTCAGGCCGCAGTTCAAAGTTTGCAGCCTCGTCAGGTTGGAGATCAGAAAGACTCGGTCACGATTGCTCGCGTAGCGATTGGCGTATCGGATGAACAGTTGACCCTGGACTTTTCGAAACCGGTCCTTCTCGAACGTGAAGCGATACGACCACTGCAGATCAAGTTCAATGTTCCGTCCGTCGGCCGTGCCGAAGTTGTCTCCCGCGAGCGTCGTCGCGATGTTGGCGGCCAGAGCAGAGCTCTTGGTAGTGCGCCAGTTGATTGTCGGAGCGATCCTGAGGGTGTTATCGCTTCGTCCGGTCTCACGGCTACGGGCACTCTCGCGGCTCAGGTCCACATTGAGGTCAAGCGACTTCGTCGCGGACATGCCGATCAGGAGTCCGTTCGAAAGGTTCGATAAATCGGCGAGCTGCTTGAACGGTTGCTGGTTGTCCTGAAGCGAGTGATTGAGCCTGTAGCCGAACCGCAGCTTTTGGAACTGCCACTCGGCGGTGACGCTTTGATTTGTTCCCACGAGATTCGGGATTGCGCCCGGATCCAGTTCGAATCCGCCGCCGGTCGGAGCAAATGCGGCGAACTGGTGAGTACGGTTGAGCAGGTATGACATACGCGGCAGCCACGGCGATGGCCTGGCGATGTCGCCGAGCAGAGTTGAAAGCGGAGCGCCCACAGACAGGTTTTCAGCGCGAGTCAACGATTTGAGAATGGACGGCACGTTGAACAGGTTGTCGTTGAATCTGATGTAAGCGAACTGGACGTTAACCTCACCGATATTACCGCCCACCTCGAACTGATTCTGCGCTTTATCGGCCTGCGTTGAAGCCCCGAGGCTACGAAACAACGGCTCAATCATTTCGTGCCGCCAGGTGAGAGTGAGATTCACTTTTCGTTGTTCGCTCAATGAAAGATCTTTGAGAAAGTTGTAACTCGCATCCAGGTAGCGAGCATTGCGGGCGGGCGGAGCCAACCGCACGACTTCATTGCCCTGATTGAGCAGCGGGTCGTCCGGACTTTCGAAGCGGCTGCGAGTGAACCCGCCGTCGATTCTGAATCGCTGACGTACATCGCCGGCAACGACTCGGAACGCCCAGCCGTGACTGCGGTCCGCATCGTTCACGCTGCCCTGAGTGAAACTATTTACCGGCTGAAGCCATCCATTGAGCATAGAAGCTTCGAACCTCAACGAGCCAGGATGCCGAGGGAACACCTCAGATCCGAGAGTCCCGCTCAGTAGCTGATGCCTGCGGTTGGCAAGGCCGAAGAAGTTGTCGTAGCCGACTGGAGCCGATCCGTTCATTGCCGCGATAGAGAAATCAAAGCGCGATGCAAACGGAAAACTCAACGACATTCCTCGGCTGGAGAAGTTGTTCATCAATTGCCGGTTTGCGCCGTAGGACGAATGTCCGAGCAGATACCGGGCCTTGCCCAATTGGAGCTGCGTCAGGTAGCTCGCCAGGTCTACATTGGGAGCGCGTTCACCTAATTGGCCGAACCTCAGCGCCTCCTTTTGGAATGACGATCCGGCAAGATCGAACTGACTCTGCGAAGTCATCTGCCCGCGCGACATCTCACCTCTGAACGTCGCCTGCAGATTGACGTCCGTGAAGGTCGGCCGTGGGGACCTCGCCGTCTGCGGGAACGCCGATTCCGCCGCCTGGGATTTGATTGTCAGCGTCAACGACGGAACAAAGTCGAGTTTCTCGAAGCCCCGCTTGTTCGGCTGGGCAGCCGGCTGCGCGGGCCCCTGTTGAGCGCCGCCGCTTGTTTGCCCCGCGCCGTTGTCTTGCGCTCTGTTCTCCGGCGCTGCTTCGGCCTTCTCTCGAGAAGCCGAAGCGATCTGTTCAGTTTGCGCGGCAGCGAGAGCGGCGCCCTGCTCAGGTGGCTTCTCTTCTTCGTGAGGCTTCCGAACATCGTTGTTGTCCGAACGATTTCGCGGCTCCGTCTCCAGTCTCTCCTTTTGGACGCTGAGTGTGAATCGGGCAAGCTCCTTCCAATCGTTCGCAGGCGAAACCAGGTACACCGTTACCTCGGACTCGCCAATCGGGAGGGCCACCAGTTTAGGGTTGTAGCGCAAGCTTTTATTCGCAGCAGTGAACAGACTGGTCAAGTCGCTTGTACCAATCACGACTGCGAGGACTCCCTCGGCTTGTATGAGCGGCCGGCTGAGGTGAAACTCTATCGGTTCATTGGGGGCCACCCGTCTGTCCGCGAAAGTCGCCGCGACGGTGAGGTTCTCAGCGGGACGACTGCTCGAAATCTCCTGAGCCAGACCAGGTCGCAGCCATCCGGAGTTACACAGCACAAGCAGGCCCGCAAGCAGCACGGCGCATGGCTGTTTCACCGAACCTTTGGAGTTGCACTTCACACGCTGGATCATTGTCGACCTTCGTCTTCGGATGTCCGGGCCAGAACCGGTCCTGGTAATTTTGCGTCTTGCCCTGAGATCAGAAGTCTCCCGCCAGCCGCGTGGTCTGGCGCTTTTGAACCGTCGCCGAACCCTTGATCGTCACCCTGGCCACGATATTGAGGAACTCCACCTTCGGCTTGTCGGCAGTAAGCAAGGCGCTGACGGCGGCGCCGGTTGCGGTCGCCAACGCTATTCGATTTGTGGTCAACGACCCGTTGTAGGTGATCTCGGCCTGAATGCTGAACTGTTCGAAGGTAAAACTTCGCGGCTGTCCGACAGCCCACTCGACCGTGAAGCAATCCTTCGCGCCGCAGCCGTTTAGATCAGCCCGCACCCTGGCGATGGTCAACGCATCGCCTGTGGGTCTAGTGGGCGGAGACGACGGCCCGGCCGAGCCGAAACCGTTTGACTTATTAAGGGTGAATGCAGCGGTTCGGGTCGCGAAATTCGGATCGAGGAACTTGAACGAGCTCTCAACTACCGCCTTGAACGTGCGCGGTTGGTTGCTTCCTTTGTTCAAGACTCGAAGATCGGCCTGCCGCGCGGAACCTGGGACATTTGCCGAACCGGTATTCTTTGATCCGTCCGCGTATTCGACCTCGACTGAGGCGAAGAACTCCAGAATCTGCGTCGTCGGGCGCGGGCTCTGGGCGGTCCACTCGACGCGTATCACAATCGTCGCGTCGTCTCCGATGACTCCCTGATTGCTGACTCTGGATATTCGGACGTTTGGAGCGGCGGCTGCTACCGCCGCGGAGTCTACCTCCTTCTGCGGCGGCCGGGCGCTTACTCTATCGACGGTGCCGTTCATGAGAAGCGCGGCGGCCCCGGCCAGGATGAGGAACGATGACGGCTTTCGGAGCTTCATCTCTTTCTCCTATCGCTTTCAGGAAGCGCTATTGCATGCAGACTGGATACCCAGGCAGTGGCAGTTGACCGTATCCTGGGCGCCTTGCGACACGTGGCCCGTGAATGCCTTGCTGAATCCAGCACGCAACCAGCCGACCCTGCACCTGAGATTCAAGTCGAACATCGCCGGGCTGGCGGCGTAGGACGCGCGAACCGCGCGCAACGCCAGCGGCGAGTTGTTCGTGTCGAATATCGAATCGTGCGCTTGCGCCCTGACTTTGCCGCGAAGGGCTTCGAGGGGGCTGCTGACCTGATTCGCGTCACTGGATAGTTGAAGGACGGCGGACTCGAGAATCTTCTTGAAGCTCTCTCTGCGGAAGAAGGTGTTGGAAGTTCCGTCGGTCACTTTCGCCAGGATCAACTGATCCAGATTGTCGTACTCGCCACTGTCCTTCAGCTTTCTTACTATCGTCTGAAGGGAATTTTGGATTCCGGAAACGCGGCGTCTGAGATCGTCGGCAATCCTCTGTTGTGCGTCGATATCGATCTGCGTCACGAACTCCCTCTTGCCGAGGTCGGCACACTGCCTATCGAATCGCCCCAGCTCGGTAACATAAGCGTCGAGGACGCGAATTTCAGATCGAATATCCGCTCCCGCGGAGCCGGACGGCGGGTTTGCGGCGACGAGCCCTTTGCCGCCGGAGACTAAGGTCAATCCCAGGACCACACAAATGATCGTGAGCTTGCGGTGACGAAAAGTTCCTCTACTCATTGTTGTATTCCTCCACATCGACGTTACAGGGTTGGTAGTGCGCTGCAGGCCGAGGCCTGGCCAAAGCAGAAACAGTTATAAGCCGCGGTAGGTCTGTTAGGTTGCATTGTTGTTGGGTCAGAGCTGAAGGCATAGCTCAGACCCATTCGGATGGCTGCCAGCCTGCACCTGAAGGTGACGCCGGTCATAGACGGGCCGGCGCTGTATGAGACCCGAGTTGCGCGCGCCGAGAACCCTAATTCGCCCGGGCGCAAGATGGGATCTTGCAGCCGCGCCCCTATCCTGGTCCTAATTAGATTCAGGCGGTTGTTGATCTGATCGGCATCCGGAGACAGCCCCGTTCCTGCGCCTTCCAGTATTCGCCGGAAGCCTTCGGTGCGAGTGAACTGCTGAAACTTTGCATCGGTGACTCGTGCAAGAATCGTTGCGTCCAGCTTGTCCCATTCACCGGCGGCCTTCAGCTTTGTGATCGCCGACCTGATCGCGCTCTCAACCGCGGACACACGGCGCCGGAGGTCTTCGGCCTTGGCCTGAACCGGATCGAGTTCCGTACGGCTCAGCGATCCTTTTCTTTCCAGCGTTGCACACCTGTTATCGAAGGCGGCGAGTTCGTCGACATAAGAATCCAACAGGCGTATTTCAGAACCGAGATCGAGCGCCGCCGCCCTTGCCGCGGGCTGCACACTCTGAAGTAGAATCATCGCCGCTACTGCGAGGGTAATTGACGCCGGCAGACGCCACTGTCTTTCGATGTACATTTGCATCACTCCTTTCACATTTAGAAACAATCGAGGAATCGGACCCCTGCGCCCGGCTGCGCGCCCCGGGCAACACTGCAACTCGAGGCGCCGCAGCCAGGATCAATAGGATGCAGGGGCGCGACGAGGCTCAAACGACCGAAAGGGTCGGCCCAATCGCGATTCGTCCTTTGAGTTCAAGTCACACTGACGGCCAGGCGAGCGCCATTCCCCTAAAGGTTCTTGACGATCTGGGCGGTCGGCTGAAGAGTGATGGTGGGCTTGATGTTGACGGTGATCTGTTCATTGTCCGAGAAGACGCCTTCGGCGAGGTTGATTCGCACATTTCGTGCGCTGCCGGGCACCGTCTTCGAGTCGGTCCTCACTCTTCCGTTGTTCCGCTTGACAGTGACGCTCACATCGAACTTCGAAGGTTGCAGACAAGAGTCAGGCGGGGTGTAGTCCCAGAGAATGTCGAAATCGCTCCTGCCAACCGTCGTGATGCGGACGTTCCTGACGAACGCCGCATCGCAGAGTGCGAATGCCGCAGGTTCGACGGAAGGGGCCGGCGCGGTTCCCCGAGCTGGCGAACTGCTGATCAAGATCCCTGCGACAATCAAGAGCGTTAAACTTGTTGCTGCTATCACTTTTCGAAACATGGTACTTTTCTCCTTATTTGATTGGGCGCCGCGAGCACGAGCCTCGCGACCTTCTATTAAGTTAATTTATGTAGAACTCGTCGCGTGGCTCCGAGTTCCGGATCAAGGAGCATCGGTGCTTCTGCGGGCTCCCTGGTTGCAATCTCGGTCTTCATTTCAATTCGTTGTCCAAGCGAGACCTGTTGGCGTTGTCGCGAGGGACCACCGCGAGCGAGCTGCTGAAAAACCGCTTCTTGCCACGACGGAGCACAAAGAGTGTAAATCGGTGTGTGTGATCATTGACTTGGTCCGGCTTTGTGTCTTCGCGTCTTAGTGGCATCCTCGAGTTCTTCGGCCGCCGCTAGAGGTTTACGCAATTCCCCGGGTTATCAAAACAGAAGCAACCCACCCCGTCTGTAGCTCGTTGAGTCGGTCCTCCCTTGATCGCGACAACGAGGCCAAACCGCAGGCTGCCCGGTTCGAAACGGGGAGCCCGTGCTCGAGCCGCCTTCGCGCGCAGGGGCACAAGTCGGCTGTCGATCTGGCCGGCGTTAGCAGCGAGAGTCGATGCCGACTCCTCGAGGAGCTTCTTGAAGTCTTCACTCCGCACGAAGGCCTGAAACTGCGAGTCGCGGGCCTTCGCGAGCAGCGTCGCATTGAGATTGTTCCACTGATCGGCGGCCTTCAGTTTGCGGATGACTGCACCTATGGCATTCTGAACTTCTGGCAAGCGCCGCTTTAAGCCGGTGGCCAGGCTCTCGAGCGATTCGATCTCGGCTCTCGTCAAAGACGCCTTCTTGGCAAGCTCCGCGGCCCGCGTGTCGAGCCTGGTCAGGTCAGTCACAAAAGCGTCCACAGCCCTGGCCTCAGAACTCAGGTCGGCGTCCTGTATGGCGGGGGTGACCGCTCGCGCTGCCGGCACCATACTCAGGCCCTGAAGCAGGACCATCGCACCGAGCGCGATCGCTGCTGTAGCCTTACGAGAACCAATAATCGGGATCCACATCGTCGTCCTCCTTGATGACCATTATCAAAATTCTCTCGCCTTCTCAGCCCTGCCGGTGTTTGTGACAAAGACGACAACGACCACCTTGACTGAGCGGTCTTGTACGCCCGCGAGGGCGGGCAGGGTGATCTTGGCGTTCCGGGCCAAGCCTCCTACGGTTATGCTCTTCTCGACGTGTCTTCCGTTCTGCCGCGTCACATCGAACGCCACTTCGAAGTGATCTGCACGGATGCACGGTTGCGCCGGAGTGAATTCCCAACCCGCTTCGTATTGAAGCGACCCGGGAACCAGGGCGACGCTTCGTTGCACCTCGGTAACCTTCACCGTGTTAGCCGGCAGGCTTGCGCAAGAGCCATCTGCGCCCGAGAGGCCTTGTGCCGGCTGAGCCGGCTCGACTGGTTCACCGAAGTCGGTCGAGGCCGGGAAAGGCGGCGGATCACAAGCGGATTTGCTGAACGCTGAGCCACCCATGACGGCGGCCGCAAGTGCGATGCTGGCTATGAGACCCACGCTCCGGATCATTTTCCCCTCCCCTTTCAAGCTACAGACACCTCCTTCACGGCCTCGATGATTTACCGCGCGACGTTGCGCGCGGTTATATCGAGCGGGCCGCATGATCGCTGGCTGTTCGTGAATGAGTGCAACGAGTCGCCGGTTTGTATCAGCGAAATGTTTGGTCACGAGTAGAGGATTGATTTTGCCGGTTAACCTGGCTGATGTAGAATCCGCGCCGGTATGGACGAGGGGAACCCGACGCCGCTTGAGCTTCAGCTCGTTGAAGAGATCCGTCGAGGCGACGGGTCTGCAGAAGCCGCTCTTTTTGAAAAGTATGCTCGAAGAGTTTACTACCTTGCGCTCAGCGAGCTTCGGTCTCGAGAGGATGCGGAGGATGTCCGCACGGAGACTTTTCTCAGAGTGTTGCAGGCTATTCGTCAGGACAAACTGCGATCTCCCGCCGCTCTGGCATCTTTTGTATTGGGGACCGCCAATAACGTAATTCGAGAATTCATTCGCCAACGGACCCGGACCGAGCCTCTAACGGCTGACACGATCGAGTCGGCGGCGGATCCGAGCGGTTCCCCGTTTCTCGACCCAATTGCTCAACGCACTATCGATCAGGTTGCGCGGAGGCTGAAGCCCCGAGAGGAGGCGTTTCTCAGGATGTACTACTTCGAAGAGCTTTCAAAGGAGGAGATCGCTTCGCGGCTCGGGATAGACGAAGATCGTGTGCGACTCATCAAATCGCGGGCGTTGAAGAGCTTTCGCGAGATATATGAACAGCTGACAAGAAAAATTGATACAAAATGAGGTAGATCGTCACTATCAATTGAGTGGGGCAGGTGGGGTAATGACACACGACGAGGTTGAGCGGCGGGAAATAGTCGAGCACTACGTGCGGCACCTGCTTTCGGCAGAAGATCGCGGCGCGTTTCAAGAGCATTTCTTTGCTTGCGATTCGTGTTTTGACCAGGTTCAGACTATGGAACGATTCATCGCAAGTGTTCAACACGCCTCCAAGACCGGGGTACTGGTTGCGCGACCCGAGGATCGCCGGGCAGCAAATCGAGGGGTGCCTTCCTGGCTCGGGCTGTCCTGGATGAGACCTCTGTTTGCGGCGACCGCGGCAGTCGCGATATGCCTTTTGTTTTGGGCCGGCTGGCTCTCGATCTATCGCTTGCCTCGCATGCGCGCGGAGCTGGCGAACGAGCGCGCCGAACGAGAACAGATCGACAGACAGAGAGAAGAAGAGCTGACGCGCGCGCGTGAGCAGCTCGAGTCGGAACGAGCGGAGAGAGCGAGGATCGAAGACCAGTTGAATAAGCGAGAGCAACTCGTCGCATCGCTGGTTCAGCCGAATGTTCCGCTGGTGATGCTCGAGGGGACAAGGCAGTCCCAGGCTGCCAATATGCTCGACCTCCCGGCCGGGACCGGGAACTTCGTGTTGTGGTTGGAAGCTGAGCCGGATGGCCGCTTCCACAACTTCCGTTTGCAGATCTACACTGCCGACAAGAAGCTTGCGCAAACGGTCGCGGGACTCAAGAGGAACGCCTATGGAGCCGTCGCAGTCAGTCTGCCGGCCGCCGCGTTTCGGACGGGAAAGTACCTCGTGGGCCTATACGGCGTTGGCGCTCCGGGTTCGGAGCTGGTCGGCGAATACACTCTACAGATTCGAAAGCACTGATCTGGCACTGGGAGCCCTCGATAGATCGGTCTCATGGAGGACGTTTTTAGCATGGTCAATCGCGCGCTCGCCGCTCTGCTTATTTTAATGATGACGATGTTCTGCCTGAGGCCGGCGGCGGCCCAACAGCCGACTTCTGAAACCGAGGCAATCGACCGGCTGTTCGCCGAGTGCAGCCAGCTCACGTCCAAAGGAGAGTACGAGGAGGTGACCGCCAAAGCGCAGGAGGCGTTCGAAGAGGCGCGGAGACTTGGCGACAAGAGTCGAATGGCTCGGGCGCTCAACTACGTAGGCCTCTCGTACTATCATCGCGATCGGATAGCGGAAGTCATCGACCCGTTCAAACAGGCCGCCGATCTTGCGCGCGAAGCGGGCAATCACCAACTGGAAGCGCTGTCGCTCAACAGCGCGGGCGCTATCTTGAAGAACGGAGGTTGGTATGAACATACCCTCTATTTTTACAACCGTGCGCTGGCGCTTCGCCGCGAGACGCAGGATCTCCTCGGAGAGTCGCACGCCCTGAGGAACCTCGGTGACCTCTTCTGCGCCGTGAGCGACTACGACCGGGCGGAGCCGCTGCTTCAGGAGGGGTTGCGGCTCGCGAGGCAGCTTCAACACAAGCAAGCACAAGAGGCTCTCCTGGTTGCGCTGGGACAAATGGAGCGAAACCGCGAACACTATGACGCCGCGATTAACTACTATAACCAGTCGCTCCAGCTCGAACATGAGGGAACTACCAACGTGCTTCGGATCGAGCAGGTCACCCACATTGCCCTCGTGTATACCGAAGCGGGGAATGCCAGGAAAGCGCTCGAGCTATATACGTCTGTGCTCGAACCCGCTCGCAAGATGGGGGACGCCGCACAGCACGGATTGCAGGTGGGGAAACTGATGGAGGCGACGGTCATGTCAGGCATTGGTGCGAACCTGCATGAGTTGGGCCGGAATTCAGAAGCACTTGAATCGCTGACAGGGGCGCTGGCGCTGTGGAGACAATTGGGCAGCTTTTCGGACGAGGAATCTTCGTGCGAGGCTTCACTCGCCGATACCCAGCGATCACTGGGGCAGAACGAAGAAGCTCTGGCGAGCTACCGGAGAGCCATCGCGATAATCGAGCGTATTCGGGCGCGTACGATTCCAACCGAGACCTCGCGCGCGAGCATCATCGCATCGCGAAGAAGCCTGTTCGTCAAGACTATCGATCTGCTATTCGCCCTCAACAGGCAATCGGAGGCCCTCGAGATCGCAGAGGCCTATCGAGCGCGCGCATTCCTGGACCAGCTAGCGGAAGCAAGGGTCGACTTGAAACAGCAGATGACTCGCGATCAGCAGCAACGCGAGGATGATTTGATCGGCCGCCTCGCTTCGGCACAGCGACAGCTCTGGAACAATGACCTTGCGGCCGACAAACAGAAGCAACTCTCAAAGGATTTGTCGGCCGCCGAAAACGATCTGGAGACCTTTCGCCTCGAACTGCGCCGCACCAACCCCCGCTATGCAAGCGTCCGGTACCCGGAACCTCTGAAGCCCGATCGCATTCAGCACGAGTTGCTTGCTCCCGACGCTGCTCTCGTTGAGTACGTGCTTGGTGACGACAGATCCTTCGCCTGGGTTGTGTCTCCTCGCAATGGACTGACCGCCGTAGTGCTCCCTTCGCGCAAGAAGATCGAAGATCAGGTGGGAGCTTACCAGCAGTCTCTCACAGAGAGGGTCTCGGCGCTGAGGTTGAGACAGGCACTGGACCGGCTGTCCGTCCGCGGGGCGAGCCTGTATGAGTCAGTCTTTAAACCGTTGGAAGCTGCGCTTCCCGGCGCCAAAAAGCTGATCATCGTTGCTGATGGCGCGCTATCGTATCTCCCGTTTGAGGCGATCGTCAGCCAGGGCCGCAACAAATCAGCCTCTCAGGCACCGGGCTTTCTTATAGATCGCTTCGCCATCAGCTACGCGCCCTCGGCTTCGGCGCTCGCATCCATTAAGGGGCGAGACCACAGCACGCCGCCGAAGGCTCTTTTGGCATTTGGCGATCCCGATTACGACGACCCGCCCGCCGTCCGCAAAGGGACATCGTCGGCTTCAGGCTCGCCGCCCGCTGCGCTGAGTTCATTCGAGCGGGGCGTCGTATTCAATCGCCTGCCTTACACGCGCGCTGAAGTAGCCGCAATCAGCTCGCTGTTTCCTGCAGCTTCAGAGCGCGTTTACGTCGGCGCCGAGGCCCGCGAACAAGCCATCAAGGCCGAGAAACTGAGCGATTATCGATTTATCCATCTGGCCGCTCACGGCTATGTCAACGAAGAACGGCCCGCGAGGTCCGGCATTGTGCTTTCGCTTGCGAATCGCCAGAAGGAGGACGGCGTCTTACAGATGAGAGAGGTGCTTCAGCTAAAGCTGAACGCGGATCTGGTGACGCTTTCCGCGTGCCGAACAGCCGTCGGCAAACTGATCATGGGTGAAGGCGTTGTAGGATTGAGCCGGGCCTTCATCTATGCCGGCGCAAGGAGTACGGTGGTCAGCCTCTGGAACGTGAACGATGTCGCCACCGCCGAGTTGATGAAGAACTTCTATCAAAACCTTGGCAGAGGAATGCCTAAAGACGACGCTTTGCGCCAGGCAAAGCTCGCACTCACCGGGCGTTCGATGGCCATCTGGCGACATCCCTACTTCTGGGCGCCGTTCGTTCTCATCGGCGACGGGAACTAGCGAGGCGCCCCTCTGGAGGCCATAAACACAAAGGGACAACGGGACAAAGGGACAACGGAAACACAGATTCTCAGATGTCGAATCTTCTCGTTCCTTTGTTCCCTTGTCCCTTTGTGTTGATCCTTTCTGTTGTACCTGACGACTCGCGCCCCTTCGCTGTACTCGACTTTTGGATGGTTTCGCCAGAACCTGCTTTGGGTATACTTCCGTCTTGTTACACAGGGTGAAATCCAGGTATTTGCCGTAAAGGAGTGCGATGCGAGCCGACACATGCGCGATCTGCATGGTTCTTCTCATTGCCGGATCGCCCCCGAGGTCCGTCCCGAATGACCGGATGAAGCCTTTCGCGATCGATCATCGCGGAGCTCTCGGGTCGCGCATCGACCTGTCGTTCCTGCTGAATGCGCCCGCGGGGAAGACCGGTTTTGTACGGGTCGAAGACGGACACATCGTGTCGGGCGATGGCAAGCGGCTGAGGCTCTGGGGGGTGAATGTCACCGATTGGAGCAAAGGCTCGACGATGCTCCCCTCGCATGAGGAGTCGTCGTTCTGGGCGTCCACACTTGCTCGATACGGAGTAAACTGTGTCCGATTGCATTTTCTGGATCTCGCAGCCCCACGAGGATTGATCGATCCCACACGAGATGACACCAGAGCCTTCGAGCCGGGGCAATTGGATCGGCTCGACTTCTGGGTAGCCGAACTCAAGAAGCGCGGCATCTACATAGACCTGAATCTCAACGTAGGAAGGTCCTACAAGGCTGCCGACGGCGTGCAGGATGCCGACAAGATTCGCTGGGCCAAGGGTCTGACCTTTTTCAATCCCCGCCTGATCGAACTCCAACAGGAATACGCCAGGCAACTCCTCACCCATTTCAACCCCTACACGAAAGCCGAGTATCGAAACGAGCCCGCAATCGCGATCATCGAACTCGCCAACGAAAACGCTTTGTACCTCGGGTTTCGCGCTCCCACGCCTGCCTACGATAAGGAACTGTTGGACCGGTACAACGACTGGCTGCGAAAAAAGCTCAACCCTGCCGAACTCACCCGGTTGAGAGCCATCGCCGGCGTACAGGGCGAAGAACAGGTGCCGCGCTTGACCTCGCGCGAGATCGCGGCCGCTCCGCCTGAGCGGTTCCAGACCGAGGTGGAGTTCTTCATCGAGATGGAGCGCCGTTATTTTCGTGAGATGGAGTCTTACTTGAAAAACACGCTCAAAGTAAGACCGCCGGTCATCGGGACTGCCGACCACAGTCATAGCAGCAGCGGTTATCCACTGTTGTCCTCCACGTCGCTCCTGGACATTGTTGACGGCCATACCTACTGGCAGCATCCTGGAGCGCGAGGGCCGCAGAACACTCCAATGGTCAATCAGGCGATCAGGTCGACGGTAGTTGAACTCTCACGAACGGCTTTCGCCGGAAAGCCCTACCTCGTAAGCGAGGTAAACCATCCATTTCCAAATGAGTATGCAAGCGAGGGTATTCCGATCCTCGCCGCTTATGCGGCCCTTCAGGACTGGGATGGCGTGTTCTGGTACACATTCGAGCCGAAGCTCGCTCGCGATTGGCCGCCACTCATAGGCGATCCTTACGACATCTCCCTGGACCCGGTTAAGATGCCGCAGCTAGCCGCGGGTGCGCTGATGTTCATCAGGGGGGATGTCAGTCCTGCGCGCAAAGTCATCAAGAGGTCGTATGCCACACAGCAGGTTTATGAGAGTCTGAGATTGCCCCAATCCGAGAGTCCTTACTTTACTCCGGGATTTCCCCTCTCGCTTCCTCTGCGACACGGCTCCAGAATTTCGTCGCTGAATGGAAACCCGACCGAGAAGATCGAAATCCGCGACTCAGACCCGATCGTGTCCGACACCGGCGAACTGGCGTGGTACGCCCTCTCCACGGAACAGGGAGGAGTCGTGACGGTGGACGGTGAACGATCACAGGCAGAGGTAGGATTCCTGGGAGCTCACCGAAAGCGCTTGAGACATCTTGCGCCGGAAATAGACAACCGTTTTGCCAGCTTGATGCTTACCGCTCTCGATCCTCAACCCATCGCGCGCTCCACTCGAATGCTTCTGACGGCAGGAGCAGCCGCCGGCAACAGCGGAATGGAGTGGAATGAATCTCGAACCGCACTGAAGCAATGGGGGGCCTCGCCAACGACCATCGAGCCTGTCACCGGACAGGTGCTCATCCGCAACATCGACAAGGCTCGCAGCTTGACCGTAGCGGCCCTGGATGGGTGCGGCCACCGTATTGGCGCGCCCGTTCCCGCGTTGAAGACGGATGACGGTTGGAAGTTTCGCCTTGGCGACCAGGTCACGACATGGTATGAGATCGTTGTTGCGAGGTAGACTGAGAAGAATCGAGGACGCGCAAGGAGCGCCCGACCTGCTCGCTGTGACGCGTTGATCAGAATCGCAATGTCTGAACAAGCAATGATTCGTGTCATCCTCGTCGACGATCACCCGGTTGTGCGCTTCGGCCTGGCCGCGATCATCGGTCTACAGCCCGATATGGTCGTGGTTGCTGAAGCAGGCTCGGGCGAGGAGGTTTGCACGATCGCGAATCGTCAGGAGGCTGATGTCGTCCTGATGGATCTCCGGCTTCCAGGCATGAGCGGAGCGGAAGCTATTCGTGCTCTCAAGAGAGACCATCCCAAGCTCCATTTCATCGTCCTCACCACTTACGACGGTGACGAAGATATTCACAAGGCTCTCGAGGCGGGGGCCCACGCCTACCTGTTGAAGGCGATGTCACACGACGATTTGGCGAGCGCAATCCGAACCGTTCATTCGGGAAGGAAATTTATTCCTCCGTCGGTCTCAAGGAGCCTTTCGGAACGACCGCCGTGCTCGGATCTGAGCGGCCGCGAGTTCGAAGTGCTGGAGCTTATAGTGAAGGGCCTGAGTAACAAGGAGATCGGCCAGGCTCTGGGGATCAGCGAGGCGACGGTTAAGTGGCACGTCAGCATAATTCTGAGCCGTCTTAATGTCAGTGACCGCACTCAGGCTACGGTTGCCGCTTTGCAGCGCGGGATCGTTCACTTGCGTTGACGATTGATGAGCGCCAGCGCGCAACGTTGTCAGATTCAGAGTGACTAACGAAGATCCAGGTTTTGTTCCAGCGGTACGGCTTCGCTTATCAGGACCCCGACATCGCTGGGCAGTCAGCTACGCTTGATCTCGATCGATTCAGTCCTCGGGTAGCCAGGTGATTCTTAATACCCGCATTGGTGCAAGTAGCTTGCTGCTGCTGTTGCTCGGCACGGCGACAGCAGGCATGCGTCCGCTGCCCGAAACAACTCCCCCGGATGCGATCTCCTTCAGCCGACGGGTCTGGAGAAGCACTGACGGCCTTCCGGAAGACCTCGCGCAATCGGTGGCACAAACCCCAGACGGCTATCTTTGGATCGGTACCAGCGGAGGGCTGGTCCGTTTCGATGGAAGCCGCTTCTTCGTCTTCAGCAGCGAGACCGTGCCGGCGTTCAGAGATGACAGCGTCTATTCGATGCTGGTCTCGAAGGATGGAACGCTCTGGGTTGGAACTGAAGGCGGAGGACTTATTCGATACAGGGACGGTTCGTTCACTCTCTTCGGCGCCTCTGAAGGCCTCACCAATGGTTTTGTTCGGGTCATCTTTGAAGACAGGGCGCGCAACCTGTGGGTTGGAACCGATGCGGGTCTTTTTCGAATGCAAGACGATTCACTGATTCGGATTGACGGCACCGGGGGCGCGCCCCAGATGAACGTTCATTCCATCTGCGAGGACCGGGAGGGGCGGCTCCTTGTCGGCGGATGGGGCTTGCTGATCCTGCGCGGCAACGACGCGACCTACTACAACACCACCGAGAATCTGGCAGACAACAGCATCAGGACGATACGAGAAACCTCCGATGGCACAGTTTGGATAGGAACGATTTCAGGCCTGCGGCGGCTCGAGAGAGGGATAAGCGGGAATCCCTTCAAGACCCCTAAGATGATCGGTGGCATCAACATCAGCGTGCTGCTCGAAAGCCGAAGAGGCGAGTTATGGATCGGCTCGTACGGCGGCGGCTTGATGCGCTTTCACGGAGGGCGGATCGTCAGGCTTTCAGCGCCATCGTCACTTCCTCACAACAACGTCCTCTATCTCTTCGAAGATCGTGAGGATGACATCTGGGTTGGAACACAGGGAGGGCTGCTCCGATTGAGCCCAAGCGCTGCGAGCACGATCACAACCGCCGACGGCGCGCCGCAGAGCATCAACACGATATACCAGGACCCTCGCGGAGACCTCCTGGTGACTGCCTTGAACGGCCGCCTACATCGCGTCGCTCATCACACACTGGTACCCGTCCAACTTCCCGACAGCGTGAGCAAGCTTCCGGTGCGCAACGTATTCCGTGACAGCCACGGAGCGCTATGGTTGGGCACGGACGGTCACGGGATCGCGCGACTGGCTGACAACGGAATCATGCGCTGCACGATGAATGAGGGCCTGGTCAACGATTTCGTGCGCGCCTTCTGCGAAGACCGCGAAGGCTCGATGTGGATCGGCACCGACGGAGGGTTGAGCCGATGGCGGTCGGGCGTGTTTCAGAATTTCGACACTGAAGACGGCCTTGCCTACGGAAGCATACGCGCGCTGCTGCTCGACCATAGCGGCATCCTCTGGGTGGCTACCGAATCCGGACTGAGCAGGTTTCGCTCGGGCACATATCTGCCGGAGCCTCTACTCGAACGCCTGCGCGGCCGAAAGGTCTGGGCACTCCACGAGGATTCAGAGGGCGGAATCTGGATCGGCACTCGCGGCGCGGGCCTCTTCCTGCTGAAGAAAGGAGAGCTGACGCAGTTCACGACGCACGATGGCCTTCCCAGCAACAAGATCCACTTCATCGCTGAAGACCATGCCGGGAATCTCTGGATGAGTGGACCGAGCGGCATCGTCTCGGTCTCTCGGCGAGATCTTGAATCGCTTTCCCTTCACTCCATCAATCAGTTGGCGGTGCGAGTCTACAGCACCACCGACGGATTGAGTACCGATCAAATGAACGGCGGAGTGCAGCCCGCGGGCACGCTTACCGCGTCGGGTGAGCTCTGGTTCGCCAGCACCAAGGGCGCCGTGAGAATCGAGCCCGACGGATCGGATCGAGGCAACGCTCCCCCCGTGTTGATCGAAGACGCGCTGGCCGACGACCACCCTGTTCCGTTGTCCAGCCGTCTCAGTCTCGCGCCCGGCAAAGGCAAGCTCGAAATCCACTACACCGCGATTCGCCTCCGTTCATCAGAACGAACGCGGTTCAAGTATTGGATGGAAGGATTCGATCATGGCTGGACGGATGCCGGCCAGCGTCGCGTCGCTTATTACACCAATATTCCAGCCGGGGACTATCGCTTTCACGTGGTTGCGTATGAAATGGACGACCCGCGCAAATCGACCGAAGAGGTCCTGGATGTTCATTGGCAACCTCACTTTTACGAGACGGCATGGTTCCTGGCCTTGTGCGCGCTGGTGGTGCTGACCGCGTCGTGGGGATTTTACAGACTACACGTGCGCAATATACGTAAGCGTTTTACGGCAGTGCTCGAAGAGCGGAATCGCCTCGCAAGAGAGATGCATGACACGTTGATTCAGGGTTGTGTCGGCGTCTCCGCGCTGCTGGAGGCGGCTTCAAGGGCCCAGGAAGTTTCGCCCGGAATCAGCACCCAGCTGCTCGATAGGGCGCGGAACGAGGTGCGTGCCGCGGTCGATGAGGCCAGGATGGCGGTGTGGAACCTTCGCCAGGTCTCGGCCAGCGGTGACGATCTGCTGGCAGCAATATCTCAACTGGCTCAACGGATCAGCCTGGAGACCGGGATTCTCGTCACGTTCGAGACCTCCGGCTCGCCGCTCCCGCTTGGCGCCGAAGGCGTCAGAAGCCTCCTCATGATTATTCGGGAGGCACTACAGAACGCCGTCAGGCACGCCGCTCCGAAAAAGCTCTCTATCCTGCTGGGGTTTCATCCTCGAGGCCTGGAGGTCGAAATAGAAGATGACGGGTGCGGTTTCGATTCTTCTATGAGCCAATGGTCGGATGGCCGCCATTACGGCCTGATAGGAATGCGCGAACGCGTCGAACAGCTCGGCGGCAAGTTCTCTCTTATAAGCTCTCCCGGGAAAGGCACTAAGGTTTGGATGAACATCCCATCGACCGCCGGTACTTATTCGAGGATCCTGAAATACCGGCCCGGAAGAAATAGAAAGCAGGCCGGAGAGTCCGTTACCCATAAGCCCGCTTGACGGATCTGAGATACTGCCGAGGAATGAATATGAAAAAGAACTTCATCAGATTCAAGGCACCTGCACCTGAGCTCAAAAGCGAAAGCCGCGCCTTGAGAATCGTACTGTTGAGCACGTTGTTCATCGGAGCAGTCTTCTCCTCGTCTGCACGGGCGAGTGTCCCATTGCGGCAGCGCATGTCGTTGAATGCCGATTGGCGGTTTCAAAAAGGTGACCCCCCGGAGGCCGCAGGCCGATTTGAATACGAGAAGATAAAGGACCTGCTCGCATTGACCGGAAACGAGTTGAAGAAAGATGCCCCGGCGTTCGCGATCCCCGGCGACCGGTCCACCCTGGGAAGCGACATACCCTGCCTTCGACCGGGCTTTGACGACAGCGGCTGGCGCAGGTTGGACCTTCCACACGATTGGGGTATCGAAGGACCGTTTGCTCAGGAGTACCCCGGCGAGACGGGCAAGCTGGCCTGGTGGGGTGCGGGCTGGTATAGAAAACATTTGAACGTTCCCGCCTCTGATAAGGGGAATCGCCTCTTCCTCGATATCGATGGAGCGATGGCTTATTCCGCGGTCTGGTTGAATGGCCGGTTCGTGGGCGGCTGGCCCTACGGTTACACGTCATTCCGCCTGGACTTGACGCCATATGTCAGGTACGGAGCCGAGAACGTGATCGCGATCCGCGTTGATAATCCCCCGGAGTCTTCACGCTGGTATCCGGGCAGTGGGATTTACCGCAATGTATGGCTGGTGAAGACAGGTCCGATTCATTTCGGTCATTGGGGAACCTTCGTCAGCACCCCCGACGTCAGCGAAGTGAGGACGGCAGTCGAAATCGAAGTCACCGTCGAAAACCAGTCCGGAGCCGGCGCGGATCTCACAGTTGAAACTCAAGTCTTTTCAACGGACGTCGAAGGCAACCGGCTCGGAGAACCCGTTGCGTCGTCGACGCCGGCCAGACTCGAGCTCCCGGTGGGCGTCTCCAAAACATGCACAAACAAGATCACCGTGGAGCGCCCTCACCTGTGGAGTCTTGAGAAACGCCATCTGTATTCAGCGGTCACAACGCTCAAGCGAAACGGCAGGACCGTTGACAGTCAAGAAACGGTCTTCGGCATCCGCACGATCAAGTTCGATGCCGCGCGAGGCTTGCTTCTCAACGGGCGTCGAATACCGATCCAGGGTGTCTGCAATCACCACGACCTGGGCGCGCTCGGAACGGCGATCAATCTCCGCGCTCTGCAACGCCAGATCGAATTGCTGCAGGAGATCGGAGTCAATGCGATTCGCACCAGTCACAACCCACCTGCGCCCGAGTTGCTCGAACTGTGCGACCGAATGGGGATGGTTGTTATGGTGGAGGCGTTCGACTGCTGGAAGGCCGGCAAGAAGCGAAACGACTACCACCGGCTCTTCCCCGACTGGCATGAAAAGGATCTGCGCGCGATGGTTCGCCGCGATCGCAACCACCCGAGCGTTGTCCTCTGGAGCATAGGAAACGAAGTCAGAGAGCAGCGAGATCCCGAAGGCCAGAAGATAGCCGCCCACCTCACCCAGATTGTTCACGAAGAAGACTCGACGCGCCCGGTGAGCGCCGGGTGTGACTTCATAGACTCGGGTCATAACGGATTTCAAAAGACGGTCGACGTCTTTGGATACAACTACAAGCCGTTTGAGTACAAAAGATTCATCGAGAGCAACCCCTCAATACCGCTCTATTCGAGTGAGAGCTCCTCTTGCATCAGCTCGCGCGGTGAGTATTTTTTCCCGGTGAGCGATGACAAGGCCCAGGGAAAAGAGCGCTACCAGATGAGCTCATACGATCTTTACGCACCAAGATGGGCGACCATTCCCGACGTTGAGTTCAAAGGCCAGGACGAAAACCCGTCGGTCGCAGGTGAGTTTGTGTGGACCGGTTTCGATTACCTCGGAGAGCCTACGCCCTACGGGGATCCCAAAGCTCCCTCTCGCAGTTCGTACTTTGGCATCCTTGATCTATGCGGTTTCAAGAAGGATCGCGCCTATAGCTATCAGGCGAGGTGGCGTCCCGAACTGCCGATGGCACACATCTTCCCTCATTGGAACTGGCCAGAACGCATCGGCGAGATCACTCCGGTGCACGTATACACATCTGGTGACGAAGCGGAGCTCTTCCTCAACGGCAAATCGCTGGGGCGGAAAAAGAAGGAGCCGCTTCAATACAGGCTGAGATGGGACTACGTAAAGTATCAGCCTGGAGAACTGCGTGTTGTGGCCTACAAGGCTGGCAGGAACTGGGCCGAGGACGTGGTCAGAACCACCGGAGCTGCCGCGAAGTTACTTGCTAAGGCGGACCGGACAAATATTCATTCCAATGGCTCGGATCTATCCTTCATAACCGTCACCATAGCCGACAAGGATGGGCTCATGGTCCCAAGGTCCCAGAATCTGGTCCATTTCGAGATCAAGGGACCTGCAGAGATCGTCGCCGTAGATAACGGCGATGCAACCAGCCACCAATCTTTCAAGGCCGAGGAATGCAAGGTGTACAACGGATTGTGTCTCGTAGTTATTCGATCGAGGAGCGGTCAGCCTGGCGCGATCATACTTCGGGCCTCGTCCAAAGGTGTGGCCGCCGTCGAAGTCCGGCTGAGGAGCACGCCCTCCCGAGCCGCTTCTTAATTCAATCTCACATATCACGCCAGCTTGAGGCGACCGTTAAGCCAGGGTTGGCAAGACTCTCTCAACCCTTGCTTGCGATGGCATACAGAACGTTTGCTTCAACCGAACTGATACCCACATCACGTATGTAGCTCAGGTTTGTACTTCGGACGTGCTCGCGAGCGGCGGCATCGAGTTGCTCGAGCGTACCTCGATACCCTGACCCCAGAACTGCCGACCACCACGCTTCGGGGGATGGGATTGGGTGCTCTCCATTCTCGGCAACGATGTCAGCTCGATCGACTCCGCCGTCGTATAACAGCTTGCGGAGCGACGGAGGATCACAGATGCGGTCCCAGGGGTTAAAGCCTTTGTAAAGATCGGGCCTCACCTCGCGCACTGACTTCCAGAACGCCGTCGCCGGTTCGAAGAAACGAGGCCCCCAGGTGGTGATCGCGAGTTTTCCGCCCGGCCGGACTATTTGCCAAAGCTTCTGAACAGCTGCGGCCATATCGGTGACGAAGAAGATCCCGAATACGCAGACTACGGCATCGAACTCAGCCTGCGGGAGGCGCAGGTCCAACAGGTCACCCATGCGGAACTCGATGTTCCGCAGTCCCCGATCGGCGGCCTTCGTTCGCGCAAGCTCGAGTAATTTCTCCGCGAGGTCGATGCCGAGAACGTAGCCCTGGGGTCCAACCGCCTCCGCTGCTGGAATCGCCGAGGCGCCGCTCCCACAGCATGAATCAAGGATTCGGGCTCCCTCCTGAGGAGAAAGGCGTTCAATCGTCCTGCGGCCGAAGCGGTCCCAGAAAGAGTTCGCGAAATCGTCGTAGGAATCAGCCGCGGCATTGTAAGCGGCAGCGGCCCTGGCCTTCGCTTCATCCGGCGTCAGCATTTGTGTCCCTCGGTAAGGTCGCGCGTCACGCTCCGACTCGACTCGATAGGGGCCGGGAGAGATCGGCACTGGGTTAGCGATCAGTGAGTGGGCTTGTGCGATCCCGGGACCTGGTCGAAGGCGGTCTGAGTTTCTGCGGCTCGCGCTGGCGGAGGGGACAGGACTCGAACCTGCAAGGGCTTTCGCCCGGCGGTTTTCAAGACCGCTTCCTTACCATTAGGATACCCCTCCGCGATGAAAGAGCTTGAAGAGTATAGGTTATGTAGCGAGGTCGATCAAGAAGGGCTACGACGATCAACTTTGCGTTGGCGGCAAACCGCGAGCGCTGTTGTCGTTGTGGGATCATGCCTCCCTAGGAGGCACAAATGCCTGCAGGTATCGCCAAAGAAGCGCTATTCAAGGGAACAATAGTATCTGTCAGGTTCGACAGGCAGTCTCTGATCTGGCGCAGTGCGAGTGGTTTTGCAAGGAAGGCATCCGCTCCCGCGGCAGCTGCGATGCTCTCCATGCCCTCTCCGCTGACGACAAGCAGTCGCGCGTTCGAATTCTGTGAGGTTGTCTTTATCGACCGGCAGAATTCCAGCCCCTCCCAGACATTCTCGGCCACATCGACTACGACGACATCAAACGACGCCAGGTCGAGCCAGACCCTGGACTCCAGCAGGCTGTTGGCAATAGTAACTGAATGGCCGACGGACCGCAGGTAATGTGCGAGCAGTATCGATAACGCCGTGTCTCCTTCCAACATTAGAACCCTTGCCATGAGCCCTCCTCCAGAAAATTGCAGTTCGCTCCCTGCCACAGCCTCGCCATCAGTCTTAGCCTTAGCAATCAGGCTTAGCCTCGCATCAGGCTTGGCCTCGCATTAGGCTTGGCCTCAGCAATTCGGCGGCCACAGTTGCGACTGCACAACCGCTAAGAACAGAAGGAAAAGGGAAAACCTGCAAATCTCTCTGGGGAACTATGCCGCGGGGCGCCTTCAGCAAGTGTAAGTAGGATGGATCACCTCAGATGCGGGAGCGCAGCCAAAAAAATAACGGAAGGGTTCCTCTGGCGAGTGCCCCCTTCCGTTTTCTGCGTCCCTTCAATGGTTGTGTCCCTCAACCAGAGAAGAAGAGGAGGTTATTTGACAGCCACAATCCAAATTCCCTCATGGTTGCCGAGTTGAACGCAAGATACCATAGCTCCTATCCGCTTGGAATTAGCAAGGGCCGAGAAAGCAAAGAACAGTATCCCCTTCGATGGGGCTCAACTTCGGTTTCATTTCAGCTAAACCCTGTTCACATTGGAGTTAGGCTCCCTGTTCGATGCGAACAGTACCTCACGGAGTGCGTTGCACCTGACCGGACGGTCGGTTTCGCACCTGTTTTTTTCCTCGAATGAGTTCCCCCAGCAGGTCCGTTCGCACTTCGCACCCCCGCATTAGAACCCGATTTGGCGCTGTCCTTATTGCAAAAAGGCCAGAGACCGCTTAACCGGTCTCTGGCCTTGTATGGAACCAGCGGGTTACCGGGCTAAAGCCACGGTGTTGGTGAGAACGATAGGAACCCCGTTCGGATGGAGCCCAGTAACCAACCTCCCGAAGCTGGTCAGAGCAGGACACTCTTTGGCCCCTGGCGATGCCAAAGAATGGCAGGTCGTCACTGGGGCTTGAGTGACTTCTCTCCGACCATCTCACGAGCTACTTCGAGACAGGCGCAAAAAACATCCACCGCGTCATCGATTTGCTCGGGAGTATGGGTCGCCATCACCTGAAAGCGAAAGCGAGACTTTCCCCTGGGGACGCCGGGAAACTCCACGAGATTGGCCAACAGCCCGTTCTTCTCGAGCAGTCCGCTCATTGACTTCGCCAGGGTCTCGTCGCCGACACTCACAGGGACTACGTTCGAAGGATTCCCAAGACACTCCACTCCCCGCCGTGAAAAGGCGGCGCGGAGGCGCTTGATGTTATACAACGCCTGTCTTCGGAGTCGATCTCCCTCCCTTGAGCGGACGATCTGTAATGCCGCAGTCACAACACCGACTTGAATCGGCGAGAGGGCGTTGGAAAAAATATGTGGCCCGCCAAACCAGCTCAGGAATTGCTTGACCGAGCGGCTGTGACTGGCCAGGAAGCCGCCGTTGCTAGCGAGCGATTTCGAAAAACTTCCCATCACGAGGTCGACGTCTCCCAGCACATTCTGAATGCCTATCTGGCCAGTTCCAGACGGGCCGCTTGCCGCAAGATCGTGTGCTACGTCGACCAGAAGAACAGCATCGAATTCACGACAGATGCCTTGAAGCGTGAGGATGTCAGGGCTGTCTGAGTCCATCGAGAACAGACCCTCTGTGACGACCAGGATGGAGTTCTCGGCGTCTTTTGCTCGTATCGCTTGAAGCCGCCGCCGGAAACTCGGGAGGTCATTATGTCTAACGGAGTAGAGCTTGCGCGTAGCCGCCATCGCGCCTTGCTTGAGACATGCGTGCGCCAGACCGTCCATCACTATGTGGTCCTCCGGCCTGACCAATCCGGCAATCGTGCCAAAGCCCGCGCCCCACCCGGTAGGAAACAACAATACGTGCTCTGTTTTGAGAAGGTCGCCCAGCGACCTCTCCAGCTTCTCGGACACCGCCGTGTTTCCTATCAGGGTCGGAGAGGAGGCCATGTGCGGACCATACTCTCTCAAGGCTTCCAACACGGCCATATGAATGGTTGGGTGCGACGACAGCCCAAGATAGTCCTGTGAGGCGAAGTTGATTCCTTCGATCGCCGTATTGTCTCGGCTTGCCAGTTTGGCCGTCGTCAACGGTGCCGTGTCCAGGACACGACTATAAGGCCAGGTGTTACGCTCCGTGCGCCCATCGACCCATTCTCCCATCGAACTGGTGCGTTCCACCAGGTGCCTGCCCCTCGGGTGAATGAAACTACTCAAAGTTTTCTTGAGGAAGTCTTCTTCGGTGAAGCTATCAACCAAACGCTCTTTCGCTAGTGCTGGTCGAGGCATCTTATATACTCCTTCCATATTCCGTCGAGATCATCTTCCTGCGATGAACGGAATGTGTTGCGTTTCGTGGCTGACGATGAGGTCGCTAAGACCGTTTTAACCGCCGACGCGTTGACTAATGATTGGTGGTTTACCGTGGGGTACGAACGAGCGCCCGGCAGCGGGCGACAGCGGGGTGAGGACGGACGCATGACTCCCCTCACCTGGCTCATCTTTCGGAAACCCTTGGAATACTTTCCGAGATTAACCCTTAACCCTCTGATCGCACATATCAAACTACGGAGGCCATCCCCTACGTCTCATTTTGATGCACAGCTTACATCAGTCCTTGTAACATGGCGCACGACCATTGTAAAGAAAAATCTTCGATCTAAACACCACTATGGGTAACAATTCGGGAGGGAACTTTTGTTTGAAAGCAGGGTCCAATGAACAGAAGTGAGCGCGTTCTAGGCCCTTCCACGCGAAATGAGATCGATTTACCAGAACGCCGAGCCGTTAACAGAAGGGCTCCCATCACTCCTGGGTGACGAGATACGAAAGTTGACTGGCGCGAGACCGTTCGCTAGATTTGTCGACTGTGCCATGCAGCGTCGGGGAGGGTTGGAGGACGATGTCGATAAAGTCTGACATTTGGATCAAGCGTATGTGTCGCGAGCAAGAGCTGATCGAGCCCTTTGAGGATCGGCTGGTTCGGAGCGTGGATGATCGCAGGATAATCAGTTGTGGCGTCTCAAGCTACGGCTATGATTGTCGTCTGGCGCGGGATGAGTTCAAAGTCTTTTCGCCGGTTACCGGGACGGAGATAGACCCAAAGAACTTCGATGCGAACAGCCTCCTCGACGTACCTCTTCGCCGATCGGAAGATGGATCCGACTACTGGCTTCTTCCACCACACTCCTATGCTCTCGGGGTCACCATTGAACGATTCATCATCCCGCGCAACGTCACCTGCATCGCTCTGGGGAAGAGCACCTATGCGCGCTGCGGACTGATGGCGAACACCACGCCCCTCGAAGCGAACTGGCGCGGGCGGCTGGTGGTCGAGTTGTACAATGCCGCCAACCTGCCCGTGCGTCTCTACGCAGAAGAGGGCTTCATTCAGATACTCTTCTTCGAGTCCGACGAGGAGTGCGAAACGAGCTACAGCGATCGCGGCGGTAAGTACCAGGATCAAAGCGGCCTCACTCTGGCAAAGCTGTAGGGTAGGATCTGGGATCTGGATCTGGGATCTAGGATCTGGGATCTAGCAGGCTGCTGACAAACGGGATCTTGCCACTAAGAGCACGAAGACACGAAGCCGCACCAAGTCAGTAATCATAATGGGTCACAGCTTTGTGCTCCTTCGTGTCTTGTGGCCTTCGTGGCCTTCCCTGCTAGATTCTAGATCCCAAATCCTAGGTCCTAAATCCTAAATCCTAGATCCTAAATCCTAAATCCTAAATCCTAGAGGATGTCGAATTAAGCAGTGGTCTTAGTGGCTTATCCAGGGATTCCCGAATCAAGCCACGAAGCCAAACACACCAGCCCAGGTGGAAGCCGCTCTGCTCTCACTGACGTTTCGCGCACAACAACAAGGTCTCTTTCAGCAAGCCAGCCAGGAAACGGCCCGGCTTCCCCAAGGAATCTTGAAATCTAAACCTTCAGCGACCATGGCTTCCGGTAAGGTTTCGCGAGGAGTCGGGCAGCTTCCCGATCGCCAATTATCTCTTCGCTCTTCCCATCCCAGACGATTCGGCGTCGCGTCCTGTACGCTATGTTCGCAAGCAACGCAGCGCTGGTGGTGCGATGCCCGATCTCAATGTCGCAGATCGGCTTGTTGCGCGTCTTAACCGACTCGAGAAAGTTACGCACGTGAGTTTCATGCTGCTCGTTCGAATTCTCGATCTTGATCGCTTCCGTCCGATCGACCGTCTTCGTCTGCGATTCTCGGCGCTTCTCCGGAATCAACTCGAGTCCGCCGCGATCCACAAATAGCGTTCCGTCAGTGCCGTGGAACATTATCCCGTACCCCTTGCCGTTGATCGCGTTCCCATTGCACTCCCGATTCTCATAGGTGCAGACGAATCCCGGATACTCGTAGGTCACCATAATCGTGTCCGGCGTGTCGCGATTGTCCTGGAGATAGAACTTCCCCCCGGTCGCCGAGACAGACTGCGGATAGTCGACCCCCATAGCCCACTGAACTATGTCGATCAAGTGCACGCTCCAGTCGGTCACCATCCCGCCCGCATAGTCCCAAAACCAGCGGAAGCTCGACCACCTGTCCGGGAATACTCCGAAACGATTAGCGTTGAACGGAACTCTGGGAGCTGGTCCGAGCCACATGTCCCAATCCAGGTTTTTTGGCGGATCGCCATCGGGCGGATTCCCGATACCGTTCGGATGTTGATTGCCGAAGTTCCAGGTTCGCACAAAGCTCACCTTCCCGATCTTTCCGCTTCGGACGATCTCGACCGCCTTCTGAAAGTGGATGCCTGAGCGCTGCTGCGTTCCAACCTGCACTACCCGATTGTATTTGCGCGCCGCCTCCACCATCTTCCGGCCCTCATCGATCGTCAACGATATCGGCTTCTCGACATAGACGTCCTTGCCCGCTTGGCAGGCCATCACCATGGGCAGGGCATGCCAATGATCGGGAGTAGCGACGACTACTACGTCGATCTCCTTTCGGTCGAGGAGTCGGCGGAAGTCGGTCAGCTTCGCGGCCCCGGGCACGAGTGCTCCGGCCTTCTCGAGATTCGGCGCGTAGACGTCACAAACGGCGGCGCAGTCAACGTTGCTCTGCTTGATGAAGTCTCTCAGATTCGATTCACCCATTCGACCGGTGCCGATGAAGCCCGCAACTATGCGATCGTTGGCTCCGCGAATTCGCGCCGATGCCGAAGCACCTCGTAAGGTGAGCCCTGCGGCGACGGCTCCCGCGGTGGCCGATTTGATGAAGTCTCTGCGATCACTCTTCTGGTTCATGTCGCCTCCTTGAAAATGAAGAGCCGTAGCTTATCCCAGGCAAAGTATCCCGCCAACGATGGATGCCGGCCGCGGAGGGCGGTCGCCCAATCGAAACAGTCAGAGCGAAGCCCCGGATGACTTTCCGGTGCTTCCGAATCCACCCGCGCCGCGCGAGGTTTCATCGAGATCGTCGACCTGGAGAATCGCTGCCTCTTCGACTCGCTGAACCACGAGCTGTGCGATACGGTCGCCGCGCCTGATCTGAAACGGTTCCTTGCTGTCGGTATTAATGACTACCACAGCGACCTCGCCCCGATATCCAGCGTCAATCAGCCCAGGCGAGTTGACCAGCGCGATGCCGTGGCGCGATGCCAACCCGCTCCTCGGGAGCACAAAACCCGCGAACCCTGAGGGTATCGCAAGCGCAATTCCCGTCGGAATGGTTGCGCGCTCGCCTGGCCCAAGCATGAGATCAACCCGGCTGGGCAAGTCGAAGCCCGCGTCGTTTTCGTGTTGATAGCGCGGCAGTGGTAACCCGTCGTCCAGTAGTTTCAGTGGGATTTTTATCATTCGTGAGGCCTTCGTTGATTAACGACGTTCGAGTGCATTCAGCGGGGTAAGAGTATCGCAAAGGTCCGGCTTGCGCCACAAAGAGAATCGCTGGTCGGCGTGCCTGGTGTCGCGCAGGAACAAACGCTTCGAAGGAGGTGTCTAAGTCACCGGAGTCAATAAACAGACACCTCACTTGTCGCTTACCGTACTTGTCCAGTTAGCGCCGGCGTCCAGCCGGCTGCCGGTTCGCATGTAGCAGAGCAATCAGTCCGGGTTGACGGAACGTGCTTGATGCGCGCGGGCCGTGGTGCGCGAGAACAGATTGGAGGTCGGAGAAATGTTTGAACAATTGATCGAATCTCTTTCCAGAAAGAAACAGAACAAACGCCGGTGGTTGTGCTTCGCGGGCACCGCGGCAGTTTGGGTGCCTGGAATGATGGCGGCAGTCCTGGCCGGTGTCCTTGCATACGATGGCCGCTTGAGCGATCAGTACGGACAACCCGAAAAACTGGGGGTGCTACTCTTGCCGGCAACGCCACTCGTTGCAGCGCCAGGGTCGAATACCGTAAGGACTTCCGGCCCTCAGGCGGCGCAATTCAGCCCACAGGTGACACCTGTTGGAATTAGTACTCCGTCGGGACCGCCAGTCGTAGCCGCTATTCCCTTCGGCGGACTGGGACAGGGTACAGGTCAGGCGGGCAATCCTTTCGGTGACCCCAACGGAACAGGAGCGGGCGGCGTTCCCGATGCTCCTCCTGGGGGCACTGCGCCCCCTCCCGAACCCGCGCCACAGCCCGCGCCAAGGAGGGAAGAGCCCACACCCGCGCCTCCAACTAAGCCTCACCCATCCATCGTCCTTCAGGGGACCGCGGTGAAAAAAGTCGAGCCGGCATATCCACGGATTGCCAGAGAGACCCACACAAGCGGTCCGGTCGTCGTCGAGGTCGTGGTCAATGAAGCGGGCATTGTGATTTCAGCGCGCGGGCTCTCAGGGCCTCCTCTCTTGAGAAGTGCTGCGATAGAAGCCGCTCGCGGATGGAAGTGGAACCCGACCAGGCTCAACGGAGTTGCGGTTCAGGTGGTCGGTACTATCACATTCAATTTCGTTCTCTAAACGGTGTCGACGACGGCTAGCCGCATCGGCGCCTGCATGTCAACCCAAGAGCGCAATCGGAGAATTCACAATGTTTGATCAATTAGTAGAGTCATCGCCGACTAAGCGACGGAAGCTCAGGTTGAGGTACTTCAGTGTCACCGCCGCGGTTTGGATTGCGTCGTTCGCTCTCGTGGTCGTGGGAGGTGTGTGGTCTTACGATGCGCGTCTCAGCGACGCGACGGAGGTCGTTCACATTGCGCTTCCGCAACCGCCGCCATCACGGGGAACCCCGCCGCGTCCCGAGCAAAAACGCGACTCGAATCCGCAGGGCTCGCGTCAACCGAACCAGATGGTCGCGCTGTTGAAATCGCCCGACAGAGTAAGCAATATCCCGATAGCTACCCCGCCAACTATCGCCACGATCGACGCAAATCCAATCGGTCCGCAGGGTCCGGGCGGCCCAGGAGGAAGCGAGCACGGTGTGGAGCAGGGACTGAGTGAGGTGGTCGAACGGAGCAGAACTGAACCGCCGCAGCCAGAACAGAAAAAAGTGGAACCGCCTCAACCGCAGCCGCAACCCCAAACGCGCGTGATTCGCTCAGGCGGCGTGCTTCAGGGGACGGCGATTCGAAGATTCAATCCAGTCTATCCGCCTCTTGCAAGATCCGCGCGGGTCAGCGGCATCGTGGTGGTTGAGGTAGTAGTCGATAAGGCCGGCAATGTTACTTCAGCGCGCGCGTTGTCAGGACACCCCCTGCTGAGAGAAGCTGCCACGGCTGCGGCGATGCAGTGGAGATGGAACCCCACGCTACTCAGCGGCGTGCCTGTTCAAGTCGTCGGCACTATCACTTTCAACTTCACGCTGTGAGAACACCGCTGCGTAATTCAACACAAAGGGTCAAAGAAAACAAAGAAACTCAGGGCCGGTCGTCCCTTCTCACGCAGTGTTTTGTCCCTTCGTCCCTTTGACCCTTTGTGGTGAAAGAAGGGCAAAGACTAGAAACGCAGCTTGATCCCCAGTTGCGCCTGGCGCGAATCGCCGAAACCAGATCTCACAGTGCCATCGAAGTTGAACAACAACGGCCGCGGCACCGAAACCAGATTCGTGTTGTTGAACACGTTGAACACTTCGATGATTGGCTCGATCTGCGCGTCCTCTCCGATCTTGAAGATCCGGGTCACTCTGAAATCGAATGTGTAGAACTGATTCCTCTTGCGCACGGTGTTGCGCCCGATGTCGCGGCCTCCTACAAACGGCCGGTCGTTGAAGACTCCATCCAGATTCGCGTCGTTGGGTAGCAGCACCTGGTCCGGCTGGGCCGAACGAGCCTGGAAAATCGTCGTCAGCCCGAGCTCATATGGAAGCTGGAAGACGCCGAAGGCGTTGAAGCGATGGCGTTGGTCGCGGTCAGAGAAACCGTACTCGGGACGAAGATCCAGCACGTCGGCGTATCTGAAGGTGAACGGGTCGCGTTCGTTGTCGTCATCCGAGTAGTCCCAGCTCAACGTGTAATTCGCCTGGGCCTGGAAGCGCGAGCTGAATCGCTTGTTCACCGAGAAGACAAAACCGCGATAAAGCGACCTCGCCGAGGACTCGGTCGTCGCAAGCTCGCCGATGCCCGAGCCGTCCGCTTTGGAGAACGGCGGAGGGCCATCAAATAGCCTTCGGCCATCCGCGGCGAAGTTGCCCGTGAAGCTGGGGCCGTTGCGATTGACGAAGCGCGTCAGGTGCACCGAGTTCGCGTAGTTGAACGCCATAGCGAGTGAAAGATTCTTGGCAATCTCCTGTTCAACCGAAGCTCCCCACTGCAGGGTTCGGGGGTTTCTAAAATCGCTCGCGAACACCCGCACGCCCGGATTGAACGGAGCGAACTGCGCTGTGTTCGCGAAGATCCCCAGGTTCGCCGGCGGAGTGGGCAGAAAAGGCGAACCACAACAGGTGAAGATATTGAATGCGATCGCACCGTCCGTGTTACGCGGACCAGCGAGCTCCAGCCCCGGAATCCGCGCGTAGTAGATGCCACCATTCAGACGTATAACCGTCTTTCCGTTGTTGCGTGGGTCCCAGGCAATACCCACTCGAGGCTGCCATCCTTTTTTCTCAGACGGAATCGAGCCGTCTGATGGAAAGCCGGGCCTGCCTACAAACTGCGCATACGGCCGCTGGTCGAGCGGAGTGATCGGCTGATCCTCGATCTGCGCGGAATACCGAAGCCCGTAACTTATCGAGAGGTTGGGACGCGGCTGCCACTTGTCCTGAGCGTAGACCTCCGGCTCCTTCTGGGTGAATGCCTGTGTGCCGGCTTCCTCCACAGTGCGGCCGCCGAGCGGAGCGAACTGCAGATAGAGCAGCAGTCCTCCAAAATTGTTCGGGTTCGCCAAATAGTCTTGAAAAGCTTCGACCGACGCGAAGATATATCGGCCGCGACCGAATCCGACGAACGTTTGAAACGTATGGGTTCGATTGAAGTCGAAGCCCATTTTGATCGAATGTGTCCCGCGGATGATCGACAGGTTGTCGGTGAACTGGTATCGAGTGTCGACCTCCGGCACCGGCAAGAAGAAGGGGCGCCCGAATCGGAATGCAGTGTCCTGGCCCGTTTGAGGATCGGTGCCCGCGATTGCCACGTCGGGAATATCGGGACCGTCGTAGAATCGCGGCCTCGCTTCACGCGCGTACTGGAACCTGAACTCATTCAGCAATCGAGGCGTTATCGTCGTAACCAACTGAGTAATGAATGCGTGTGAGTTGTCCGTCTCACGCCCGTTTGCGCTGCGGCCCCAGGTAGGAACGTCGAAGGTGCCGTTCTCCTGGACCGCGCGGCTGTAATTATGGCGGAGCGTCAGCAGATTGTTTGCGGTGAGGTTCCAATCGACTTTGCCAAGCAGCGCATTGGCTCCATTGGTTCGCTCGATGATCCCCTGCTCGTCAGGACTGTTGAACCTGGTGGCGAAGATGTTGATCAGTCGAGGATCGATGCGATTTGGTTTCTTGCTGTTCCCCTTGTTCTGGTCGTAAGCGACGAAGAAGAACGCTCGATCTCTCTTGATCGGTCCTCCAAGACTTCCGCCGAACTGATACTGTCTGAAGTCGTCGGTCGGGAGTCCTGCAGCGACGGCGTCAGGATTCTCAGACGTGAGGGACTGATCGCGTAGGAAGCCGAATGCCGAGCCGTGACGGATGTTCGTTCCCGACTTGGTCACGACGTTGACGAACCCGCCGCTCGAGCGGCCGAATTCAGCCGAGCCGCCATCGGCCACCACCTGAAACTCCTTGACGGCTTCGAGCGAGATGGTGAATTGGGGCCGCTGCCCGCCCCGCTGCTCGCCAAAGAACGGATTGTTGGCATCCGCGCCGTCCACTGAAATATTGTTCTGTATTCCCTTCTGGCCGTTAATCGTGATCTCGGCGCCGTCCGGCCCCTGAACGATCGAGACGGTGGGCGCCAGCTTGATGAATCCTACGAAGTCGCGGCCGTTGATCGGAAGGTTTTCGACCGAACGCTTGTCCACCAGGGTCGATTGTTCTGCCCGGCCGGTCTCGACCACCGGGGCCTCGCCGGTGACGGTGATCACTTCGGTAGAGCCAGCGGGTTGGAGGGTGAGCGGCAGACTGACCGTCTGGCCTACCGCAAGCTCGATGTTTTCCCGCATCAACCTGGCGAAGCCCGCTTTCTGAACCTCGACCATATAAGGGCCGGGTGGCAACAACAGAGCTCGGTATCGCCCGTTTTCATCGGTGCGATTCGAACGTTCGAGACCCGTCTCCCTGTTTTTCACGGTCACAACCGCGTCGATGATGACTCCGCCGTTTTGATCGATTACTATCCCTTCGATTACCCCCGTTGTTGCTTGCGACTGTGCGTGCGCCGGAACTGAAAATCCAGCAAGCACAAGTAAGATTACCGACACTAAACTGCGAATATTGCGGAAACGGCGTGGTGTTCTATTCACTGTGGGTTCCTCCTATGCTTGCACGAAGAACGACGTGTCTAATCGGTTAGGGGCTCCAATGTTCGCTCAAAGGTTCCAGAGGACGGCGGCTTCGTACTCAACCAAACGACTGATCGTCAAAGCCCAGCAGCCTTTATAGACCGGGTGGGACACGACGTGCAAGTATCAGCTGTAATGGGGATCGAGATGGTGGCGATTGACCACACGAAACAAGCCAAAAGGTGACTTCTTCACCAATCTGATTGAAATGGACGTTCAGTGATGAGAGGGCGGCTGGCACATTCTGGATAGCGCCCGGCGCGGCAAGGCTTGTGCGTAGCGCCGTCACGCAAGTGCATCAAGTGAATATCGACCAAAAGAACTATCCGGATGCTCGAACAATTCTGTAATATCTTTGGTCAGGTGAAGCTCCGGGCGTGAGCCCGGCGCAGCTTCACTTTCAACCTAGGACGTTATGATGCGAAAGAGGAAAGCTGCGGGCGTGAGCCCGGAGCAGCTTTACTTTTAACCCAGGACGTTATGATGCGGAAGAGGAAAGCTCCGGGCCCGAGCCCGGAGCAGCTTCACTTTCAACCTAGGTCGTTATGATGCGAAGAGGAAAGCTGCGGGCGTGAGCCCGGAGCAGCTATACTTTTAACCCAGGACGTTATGATGCGGAAGAGGAAAGCTCCGGGCCCGAGCCCGGAGCAGCTTCACTTTCAACCTAGGTCGTTATGATGCGAAGAGGAAAGCTGCGGGCGTGAGCCCGGAGCAGCTATACTTTTAACCCAGGACGTTATGATGCGGAAGAGGAAAGCTCCGGGCCCGAGCCC
>JADMIO011430550.1_pt1 | contig 35373 bp, 36 predicted proteins | sample 8958161 | NCBI WGS metagenome assembly JADMIO01 (sample SAMN16585339, study PRJNA669376) | soil metagenome | isolation source: Crop rotation soil | place: USA: Cullars Rotation, Alabama | collected 2011
CCGCTCGCCGGTCGCGTCGGGGGTGAGACCGGCCGGCGCGGAGGTCCGAGCTCCTCCGCGCCAGCTGGTCGCCCATCCGCGGCCGCGCGCACCGACCGACTGCGTGCCGGAGGCGTAGCTGCCGCCGACGCCGCCCGCGTTCTCGAGCTCGCGCTCGATCGGGACGTTCTTGGAGCGCTGGGCGCTGAAGGCGCCGGTGTGGGTCCACCCGCGCAGGGACGTGCCGACGTCGAGGGAGCTCTTGCGGGTGCGCGGGCTGCGAGCGGCGAGCCGCGCGATGTTCGGCGACGGGCCGCGGCGCACGCGCAGGTTGACCTTGGTGGCGTTCGCGAGACCGTCGTCGGCCGTGGCCTCGACCGTGACCGTCTGGCGCCCGGTGCAGGTCGGCGTGAAAGCGACGCGCGGACCGTGGGCGTCGTCGCGCTCGCCGTCGCCGTCCAGGTCCCAGGCGATGTCGGCGCCGGGGGGCGCGGTCGCCGTGAGGGTCACCTGCGCCCCCTCCTTGACGGTCTTGGGTGCTTTGCCGATGCCGAGTTTCGGCGGCGCGGCGTCCGCGGCGAAGTGTGGTTCGGGCGGGCCGGTCGGCGTGAGCGGCGTGGTGTGCTCGGCGCCGAGCAGGACCTGGACGATCGGCGCGGCCAGTTCCTGCTGTGCCGCGAAGCCGGCGACGCTGATGACCTGCGTGGCGGTCGCGACAGCGCCCTGGTCGTCATGCACGCGCAGCGAGACCGTCGTGTCCCCGGCGTCGAGGGTGAGCGGTGCCGTCGGGCCGGTGGCGTCACCGAAGGTGCCGTCGCCGTTGGTGTCCCAGCTCTCCTCCGTGATCGCCCCGTCCGAGGCGGAGGTCGACAGCAGCGTGAAGGGCCGGCCGGCGGTCGGCGAGCGGTCGGTCGTGAAGGCGGCGGTCAGGCCAGGCGGGAACGTCGCGCCCGCCTTCATGTCGACCTTGTAGCCGAAGTTGTTGTTGGGCAGTTGGCAGCTGCGGTCACCCTTGCCGATGTCGTCGGCGGCGTCGGGCACGAAGTCCGGGACCTCGCCGTTCTGCGTCTGCGTGAGTGCGATGGCCGCGAACCGCAGGGTTGCCGGGTCGCCGATCTTCGTCGCGTCGATCTTGTAGGAGATCTCGGTGGCGTCGGACTCGACCGTGTCGATCGGCGCGTCCGCCGTGACGGCCTGGCAGTTCGAGCCGGCGTCCGAGGCGACCTTCATCAGGCTCACCGTGGTCTGGTAGACGCCGAGCTTGCCGTTGAACGAGCGCTCCCACGACACCGTGAAGTCCGCGCCACCGTCGTCGTCCGTGTCGAGGAACGTGTAGCCGCCGAAGATCTTGGCCGCGTCGAGGCCGAGCGTCATCGTCAGGGTCCCGCCGGAGCGGGCGAGCGTGACCGCGCGGATGTCGCTCTGCTCGCCCTGGTCGTTGGCGGTGACGTCATCGGGATCGCCGACCGTCCGCTCGACGTCCTGGGCCGCTGCAGGGGATGCCGCTGCCAGCAGGAGCGCAGCGGCGATGACGATGGTGCGCTTCATGTCCGCCACGGTTCCAGGTGGGCCCGGACATCGCATCAGGGGGGGACCCCGAACTTTCGGGCGTCCGCGACAGGGACTACGGTTTCCGCCCCATGCGTCTCGTCGTCGCCCGCTGCACCGTCACTTACTCCGGCCGTCTCGACGCCTATCTGCCGGAGGCCGTGCGGCTGCTGATGTTCAAGGCCGACGGGTCGGTGCTCGTGCACACGGATTCCGGTGGCTACAAGCCGCTCAACTGGATGACGGCGCCGACGGCGATCTCGGAGGAGGGCGACGAGATCATCGTCCGCAAGGTCAAGGGCGAGGACCAGCTGCGGATCTCGCTGGCCGAGGTCATCTCCGACACGTCGATCGAGTGCGAGGTGGAGAGCGGGCTCGAGAAGGACGGCGTGGAGTTCCACCTGCAGGAGCTGCTGGCGGACGCGCCGGAGTGGTGCGGCGAGGGGTTCCGGCTCGTGCGGCGCGAGTGGCCGACGGACATCGGGCCGGTCGATCTCATGTGCCGTGATCCCGAGGACGGCTGGGTCGCGGTGGAGATCAAGCGGATCGGGACGATCGACGCGGTGGAGCAGCTGACGCGCTATCTGGAGCGGCTGCGGCTCGATCCGGCGATGGCCGAGTGCCGCGGGGTGCTGGCGGCGCAGGTCGTCAAGCCGCAGGCGCGCGTGCTCGCGGAATCGCGCGGGATCGCGTGGGTCGAGGTCGACCTGGGCGTGCTGCGGGGCGAGCGCGAGCCGGAGTTGACACTCTTCGCGGCATGACCGCGGTCCTGACCGACGCCGCCGACGGCGTCCTCACCATCACCATCAACCGTCCCGAGGCCCGGAACGCGATCAACGGGGCGGTGGCTTCGGGGATCGCCGAGGCGCTGGACCAGCTGGACGCGTCCGATGACCTGCGGCTCGGGATCATCACCGGCGCGGGCGGGTTCTTCTGCGCGGGGATGGACCTGAAGGCGTTCGTCACCGGCGAGCGGCCGTACGTGGGTGACCGTGGCTTCGCCGGGATCACGCAGCGGTCGTCGGAGAAGCCGCTGATCGCGGCGGTCGAGGGGTTCGCGGTCGCGGGCGGGTGCGAGATCGCGCTGTCGTGCGATCTGATCGTCGCCGCGCGCGGGGCGAAGCTCGGGATCCCGGAGGCCAAGCGCGGGCTGGTCGCCGCCGCCGGCGGGCTGTTCCGGCTGCCGCAGCGGATCCCGTACCACCTGGCGATGGAGCTGGCGCTGACGGGCGATCCGATCACTGCCGAGCGTGCCTACGAGGTCGGGCTCGTCAATCGCGTGACCGAGCCGGGCGAGGCGCTGGCCGGCGCTCAGGAGCTGGGGGCCACGGTCGTCGCCAACGCGCCGCTGTCGCTGATCGCGTCCAAGGCGGTCATCCAGCGGGCGGGCGCCTGGGCCGACGCGGAGGGCTGGGAGAAGCAGGGCGAGTACATCGGCCACATCTTCGGATCGGCCGACGCCCAGGAGGGCGCCAAGGCGTTCGCCGAGAAGCGCCCGCCGAACTGGCAGGGCGCCTAGGGGTGCCCGGCGGGACACCGCTCGACACGGAGTGGCCCGCCGGGCGGGCCCCCTACGTTCTCCCTATTCGCCGTTCAGCGTGAGGACGAGCGTGCGACCGCTGGCGCGGTCGCGGTGCTCGCACAGGTAGATCCCCTGCCAGGTGCCGAGGGCGAGGTGTCCCTGGTGGACCGGGATGGTCAGGGATGGGCCGAGCAGCGAGGCCTTGATGTGGGCCGGCATGTCGTCCGGCCCCTCGTCGGTGTGGGTCCAGTACGGCGCGTCCTCGGGAACCGCTTCGTTGAAGTGCGACTCGAAGTCGCGGCGCACGTCCGGCGAGGCGTTCTCGTTGAGCGTCAGGCTCGCGCTCGTGTGACGGATGAAGACGTTGAGCAGGCCGGCGCGGATGTCTTGCAGCTCCGGCAGCGCCTGCTCGATCTGCCGGGTGATCAGGTGGAACCCGCGCGGGGCGGGGTCGAGTGTGATCGCGCGCTGCACCCAGGTCATGGGATGCGGGCTACCCGCATGTCCACCCGGTCGCCCCGGAACGGCACGCCCTCGGCGTCGAGCAGCTTCCGCTGCCGCTCGCCCTTGGCGAGGCTGCCGTCGGCCCGGACGACCCGCCACCAGGGCACGTCCTCGGTCGTGTGGTGCAGGACCTGCCCGGCGAACCGCGGCGCCCCCGGCGAAATGTCGCCGTACGCGCGGACGAACCCCTCCGGGATGGAGCGGATCCGCTGGATGACCGTATGCTCGGCGTCGTTGCGCAACGGGACGTATTCCATCGTGGCACGCGATCCGGTGTCGGGCGCCCTCGGCGTCGCCGTCCAGTCGCACTGGTTCTCCGTCGGATCCGTGGTGACGTGGGCTCGGCCTGGGGTGGGGGTGGTGGCCACCCAGTCGGTGGCCGAGCCGGCGTACGGTCCGCGTTGCCTCGATCGCCTCGCTGCCGGCGAAGCGGCGCCTTCCGCGCTCGCTCAGGAGCTGGCGGCCGATCCGCTCGCCGCCGTGCGGCAGGTCGCGGTCGTCGACGCCGCCGGTGAGGGAGCGGTGCACACCGGCGCCGATTGCATCCCCTTCGCTTCCCATGTGGCCGGCGACGGGTGGTCGTGCCAGGCGAACATGATGGCTCGCGAGACGGTCCCCGCCGCGATGGCCGAGGCGTTCACCTCCGCTTCCGGCCCGTTGCCCTCCCGCTTCCTCGCCGCCATGGAGGCCGCCGAGGCGGAGGGCGGCGACGTCCGCGGCCGCCAGTCCGCGGCGATGCTCATCGTCTCGGCCGACGCCGCCGATCTGGTGCCGACGCTCGAGCTCCGCGTGGAGGACCACGCCGATCCGATCGGCGAGCTCTCGCGGCTGCTCGTGTTGCACCGCGCCTACGCGCTCGCCGAGGAAGCCGACCAGCTGCTCGGCGCCGGCGACGCCGCTGCCGCCGGCGCGCTGTACCGCTCCGCCGCCGAGATGGCACCCGAGTCAGATGAGCTGCTCTTCTGGGCCGGGTTGTCCTTGGCCCAGGCGGGCGACGTCGAGGCGGGCGCCTCTGCGGTGCGCCGCGCTTCGGAGGTTCACGCGGGGTGGCTCGACCTGTTGGATCGGCTTAGTGATGAGTTCGCTCCGGCGGGGGCGGCGGTTCGTGCAGTTCTGCGCCGCTAAAGGCACAGAACTGCATCGATAAGGGGGTGATTCGTCACGAATCGCTCGCTTCAATCGATGCAATGCCCGAACTGCTTCCAGATAGAGCCCTGGGGCGTACAAATGCGGAAGCAGTTGCCGCACAGCAGTGGGGGGTGGTGTCGGATCGGCAGTTGCGGCGCCGGGGCGTGTCGCGGTCGGCGATCCGGTCGGCGCTGCGGGCCGGGCGGTTGATCGAGGTGTATCCGCTGATTTATGCGGTGCTGCCGCTTCAGCATCTGTCGCCTGAGGGATGGATGGCGGCGGCCGTCCTGGCCGGTGGGCCGGGAGCCCGCCTGTGCGACGCGACGGCGGGTTGGTGGATGCAGCTGTTGGCGACCCCTCCTTCGGTGATCTTCGTCGCGACCCGGCACAAGCGCCCCGACCTCGACGGGATCGTGTGGCGCCACAGCCGCCTGCGCGACGACGAGGTCGGCCACTACAAGCGCATGCCGGTAACCAGCCCAGCTCGAACGGCCCTGGACCTCGCGGCGCACCTTCCGCTGTGGGATCTCAAGCAGGTGCTGGCGGAGCTCGAGTACCACCACGGCATCGAAGCCCCATCCCTCGACACCGTGCTCCGCCGGGGGCACCCGGGCACGACGAAGCTCAGAAGAGCGATCGCGCAACACACGCCAGAGCTGGCGGAGACGCGGAGCCACTTGGAGCGGGCGTTCGTGCGGTTCTCAGTAGAGAGAGGGCTGGAGTTGCCGCTGTTCAACCATCCGGTCGGTCGTTCGACCGTCGATGCCGTCTACGCCAGGATCGGTCTGGTCGTCGAGCTCGACGGCGTCAGAGGCCACAGCGGGGAGCGGCGCATCCTCCGCGACCACCGCAGAGACCTCCACCGCCGCGCCGAAGGCAAGCAGGTGCGCCGGTATCACTACACGCAGATCCTCCACGACGGCGATCTCGTGGAGGCGGACCTCCTGAGCGCCGGCGTTCAGAGGAACGCCTTGCCGTCGCCGCGGTAGGTCGCGACCTCGTCGACGACGCGATCGCCCTCGACGAGGAGCAGCGAGTTGAACCGCTCGCAGAGCTCGCCCGCCTTGGCGTGGCGGAAGTAGACGGTGTCGCCGATCGCGAGCGAGGCGGCGCCCGGGCCGGTGAGGGGCGTCTGCGCCTCGCCTGCGCCCTCGAGCGCGTCGAGCGCGAGGCCCTCTGGGAGCACCGGGACCGGGAGGCGGTCGCGGCGGACCGATCCCGAGGCGACGTACCCGCCGCCGAGAACCGTCGCCACCGACGACGACGGGCGCCGCACGACCGGGAGGGCGAAGCCGGCCGCCGGGGCGAGGCCGAGGGAGCGGTAGTACTGGAACAGCATCGGCGCGTAGAACCCGGATCCGGCGGCGATCTCGGTGACCGCGGCCTCGGCCGCCGTCTCGGCGACGCTGCCGGTGCCGCCGCCGTTGACGAACCGCAGCGGCGCGACGGCGGACACGGCCTTGACCATCGCCGCCCGCCGCTCGGCGACGTCGCGCATGGACCGCGACTTCATGGCGCGGATCGCGAGGTTCTCCAGGGCGCGGCCGGGGACGGCGTCGGCGACGCCGGCGATCTGGCCCTCGTAGGCCATCACGCCGACGAGCTCCAGACCCGGTCGCCGCACGACCTCGCGCGCCAGCGCGGCCGCCGCCGCCGCGGTCCGGATCGGCGAGCGCTTCGGCCCGAACTTCAGTCGCCCGCCGAGCGGCCAGTAGCCGACATCGAGGTCGAGCGCGACGCGGACGCGGACCCGGGCGGCCGCCACGATCAGGTCCAGCTGCTCGACGCAGTCGACCATCAGCACCGGGCCGCCCTCGCCGATCGCCGCGATCGCCTCCCGCCCCGTCCACGGATAGGCGACGACCTGGTCGTCGAACCCCAGCCACAACGCCTCCGGCAGGGTCAGGTTCAGCACCCCCGCGAACCCGTCCCATCCGAGGAAGCGCTCCAGGAGCGCGCGGGAGCGGACGGACTTCGAGGCGACGCGGATCGGCTTGCCCGCCGCGCGCGAGACCATCAGCGCGGCGTTGCCCGCGACCGCGTCGAGGTCGACGAAGGCGAACGGCGGCTCGACGGAGGCGAACGCGGCGTCGTACCGCGCGCGCAGGGTCGTCATGCGAACGCCTCGAACAGCGCGCCGAACGCAGCGCGCAACGCGGCCTTGTCGTCCGGCCGCGGGTGCGCGAGCCGGGCGAGCGCGAAGCCGTCGGCCAGAGCGACGAACGCGCGCGCTCCCTCCGCCGGCCGCGCCGCGCCGGCCGCCGCGAGGGCGGCCTCGGCGAGCCGTTCGAACGCCTCCAGGACGGCCGCGACCTCGTCGCGCAGATCCGGGCGCCGCGACACCTCCAGGTAGGCCTCGAACTGGGCGACGTTGCGCTCCGCCGGCTGCGCGACCAGCGCATCGACGAACCGATCGAGGACCTCGTCCCGCGACAGCGACTCGACCGACGAGGCGATCGCGTCGAGCCCCGCGACCTCCTCGGCGGCGAACACGCGCAGCGCCTCCAGGACGAGGTCATCCAGAGAGTCGAAGAAGTAGGACGTGGTCGCGGTCGGCAGCCCCGCGCGGGCGGCGACCGCCCGGTGCGTGACGCCGCCGACGCCCTGCTCGGCCACGAGCTCGACCGCCGCCTCGAGCAGCGCTCGCCGGCGAGCGAGGGTGGTCTCGCGATGGGTGGCGGGGCGCACGCCGACAGTGTACTCTGGACAAATGTCCAAAGTCGAGGCCACCCTCCGCGAGGTCACCGAGACCCTCGCCCCGCTGAAGCGCCAAGCCGGCTCGGACGACGAGCGCAAGGCGGCGGAGTGGCTGGCCGAGCGGCTCGACAAGGCGGGCGCCCGCGACGCCCGCGTCGAGGCCGTCCCCTTCCTCGACGGCTTCGCCGGCCACCTGCTGCCGCTGAGCCTGGCGACGCTGGGCGTCGGCATCCGGGCCCTCCGCCGGGGCCGCTCGACCGGCGGCGCGCTCCTGGCCGCGGCGGCGGCAGCCGCCACCGTCGACGAAGCGGAGAACGGCCCGCGCCTGTGGCGCCACCTCGTCGAGCGACCGAAGACCACCTGGAACGTCATGGCCGAGGTGGGCGAGGGCGACCGCACGCTCGTGGTCCTCGCCCATCACGACGCCGCCCCGACCGGAGCCGTGTTCGACCCCCGCCCGCAGGAGGCGTTCGCCAAGCGCTTCCCGGAGGTCGTGGCCAAGACCGACACGAGCGCCCCGATCTGGTGGCCCGTCGCCGGCGCCCCCGCGATCGTCGCCCTCGGCGCGCTGACCGGCAGCAGGCTGACGACGAAGCTCGGCCTGGCGCTCGGCACCATCACGGCCGCGCTCGGCGCCGACCTCGCCCGCGACCGCATCGTCCCGGGCGCCAACGACAACCTCTCGGCCTGCGCCGCGCTCGTCGCGCTCGCCGAGAACCCGCCGAAGGGCGTCCGCACGCTGCTGGTCAGCTGCGGCGCCGAGGAAGTCCTCCAGGGCGGCATCTACGCCTTCGTCGAGCGCCATCTCAAGCAGCTCGACCCCGCCACCACGAGCGTCCTCAACCTCGACACGATCGGCTCGCCGGAGCTGATCATGCTCGAGGGCGAGGGCCCGTTCTTCATGCAGGACTACGCCGACCCGGGCTTCCGCGACCTCGTGGCCGGCGCCTCACCCGAGCCGCTGCGCCGCGGCTGCCGCGCGCGCTCGAGCACCGACGCCGTCATCACCAGCCGCGCGGGCTACGCCACCGCGACTCTCGCGTCCTGGATCCCGGAGACCAAGGCGCTCGCGAACTACCACCTGATGAGCGACACGCCCGAGAACCTCGACTACACGACGATCGCCCGCGCGGTCGACCTCGCCCGCGCGACCGGGGAGGCACTCGCCGGTGCCTGAGTGGCGCAACTGGGACGGCGAGCAGCACTGCCGGCCACGGGAGATCGCGCGCCCGCGCACCGAGGCGGAGATCGTCGAGCTCGTCAAGCGCTCCAAGGCCGTCAAAGCGGTCGGCGCCGGCCACTCGTTCACCGACTGCGCCACGACCGACGGCACGCTGCTGGACCTGCGCCACCTCGACCGCATCCTCGACGTCGACGGCACGAAGGTCACCGTCGAGGGCGGCGCCCGCCTGCACGCGCTCGGCGCCCAGCTCGCGGACCTCGGCCTCGCCCTCGAGAACCAGGGCGACATCGACACCCAGGCGATCACCGGCGCGATCGCCACCGCCACGCACGGCACCGGCAGGGCGTTCGGCAACCTCAGCTCGCGCATCGTCGGCGTCCGCCTCGTCGACGGCACGGGCGAGCTCCACGACATCACCGGGGGCGACGAGCTCAAGGCGGCCCGCGTCGCCGTCGGCGCGCTCGGCGTCGTCACCGCGGTCACGGTCGACTGCGTGCCGCTCTACACGCTGCACCGCCACGACGTCCCGACACCGCTCGACGAGACCCTGGACCAGCTCGACAGCCTCGTCGACAGCCTCGACCACTTCGAGTTCTTCATCTTCCCGTACACGCGCACGGCCCTCACCCGCCGCACCCGGCGGTCCACCGAAGCGCCGCAGCCGACGCCCCACTGGAAGCGTCGGATCCAGGAGGACCTCGTCGAGAACAAGGTGCTGAGCCTCGTCTGCAAGACCGGCAAGCGCTTCCCGAGCCAAGTGCCGCGCCTGAACCGCGTGATCACGAAGGCGATGTCGGAGAGCAGGGTGACCGACCATGCCTACCGCGTGTACGCCACCCGCCGCGAGGTCCGCTTCACGGAGATGGAGTACGCCATCCCGCGCGCGCACGCCCGTGAGGCCGTCGAGCGCATCCTCGACCACATCGAGAGCAGCCGGCTGCCGATCCTCTTCCCGCTCGAGGTCCGCTTCAGCGCCCCCGACGACGCCCTGCTGTCGACCGCCCACGAACGGGAGACGGCCTACATCGCCGTCCATCAGTACGCCGGCATGGCCTACCGGCCGCTGCTCACCGCCGCCGAGGGGATCTTCGACTCCTACGGCGGTCGCCCGCACTGGGGCAAGCGGCACTACCAGACCGCCGACACCCTGAAAGCGCGATACCCCGCCTGGGACCGCTTCCAGCAGATCCGGAAGCGGCTCGACCCAGACGGGGTCTTCGCCAACAGCTACACGCGGCGCGTCCTAGACGGCTGACGCCATCCGCTCGGCGACCATCGCGACCAGGTCGTGCACCGCGGAGGCCACGGGCTCGCGGTACTCCGGGTCGAGCTCACCGTTCGCGAACGCCAGCTCGGCCAGCGGCACGGGCGTGTCGCGGTCGAGCACGCGCGCGCCGATCAGCCCGAGCACCTTGCGCAGATCGGCCTGCGCCCACACGGCGCCGAACATCCCGGTGCTGGTCCCGATGACCGCGGCCGGCTTGTTGCGCAGCACGTTGTGCTCGAACGGGACGGACGCCCAGTCCAGCGCGTTCTTCAGCTGGCCCGGGATCGACCCGTTGTACTCCGGCGTCGCGAACAGGACCCCGTCGGCCCCGGCGAGTGCCGCGCGGAAGGCCTCCACGGAAGGTGGTGCCGACACGGCGTCGCGTTCCTCGTCGAACGGCGGGATGTCCGCGAGCCCGTCGAAGAGCTCCAGCTCCACATCGGCGGGGAGCAGCTGCTCCGCCGCCGACATGAGCTGCGCGTTGTAGGAGGCAGCCCGGAGGCTGCCGACAACCCCCAGGAGCTTCATCAGGAAACCCCTCGGGGGCCCGCCTCGGTCTTGCCAGTGCGAATCGTCATGACCTCGGCACCCCTAGGAGGCCGGCTTGACGAGCTGGAGGGCGACGGTGATGGTGACGTCGTCACCGAGCGCCTTGCCGCCGCTCGGGAGGTCGGCGTTCCAGCTGATCCCGAAGTCGTGGCGGTTGACGACGGTCTCGAGCTCGAGTGCGATGCGCTCGTTGCCGTCGAGGTAGACCGCCGGCCCGGCGAACGTGCCGGTGGCGTCGAGCGGCTTGGTGACGCCGCGCATGGTCAGCTCACCGCGGACGGTCGCCTGCTCGCCGTCGACCGTGATGTCGGACGCGGTGAAGGTGATCTCCGGGTGCTGCTCGCCGTCGAAGAAGTCCGGCGACAGCAGGTGGCCCTTGAGCTGGTCGACAGGGGTGTCGACCGACTCGACCTTGGCGGCGCCGGTCAGCGTGCCGTCGACGAGCTGCGCGGTGACCTCGGTGAAGGTGCCGCGGAACGTCGCGATGCCCGAATGACGGACGGCGAACCCGACCTTGGAGTGGACGGGATCGAGGTTCCAGGTCCCCGCGGGGACGGACGTGATCGTGCTCATGTGTTTCGCTCCTTTCCCTCACCTCCCCGGTGAGGGCTGTGCCCGGCCGCTTCGTGCTGCGCGACCCGGGGCTTCTCAACTCGTTGCACGGACAACTATATCACGATTGCTTGCGCACGCAAGCTCATCCTATCCGCTGGTCACCGGGCGTACACTTCTCCCCGTGGCAATCGAGCCGACGATCCTGCAGACCGACGCTGGCCTGAAGTACCTGCCGCCCGCGAGGGAGGCGGCGTGGCTCGGCCTGCTCGCCGCGCACGCCGAGCTGACGCGCGGCCTCGACGCCGCACTCAGCGCAAAGCACGGCCTCAGCCTCAGCGCCTACGACGTGCTGTCCCGGCTCTGCCACGCCTGCGAAGGGCACCTGCGGATGTCCGAGCTCGCCGGCCAGTCGCACCTCAGCCTCAGTCGCGTCTCTCGCGTGATCGATGCGCTGGAGCAGCGCGGCCTAGCCGAGCGTCAGTCGTGCCCCGGAGACTCGCGCGTCGTCCACGCCACGGTGACGGACGCCGGCCGCACCCTCGTCGCCGAGGCGCAGGAGACGTTCTTCACCACGATCGAGGAGCGTTTCCTCGGCCGCCTGAGCTGCGACGAGGTGTCGCTGCTCGGCTCCATCTTCGGCCGGATGGTGGAGACCGGCCCGCCAGCCTGACGTTTCAGGCTACGCTGCAAAGACCGTGCGCCACGACGCCCTCGCCACCATGCCCTGCGCGATCGCCCGGAGCATGGCCGTCCTCGGCGAGCGGTGGACGCTCGTCATCCTGCGCGAGGCGTTCATGCGCGCGCGCCGCTTCGAGGACTTCCAGCAGGGCACGGGCATCGCCCGGAACATCCTCGCCGACCGGCTGAAGACGCTCGTCGATCACGACATCCTCGAGCGCCGCCCGTACGCCGAGCATCCCGGCCGCACGCTCTACGAATACCGTCTGACCGAGAAGGGCATCGACCTCTATCCCGTCCTCGTCTCCCTGATGCAGTGGGGCAACAAGTACGGCGGCTTCGAGGAGAACGACGTCCCGCTCACGCTCGAGCACAAGACCTGCGGGCAGGTCACCACGCCGAGGCTCGTGTGCAGCGAGTGCGGCGAGGAGCTGCTGGCCCGCGAGGTCCACGCGCACCGCGCGACCCCCGTCCAGGCTTAAACACCACGAGGCGGGAACGGCGCCGAGCGATCGGCCGTTCCCGCCCCGGTTTGCGCTGGTGTGGTCGGCGGGTTGAGGGTGCCGATCAACTGCGAGGAGAGGGACGTGATCCTCCCGCGGCGGGCGAGCGAATGCGTCGTCCGCAAGGACGATTCGCCGTCATCAATTGGGATGACGCACCACCGGGGCAGCCCCCTTGGTGCGCTCAGCGGTCGCCGGGCATCCGCGTCGGGTTGACCGAGACGGGGATGTCCAGGTCCAGCGCGGTGCGGATGATGCGGTTCTGCTCGATGGTGTGGGCGGCCGGGTAGCCCTCGCCCGGCGACGCGCGCTCGGGCCGGCCGACGTAGCCGAACTCGAGGTGGTCGGGAAGGATCTGCAGCATGCGCGGGCTCATGTGCGCGCGGGCGCCCATGTTGCGCGGCTCCTCCTGCACCCACACGACCTCGCGCAGGTTCGGGTACCGCGCGATCTCCTCCATGATCTGCGCCTGCGGGAAGGGGTAGAGGAGCTCGACGCGGGAGATCGCCACGCCCGGGTTGTCCTCGCGCGTGATGTGGTTCTTGAGGTCGTAGAAGACCTTGCCGGTGCAGAACACGAGCCGCTTGACCTGCTCGTTGTCGATCCGCGGCTCGGCCAGCACGGGGTAGAAGCGCGAGTCCGAGAGGTGGGCGAGCTGCGACGCGGCCTGCGGCAGCCGCAGCAGCTGCTTCGGCGTGAAGATGACCAGCGGGCGCTGCTTGGCGACCCGCGCCTGGCGCCGCAGCAGGTGGAAGTACTGGGCCGGCGTCGTCAGGTTCGCGACGCGGATGTTGCCCTCGGCGGCCAGCTGGAGGAAGCGCTCCAGGCGCGCGCTCGAGTGCTCCGGCCCCGACCCCTCGTAGCCGTGCGGCAGCAGCAGCGTGAGCCGGGAGGTCTGCCCCCACTTGGCCAGCGCGCTGATGATGAACTGGTCGACGATCACCTGCGCGGAGTTGGCGAAGTCGCCGAACTGCGCCTCCCAGAGCACCAGCGACTCGGGTGCCTCCATCGAGTACCCGTACTCGAAGCCGAGGCAGGCGATCTCCGAAAGCGGCGAGTTGTGCAGCTCCATCGGCGCCAGCGCGCCCGGCAGGTTCTGGATCGGCGACGCCCGGAAGCCGGTCTTGTGGTCGTGCAGGACGAGGTGGCGCTGCGAGAACGTGCCGCGCTCGACGTCCTGGCCGGTCAGCCGGATCGGCGTGCCCTCGCTCAACAGCGACGCGTAGGCCAGCGCCTCGGCGTGCGCCCAGTCGATCCCGCGCCCGGTCTCCACGGCCTCGCGCCGCTTGTCCAGCTGGCGCTGCAGCTTCGGATGCGTGTTGAAGCCCTCGGGGACCTTGAGCAGCTCGTCGTTGAGCGTCCGCAGCCGCTCCTCCGACACCGCGGTGGTGACTTCCGGCGACTGCGTCCGGTCGAGCTCGTAGCCGCCGGTCGGCTGATCGGCGTGCGCCTGGGTCAGCTCCTCCTTGAGCTCCTTGTGCCGAGCGGCGAGCGCGTCCCAGATCTCCTGGCCGACCGCGTCGGCCTCCTCCTTGGTGAGCGTCCCGTCGGCGACGAGCTGCTCGGCGAAGATGTCGCGGACCGGCGTCTTGGACTTGATGATCGCCGTCATCTCCGGCTGCGTGTACGCCGGCTCGTCCGCCTCGTTGTGACCGAACCGGCGGTAGCCGATGAGGTCGATCAGCACGTCGTGGCCGAACTCCTGGCGGTACGCGAACGCGAGCCGGACGGCGGAGATGCAGGCCGCGACATCGTCGGCGTTCACGTGGATGATCGGGACGTCGAAGCCCTTCGCGAGGTCGGATGCCCACCGGGTCGACCGCGACTCGTCCGGATCGGTCGTGAAGCCGATCTGGTTGTTCTGGATCAGGTGGACGGTGCCGCCGACCGTGTAGCCGTCGAGCCCCTGGAGGTTCAGCGTCTCCGACACGACGCCCTGGCCGGGGAACGCCGCGTCGCCGTGCAGGACGATCGGCATGGCCGACGCGTGGTCGATGTGCGTGTGCGGACCCTGGCGGGTCGTCTGCACGGCGCGCGTCGCGCCCGTGACGACCGGCGCCACGTACTCGAGGTGCGACGGGTTGGACTCCAGGCGCACGATGATCGACCCGTCGCCCACTTGGTACGTGCCCTGGGCGCCGTGGTGGTACTTGACGTCGCCCGTCCCGCCCTGCGGGATCGTCGTCACGGCCTCGATGTCCTGCGCGCCCTCGAACTCGCGGAAGATCGTCTCGTACGCGCGCCCCAGGTTGTGGGCGAGCACGTTGAGCCGGCCGCGGTGGGCCATGCCGATGACGACCTCGCGCGCACCGTTGTGGTACGCCAGCTGGGTCAGCTCGTCGAGCATCGGGACCGTCATGTCGAGGCCCTCGATCGAGAACTGCTTCTGGCCCAGGTACGCCTTGTGCATGAACCGCTCGAGGGAGTCGACCTGGGTGAGCCGCTGCAGGAGCGCCTTCTTCTCCTCGGTGGTCAGCGGCTGCCGGTAGGCGCTCGTCTCGATCTTCTCGCGCAGCCACACGCGCTGGCGGTGCGACGCGATGTGCTCGATCTCGTACGCGATCGTCCCGCAGTAGGTCTCCCGCAGGTGCGGCAGCGCGTCGGCCAGCGTCGCGCCCGGCACGCCCACGCGGAGGATCTTCGCCGGGATCTTCTCCATGATCTCCGGCGTCAGGTTCAGCGGCTCGGGATCCAGCGCCGGGTCGCCCTCGGGCTCGGAGCCGAGCGGGTCGAGCTTCGCGGCGAGGTGGCCGTGCGTGCGGTGGGCCTTGATCAGCGACGTCGCGGCCTGGACGGCCTGGAGGATGTCCTCGTCGACCGTGGCCGGGGACGCCGCGGGGGCGACGTCGCGCGCGGCCGCCGCGTCGGCGGCGGGCGCCGGCGGCTGCGGCGCGGCCCCGAGCGGCGCGCCGAGATCCTCGAAGACCTTCTCGTAGAACCCGTGCTCGCCCTGGAGGTAGGCCTCGACCGTCTGCAGGAACTGCCCCGACTCCGCGCCCTGGATGATGCGGTGGTCGTAGGTCGAGGTCATCGTCATGACCTTCTCGGCGCCGATCGCCGCGCCGATGTTCCCGAGCCCGACCGGGTAGGCGATCGAGCCGGTGGCGACGATCGTGCCCTGGCCGTTCATCAGCCGCGGGACGGAGGCGATCGTGCCGATCCCGCCCGGGTTGGTGAGGCTGATGTTGGCGCCCTGGAGGTCGTCGGCGGTCAGCTTGTTCTCGCGCGCCCGCGAGATCAGGTCGCCGAAGGCGTCGAGGAACTCGCGGAAGGAGAGCCGGCCGGCGTCGCGGATCACCGGCACCATCAGCGTGCGGCTGCCGTCCTTCTTCTCGACGTCGACGGCGATGCCGAGGTTGACCGCCCCGTCGTCGATGAAGTGCGGCTTGCCGCCCTCCTCGTGGAAGTGGCGCGCCATCACCGGCATCTGCTCGGTGGCGGCGACGGCGATCGCGTAGGCGATCAGATGGGTGAAGGAGACCTTGTGCCCGGCCTCCTTGAGCTGCTTGCGGCGGCCGTCGAGTGCCGTGACGGTGATCGTGCGGAAGGACGTCGCGGTCGGGATCTGCCGCGACTCGTCCATGTAGCGGGCGAGCATCGCGGCGCCGCCCTTGAGCGGGGTCGCCTCGATCGCGGGCGCGCTGCCGCCGTTGAGCACGTCGTCCTTTGTGATGCGCCCGCGCGGGCCGGTGCCCGTGACCTTCGCGAGGTCCACGCCCTCGACGGCGGCGACGCGCCTGGCGACCGGCGTCGCGTCGATGCCCTCGGACGGGGCGGCGACGGGCGGTGCGGCCTTGGTGGCCGGCGCCTCGGCGGGAGCGCCGCCATTGGTGGGGGCCGCGACGGCGCCCCCGGCCTTCATGCGCGCGACGACCTGGCCGACGGTCACGGTGTCGCCGACCTCGGCCAGCGTCTCCGTGATCGTGCCGTCGGCGGGCGACGGCAGCTCGGCATCCACCTTGTCGGTCGAGACCTCGACGATCCCGTCGTCCTGCTTGACGGCGTCGCCCACCTTCACGAGCCACTCGAGGATCACGCCCTCGGTGACGGACTCGCCCATCGTCGGGATGACGATGTCGACGACCTTCTCCTCGCCGGCGGGCTCGGCGGGCGGCGCCTCGGCGGCCGGGCCCGCGCCGTTGCTGCCGGAGGCGATCTCGCACAGCAGCGCGCCGATCTCCACCGTGTCGCCCTCGGCGACGTGGATCTTCACGATCGTGCCCTCGGTGGGCGAGGGAACCTCGGCGTCCACTTTGTCGGTCGAGATCTCGACCAGTGGATCGTCGACGGCGACGGAGTCCCCTTCCGCCTTGAGCCATCCCAGGACGGTGCCTTCCGTGACGGAATCGCCCATCGCTGGCATGACGACCTGGACCGTCGTATCAACTGCCATGAGGTTCAATCGAGCATAGACGGTTCGGCTTCCCCACGCTGCGCCTGCAAGCGGCGCTTCTCCAGGAAGAATCCGATCGAGCCCGCGAAGGGCCCGACGCCGCCGACCACGGCCACCATCACGCCGAGCCACAGCGGGATCACCTTGCGCCGGACGGCCTCGAGGCAGAGCAGCGACATGAGGATCCACGCGAGGCCGTGGGCCCAGCCGAACACGGTGACCAGCGAGTCGTGCCGGTCGATGAACGCGACGTAGAGCAGGACGCAGTAGATCGCCGAGTGGGTGTACGAGAGGCGCCGCAGCAGGGTGATGCTCATGCGGAGGCGAGCATCCGCGCCATGAAGCGCAGCGGCATCTCGGCCTCGTCGGGCCAGTCGTCCGGGTCCGGCGGCCACCAGGCGTGCTCGTCGTGCTCGTGGTCGCGCACGACCTCGGCGCCGGCGGGGACCCACACCTGGCCGACGAGCAGGACGAGCCGGTTGGGGGTGCAGACGAGCGCCTCCAGCCGGGTCCGCTCGGGCTCGAGGCCCCACTCCTCGTGCAGCTCGCGGGTCAACGTCTCCACCGGGTTCTCGCCGACCTCGACGGCGCCGCCGGCGCCGAGCGCCCAGCGCCCGGCCCAGGTCGCCACCCAAGGTGCGCGCCGGCCGGCGAGCCAGCGGCCCTCCGCATCGCGGACGACGCACTGGACCGAGATCGACGCGAGCGCGTCGCCTGGGACGAGCCGCAGGCCCCAGCGCATCGGCTGGAGCTCCATCGCCAGCCCGTCCTGCTCGCTGAAGCCGGCCAGGCGCGCGGCGAGCCCGTCGTGCGACGGCGACCCGCGGTCCTGCAGCGCGGCGATCGCATCGTCCGCCGCCGCCGTCATGTCGGCGGCCGCCTCGTACTCGTCCTCGCGCCAGGTGACGCTCACGTCGCCGGCGTCCCAGGGCCCGCGGGCGAGGATGCCGGGTTCGACGCGCACGCTGAAAGCGTAGGCTGCCCGGCGATGCCGACGGAGCGGCGAAAGCACTGGGGCTGGGGCCTCGAATCCGAGCAGCCGTCACCCGCGGAGCTCGAGGCCGCCGCCGGCGGGCTGCGCGCCCACCTCGGCTTCGGCCGCGAGGACATCGAGCAGCCGGTCCCGCTCGCCGACGTCGCGCTCGCCCCGCCTCGCGTGCGCATCCCCGCCGAGCTGAAGGACATCGCCACCGACGAGACGTACGACCGCGCCCGCTTCGGCCTCGGCCGCTCCTACGGCGACGTCGTCCACGGCATGCGCGGCGAGGTGCGCTTCCCGCCCGACTTCGTCGTGCACGCGTGGACCGAGACGCACGTGCAGCGGACGCTCGAGTGGGCCGCCGCCGCCGGCGTAGCGGTCTCGCCCGTCGGCGGCGGGACGAGCGTCGTCGGCGGCATCGAGGCGCGGCCCGGGCCGACCCACAACGGGGCGATCGCGCTGGCGCTCGGCAAGCTCGACCGCGTGCTCGAGCTCGACACCACGTCGCGCGCGGCGCGCATCCAGGCCGGCGCGTCCGGACCCGGCCTCGAGTCCCAGCTGCACGAGCACGGGTTGACGCTGCGCTTCTTCCCGCAGTCGTTCGAGCTCTCGACGCTCGGGGGCTGGATCGCCACCCGCGCGGGCGGGCACTTCGCCTCCGGGCCGACGCACATCGACGACCTGGTCGAGGCCGTGCGGGCGGTCACGCCCGGCGCGGGCGTGTGGGCGTCCCGGCGGCTGCCGGGCTCCGGTGCGGGCCCGTCGCCGGACCGGATGCTGCTCGGCTCGGAGGGGACGCTCGGCGTGATCACGGAGGCGTGGGTCCGCGTGCTGCGCCGGCCCGAGCACCGACGCTCGGCCGGGGTCCGCTTCCCCACCTACGAGATCGGCGCCGCCGCCGTCCGCGAGATCGTCCAGGCCGGGCTGTGGCCGGCCAACTGCCGGCTCATCGACCCGCGCGAGGCGGCCTTCACGTTCGCCGGTGACGGCTCGCACGCGCTGCTGGTGCTCGGCTTCGAGTCCGCCGAGGTGCCGGTCGACACCCGGATGGAGGCGGCGCTCGCGATCTGCGAGGCGCACGGCGGCCAGTGGGAGGAGCGCGACGCCAAGGAGCGCGGCTCGATGGGCGCCTGGCGCGACGCGTTCCTGCGCGCGCCCTACCTCCGGGACACGTTCGTCGCGATGGGGGTCTTGAGCGAGACGTTCGAGACCGCGATCACCTGGGACCGTCACGACGCGTTCGTCGACGACGTGCGGGGGACCGCCGAGGCGGTGCTGCGCGAGCACTGCGGCGGTGGGACCGTGACCGTCCGCATGACGCACGCCTATCCGGACGGCGCGGCGCCGTACTTCACCTGCCTCGCCCCGGTCGAGCGGGGCGCGGAGGTCGACACCTGGGCGGCGGTCAAGCACGCGGCGTCGGAGGCGCTCCTGCGCGCGGGCGGGACGATCACGCACCACCACGCGGTCGGCCGCGATCACCGCCCGTGGTACGACCGCCAGCGGCCCGACCCGTTCGCCACCGCGCTGATCGCCGCCAAGCAGGCGGTCGACCCCGCCGGGATCCTCAATCCCGGTGTGCTGGTGGATGCGCCACCAGCACCGCGATAGACGCGTGGTGCATGACGTAGCGGCTGACGCTGCCGGCGAGCCGGCCGACGCCGCGCGCGCCGAGCAGGATCGCGTCGAAGCGACCCTCCTCGGCGAAGGCGACGATCTCCGCGCCCGGCTTGCCGTGGCGGAACACCGTGGTCACCGGCACGTCCTTCGGGATCCGCTCGACGGCCTCGCGCAGGACGCGCTGGGTCGCCTCGTCGATCTCCTGCTGGAGGTGCGGCGCCACGCCGATCGCTCCCGGGTAGCTCGACACCTTCGGGGCGACCGAGATGACGGTGAGCGCCGCGTGGTCACGGCGCGCGGCGGTGATCGCCGCGGCCAGCGCCAGGTCCGCGCTCTCTGAACCGTCGACCGCGACGAGCAGCCGGTGGAAGCGCCACTCCGGCAGCGCCTTGCTCATGGCGTCACCGTAACTGCGTGAGCCGCTGCGCGAGGAACCGCTGGTCCGCTTCCTCGGTGGCGAGGGCGAGCGCGCGCTCGTACGCGGCACGCGCCTCGTCGCTGCGCGCCAGCCGCCGGAGCAGCTCCGCGCGCGTGGAGTGGAAGAGGTGGTAGCCGTCGAGCGCGCCCAGCCGGCCGGCGCGGTCCGCCGCCTCCAGGCCGGCCTCCGCGCCGCGCGCCTCGGCGATCGCGACGGCGCCGTTGAGCCGGACGACCGGCGACGGGTCGAGCCGCGCGAGCTCGTCGTAGAGGCCGGCGATCGCCTCCCAGTCCGTGGCCGCTCCGGTGGCGTGCGCGGCCGCGATCCGGGCCTGCAGCGCGTACGGCCCGCGCCCCGCCTCGGGGAGCAGCGCGAGCGCGTCCCCGATCTCCTGTGCGTCCCAGCGAGCGCGGTCCTGGTCGGCGAGCAGCACGAGCGATCCGTCCTCGGCGAACCGTGCGGGGTGCCGCGAGTCCTGCAGCAGCATCAGCGCGAGCAGGCCGCGCGGCTCGGCCTCGCGCGGCAGGAGCACCACGACGAGCCGCGCCAGCCGGATCGCCTCCGTGCACAGCGGCCGCCGGCCCATCGCGTAGCCGGTCGTGAAGACGAGGTACAGCGTGGTGAGCACGCCGCCGAGCCGCTCGGCCATCTCGTCGCGGGCCGGGATCTCGAAGGCGATGCCCGCCTCGCGCACGGAACGTCGCGCACGGACGAGCCGCTGCGCCATCGCGCGCTCACCGACCAGGAACGCCCGCCCCACCTCGGCGACCGAGAGACCGCCGACGTGCCGGAGCGTGAGCGCCACGCGGGCCTCCGGCGTGAGCGCCGGATGGCAGCACGCGAAGACGAGCGCGAGCCGGTCGTCGGGCACTGCGGTGACAGGCACTTCGGGGGCGGGCATGGTCTCGAGTGCGGCGGCGTCGGCGTGACGGGCGTCGGCGCGCAGGCCGTCGAGCGCGCGGTTGCGCGCCGTCACGTAGATCCACGCCGCCGGGTCGTCCGGCAGCCCGGCGGCCGGCCAGCGCTCGAGCGCGACGAGGAACGCGTGCTGCACGGCCTCCTCGGCGCGGTCGAGGTCGCGCGTCAGACGCGCCAGGGTCGCGACCGCCCGCCCCGACTCGCGCCGGAACAGGCGGTCGACGATGCCGGCCTCGAAGCTCAGCTCTCGACCGGTGCGAAGACCACGACCGGGCGGACCTCGACGCAGCCCGTGTGGGCGCCGGGGATCTGCTCGGCGAGCGCGATCGCTTCGTCCTCGTCGGCGACGTCGACGAGGTAGAAGCCGCCGAACGCCTCGCGGGTCTCCGCGAACGGCCCGTCGGTGGTCAGGCGCTCACCGTTGCGCACGCGCACGGTGGTCGCGGTGGTGGTCGGGCGCAGGGCCTCGCCTCCCTGGATCGCCTCGCGGTTGCGCTCGCCGAAGGAGCGGTAGCCGTCCATCATCGTGCGGAACTCGTCGTCCTTCATCGCCGTGTCGGCGGACTCGTCGCCGTAGATCAAAAGCGCGAACTGCATGGGTGCCTCCTGTGGTCGCTTGCATCCTCTCGACGGGCGGCCGTCCCTGCAAGCGACAAAGTGGCGCGTTGCCGCTCACAGGTAGACTGTGGACGTGAGCGAGCCCGATCGCGCCCACGTGCGTCTGGCGGAGCTGGTGGCGGCGCTGTCGCTCGGGATCGACCTCGGCTTCGGGCAGCCGATGGAGCACATCCTGCGCCAGTGCCTGATCGCGATGCGGATCGCGGAGCGGCTCGACTTCCCGGACGAGACCCGGGTCGAGATCTACTACGCGGCCCTGCTCGTCAACGTCGGCTGCCACACGGACGCCCACGAGCAGGCGAAGTGGTTCGGCGACGACGTCGCGCTGAAAGCGACGAAGTACGACGACGACCCGCGGGCGCCGATCCGCAGCGCTGTGTCGGGGATGCGGATGCTCGGCGCGGGCAACACCCCGCTGCACCGGCTCCGCATCGCGTTCGACTTCGCCGTGTCCGGCCACCGCGAGGTCGACGCGATGATCACCCAGCACGCCCAGATCGCACGGCGCCTGGGCGAGGAGCTCGGGCTGCCGCTCGGCGTGCTGGTCGCGCTCGAGGGCGCATACGAGCGCTGGGACGGCAAGGGCTATCCGGGGCGGCTCAAGGGCGAGGACGTACCGATCGCATCGCGGGTCGCCCAACTCGCCGAGTTCGTCGAGGTCGCGCACCGCACCGGTGGCGTCGCCGCCGCGCGCGCCCTAGCGAGCGAGCGGTCGGGCATCCAGTTCGATCCGCAGCTCGCCGACCTGTTGATCGAGGACGCTGACGTCCTCCTCGACGGCCTCGACGACGCCACGTGGGACACAGTCATCAGCTCCGAGCCCGCCCTTGCCCGCGTGGTCGCCGGCGAGGATTTCGACGCCGCGCTCACTGCCATCGCCGACTTCGCCGACCTGAAGTCGCCGTACCTGCTCGGGCACTCACGGGCGGTGTCCGCCCTCCTCGCGGAAGCGGCTGCGCAGCTCGGCCTCCCGGAGTCCGAGCATCGCCTGCTGCGGCGCGCCGGGCTGGTCCACGACTTCGGCCGTCTGGGCATCTCCAACGCGATCTGGGACAAGCGCGGCCCGCTGGGCGCCGGCGAGTGGGAGCGGGTCCGCATGTACCCCTACCTCACCCAGCGCATGCTCCGGCAGTCGGAGGCGCTGGCGCCGCTCGGCGCGATCGCCGGCCAGCACCGCGAACGCCCCGACGGCAGCGGCTACCCGTCCGGCCTCACCGGTCCGGCGATCTCCCGCCACGCGAAGCTGCTCGCCGCTGCGGACACCTACCAGGCGATGCTCGAGCCCCGCCCGCACCGCCCGTCCCTCGCGCCAGATGCCGCCGCGGCCGAGCTCCGCCGCATGGTGAAGGACGCGCACCTCGACGGCGAGGCCGCCGACGCCATCCTGCGCGCGGTCGGCCACCGCGTCCCCCGCCGGCGCGAAGGGCCGGCCGGCCTCACGCCCCGTGAGGTGGAGGTCCTGCGCCTGCTCGCCCAGGGCCTCTCCAACAAGGAGATCGCCGAGCGGCTCGTGATCTCCCCCAAGACGGCGGGCAAGCACGTCGAGCACATCTACCTGAAGATCGACGCGTCGAGCCGGGCCACGGCGAGCCTGTTCGCGGTGCAGCACGGCCTGCTCCCCGCCTGAAGATGCGGCGAACGCCCCATGCGGGGGGCGGCGGGCGGACGTAACGTCGCCGCCATGATCTCAGAGCTCGAACAGATGAAGCACGGCGCACGAGCGGTCTGGGCCGCCGGCGACTTCCCGAAGATCGCCAGGCGGGAGCTGTGGCCGGTCGGTGAACGCGTCGTCCGTCGCGCCGCGATCCGGCCCGGCGAGGACGTGCTCGACGTCGCCTGCGGTACCGGCAACGCCGCACTGCGCGCCGCCGCCGCGGGTGCGCGGGTCACCGGCGTCGACCTGACCCCCGAGCTGCTCGACGAGGCACGCCGCCTCGCCGCCGAGGACGACCTCGACGTCGAGTGGATCGAGGGCGACGCGGAGGCGCTGCCGGTCGCCGACGACAGCGCCGACGTCGTCCTCTCGACCTTCGGCTGCATGTTCGCGCCGCGGCACCAGGTCGTCGCCGACGAGATCGTCCGCGTGCTCAGGCCCGGTGGCCGCTTCGTCATCACCGCGTGGGACCCCGAGGGCGCAATCGGCCAGTTCTTCCGCACCATCGGTGCGTTCATGCCGCCCCCGTCCCCGCTCGCGCAGCCTCCGGTGCTGTGGGGCTCGGAACCACACGTCCGCGAGCTGTTCGCGGGGGCGGGGGTCGAGCTGACCTTCGACCGGGAGGACCTGCCGCCGACGCGCTTCGCGACCAGTGACGAAGCGGTCGCCGACGCGGTCGAGAACTTCGGGCCGATGATGATGGCCAAGCAGATGGCCGAGGCGTCCGGCCGCTGGGACGAGCTGCGCTCGGCGATCATCGCCCACCACGACGCGCAGCAACGGCCCGTCTACCTCGTCACGAGCGGTCAGTTGTAGGAGGGCACGGAGATCTCGCGCTCCTGCGTCACTGCCTCGACGACCTCGATGTCCTCCTCCTCCTGGAGGCCGGAGGGGTCGTCGGGCTCGGCGTCGCAGGTGACGCGCATCATCCCGGTGGCGACCTTCTCGTCGCCCAGCACGGTCAGGCCGCAGATGATGTCGCCCTCCTCCCAGCCCATGCGCTCGATGTCGAACCAGTTGAGGTGGACGGCGGTGGCCTGCCCGCCGTAGGGGCAGGTCTTGTTGTGGACCTCCTTGGCCTTGCAGACCGCCTGCATGTTCTTGGCCGAGGCGTCGAGCGTCATCTACTCGGGCAGGTTAAGGCCCACGCCGAAGGCGCGTTCGAACAGGTCCGTCTCCCGCTCGGCCATCCAGCGGGCGAGCGTCACGTCCTCGTCGCCGCGCAGCGTCAGCTCGGCGACGCCGTTGGAGACGTCGAGCTGGGCCTCGTGGACGGCCTGGTCGCGGGCGCGCTCGAGCTGCTCGCTCAGACGCAACAGCGCGGCGCCGCGGAACAGGAGGTCGTCATCACCCTTGCGGGTGAGCGGCTCGATCTCGCCCAGCGACGGCTGCCCCTTCCGGTGGTAGCGGGCGAGCTGGGCGACGAGGGCGGTCTCGCGGGCGCTGAACCCCGGCAGGCCGGCGTTGAGGATCAGGTACCGCGAGTGCTTGTGGTGGTCGTCGTAGTCGACCGCGGTGCCGATGTCATGGAGCATCGCGGCCGCCCACAGCAGGTCGCGCTCGGCGGGGTCGCAGGGGTGCTTGCCGGCGGCGCCCAACGCGTCCCACATCTCGAGCGTCAGGTCGGCGACGTGCTGGGTGTGGTCGAACTCCGGGTGGTACTGCGCGGCGAGGTTGAGCACGGCGGCGCGGCGCACGTCGTCGAACAGCGGCTCATCCTTGTCGGCCAGCAGCGTCTCGAAGAAGACGCCCTCGCGCAGGCCCGCCTCGGTGGCCTCGATCGCGTCGAACCCGCCGAGGGTCAGCACGGTCTCGATCACCAGGGCGGCGGCGAGGATCACGTCGGCGCGGCCGGGCTTGATGCCGGCGATCTCGCCGCGTTCGGCCGGCGGCAGCTCGGCCATCTGCTCGATCAGCGCGCCGAGCGCCTTGCGGCTGACGGTCACGCCCTGCACCCCGAAGTCCGGGACGCCGGCCGCGTGCTGGGCGGCACTGGCCAGGTTGCGGACCGCGCCGCCGACGCCGACGATCCGGCCGCCGTGCGCGCCGGCGTTCTCCAGCCACGGCGCCCGCGAGCTGAGCTTCTTCTCCACATGGCTGCGGAGCGCCTTGATCTGCTTGGGCGAGGTCTTCTTGCCGGTGAGGAAGCGCTCCGTCATGCGCACGGCGCCCATCCGCCAGGACTTCATGTCGGCCACGTGGCGGCCCTCGACCCGCGAGAGCTGGAGCGAGCCGCCGCCGATGTCGAGCGCGACGCCGTCGGCGAGCGTCGTGGAGTTCACGGCGGCGAGGTAGCCGTAGCGCGCCTCCTCCTCGCGCGGCAGCACGCGGATCTCCAGCCAGGTGCGGCGCCGCGCCTCGTCGAGGAACGCGGTCTGGTTGCTCGCATCGCGGACGGCCGAGGTCGCCACCGGCCGCACGTCGACGATGCCGGTCGCGCGGCAGAAGTGCGCGTAGAGGTCGAGCATCTGCCAGGCGCGCTCCATCGGCTCGGGCTGGAGCTCGCCGGAGGCGTCGAGCCCCTCGCCGATGCGGACGGCCTCGTGGATCTCGTCCGTGCGCTTCCACCATGCGGTCGGCCCCTCGCCGGCCCAGGTGAACACCACGAGCCGGAACGAGTTGGACCCGAGGTCGATGACCGCCTGGCGGCGTTCGCTCACACGGGCGAGGTTACCCCCGGCCCGGTCAGGCCATCACGATGCGGCCCTTCCCACCCGGGGAAGTGGTGGTGCCGCCGCTGACGCTGCTGCTCGAGACCCGCGGATCCGCGTCCGGCTCGGGCGCACCTGGCATGACGCCGAGGCCGCCCTCGTGCCGGAGGACGACGTCCGCGCCCGCGCGCGGATGTTCATCGCCACGCCGGTCCGCGGGCGATCGCCGCGGCGATGCTCCGGGCGCTGGAGAGCGACCCGGTCAGCGTGGCGATCGACCTGGGCTGATCAGGGGCGCTCGATCAGCTCGATCCGGTACCCGTCGGGGTCCCGGACGAAGCAGATCCGCGAGCCGCCCTCGCGCAGCGAGTACGGCGGCTTCTCGGGCTCGATGCCCTTGGACGACAGGTCCGCGAGCACGTCGTCGAGGCCCTGGACGGTCAGGGCGATGTGGTTGTAGCCCGTGCCGAGCTCGTACTCGGACACGCCGTGGTTGTAGGTCAGTTCGAGCCGGTCGCCGTCGCCCGGCAACCCCATGAACACGTTGATCGCCTCGTCGCGGATCGGCATCCGGCGCCGCTCCTCGAAGCCGAGCGCCTCGTAGAACGCGACCGAGCGGTCGATGTCCCCGATGCGGTAGCAGGTGTGGATGAGCTCGGGCATGGATCCAGCGTACGCTGCGGCCATGATCGTCGAGCGCTCCATGAGGGATGACTACCTGTCGAACACCTACCTCGTCGCGGCCGAGGAAGGCGGAGAGGCGTTCTTCGTCGATGCGGGCGGGCCGGTCGCGCCGCTGATCGAGAAGGCCGACGAGCTCGACCTGACGCCGACGCACGTCCTGCTCACGCACCGCCACGGCGACCACGTCGAGGAGCTCGGCGCGCTGCTCGAGCGCTGGCCGGACCTGCAGGTGCTCGCGCACCCCGACGAGGAGGTCCTCGGCGTCACCGGGCAGATGCAGGGCGACCAGGAGATCGAGGCCGGCGGGCTCACCGTCAAGACGCTCCACACGCCGGGCCACACGAGCGGCATGCTCGCGCTGCTGGTCGAGGGCAACGTGTTCACCGGCGACACGCTGTTCAAGGGGTCGGTCGGCGGCGTGCGCGCGCCCGGGTCGACGTCCTACGCCGACCTGAAGCACTCGGTCCTCGAGGTGCTCCTGACGCTGCCGCCGGACACCGTCATCCAGCCCGGGCACACCGACCCGTCGACGGTCGCCGACGAGCTCGAGAACAACGCCTTCGTCCGCGTCTGGAACGGCACCGACCCCGAGGGGGACGAGCAGGTGACGGTGTGGGACAAGCCGGCCACGCTCGTGCTCTGGGGCCCGGACTACGACGGCGGGCACAAGGCCTGGATCCGCTGGGCCGAGGACGGCGCCGACGACATCGTCGGCGGCTCGCAGGTCCAGCGTTAGACCGTCTGCACCTGGAAGAGCGAGGTCGTGCCCGGCCTGCCGCTCGGCAGGCCGGCGGTGATGCCGACGCGATCGCCCTTCTGGACCCACCCGAGCTCGGCGGCGCGCCGGGCGGACGCCCGGATCAGGTCCTCGGTGACCTCGTAGCGGGGGAGCGAGTTGGCCTGCACCCCCCACATCAGGCCGCACCGGCGCACGGTCTCGCGGCCGGGGGAGAGCGCGTAGATCGGCACCCGCGGGCGATGCGCGGAGATGAGCCGGACGGAGCGCCCGCTCAGCGTCGGCACGACGAGTGCCGCGAGCCCTAGCTCCTCGGCCGCCCGGCAGGCCATGAAGGCGATGGTGTAGGCGGGGTCGCGCGCGTCGCGTCGCACGCGCGACTCGTTCCACTGCTCGTAGGGCGCGGAGGACTCCACCCGCTCGGCGATCGACGCCATCATCGCGACGGCCTCGACCGGGTACTGGCCGACGGCGGTCTCCTGGGAGAGCATCACCGCGTCCGTGCCGTCGAGGATCGCGTTGGCGACGTCGGCGACCTCGGCGCGGGTCGGCCGCGACGAGGCGACCATCGAATCGAGCATCTGCGTGGCGGTGATGGACGGCCGGGCCATCGACCCGGCGCAGGCGATCACCCGCTTCTGCACGAGCGGCACCTCCTCGATGCGCAGCTCGATGCCGAGGTCCCCGCGGGCGACCATCACGCAGTCGGCCGCGCGCACGATCGACTCGATCCGCTCCACCGCCTGCGGCTTCTCGATCTTCGCGATCAGCGGCAGGCGTGTGTGGCGGCGCAGCTCGTCGATCTCCTCGGCGCGGCGCACGAAGCTGAGGGCCACCATGTCGACGCCGATCTGCTCGCCGGTCTGGAGGTGCTCGAGGTCGGCGTCGGGCACTGACGGCAGGTTCGCCACCTCGCCGGGGATGTTCAGCCCCTGGCGCGACGCGACCGCGCCGCCGACCTCGACGACCGCGTCGAACTCGCCCGCCTCGGCGCGCACGGCGGTGGCGCGCAGCCGCACCGAGCCGTCGGCCAGGTACAGCACCTCCTCGGTCGCGACCGCCGCGGCGAGGCCGGCCCAGGAGATCGGGATGCGCCCCGCGTCGCCGATGCCGTCCTGGCCGCACAGGAACGTGACGTCGTCACCCGGCTTGAGCTCGACGATGCCGTCCTGGAGCGTCCCGATGCGCAGCTTCGGGCCCGGCAGGTCCTGCAGGATCGCCACCTGTCGGCCCGCCGCGCCGGCGGCGTCGCGCACGAGCCGCGCGGTGGCGGCGTGCTCCTCGGCGGAGCCGTGGGAGAAGTTCAGACGGGCGACGTCCATGCCCGCCTGGACCATCCGCCGCAGCGTCTCGGGGTCGCGCGAGGCGGGGCCGATGGTCGCGACGATCTTCGTGCGGCGCACTCAGCCGAAGCTAGCGCAGCCGCAGCGTCACGGTCCGCTGCGCCGCGTTGGCCACGCCGTCGATCGCGGTGACGACGAGCTTCAGCTTGCCCTTGCGAGCCTTCGCCACCGTTCGCCGGCGCGGCTTCAGCCGCAGGGTGAACCCGCGCTTGAGCGTCAGCCGCCGCAGGTGGACCAGCTGTGTCGGCCCGCCGCGCTTGCGGCCGAGCAGCTTCACGTCGATGACGCCCGGCTCGTTGAGGCCGACCGTGATCCGCATGCCCTTGTGGCCGAGCTTGCGCTTGGTGATCCGGCGCGGGACGCCCGTGATGCCGATCACCGGAGGGATCCGGTCGGGCGGGGTCGTGTCCGGCGGGGTGTCGTCGGGCGGCGGCAGCGTGATCGGCGGGTCGGCCTGCGTCCGCGCGGCGACGAGGACGGCGTTGCCGCCCTCGCAGCGGGCGGTCGTCCCGCCGTCGCACCCGATGCCGACGGTGACGAGCCGCCCGTCGGGCTGCAGCGCGCCCGCCGTGGCGCGGGTGATCGGGAACCGGCCCCAGGTGAGGACGCTGGCGCCGCCGGCGCCGTAGCTCGGGTCGAGCGCGCCGTTGGCGAGCAGCCGGACGGTGGCGAACGTGTAGCTGCCGCCCTGCGCGGCCTGGCCGATCGCGATCGAGCGCAGGTCCGGGTAGGCGACGACGTCGTTGGCGACCGCGCCGTCGAGCAGCGGGATGAGCACGGAGCCGCTGCCGCCGCCGAAGCTGGTGTCCAGGGTCCCGTTGGACGTGCCGCGGACGATCGCCATCGCCTGCCGGCCGTCCGGGACCGTCGCCGCTCCCGCCGCCATCCAGCCGCCGCCGGGCACGGTCAGCACGGCGTTGGCGAACGAGGACGACGTCCCGAGGCGCTGCTCGATGGCGCCGCCGGATCCGAAGCCGCCGTCCGGGGCGCCGCCGGCGCTCACGCGGAACGCGCCGAAGCGGAACGTCGCCGGGTCGGGCGAGTCGCCGGCGATCCCGGCGGTCGTCACCGACCCGTCGGTGCCGATCGTCAGGCCGAGCCCGTAGCCGTAGGGGGCGCCGCCGAGCGCGATGCCCGCATCGCCGAAGCCGGGGTCGAGGCTGCCGTCGTCGCGGAACCGGGCGACCGCCATCCGCGCCGCCCCGCCGGAATCGATCGCCTGCCCGGCGGCGAGGACCGTGCCGTTCGGGCCGGCGGCGACATCCGCCGCCGCCGCGTATCCGGAGCCGAGCGGCTGGAGCACGATCCCGCCGACGCCGAAGCCGTCGTGCAGCGCGCCGTCGTCGTCGTAGCGGACAAGCGCGAAGACGTCGACCCCGAGCTCGGTGCGGGCGACACCGCCGGCGATGATCGTCCCGTCCGGGAGCAGGGCGACGTCGAACGCCTGGGAGCGCGCCGCGCCGACCGGCGTGGTCACGAAGCCGTTGGCGCCGAACTCCGGATCCAGGCCGCCGTCCGGGGTCAGGCGGGCGAGCCGCATGCTCGCATTGCCGTCGCTGAGGCACGTGCCGTCCTTGGTGACCGGATCGGGCTCGCACGAGTACCCGGCGACGACGATGCGGTTCGCGGCGTCGATCGCCACCGCGCGCGGGACGAACGCGCCGGCGGAGGCCAGGGCCACCTTGCCGTCGCCGGCGAACGTCGGATCGAGATCGCCGGCCGCCGCACCCGCGCGGGCGGCGGGAACCGCCAGGAGGGCGATCGTCAGTGCCGCGAGCCAGCGTCCGTGCACGGTCCTGACGAGGCTACCGCAGTTCGTCAAGAACGTCCTGCGAATCACCGGTTATTAGACCGGTCGGATGACCTGGCCGTCGGCGCTGAGCCGGCCGCCCTGGCGCAGGTCGCAGACGAGGTCCCAATGGATCGCGCTCTCGTTGACGCCGCCGGTCTCTGGGTAGCTGCGGCCCAGCGCCAGGTGGACGGTCCCGCCGATCTTCTCGTCGAGGAGGATCAGCCCGGTGGGTCGGTCGATGCCCGTGTTGGTGCCGATGCCGAGCTCGCCGAGGCGGCGCGCGCCGGCGTCGGCGTCGAGCGACTCGAGCAGGTAGGCCTCGCCGCGCTCGGCGCGCGCGTCCACGACGACACCGTCCGCGAAGCGCAGCTCGACGCCGGCGACGTCCACGCCGGCCGGGCTGCTGGGGATCGTGAAGCGGACCGTCCCGTTGGCCGAGGTCTCGTGCGGCCCGGTGAAGACCTCGCCGGAGGGGAGGTTGCGCTTTCCGTCGGAGTTGATCCAGGTGCGGCCCTCGACGCTCAGCGTCAGGTCGGTGCCGGGCGCCTCGATGCGGATCTCCTCGGCCGGCGCGAGCCGCTCGATCAGCCGCGCCTGGCGCTCGGACAGCGCCTGCCAGGCGGCCACCGGGTCGGGCTGGTCGAGGAACAGCGCGCGCTCGACCAGCGCCGCGAACTCGCGGGTCCCCATCCCGGCCTGCTGCGCGAGGGCCGGCACCGGCCACAGCGTCACGCACCAGCGCCGCTGCAGCGCGGCTTCGCGCACCGCCGCGCGGGCGCGGGCGGCGCGGGTGATGCGGGCGGGGTCGACGCCGGCCAGCGCGTTCGCGTTGTCGGGCGCCTGGATGCGGACGCTCGCGTCGGTCGTCTGCGCCTCGTGGAGCTCGAGCGGCGAGGGGCTGTCGAGGTGGACGTCGCGGGCCGCCGACCACCACGACTCCTCCTGGCCCTCGAGGTTCACGCGCAGAACCGGCCAGGCGTCGCGCGCGAGGATCTCCCGCTGCAGGGCGAGGACGAGCGGCGCCGCCGCGGCACCCGCGCCCACGACGACCTGCTGGCCGGGCCGGACGTCGAGGCAGTAGCCCGCGATCAGGGCGGCATGGGCCGCGGCGTCGATCACGGGGCGGGCAGCTCCGGGAAGTGCTCGGCCAGGTGCGCGCGCAGCTGCTCGCGGATCCAGCGCCGCTCCTCGATCGTGGCGAAGCGGAAGCGGCCGAGCAGCTCCTTCTGCTTGCTCAGCGGCTCGGCGCCGGCGACGCTCCAGCTCACGGCGAGCCGTTCGAACAGGAACTCGACGGCGCGCTGCCACGCGTCCTCGCGGACGGCCGAGGCGTTCAGCGTCTCGCGGTAGGCCTCGCGCGTCTTCGGCGTCATCGCCCCGCGCAGCACCAGGACCTGCTCGTCGGACCGGTACTCGGCGTCAGGCGCCTTCATCGGCTTCTCCCGCTTCCGGGCCATCTGAGGAAGATAAGGTCCGCCGCCGCATGGCGAAGCCCACCCAACGAGCGGTCGGACGTGGGGAGCGTGTGCTGCCCGGTGTCTGGCGCCTGCGGCTGCCGCTCCCGTGGCCGGGCGTGCCCCACTGCAACGCGTGGGCGATCGCCGCGGGCGACGGGGTCGTGCTCGTCGACACCGGCGTGCACGAGCCCGGGTCGATGGGTCACCTCGAGCGGGCGCTCGACCAGGTCGGCCTCCGCGTCGAGCACGTGCGGCTCGTCGTGTGCACCCACGCGCACGCCGACCACTGCGGGCAGGCGGCGACGATCGCCGCGGCGGCCGGCTGCGAGGTCTGGATGCACCCGCGGTCGGACCATCTCTTCAAGATGGCCGAGGACCCGGAGGCGGTCTTCGCCCGGCGGTTCGAGATCGCGCGCCAGAGCGGCGTGCCCGCGGAGCCGCTGCAGCGCTGGGCGGAGGCGCGGCGCGGGCAGGGGCCGATGGTGGACCTCCCGCTGAAGATCGACCGCGAGCTCGTCCCCGGCGTCGAGGTGGAGACCGACCTCGGCATCTGGAACGTCATCGAGACGCCCGGGCACGCGCCCTCGCACGTGACCCTGCACCAGCCGGACCGGCGGCTGCTGCTCTCCGGCGACCATCTCCTGGGGCGGGTCTCGCTCTACTTCGACGTCGGCTACACGCCGGACCCGGTGGGGGAGTTCCTCGAGGCGCTCGACCGCGTGGACGACCTCGACGCCCGGCTCGCGCTGTCCGGTCACGGGCGGCCGTTCACCGACGTCCGCGGCCACATCAACGCGAACCGCGCGCTGGTCGAGGAGCGGCTCGACGCGGTCCGCGCCGTGCTCGCGGAGGGGGAGACCTCCGCCTACGACGTCGCCCCGCGGATCTTCGGCGACGAGTTCGGCGAGGCGACCGGCGCGTGGCTGTTCACCATGACGTTCGCGTTCCTGCTGCACCTCGAGCGGCGCGGCGAGGCTCGGCGGCTCGAGCCGGAGGAACCCGGCGCGGCCGAGCGCTGGGCTGCCTAAGCTTCTCCGATGCGCATCGACGAGCTGCTCCAGAGCGCGGATCGCCCCGTCTTCTCCTTCGAGTTCTTCCCGCCCAAGACCCCGGAGGGCGAGGCCAACCTGCAGCAGGCGCTGGCCGCACTCAAGCCGCTCGGCCCCGACTTCGTCTCCGTCACCTACGGCGCGGGCGGCACCACCGAGCAGAAGCGCAAGACGATCGACATCGTCGTCGGCATCAAGCGGGACTTCGGCCTCGAGGCGATGGCGCACTTCACCTGCGTCGGCGCGACGACCGAGGAGCTGCGGGCGACGCTCGGCGAGATGCGCGACGCCGGGATCGACAACGTCCTGGCGCTGCGCGGCGACCCGCCGATCGGCCAGTCCGAGTGGACGGCCACCGAGGGCGGCCTCTCCTACTCGCGCGAGCTCATCGAGATGATCCGCACCGAGTTCGAGTTCGCCATCGGCGCGGCCTGCTTCCCGGAGACCCACATCCACGCGAGCTCCCCCGAGGACGACCTCCGCTACCTCGGCGAGAAGGTCGACGCGGGCGCGCGCTTCCTCATCACCCAGCTCTTCTTCGACAACGCCTTCTACTGGGACTTCGTCCGCCGCGCCCGCGAGCTCGGCATCGACGCGCCGATCATCCCGGGGATCATGCCGATCACCAACGTCGGCCAGATCAAGAAGATCACCGAGCTCTGCGGCTCGGTCCTCTCGCCACAGCTCGTCGCCGAGCTCGACGCCCGCGCGGACGACCCCGAGGCCGTCGCCGAGTTCGGCGTCGCCTACGCGACCCTGCAGTGCGCGGATCTGCTCGAGCACGGCGCCCCCGGGATCCACTTCTACACCCTGAACCGCTCGCCGGCCACGCGCGCGATCCTCAGCGCGCTGAAGGTCTTCGAGCCCTGGCGCGCGCCGGCTACTGCGTAGCGCGTCCGCGCTCTGGGCGTCTACAGCATCGGTGAGGGGGCGGGTCGGAGTCGCCCGCCAGGACGCGAGGCGCGCCGGCGCTCAGATTTCGTGCATCTCGATCAGACCCGGACGGTGAGATGCACGAAAGCGGACACTATGTCCGGTAACTCGCACCTCACCGATCACGGCTGGTCGAGATCGACGTTATCCGGCGCCCAGCGAACCGGCGCGGCACCCTGGCCCTCCCTTCGATGCCAGCTGTAGGCGTTCGAATCAGCGCGGCGCGGGCGGTTCGATCTCCAACCCCTGCGCCACGCGCGGCGCCCCGTCGGACGCGGTCCACGCCACGTCGACGGAGTCGTTGCGCTCGTAGTGGCCGATCCCGAACGCGCCCCAGAACCACTTCCAGAACCCGAGCTTGCCCTCCTTGACCAGGGGCTTGGTGAAGAGCAGCGTGCCGTCGCGGACCTGGTAGTCGTTGCCGAGCTCCTGGCGGACGCCGTTGACGTAGACGGTGAACGGATCGCGCACGCCGTTCGGGAGCCTGACCTTCCAGTAGTCCATCGGGCCCGAACCGTAGCCTGGGGATGGTGACGGCGCCCCTGCGCATCGACTACTCCGTGCGGCGCTCGCCGCGGGCCAAGCGGCCGCGGGTGACCGTGCATCCGGACCGCTCGGTCGAGGTCACGCTGCCCCGCCGCGGCTCCGAGCACGACGCCGAGCGGGTCGTCGCCGAGCTGCGGCCGTGGATCGAGCGGCGCCTGCGGGCGCTCGACCGTGCGCACGCCGAGCTCGACCGGCCGGACGGGACGGTCCCGTTCCTGGGGGAGACGCTGACGCTCGTCCCCGAGGCCGGGCGGAGCCGCGTGCACCGGCGCGGCGCCGAGCTGCTCGTCCCGGCCCAGGACCCGCTGCCCGCCATCGAGCGCTGGTACCGGACGCAGGCCAAGCGGGTGATCGGCCCGAAGCTCGACGCCGCGACGGCGCGCGCGGGCACGACGTACACTGGCCTGACCATCCGCGCCCAGCGCACGCGCTGGGCGTCCTGCTCCTCCACCGGCGGGATGAGCTTCAACTGGCGGCTGCTGCTCGCGCCGCCCGAGGTCCTCGACTACGTCGTCGAGCACGAGGTCGCCCACCTCGAGGTCCACGACCACTCGGCGCGCTTCTGGGCGCTGCTCGAGTCACGCGTCCCCGACTGGCGGGTCCACGCCCGCTGGCTGCGCCGCTACGGGGCGACGCTCTCGCTGGAGAGCACGCGGCGCAACGCCTTGTAGACGCTCTCTTTCTTGCGCTGCTCCACGATCTGGCGGCGCCAGCGCCCGACCCAGGCCTCGACCGACCCGTCCCCACGCACGTCGACCCCGGCACGCGTGCGGCCGGGTCCACGGAGCTCCGCCCGTGCCTGCACCTGCATCGCCGGGGTGAACTCGCGCCGCGCGACCTTCACCGCGTCACGCCGCGACGTGTTCGCGATCGCGCGGCACGACTCCTCGAGCACGTCGATCGCGACGTCGAGCGACTCGTGGTCGGACTTCGCGACGTCCGCGCCCGACCGGATGGTGACGCGCCACACGCGTCAGAACGTAGCGGCGAGCAGCTCCTCGACGCCCCGGGCCGGGAGCGGCCGGGCGAGGAGGAAGCCCTGCGCGAGCGGGCAGCCCTCGTCGGCGAGGAACCGCCGCTGGGCCTCCGTCTCGACACCCTCGGCGACCGCGACGCGGCCCAGAGCACGGGACAGACGGAGGATGGCGGTGACGATCGCCGCCGCCTCGCGGTTCTCCGGGACCTCGCGCAGGAACGCGCGGTCGATCTTCAGGGTCTCGACGGGCATCTCCCGCAGGCGCGACAGCGAGGAGTAGCCGGCGCCGAAGTCGTCGAGGGCGAGCCGGAGCCCGAGCCCGTGCAGCCGCCGCAGGATGGCCTCGGACTCGGCCGGGTCCTCCATCGTGGCGGACTCGGTCAGCTCGACGGTGAGGCGGCGCGGGTCCGCACCGGTGCGCTCGAGGTGGAACGCGACTTTCCAGCACAGTGGGATCCGAAGCTTGGAATTCACGTGACTTGAAGTCGCGGCC
>JADMIO010996608.1_pt1 | contig 35367 bp, 25 predicted proteins | sample 8958161 | NCBI WGS metagenome assembly JADMIO01 (sample SAMN16585339, study PRJNA669376) | soil metagenome | isolation source: Crop rotation soil | place: USA: Cullars Rotation, Alabama | collected 2011
AGGGCATTACGTTTTCGAATGAATGCCAGGAGTCAGTGAATCCATGCAACAATATAACCGGAACAGCATCAGGATTACCCTGTTCGGCATATTCAAGTCGTATATTTGATGGAAGTAGAATATTGTTAATTACCGGCTTTGAAAAATCAAATTTCCCCGTAGGAAGATGTTCTGGATTTATACCCTCGAAATCCTGCGCCTCCGAGGTTAAAATGTTAAAGGTGAAAAATATCATCGCTAAACGCAAACCTCTTTTCATAATTGATAAAATTTGAGCGGTAAATTTCAACGCTTTGAAAAAGAGAATTGATGACCGAACCGGTTAAATGATTCACCAAAAATGGGGAATGAAATTGTCTGAATCACGGATGGCCGCGGATTAAATGATTACGCGGATGAATCAGCGCGTGCTTTGTGTAATAAAATCCTGGTATTATATATGCAGGAAGTATTTGGCAATACAAACACTCGCCCGTGTCATCCTTTAATCGTGGCTATCCATGATTCAAACAACTCTTCCTCACTTATTATACTTACCCATATATTCTACAGGTGTCATACCTGCTATCCTTTTAAATACATCGCGGAAGGTTTGAATATCGTTATACCCAACATCATACATAATGTCAGTAATTGTTTTTCTCCCGCTTTCGAGTTGTTTTTTTGCGGCTTCTATTTTTACACGCTGAATATATTCTGCTACCGTATTACGGGTTGCTTTTTTAAAACGACGTTCAAATGTTCTGCGTGTGAGTTTAAACTGATCAGCCAGTTGTTCAACAGTAAGTTTTTCGCTATAGTTCTGTTCAATGAATTCCTGGATATTAATGATAGTTTCATCTTCATGGTCTTTTAACCCGTTGAAGATGATGAAAGGTGATTGTATATCGCGGTCGAAATCAATGACAAAATACTTAGCTGCGTGAATAGCCATTTCTCTTCCCGCATATTTTTCAACCAGGTGTATCAGCAAGTTCCACCATGCGTTATTGCCACCACTTGAATAGAGCCCGCTTTGGTGCGTTAGCACTTTTTCATCTACCAATTTCACCGAAGGATAAAAAAGCCTGAACTCATTGGCATATAACCAATGCGTGGTGCATTGTTTTCCCTTTAGTATACCGGAAAAAGCCATTAGAAACGCACCTGAACAAAGACTGGCGATTTCTACCCCATTTTTATATTGCTGGGCAAGCCAATGCGCATAATACCTGTTTACATGGGTAGCACTCAACATGTCGCCCGTTAAGGCTGGAATAATGATAAGATCATGATGCTTTATGTCCCTCACCATTAAATCGGGTTGTACCAGGAATAATCCATCGTTTAACGATATCTGTTTGGCGTTGGCTGCAAGTTGAATTTTAAATAATGGTTCTTTACCCGACTGTTCCAGGAACTGGTTTACCATGGTAAAAACATAGCGGGCATCAGCTATTGATGCCAGCACTGAATTCTGAAGCACCAGGATGGAAATGGTTTTCATAACTCAAAAATAGGGAAACTGCCTGTCGCAAATACCTTCTAAAGAATGCCGTATTCTCCCGGCTTTAGTGTAAATCATCGTCACTACTTTTACAGTTCAAAAGCGATAAAACATGTTAGGTACAAATCCCTATTTACATTTTCCCGGCAATGCTGCAGAAGCGATGAATTTTTACAAATCGGTTTTGGGAGGCACATTCACTATTTTCAGCCGCTACGGAGAAGTGGCAGGTGGTGAAAAATTACCTAAAGATGAGCAGGAAAAACTGATGCATGTGTCATTGGTTGCCGGAAAAACTACCATTATGGCTACAGATCTTATTAAAGCAATGGGCAACGACCTGGTAGTGGGCAATAATTATCATATCTGTTTGCATACAGAGTCGGAAGAAGAATTAGACAAGGTGTTTGCCGGTTTGTCGGAAGATGGCCAGGTTGAAATGCCGCCTAATAAGACATTCTGGGGCGCTTATTTTGCCATGTGCAAAGATCGGTTTGGGGTGCACTGGATGTTAAACTTTCAGGAGGATTAATAATGTATAATTAATAATAATGAAAATGATAATGGTAAAAATAATAGTAGTGTTAGTGGCAATCGTTGCAGTTGCGATGGTTATAGCACTGTTTACAAAAGATAAATATAGTTTGTCGCGGGAAGTTGTGATCAACAAACCGCGACAGGAAGTTTTTGACTACATTAAATTACTTAGCAACCAACCAGCTTACAGTAAGTGGTTATCTATTGATCCTGAAACCAGGATTTCATATAAAGGCCAACCAGATGGAACGGAAGGGTCAATCCTTGTTTTCGAAAGTAAAAGCCCAAAAGCGGGAACAGGAGAATGGGAAACTAAAAAAATGGTCCCAAATGAAAGACTGGATTTTGAACTTCGTTTTCTTGCACCGTTTAAATTTACAGCAGGCGGATATCTTTTAACTGATAGTATTTCAACAGATCAAACTAAATTGAAATGGGTATATAACGGTGGCATGAACTGGCCTATGAATTTTATGTTGTTAGTAATGGATATGGATAAAGTAGTAGGTAAGGATCTGGGAGAGAGCGCTATCAACTTAAAAAAAGTTATTGAACGTCAATAAGAATTTATATCATTAAAACCTTCAAGTATGTCATTCCAGGCTTATCTCGATAATATAAAAGCAAAAACAGGCAAAACGCCCGAACAATTTAAAAAGTTAGCAGAGAAAAAGGGATTATTACAACCCGAAGTAAAAGCCGGGCAGATCGTTTCATGGCTGAAAGAAGATTTTGAATTGGGTCATGGCCACGCGATGGCCATTTATGCATGGTTTAAGGGGAAAAGAGATTGATAGATTATTGTTGCATTTGTTTCACGCCAGGCCTCAAAGGAGGAACGCAAAGACGGCAATTGGAAGAGCTTGTTATTTCCCCGCGTCTTTGAAGTTAACGTGAAACCGATTCTGCACTTATTTTAAATAAGTATCAAACCATTGTACAAACTGTTTTGTTTCAGCCTCAGCGTTGATCCATCCATGTCCACCTCCCTTTTTGATAACCAGGCTTGTCGGCACTTTCATATTTTGGTATGCTGACAACATTGTTTCCGATTGTTGAATCGGCACTACTTTGTCTGAATCGCCATGAATAAGTAATGCCGGAGCGTCGTCGGATGATACCTGGTAAAGTGGCGACATGTCCCTGGCGATATTTATGCGTTCTCCCGTTGATGCATATTCGTAAACTTGTTTTCGGGCATCCCATTTTTTAAAATCAAATGCTGCTGTTACTCCAAATTGTTTTAACAGTGCATCTGCATTAACGGGCGTAACGCCTGGTCCTCCAAAATTTAACAGGTCTGTGGGCGGATAGAATACAGCTACGGCCTGTACTCTGTCACTTACTTTACTTGCAGGATCAATAGCGTTTTTGTCGCCATCCGTACCGGTAGTAGCTACCATTAGCGCGAGGTGCCCACCGGATGACCTGCCGGTAATTCCAATGTGTGCAGAATCTATTTTTAAAGTAGCTGCATTATACCTGATATACCTTACGCTTCTTTTGATATCGTTAACGGCTTCAGTAATATTGTATTTAGGTTGTGACCCGTGCATCACATTAAAAATAGTGTAGCCGGCATCCAGGAAAGCCGATACCTGGGTTTCCATTCGCAATGCCTGTCCATAGCTCGAATACCAGTTGCCACTAATTACATTAATGATCGCTTTGCCGTTATCATTTGCCGTGGGCTTTAACATAATCATCGTTAATGCCAATCCGTCTTTATGCCCATACACTATTTCAATGCCTTTAGAATTTTGTGCAAATAGGGTAATGGAAATATGCATCAGAATTGCCGGGAGAATAAATTTCATGCCTGCTTGTTTTTATAAATTTAATGGCAAAAAAGGTAAGTTGGAGAATAGAAAGATTTTTTAAATGGAGATTACCCAATTAACAGGATTTATTATTTCCTCTTTAACAATTAAGTTGCCTTCAGAGCAATTTAACTGTAAGGGATGACAGCATGATTGTGCGAGAGCTCATTTGCTCTTGATGCCAAACGATCCTCTTACTTACAACTATTGCTCATTTCTCGAGCGTTTCCCTCTTTGTCCAGCATTCATCCATGGCACCACCGGTAGATTTTTCGCCTCTGTGCCTCCAATCGCCTTTTACAAAATTGTAATCAAACACGAGGCTTTTGCCCACGCTCGCGGGTGTTTTAGTGAAGAATTCAATATTCTCCGTGTATTTTCCATTTGCAGTGGTATAAGTTCCGCCGCCGGCATTCATGAAAGATTTGGTAACAACATTATAGGCTATCCAATGAAAATACTTGCCGGACAAAATCTTCATCGTGCGACGGGGATAGAAAGGACTTGCACGTTTTGAAACGGTATCGTTCCTATAATTGCCGGTAATAATCCATGCACCTGCCAATGCCCCTGGTTTACCATCGTCCAGGCGACTCCACGGACCTCTTTCCTCATCACCCTGGAGATATAATTTGCCATCTTTTATTTGTGGCTCCTGCGTAAAATTTTCACCGGCCTGTGTGGTGTCGAATGAGTTCCATTCCATTTGGCCGGTTATAATATTATTGTCAATTTTCCAGGTGCCACCGTAAGAGCCAATCATTTTTTTTCCCGGTATATCATAAATAGCAATAGAAAATACATGATCTGTTACAATCATTACAGACTTTCTATTTTCGGGGCCATAACCCCATGCACCGATTAAATCTTTTGGATCAATCGCCTTTGTTGTAAAGGAAACAGAAATGAAGGTAACCGTTAGTAATACCAATATTTTGATAGCAAGTTTCATATCGACAATTTTTTTTGTTGAAAATCTTGTATTGCTTTAAAATTACGAATAAGGGTTGAAAAAAATCGCGAATGTTTATCTCAACAAAGCCTGATATTTGATGAGGTTTCAGGAATGCTATTTGAAACTGATGTAACTTCCCGAAATGATTTCATTTTCAGGGTTGCACACAGATATTATACACTTTTGGCAAACGAAAAAAAGCAATTGCTGCTTTTAAGGCAACCCGAACCTTTGTTTTGCGTTTTATGAATGAAACCTTATCCAATTTTCACAGCCTGCATTTTGTAGAGTTCCAAGTCAGGAATACTTTATAGTTTAAATTTCCATTCTACTCATACCATTTATCATGAAATATATCACCGTCCTTTTCATTGTTTGCTTCATTTGCAGTATTGGCATCGCCCACCCGAAAGCGGCAAACAAGCTTCAAGCTGATCCGTCAAAACCATATGCGTTGATAGCTGGTGGAAGCAAGGGGATAGGCTATGGAATTGCTGAAGCATTAGCAAGGAGGGGTTATAACCTGGTTTTAATAGCACGGCACCTGGATAGCCTCGAATCTTCGAAAGTTAAATTGGAAAAAACATACGTCATTCAGGTTGAAATTTTAGCTAAAGATCTGAACCTTGAAACATCAGCTACAGAAATTGCCCAATGGTGCATGGCAAAAAATATTCCATTAAAAGTATTATGCAATGTAGCGGGTCTCGGTGGTGCCAGCGATTATTTAAACTTATCGCTTGACTCTTTACGTTATATGGTGAGGTTAAACGTTGAATCCTGCATGGCACTTTCACTTACCCTATTGCCATTGCTGGAAAAAAATGCCCCATCCTATATCTTAAATGTAGCAAGCATGGCAGGTTTTGCGCCCATGCCAGTGAAAAATATGTATTCAGCAACCAAATCGGCAGTTATTTTTTTAGTTACTCCTTACGTTACCAGCTGGAAGAAAAAAATATCAGTGTTAGCTGCCTTGCTCCCGGTCCTGTTTATACAAAACCGGGGATCATCAAAGAAACAAAAGAAAAGCTAGGCTGGTTTGGCAATAAGATGGCGCTCAATGCTCAGCAAGTTGGTGAGATCGCAGTTGACCAAACCCTGAAAAGGAAATTAATTATTGTGCCAGGTACGCTGGCTAAATTAAGTTCTCATTTAATCAGGTTTTTGCCGAGGCGCTGGATGACTAATTTATACGGAAAGTTGGGAGCGGAGCATGAATGATCGGTCTCCATTGTACCTGCTCATGCAGTCATTCCTCAAAGGAAATAGTGCAGTCGGCCTGGGGAAATCAGCTGCATTAGCATGCGCCTGAGAGGTTAAAAACCTACTCCGTCCTCAAACTTTTCACCGGGTTAATCAAAGCAGTTTTAATAATCTCCCTGCTTATTACCGTCAATGCTATTAACAACAGCAACACAACAGGTATTAGAAACATCCACCAACTGATCTGGATGTGATAGGCATAAGTGCTCAACCATTTGTTCATTAGAAGTCCGGCAATGGGCAAGGCTATGAGGAGCGCAATCACTATCAGTTTCATAAAATCTTTAGTCATTAGTGATAGCAATTCCGTAAGTGTTGCTCCCAATACCTTTCTTATGCCCATTTCTTTTGTACGTTGCACTGCTATTAAGGCTACAAGTCCATACAGGCCCAGGCAGGAAACGAAAATGGCAAGTATCGTAAAATCATTGAATAATGACATTGTAATCCTATCCTTCACATATTGCTTATTAACAATATCGTCAAAAAAAGAATAGTCGGGTACTTCGGAAGGAAAATGCTGTTTGAATAATGTTTTCACAACAAGTAAATCACGGGGTTTTATTTTTATCGTCGTGGTATTCGCAGGATTTATATTGTATACCATAACCAGTGGTTCAATCATATTATGTAACGATTTGTAATAGAAGTTTTTTACCACACCTACAATCTTTCCTTTATGCCCCATGCCTTCTATTTCCTTTCCCACACCCGATTTCCAATTCATTGTTTTTAAGAATGCTTCATTTATTAAAAAGCCCTCCTTCTTATCGGTTCCAAAACTATCAGACAGATTTCTTCCTTCCAATAAACTTACCTGGAATACCGGCAGAAAAAAAGGATCAATATGGAAATAATTGCACATCAACTCTCTTTTCTTCCCTTCCGAAGCTACAAGCGTAGTTGCTATTGACATGCCATTCATGGTAATGCTGGTGCCCACCGTAACAGCTGATACTTCCGGACGCTGCCGCAACGCAGTCTGAAATGCGTTTACTGATTGCTGTAAGGAACTATCTTCCGGCAGATCGATATTTAATAGCTGTTCTTTATTAAATCCCAGGTCTTTTTTTTCGATATACTTCATTTGGTTGTAAATAACAGTTGTTCCCATTATTAATGCAGCGGCAATGGCGAACTGAGTAATGGTGACTGTTTTTCGTAATATCACGCCCTTGCCACTATGTCGCCAGTTTCCTTTCAACACTTTAACGGGACTAAATGCCGATAATACCAAAGCAGGGTATAAACCTGCCAACAGCAGGGTCACTAAAAATATCGATGCGGTAAACAGCATGGCATCTCCCCAGTTGATTGCTAAGGTTGTTTCCATCAAAATATTGAAGAAGGATAGACCCAACTTTACTATTATGATTGCAGACAGCCATGCAATTGATATCAATAAAAACGACTCCAGCAGAAACTGACCTATTAATTGGAAAGGCATTGCGCCGCTTACTTTACGAATGCCTACCTCCCTGGCACGCTCCGTTGATTTGGCAGTAGACAGGTTAATATAATTTAATAAAGCAATGATTAAAATAAATGCGGATAATAATGAAAACACATAACTGAATTGCTTATTTCCCTTGGGTCTGTCGCCAAGTTTGCCCTGGCTAAAATGTACATCAGACAATGGTTCCAACTCAAAATGCACTTTATATTTTCCCGGGTTTTCTTTGTCTAGCTCGGGCTGAATATATTTAGCACTCAGCAGTTTAAGTTTTTTATCAAAATCTTCGAGATTCGGTTTTGCTTTAAATAGGATAAAAGTGTACACGGGGAAATCTTCCATCCAGGTTATTTTTCCGGGAAAATCAACAGATAATATTGCATTGATCTTCATATCGGAATTAGCAGGCCTGTCTCTGACCACTGCGGTAACCAAAATATTTTTTTCATTGCAGGTTAAAGTTTTGCCAACAGCAGGTGTTTCTCCGAAATATTTTTTAGCTAATGTTTTGGTAATGACAATCGAACCCGGATTTATCAATGCGTTTTTAGGAGATCCCTCAAGGAATTCAAAATCGAAAATGGAAAAAACAGTTTGATCTGCTGCATAACAGTCTTGTTCAAGAAAGACTTCATTTTTACATTTAATTGTCTGTGGTGATTCGTCAAAACGAACTGTTGATTCCACTTCAGGGTATTCACGTGTTACTGCATCTGCCAATGGAATAGGTGTGATAGCCAAAACCACATTCGATTCGGGCGCTATGATAGTTGAAGTAACCCGCACTATGCGATCGGCTTTTGTATTGTATTGATCAAAGTTCAGTTCATGCTGTACATAAAGAAAGATAATCATGCAAGCTGCTATGCCTATAGCCAGGCCAATAATATTGATAAAAGAAAAGCTTTTATGTTTCAGAAGATTTCGCCAGGCGATTTTCAGGTAGTTTTTTATCATAGAAGCCAGTTAAGATGAATTGCGTGCGGAGCGAAAAAGGATTGATTTGCAATTGTAGAAATAATTTCAGGAAGGTAAACTACGAAGGATGGCTTTTATGAGATTCATAACATTTTTTGTAAAACTTGCGCTGGGCTATTCAGGTGTTTAATCTAAAGATTTTAGATACTTAATGAAATAGCATTATTAATAAAAGACTTAGCGTAAACTTTACGCTCCTACTTTGCGTTGTCTGTGGTTTAGGTAGAATTTTATTTATTTAACCGCAAAGAACGCGAAGGAAAAATGCAAAGAATACGCTAAGAGATTTTTTCAACGTTATGAGCTTTTATAACTCTAATATTTCTTTTTGTTCTTTTCCGGAACTAACTTAAATACTTTACCTGTCAATCCCGTTGGACCTAACAATGAACTAACGGTGAGATATATTTCCCCTTTGTTATCCTGACCAAAGCCTTTGAGAAAATAGCCAATGTCATTGGGGTTACTGTCGAGTATCAATTCTTCAAATTTCCAGTCCGATTGACCAGTTACCTGGGCAATATACAGTTCACCGTTTGGCACACCGCCGGGTTGTGCAAATATTCCGAAAATATATTTCCCATTAAAAGACGGAATGTCTTTACCACGATAAACATTTCCTCCTATAATAGTAAGTGCTTTACCCCCAGCCGGATTTGCAGCATTATTCATTACAATCACAGGATCTATAAATGGTTTACCGAAGTTATCAACGACTGGGCAACTCACAAATGGCGTATCGTTGTTTGCGGCATTAAAACAAATTTTTCCTTCTTTTACATTCCAGCCATAATTACCACCTTTTACAACACGGTTAATTTCTTCATACAGCACCTGGCCGGCGTCACCTACATACAAATCGCGGCTGCCACCCATATCAAACGACATGCGATAAGGGTTACGAAAACCATAAGCAAAAATTTCATCCCTGCCCGGGCCGCTTACAAATGGATTATCTGCTGGTATTCCATAGGGGTTCCCATTGTTCACGTCTATTCGTAGAATATTGCCAAACAAATTGGCTTCAAGATCCTGTCCATTACCTCCCGCATTAGGGAGATACCAATCTTCTACGTGACCTGGTGCCACGTCATTTGCAGCACCTCCATCACCCAGGGAAATATACAGGTAACCATCGGGGCCAAAAGCAAGTGTACCCCCATTATGATTACTTTGTGGATCATCCCATTCTAAAATTATTTTTTCTGAAGCTTTATCAGCCATATTATCATTACCGGCAACCGTCTTAAATTCCGAAATGCGACTGAGATTATTCCAGCTGGCGCCGGCCATTGGTCCACCAGGACGAGGTGGTAGCTGATAATAAACGAACACACGGTGGTTGCTGGAGAACTGCGGATGAAAAGCAAATCCCAACAATCCACGTTCATCATAGTTAGGATTAAGCGGTACAAGTGAAGAGCTGAGGTCTAAAAAGGGAGTAGGTAATTTTGTTCCGTTTCCATCGAGAACCCAAATTCTTCCAGGTTGGTCGATTACAAACAAGCGTTTGCTATTATCCGGAACGGCAACCACCCCGAGTGGAGAAATAAATCCATCGGCTATTTGTTCAATATCCACTCCTTTTTTTCCCATGTCATCATTATCGTGCTGTTCTTTTTTACACGAAGCGAAGAGAAGCAGGAGGAGAGTTAGAACTGTAAAATGGTTTCCTGGCTTTGTGACGAATAGTCGCCATTGATTTTTTTTCATACTGATTACATTTTTACGTTACTGAATAAGTATGCTTCATTAAAAATGAAGTACCGTGTTAATAAATGCTACAGTAAAAGGTGGGAGTACGCGTATAAAACGAATTTCATAAAAAGAGGGTTGCCGGGGACGATGGAATTTTTGTGTGGTTTCTTTTCCCCAAACTATTGTATAGATTTTATGTGGTTAAAAGGAAGAATGGAATTAGTAATCCTTATCCCTTTTAACCACATAAATCATGATTTAATTATTTGTTCTTAAAAACTGCGGGCACCAATCCATCAACCTGGTAATGACTTGGTGTTTCTGTTCCATCCCAGGCTTCAATTAAAATTGAAGTAGATAATTTTGCACTCGAAATTTGATTGCCACTTCTTAGTTTCAAACCACTTGTTCCGGAAAAATCAAGGTTGATGGCTTTGTTATCGAATCCTTCAAAAGTAGCCTGCAACACTCTAGGTGTATCGTAAGATGTAATACGACAGTTTGCTCTTTTTACTATCACGTTACTTAACACGCTTTGCTTTACGAATTCCATTTTCACTTCAATTCCTCCGGTAATATCTTTAACATGGACTTTGAAATAAGAAAGAGCAGATTGGCTAAGCGGGCTAAGTGGTTCCAATCCTGTAGTTGTTGGTAAACTGCAGCTGGTAGTGGTAACACAAGGATCAACAGTGGCCGGTGTAGTAACTGCAGCAGTTCCCGATAGTGAATATCCAACATAGGTGCCGAAAGCAAGCGTGGCATCAAATTCGAAAAGAGGTTTAATATTCGCAGGACAAGGTGCGCCGAAGCCGCGATAAATTAAAACGAAATCATGTGACTCTTTTAAAGCATTGTAGTTCGACGAATTAATAAGCCCACCATGATAACGTGTATAATTAAATGTACCAGTGAATTTTCTCAGGTTTGATTTTGTAGCCGCTTTTCCATTTACATTTAATGCAATTTCACCTGAAATTTCGTGATCAATCTTACACACGATTACGGTAGGCGACCAAACGGTTACTTCTACATTTTTTCCTGCAATCGTGATACTTCGGTTGGCAGCTCCAGGGTCCGATCCAAATGCACCATACAGGTACATATTGAATTTCCCTGTTTTTCCATTGCGGATTTCATCTTCATCTACCTGTAAATAATCCACGTGAAATTTTGGTAAAACGGTAATATTCGAAACGAGCATGAACTGTCCCATGCGATGCATTTGGATGTTTACATTTATTGCTTCGGGATTAGCAGCGGGTGCGTGATCAGGTGCAGTATAATAACCTCTTGCAACCCGGGAAATGAGTATTCCTTCTCCGTTATTTTTCCAGCTTTTAATTTCTTCAGCAGTGAGCTCTCTTGGCGTTTTGGGAAGTGGTATGGTGGGCATATCATCAGGATCAACAATCGGGAATAAAGTAGTTACTTTAAGTTCCACCAATCCGCCCTGTTCTACAGCAGCTTCAGCCGGATCAAGATTGAGGCTCTTAAAATAACCCCAGTCACTAAAATGGGTGGTGGTTACCGATATTTTCTTTTTTGATTTATCTACAGTGGAATTTTTGAGCGCCTGCCATATTCCTTTGTCATCCTGGTAAGCAATGTTTAGAAATTCGGCCAGGGTATTTTTCAAATCACCTGTTTTGTAGTTAAATACAATAGTTACCGGTTTACTGAATTGCTCACCATGCGGTAGAATTCTAAATGCTGTGCCTATGCCCGAAGGAAGATTGTTGCTGATGGGCTGAATACTTACCTGTTTGGCGGTACTCAAAGCACCTGCAGGAATTATCACCTGGATTGTTCCATCAGCGCTATTGATTTGTCCGCCAGCTGCATCGATGGTTTTTGTAACAGCTTCGCCTATGGGCGCACCTGCATCAACAGCATTGCCGGATTCGGATGTAGTTGCAGGGCTCGCATCATCGTTACTTTTTTTACATGAAGTGATAAGCAGGAATAATACAAGTATCATTCCTGCAAAAAGAAATCTCTTTTGCATTGATTAAGGTTTAAATGGTATTGTGCGTTTTTCTATGAGGATGTAAAAGTAGCAGGAGAGAAGAGGTGTGAAAAGTCTATCGTGTATTGGTTGTTGATATGGCTGTATGGGTTGTCCAAATCTTTCTTTATCAGCTTGTAATCATGAACATTCAGGATGACAGTCTGATAACTCGGATGACAATATGATAAGTTAGCATGACAGTTTAATAACTTAGGATGTTAGGCTGATTGGCAAGGGCGAAATAATAGCAAGCCAGTTTTGAAAGTTTATTTCGAAACCTCGTAAAATTCATAAATAATTTTCCAGGTAAATTCCTTCCCCGGATCGGCTTTAATATGAATATAGGTTCAGGACAATAGGTGGTTGATGATGACCAGTATACCAGTTTTTCGAAAGGCTGATCAGAAGTAATTCTTACAGCCCCACCTGTTTTTTGATTTTCAATCCTTATATCATAGTCTTTCGCATCCTTTCTATAACCAGTAAGGTCGCCAATATACACGTATGTGCCCGGGGTAACTTCCTTTATATAGTTAATTTCTTTACCATTGATAGTAGCCAGCGTGTCTAAACCTCTACCGGTACCGGATATGTTGTAAGGAAATTTTATTTTTATACCAGGGCCGGTAGGTTCTTTGTCGATCATGAAAAAATTATGATTGAAAACATTTGCTTCAATGGTTTTTTTTCCGGTATTTTTCAGGCTATGTTCCAAAACCAATTCTGGTTTTCCTTTTGTTAATCGTACTGTTTTAGTGTAGCGATAAGCATATCCAGATTCATCAGTTAAATCCTGAGAAAATGAAACTTTATCTTTATCAGTTTCTACCTTCCATTTACCGGGGTTTACAATATCATAATATCGGAATGCTGAATAAGATTTTTCGTCAGGTTTTCGCAAAATACCTACGCCCACTTTCAGGAAATTACCATTTACGGCAGCTTCATCAAACTCAATTGGATCAAATGATTCAACGGGTCCCATAATGGCATCATTAATTTTTGGGTCGTATTTTTTAAACCATTGTCCAAAGTAGCTGTGGCCCTTGTACTCAAGACTTTCAATAACGCCCGACCAATCGAAGCGGGTAGACTGGTAATAGCCTGTCTGTGCATCGGGTAAAAGTAATTTAGCTTTAACCAGGCCATTTGAAATTTCCGCCTCGGGAAAATCCGCTAACTGGAAAGCGCAACTGCAGAGAATAGTGACAAGGAGAAGGAGGGAAAATAAATGTTTCATTATGACAATTTGAGTAAAAACGAAATTAGAAGTACGAAGTACAAAAATGAAACTGATGTCATATTGTACTTCGTACTTCTAATTTCGTACTTTGTTTTCCGTAATACTAACTTATTTTTTTTCAGTGTATTTTTTGAAGTTATCTAAAATGGCTTGCCATCCGCCTTTTTGCATCTCTATAGGATTTTGTTCTTCTGCTTCAAAACTTTCAACAATTTTGGTACTATTGCCATTTGGCGTGAAAGTAATTTCGCATTTTCTGCCATCACCGAGTGTGTAGGCAATTTTTTCGTTTGTTTTTACTTCATCATAAATACCTCCGAAATCAAAGCCCATGCTACCATCTTTTGCTTCCATTCTCGAGTTAAATTTTCCACCCTCCCTAAGATCATTTTCTGCACGCGGTGTATGCCATTCTTCTGTAGCACTGCACCATTGGGTAATATGTTCGGGTTTGTTCCAGCATTCCCACACTTTATCTACCGGTGCATTAACAGTAGTTTCTATTGTAATTAAAGTTTTGTTCATGGTTTCCATAATAATGTAGTTTAAAAGTGAATTGTTTATTTCAAGATAAAATTCAGCTATTTCAAGGTATAATTAGCTGTATGGAAGCGACATTTAACAGGGCAATTACGACAATAGATTCAGCAAACTTTAAGCCATAGCCGCCTTCAGTTTATTGAGCATGGTAGTTATTTTTGCTTTTGTATCGCCAGGTCCCAGTGTTTCAATTGGCAAATAGCCACTATAATCCGATGCTTTAATAATTCCCATTAATTTAACGAGGTCTGTATCGATTTGGCTACCACCGATAAAAATTTTCTCTTTAACCTGCCAGTTAATGGCATGTTTAACAGATAGCATAATTTCTTCATAGGCATCGTGAATCCGGTAGCTTCCTGTATCCAATATCAGGCCCATCCAGGGAGAATTGATATACTCAATGATTTTATTTACCTGGTCGGCAGTTTGAATAAAATCGTTATGATTTTGGATGCCAACAATAACTCCATATTGTTGAGCATATTCCGTGCAGGTTTGAATGTCTTTTAACATCCATTCGGTTACTTTTTCCACAGGAACGCCTTCATTTTTTTGAACGCCTGCAAATATCCTTATAACAGGCGCGCCCAGCTTTGCCGCAACTTCTATCCATTTTTTCACCAGGGCTACTTCCCCCGCACGCTTGCTGCTGTCAGCGATAGTAAAATCATTTCTAACTCCTGTTCCGCTAATTTCAAGCCCAAGCCCGAAAGCTTTTCGTTTTACTTCGAACAGAGTTTTATCTGAGGGTGGTTGAGGATATCCTTTAAAATAATATCCGGTAATATCTACAGCATCAAATCCGGCTTCAGCGCAGAATTCCAGCATGTCTCCAATCGACATTGTACCGTTCATGAGTTGGTCGTTAAAGGAATAGGCATTTAAACCTGGTTTTATTCGTTGCACTTTTTTTATTGAAGGTTCAACGTTCTTTGAAGAACCGGTAAATGCCAGGCCTGTTGTAGCTATTGCTGGTATTCCTATCATGGATGATAAGAATTGCCGCCGGGGTAATAAATTTTGCATATATCGAATTTATAAAAGCGATGCTTTTGGTGGGTTAGTGAGGTAGTTGTTCAAAAAAGAAAACGCCTTTCTTATTCCCCACGATGATATCCGGCCAGCCATCCTGGTTTATATCTACTGCGCAAACCTGCAAACCAACGCCAGAGTTATTATCGATCAAATGGGGAATCCATTCCGGCTTTGCGCCAGGTTTGAATTCAAACCAATACAAAACGGAATTTTGAAAAGCACCGGGATCACCACCATTGTGGGCCATATACCGTTTGCCGGTTATTAAATCAGGATGTCCATCTTTATTAATATCAGCCAGGGCCAAACCATGCGTCTGTGAAAATTCGTTATAGATAGTATGGTGGATCCATGACCCATCATTATTTTTCCCGTGCCACCAGATGCCATATTTATGAGCGGAAGAGCTCACCAATTCCTGGTTCCCCTTACCTTTTATATTCATGGCATAAATCTGTGCACAATCTTCACCTAAATCTGCTGAATGAAAAAGCCAATTGGGTTGTTTAGGATCTGCCGGAGATTCCCACCAGCCCTTTGTTATAATAACATCTTTTTTACCATCTCCATTCATATCCTCGAAACCAAATCCATGTGTGTATTTCCCAATACCGGCAATATTTCCCTGGTCAATTACATAGCGTGTCCATGTAGTATCCCCTTTTTGTGCCGGTGATTTCATCCAGATGATTTGTTTTTGCACCGGATCGTTACATAAAAGATCCAACCTTCCATCTTTGTCAATATCAACCATTAGCGGAGATTCATTGCCAGCATTTTTTGCGATATAATGCAAAGGCCAGATTCCTGGTTTGTTTTGCGGATTTTCATGCCATACAGCTTCTTCTCCTGGTAAACCTATCCGGATAACATCTATCCAGCCATCCTGGTTAACATCCATGCAAAAATTAAGAAAGGAGTTGCTGTATTCCGTAACCGGGGACATAAATCTGCCCTTAGCAATTTCATGTTTTGTCCAGTCAGGTGCTTCGAACCAATATGCTCCGGCAGCGATATCTGTTTTACCATCATTATTGATATCACCTGCTGCAACTCCTTCAGATACAAAGTCGCTGGTGAGAATGTGTTTTTTGAACTTGGGATCGCGCGAAATAGGGCGCTGGGCCTGTGCCGCCATACAGACACAACTTAAAAATACCAGCACAATTCTGCTGGAGGATGCAGGAGAAGCAATCGTTATAGAGAATTTCATGAAAATGTTTTTGATTGATGGAGTGCAGTTCTTACAGGGGGCAGGACTAAAACAAATGTAGCGGATTTCTTTATCTGATTTAGGATGAGCTCGTACTTACATTAGCTATAACATCCGTAAGAGCAGTTGCAGCCATATTGATTTATATAGTGATTTTAGTAAATATGATAAAGTGATAGAGAAAAGTAGATTCTAGTTGAAGCCTTTTATATCTTTTTGATATTTTGCATATAGAATCTAAACATTTGTGCAAAGTACTCACCAAAATATACACATTATAATAAATTATATTTGAATTTTTTTGCAAATAACTTTACCTTCATGCTGTTAACGTAATGACACAAAAAAGGTATTGCTTGCGGCCCCGGTATCAGGGAGCGAAGGAGTACCTTTTTTATTAAACGAAGACCTGATAATTCCAATACCTGTTAATATTCGTAAGAAAGTTTTACTCTTTCAACCAGGCAATCCAATCTAATCCGAATTTTTATAAAATGGCCTTATGGTTAGGATAGGGCCAATACAATTTGAATAATAAACATCTATTTACTCAACTAAAACCAAGTGTTATGGCAATCGCGAAATTAGAGTACATCTGGCTTGACGGGTACAAACCCATTCAAAGTCTTCGTAGCAAAACAAAAATTGAAACTAAATTTTCGGGTAAACTCGAAGATTGTCCTATGTGGAGTTTTGATGGCTCGTCAACTGAGCAGGCTCCAGGTGGATCATCTGACTGTTTATTGAAACCGGTATACATAGTTAAGGACCCACAGCGTAAAGATGGTTACCTGGTGATGTGCGAGGTTTTGAATTCTAATGGTACCCGCCACGTAAGTAACGGCAGGGCTTTAATTGAAGATGATGATAACGATTTCTGGTTTGGGTTCGAGCAGGAATATTTTTTATGGAATTCTGAGACCGATAAACCTCTTGGCTTTCCCGAAGGCGGATTTCCCAGGCCACAGGGTCCTTACTATTGTTCTGTAGGCGCCAATAATGCATATGGTCGTGCAATAGTAGAAGAGCATCTTGATGCCTGTCTCGAAGCTGGTTTGAATGTTGAAGGTATAAATGCTGAAGTTGCAACAGGACAATGGGAATTCCAGATTTTTGCCAAGGGTGCTAAAGAAGCCGGAGACCAGGTTTGGATTGCCCGTTATCTGCTGGAAAGAATAGGTGAAAAATTTGGTATCTCTATTAACTGGCATTGTAAACCATTAGGCAACCTGGATTGGAACGGAAGCGGTATGCATGCTAATTTTTCTAACTCACTGTTAAGGACATGCGGAAGCAAGGAAGTGTATGAAAAAGTTTGCGAATCATTTCGCCCGTTTATTGAAGAACATATCGAAGTTTACGGTCCGGATAATCACCTCCGTCTTACCGGTAAACATGAAACAGCGGCCATCAATGAATTCAAATATGGTGTGTCTGACAGGGGAGCTTCTATACGAATTCCTATAGCAACTGTGGAAAGAGGTTGGAAAGGTTGGTTGGAAGACCGTAGACCAAACAGCGCTGCGGATCCTTATAAAGTGGCTGCAAGAATCGTTAAAACAGTAAAAACAGCAGAAATAGCAGCTTCAAAAGTGGAGCAAATTAAAGAAGAATTCGCTGGAGTAAAAGTAGCCTAATTGTAGGTGTTTATATTCAAGCAGGGAAAGTGTGAAGTAATTCCGCTTTCCCTTTTTTATTTAACAACCTTTTCAGCTTTTCCTATCCCCGTATTGAGTGAACGCACTTCCTTATTTGGTTATTTTTCCCCAGCTCCCACCGGATGATATTTGCATTCATACCCATCAAAAAAAATAGGAAAAACAACTTTGTAACATGAGCCCAAATTATTTTTTAGTCGAATACCCTAGTATTCATGTCACAAAGAATATGTCTTGAAATACCGACATTAAAATAGGCTGCACAGAATTGCATTGTTCAATTAAAAACCATTTATACTATGCCAACTCCATTAGAAATTTTACTCGATCCTGTTTCTTTATGCATTCTAGCCATGTACTTTATTTTAATTTTGTGGGAGGCCATTTTTCCCGCCCGTAAACTTCCTGAGATTTCTTTTTGGCAAGTGAAAGGTATAATCGCATTCTTCATCTTTTTTTTCCTGTCCACCTACCTGCCACTTTTATACGCGAAATGGTTACCCGCTTCACAGTTGATAGATCTCACCAATGTAAATCCTATAACAGGAGGAGTACTCGGCATTTTGCTGTATGAATTTGGAATGTATGTATGGCACAGAACAATGCACAGGAATGATTTGCTTTGGAGGATATTCCACCAGATGCATCATAGTGCGGAAAGACTGGACACATATGGTGCTTTCTATTTCAGCCCCATGGATATGATTGGATGGACGCTTTTAGGCACCATTTGCTTCTCGTTCATTACCGGATTAGCACCTCAATCGATAACCATTATGTTATTGGTGACGAATTTTTTCAGCATTTTTCAGCATGCAAATATTAAGACAGCAACCTGGTTAGGGTATTTTATTCAGCGCCCTGAGAGTCATGCTATTCATCATGCGAAAGGAATTCATAAATATAATTATTCAGATCTGCCATTGTTTGATATTCTTTTCGGCACATTCAGTAATCCAAAGAATTATGAACATGAGGCAGGATTTTATCACGGGGCTTCAAAAAAAATAGGCAAAATGTTATTGTTTAAAGACATAAATAAACCTCATCCTAACGGGTAGCAATAATCTGCTATCAAATTCGTGCCCGATAATATAAATTCTTTTACTGGCATAGAATTACATTTGCATCAAACATGTCGTCATGATAAAATTTGCCTATACTATCCTATATGTAAAAGATGTTGAAAGATCCATACTATTTTATGAGACGGCTTTTGATTTCAAACGAACTTTTATTGTTCCGGGAAATTCATATGGAGAATTAAGCACCGGAAATACAACACTTTCTTTTGCTTCTATTGAACAGGCAACATCAAATTTAAAAGACGGATTTCTTGAAAGCAACAATAATCAAAAGCCGTTCGCTATGGAAATAGGATTTACTACGAACGATGTGGAAGCCGTTTATAGAAAAGCTATTGCTGCCGGTGCAATTCCGGAAGCCGAAGCAACTGTAAAACCTCATGGACAAACGGTAGCCTACGTGCGTGACCCGGATGGTTTTTTGGTGGAGATATGCACGCCAATGGCGTGAGTGGTGTGTAGATTTCGGATTTCGGATTTCATCAAAGAAGACGCGCAGGGAGAATTAAGAATAGTTATTAATAACGAATCTGGTGAATCAAGGTATACACAATGTGTTAACTTGGTATGATAATCCCGTTATATGATTTCAACAATTGCAACCATTTTATGGATAGCAGGGTCGCTGCCTTTTATAATACTTGGATCCATTCATCTTGTATATACTTTTTTTACGAATAAGTTTTCTTCCAGAACTGCATCGGTTGATGATGCTATGAAGAATTCATTTCCTGTACTTACAAAAGAAACTACCATGTGGCGGGCATGGATTGGGTTTAATGCCAGCCATAGTTCCGGTGCAATTTACATTGGCCTGGTAAATTTTATTGTTGCTATTCAATTCATGGACTTTTTACGATCTCCGATTTTTATCATTCTGAATATAATTACAGTTCTGTTTTACTGCTGGTTGGGAAAAAAATATTGGTTCGGCATCCCTTTCAAATGTATATTGATGGCAACTGCTTGTTTTGTGGCGGCGACGCTCCTATTAATTTTCTCTTAGTGAATCTTCGTGCCTTCGCGTCTTCGTGGTTCAAATTTTATTGAATCACGAAGACGCAAAGGCGCGAAGTAGCTCAAAGAATTTATTCCTCAATGGCTATAACGAATTTCTTAAAGTAAGATAGAAAGGAATGGCTACATGTTCAGTTGATTGATTCAGGATTAGCTCGGCTGCTTTTTCGCCCATCATTTGAAAATCAGTAGATATAGTGGTGATTCCATCCAGGATTATTTTCTTTAAAGCCGTTTCATTGTATGATATCACACCCACATCTTCTCCCACTTTTAAACCTGTCGTGAGAATTTTTTCAATCAATATCACCAGGTCGTTTTCCATCAGGTTAATATACACGTCTCCTTTTTGAATAACCTCCTCTTCAAGCGAATGAATAACCTTATAATTAAAGGCAAACTGCTGGCAATATTTATGAAAGCCTTCCAGAATTTCTTTAGGATGATAAGTATATTCGGGGAAAATAATTTTAATAGTACTGTATTGACTTAACTGATCATTAGCCTGCGTTAAAGCGTTATAAATATCTTCTTCAAAATCTTCGTAAACGGCTGCATAATTACCACTAACGCCAGGCACCAGTTTGTCTAACAGAATTAGTTTTTCTTTGGGGATAGTGTTGATGATTTCATGAACATTTTCGTTGGCGTCCATGAAATGCGGAATAATAACATAATGGGTGTAATTGTCTTTTTGCTGTGATAGCAGTTTTTTGAAAATATGAACATCATTATTATAAATATAAAAATCGATGGCCGCCATATCACCGAGTGAAGCAACAAATGCGTCGTAGATTATTTTTTTATGAGAACTCAGTTTATTGAAAAGCAGGAATATTTTTAATTTCTGATTGAGCTCTGCATTTTTTACGAAGTATCCTTTACCTGGAACTGAGCCTAATACGCCATTTTTTTTAAGGTGTTTATACCCTTTCTCGGCCGTATCCCTCGAAATTTCGAACTCAAAACTCAGCTCATTGATGGAAGGAAGTACGTCGTTTTCTTTTAGAACACCTTCAGTAATCGCTTTAACAATACAGTTGGCCAGTTGGAGATACTTTGGAGTAGCTGAATAGTAATCAATAAAAAGATGTTTGAATATAATAGGCTGTTTCATCTGCAATCGTTGGAATAACTGTTGAAATTACATTAAAGCAACATAAACAGGAACAACTCCACATAAAATGTTTGATTTAAATGGCGTGATAATCAAATAAGATTTAAAAATTAGTTGATTGCTGATTAGTCCATTTTTTTGAGGGTGAAATAACCCTTGGAGCGTAAAAATACCCTTGGAGGGTTATTTCCTCAGTTCAACAAACGTGAAATAACCCTCCAAGGGTATTTTTACGCTCCAAGAGTTATTTCACCCCATCCCCACCGTGAAAAAATCGTTCGCTAATTCCTTCTTTCCTGTTTTCACAGGATAGGGCAGGACGAACATCTTGTTTCACTCAAATATCTTGTCCTGCTTTTAATAATGTCCAGTAAAATAGTTGTAAAAATGAAAGCCCATCAATTGTTGCTTTTTGCTTGTTTTTTATTTTCCGGCGTTTTAACAGCACAATCGCCGCTGTTCAGATTTGATTTTGGAGGAGGTAAACCAACAAAGGGTTTTATCCCCGTATCACCTGCTACTACATTCAATTATCAAACAGGGTTTGGTTTCGACCAGGGATCACAGGTAGAAGCTTTTCAATCGGGTAAGGCGATAATAACGGGAGATTATATTACCAGTAAAAAGCCATTCTACTTTTCGGTTAAGTTGCCGGAAGGGAATTATGACGTGAAATTATGGATGGGAGATGAAAAAGGAAATTCAGCAACTACCGTGAGATCTGAATGTCGTCGGCTTATGTTGGAGAATATCAGAACAAAAAAGGGAGAAATAACTACTCAAACATTTACTGTTCATGTTAAGGATAGTTTGATCAGAGATAGCGCTGGCAATATCATTAGCAAAGTAAAACTTAAATCACGCGAGTTTAGTTATCTCCATTGGGATAATTTATTGACACTTGAATTTAATGATTCGCTTCCTAAAGTTTGTGCTATAGAAATTACGCCAAATAAAAGTTCAACTACTATTTTTCTTGCTGGAAATTCTACAGTGGTTGACCAGGATCGCGAACCCTGGGCTGCGTGGGGACAAATGTTTCCCCGGTTTTTAATTCCTTCGAAAGTTGTTGTGGCCAATTATGCGGAATCGGGCGAAACATTGAAAGCATTTAAGAACGAACGAAGACTAGAAAAGATATGGAGTATGGCTAAGCCGGGAGATTTTCTGTTTATTGAGTTTGCTCATAACGACCAGAAGCCTGGTGGCAACCATCTGGATCCGTTTACATCATATAAGGTAATACTAAAGGAATGGATTGAAGAAGCCAGGAAAAGAAATATTATTCCCGTACTCGTGACTTCTATGCACCGTAGAAATTTCGATTCAAGCGGACATATTATAAATACATTATCGGAATATCCTGAAGCTATGCGACAAACAGCTAAGGAGCAAAACGTGGAACTGATTGATTTAAATGCGATGAGTAAGGTTCTGTACGAATCCTGGGGAGAACAATCATCACTGAAAGCGTTTGTTCATTACCCGGCCAATAGTTTCCCAAATCAAACCCAGGCGCTCCAGGATAATACACATTTTAGTCCTTATGGTGCTTATGAATTGGCGAAATGCGTTGTAAGTAGTATTCAGCAACAACATCTGTCATTGGCAAAGTTTATTAGAAATGACATTCCATTTTATGATCCATCCAGGCCTTTACCAGTAGAAAAATTTTATTGGCCACAAAGTTCGTTCGTGAGTTCAGTAAAGCCTGATGGTAATTGAAAGGGAGTTGCACCTCACCCCCCGTCCTCGCCTCGCGGAGAGAGCGCTACCTTCCGATTGTCTGGATGCAAATGGTATGGCTAAGATTTGAAGTACAAGTATGCGACGCAACAATGTTGATAGAAGCAATACCGTTGGGTAAATAAAATACATCAGGTTCCAGCTCCCTATCCGCGAGGAGAGGGCGGGAGATGAGGCGAAACTATTTGCAATGGGCGTTCGCTTTACAGCCATTTCAGGACTGTTCAGGATGGATTACTCTTTTTAATAAACTTATTTTATACTGCTAAAGCTGCCAATATGAAATCATTCTCTCCCGTACGAATTTTTTATCTATTCATTATAACGTTACTTTTATTTTTTTCAACAGCATTTTCGCAGCCTGTAATGGAAACCGGCGGACAAAAAATGCCGGATGAATGGATTGACAAGGATACCAAACACAAAGTCATTCGCTTGTCGCGAATTGAGGGCAATAGCAATATGAGTTTTTATTTCCACAACAATCCTTTCATTGGAAATAAAATGGTTTTTTACAGTAGCAGTAAAAACGATGTAAGCGGCATCCAAAAGCAGGAAAATTATAGCGTAAATTCAAGGAACAAACAGCTTTACATTCTTGATCTTAAAACCTTTCAATCAGAGCAACTCACTTTTCAGTCTTCTCCTATGAACGGAGAGATTGTACATGCAGGAAGCGGAAATGTATATTACCAGATTAAGGATAGTGTTTTTTCGGTAAATACAGTCACCAAAAAATCTACGCTGGAGTATGTTTTTCCTGCAGATTTTAAAGCCAGTATTACAACTGTAAATGCTGATGGAACTTTATTGGCCGGCGCAAAATCTGACGATGGAGAAAAAGAAATATTTAAAAATAATCCTGAAAAGAAGGATTACTTCAATCTCATCTACGAAGCAAAATTTCCAAGAACGTTATTTACGATCAATATCAAAACAAAACAACTCAATAAAATATTTTCAGATAGCGCCTGGCTCAATCACGTGCAGTTTTCACCCACAGATCCGGCTTTATTAATGTTTTGTCATGAAGGTCCCTGGCATAAAGTTGACCGGATATGGACCATAGATATTAATAGTAAGGCGGTGAAACTAATGCATAAGAGAACCATGGATATGGAAATTGCAGGACATGAATGGATTGGGCCGGATGGAAAAACCATCTGGTTTGATTTGCAGCAACCAAGAGGCGCTACTTTTTTTGTCGCAGGTGCTGATATAAAAACCGGGAATGAAATAAAATATTCCCTGCAGCGCAATGAATGGTCCATTCATTTCAACATATCGCCTGATCAGAAATTATTTTGCGGTGATGGTGGTGATCCAGGTCAGGTGGCTAAGGCACCAAACGGGCAATGGATATATTTATTCAAACCAAACAGCGACCATTTTGAATCGAAAAAACTGGTCAATATGAAACATCATATATACCGGCTTGAGCCAAATGTGCATTTTAGTCCGAATGGAAAGTGGATAATTTTCCGTGCAAATTTCGAGGGTATAGAAAATATTTATGCAGTTGAAATTGCACAAACAGCTAAATAGTGTAGAAATGACACATATTGATAGATTTTTTCTAATAGCTAAGAATTCTAATCAAAAATTTGGTTGTTAATCGATAAAGCTTGTACATCTTTCTCATATATTTTTCGAACTTATATCTACTGTCGATAAAAAGTCATTCGATATTTTTTAATTGATTATCCTTAATCAGGATGGTACAGGACAATTATATTTAATCAATTAGATATTTTGCTGTACTATTTAAAATACTGCTATATGAATGCAAAACGACTGCTGCGAAGCATCCCTCTGGCTTCGTTATTTCTTATCCTAAGCTTTTATAGTTTGGCGCAAACTGTTCCTGTTAATGGTAAAGTGACACAGGGAGACGGTCAGCCATTGAATGGAGTTAATATACAAATTAAAGGTTCAAGCATCTTTACTACCAGTACGCAGGATGGAACTTTTAGTATAGCTGCACCTAACGCTAAATCCATATTGGTTTTTACTTATGTGGGTTTTGACACAAAAGAAGTTCCCGTTTCGGGACGTACGCTAATTAATATCTCGCTTGTTCCAGGCGGAAGTTCATTGCAGGATGTAGTGGTAGTAGGATATGGATCTCAAAAGAGAAGTGACGTAACGGGCGCTGTAACCAGCATATCAGCAAAAACAATCGAGGAAAGGCCGGTAATGAATGCATTACAGGCGATCCAGGGTAAGGCAGCGGGCGTTAATGTTGCAACAAATGTGAAACCTGGTGAATTGCCCATTGTGAGAATACGTGGCAACCGTTCTATTACTTCATCCAATGATCCGTTGTATGTTGTAGATGGAATTCCATTAATATCTGCATTAGGCGTCACTTCGGGTTCAATGAATGATATCAATCCAAACGATATCGCTTCTATTGAAATATTAAAAGATGCATCCGCAACTGCCATCTATGGTTCGCGGGGTTCCAACGGTGTAATTTTAATCACGACCAAAAAAGGCACCAAAGGAAAAGTATCTTTTAATTACAGCGGTAATGTTTCTCTCGATTCCTATAAATCATTAACGGATTGGATGGATGGGCCACAATATGTTGACAGATGGCGCGAAGCATTGATCAATGCACGCGCTTATGAAACAACAATCCCCGGCAATGCTAATTTGAATGTAGCTCCGAAAAGTTGGTATCCAGATCCATTACTTGACAACTCACGCATGGGCCTGGGAGCTGATATAAATGCGCAAAGAAATGTTTGGTCAGCTTACGAGTGGGAAATTTATGGAACAAAACCAAAATTAAGACCAACTACCGCTGAAGAACAGGCGAAAGGATGGCCGGCACAAGTACCAATTTACGATCCCAGTAAAATAAAAAGTTATGATTGGCTGGACGCAGCTACCAGGCAAGGCTTAACACAAAATCACCAGTTTGCTGTTTCTGCGGGTACAGAAAAATCCCGCTTGTATTTGTCGCTCGGATACAACAGCCAGTTAGGTGTTCAAAGGGACCAGAATTTTAATCGTTTTACTGTGAACCTGAATGGTGATATTAATGCTACCAAATGGTTAACCCTTGGTGTATCAATGAACGGCTCAATTTCAAAACAGAATTATGGTATTAGCGTAAATAGCGGCAATACTGGTTCAAAAGATTTGTATTCCAGGGCAGCTGATCAGTTCCCATATGCATTGCCTACTGATTCTTTAGGCGTGTACCTAAAAAATCCCGGGGGAAATTTAAATCTGTGGAACCCTTTAATAGATATTGATCAATCCATTAATGAAAGACGAACGAATGCTATATTGGCGAATATTTTTACAGAAGTGAAATTTACACCCTGGTTGAAATATCGTTTGAATTTTGGTGCCCAGGTGCGAAATTTTAGAAGTGGTGCTTGGACAGGACCTAACGCGACGGGCCATTTAAGTGCAAGACCAAATACTGCCGGTTATACTAAGGATGAGAATTTTTCATGGGTAGCAGAAAACCTCCTGTATTTTGACAAAACATTTGGTAAATCGCACAAGCTGGGTGTGACATTATTACAATCAGTTCAAAGTTCACGCAGAGAAAGTATCAATGCCAATGTATTGGGTACAGTGAATCCACTTAGCTTATGGTATGATCTCGCAGCGAATACCACTGGTTCACCGCAGGGCTATGGTACCAGCTTTACCGAGAATACGCTGGCTTCTTATATGGCGCGTATAAATTATACCTTGCTTGACAGGTTTCTGATTACAGCAACAGGAAGATATGATGGGGCATCAGTTCTGGCTCCAGAACATAAATGGGATTTCTTCCCGTCATTTGCGGCAGCCTGGAAAATGCAGGAAGAAAAATTTATCAGTAACATTAGCTGGATCGATGAATTAAAACCGCGTGTTGGATATGGTGTTACGGGAAGTTCAAGTGTTTCTCCATACACTACTTCTGGTCCCTTAAGCAGGAATAATTATGTTTTTGGTTCAACTGCTGCAGTTGGATTTCTGCCTCAGCAAGTGAAAAATCCGGATCTGGGTTGGGAACAAACAGCGCAATGGAATATCGGGCTTGATTTCGCATTTCTTAGAAGAAGAATAATGGGATCTATTGAATATTACGAGGCCAATACATCTGATCTGTTGTACACCCGTCCTCTTCCTGCTGTATCGGGTTACGTTGAAAAATTATTGAACGTAGGTAAAACCCGAAATAAGGGTTTAGAAATAACATTAACGACGGTAAATATCGACACGAAGGATTTTCGCTGGACAACAGAATTAAACTACGCCAACAACCAGGAGGAAATTGTTGAACTCTTAAATGGTAAACAAGATCTTTTAGCGAGCCGTCTTTTCATCGGCCAGCCTATTGCAGTTTTTTATCACTACGACAATGCCGGAATATGGCAGAATACAAAAGAGGACCTGGATGAAATGGCAAAGTTTAAGGCTGCAGGTGGTCATAATTTTTATCCTGGTACCATTAAAGTAAGAGATCAAAATGGTGATTATAAAATTAACGCTGATGATTATGTTATAAGAGGAACCGGTCGTCCTAAATGGACCGGTGGTATGACCAATACATTTACCTATAAAAGTTGGTCGCTGAGTAGCTTTATATATGCACGCGTGGGACAAACCTATTTTGGAGGTTATCCTAATTCGTCAGGGGGATCAAATCCCAATGGCCGCGTAGAGAATGATATGTGGTCATTTACAAATCCAGGAGGCAAATGGCCCATGCCAATGTTGGGTGGTGCTGCGGTAGATAACTTTACACCAGCGATGCAGTTTCACTCAGGAACTTTTTTTGTGGTAAGGAATATTTCGCTTATTTACGATGTGCCGGTTAAGATATTGCAAAAGGCATCTATCAAAAATCTGCAATTGAATGTGCAGGTATTAAATCCATTCATTTTTGGTGGCGATATTGTTAAAATGGGCCTTAATCCCGATGATGAAACCAACTGGGCATCCCAATCACTTCCTAACAGTAATGCAACAGCGCCATTGGGTGGTACTAATAACAATACTATCCAACCGCAAAGCATTGTATTTGGTTTGAGAATAGGTTTCTAAAACAATAAGACGACAAAAAAATTACTATATGAAAAAAGTTATTCCAATTTTAATACTATCACTGGTTATCTCAATGGTTTCCTGTAAAAAATTCCTGGAAGAAAAACAGGTCTCCAATCTTACGCAGGATTATTACAACAATGAAGCCGGTCTTGAGCAGCTTGTAAATGGCCTGTATGTGTATTCACGTGTAAAACATGAATGGGATGTTAATGGTGCAAGATTAATTGAACCTGAAACCGACGCTTATATGACCGCAACGGCTGCAAATGCCAGGATGACCAGTGGAATTTTTGGCTCGGACGTGGCAACCATCGCAGCTCAAAATGTAAATAACTATATCGGGGCGCCTAACACTGCTACCACGGCACCAATGGGCGCTTATCCGCATATCAACAATTGCAATATTGCCCTGGATGTTATTGACAATATTAAGCCTGGTAAATTCGGTGTTGACGAAACATTCAGAAAGGGAAGACGGGGTGAGATATTATTCATGAGGGCATGGGCATACTATCTGATCTCAAATCAATTAGGTGATGTTCCATTATTACTAATGCCTAAACGTGAGGAGAATGGTATTTATTTTTATCCTAAAGCCAGGTTGGAAGATGTATACAAACAAATAATAAACGATGCGAAATACGCTTATGAAAATCTTCCCACTACAACTTCTGACCGAGGTCGTGCTACAAAATGGGCAGCCGGTCACTTACTTGCTAAACTTTACTTACACAGAGCCCAGGCGGTTGCTTTCAAAAATAGCAGTGAGCCTCATTTGAAAATGCTATATAAGGGTGAGGTTGCTACAGATCTGGATTCTGTAATATTAATTGCAACACAGGTTATTACCGGAAACGGCGCTGCTCTGGCTCCAGATTACTGGACACTATTCGATCCAAAAGTTTCTGAATCAGCGCCGCATAAAGAAGTGTTATGGGCTGCTCAGTTTGATATTAATATTTCACTGAATGGAAGATTTACCGGTAATCGGTCCTGCAACTATCACACTGGTGATTATACCTTCCAGACTGGCGTTACCAGGGCAATGGCATATGGACGACCATTTGGTACATTTAAACCAACGGATTGGGCCTATGATAATTTCCGTGATAAAGTAAATGATTCCAGGTATTATAAAAGCTTTCAGTACGAGTATATCAGTAACCTGCCACCTGCTACCAGTACATCTTACACCTGGAGTGCTGCCGCTGCCGCATGGTGGAATGCAAACAAACCTGCCGGGGAACCGCCTGTAACTTCTGGAAGTAAAAGGATATTAAACGGTCAACGCGCACTTATTTATCTAGAAAATCAAAAAGATGAAGCATTGGATTCTGCAATGGTAATGAGTATGCCTTTTCAATTTATGGTGCGTTGGATAAAATCTGCCTCAAGCGGTAGGTATTATTATCGTCAGTTCATTGATGGATCACCAATGGGTCTCGCATCTGCAAGAGTTGCTCCTTATCTTTCATCTAAGAAATTTGTAGACCCTTCAAGGGGAGGAACTACTGATGAAGCAAATTTTAATAGTGAGGCGGGAACACGTGATGCTATCCTGATGCGCCTTGCCGAAACTTATCTGATAAGAGCTGAAGCATACGGCCGTAAGCTGCAGTATGGTCTGGCAGTAAATGATATTAATGTTCTACGCCAGCGGGCTGCTTATAAAGGAGGAGAAAGTCGCCCAAAAGTATTGGTAGAGTGGGAGCCAAAAGCTTCAACACTTACCACGGCGGAAAAAACAGCACCTTACCCTGCACAGGATTCTTATAGTAAAATATTAGTTACTGAAAATGTATTTACGCCGGGTACTCCCGAAGCTACCGCAGAAGGATATATCCCAGGTGTTTCAAGCAAAGGAGACATGTTTATTCACTTTATCTATAATGAAAAAGCAAGAGAATTCTTATCTGAAGGGATAGCCTGGGAAGATCAGCACAATGCAGGTATTTTATATGACCGTGTAGTATATCTTAATCAAATGGCTTCCGATAAAAATGGGTTATGGCCTGTTGCAGATAATCCGGATAACGGTAACGGACAGAATGGAAATGGTAAGGGTCAAATGAAAAAAGCCTATACTTTCCGCGCCTGGCCAAATGCGTATCTTGTTCAGCTTACTGATGAAAAAGGACAACCGTTGGATGCAGCAGCAAAACTGGCTTATCAGAATCCAGGGTATTAAACAAATAGAAAATTTTATAGACCACAAAGAGTAGCGATGATGTATAGAATTTGCATCACTGCGGTTTCTTTGTGGTTTTATTTTAAATTGAATAATGAAAAAACCGGCAATTACTTTTCTGTTCTTACTTTTTTGTTCTTATTGTACCAATGCACAAACAGTTTCAAAAGTTTGGGTGGCCGATAATGGTGATGGAACATATAAAAATCCTGTATTAAATGCTGATTATTCCGATCCTGATGCAATAAGGGTAGGAGATGATTATTATTTGGTTTCCTCATCGTTTGAAGATATTCCGGGGTTACCCATTTTGCATTCAAAGGATTTGGTGAACTGGCAAATTATTGGTCATGCATTGTTGCGTCAGCCTCCCTTTGATCATTTTTCAACACCACGTCATGGCGAAGGCGTATGGGCACCCGCTATACGTTTTCACAATAACGAATTTTATATCTATTATCCTGATCCTGATTTTGGAATATACCTGACCAAAGCCAAAAATGCAGCTGGGCCCTGGAGTGATCCTGTATTGGTAGCCGCTGGAAAAGGATTAATTGATCCCTGTCCTTTATGGGATGATGATGGAAAAGTTTATCTCGTTCATGCTTATGCGGGAAGCAGGGCCGGTATAAAAAGCATCATCAATGTAAAAAAAATGAATGCCGAGGGTACCAAAATTGTAGATGAAGGAGTATTGGTTTATGATGGTCATGAAATTGATGAAACAATTGAAGGTCCGAAATTTTATAAACGCAATGGGTATTACTATATCCTTGCACCGGCAGGCGGCGTATCAACAGGCTGGCAACTTGCACTACGTTCTAAAAATATTTATGGTCCTTACGAACGTAAAGTAGTAATGAGCCAGGGATCATCTGCTGTTAATGGTCCGCACCAGGGTGCCTGGGTTCAAACTCAAACCGGTGAAGATTGGTTCCTGCATTTCCAGGATAAGGGTGTATATGGAAGAGTTGTTCATCTCAATCCCATGAAATGGGTAAATAACTGGCCCGTAATAGGAGTAGATAAAGACGGAGACGGTAACGGTGAGCCGGTGGGCAGCTTTAAAAAACCTGGTGTCACAAAAAAATATCCTGTACAATCACCTGCTGAATCAGATGAATTTAATGGAACATCATTGGGTCTGCAGTGGCAATGGATGGCCAATCCAAAAGCTACCTGGGTATTTATGAATTCTTCAATAGGTAGTTTGCGATTGTATTCAGATCATACAGTAGACAGCGCTACGAATTTGTGGAACGCACCAAATGTACTATTGCAAAAATTTCCAGCAGAGGAATTTGTTGCCACAACAAAAATGACATTTAAACCCAACAATAAATTAGAAAATGAAAAAGCGGGATTGGTAGTGATGGGATTTAGCTATGCATCTATTGGTATCAAAAGCAAAAAAGATGGTTTGTATATTGTTCATACAGTTTGTAAAGATGCTGTAAAGAATAATCGTGAAACAGAACAGGTTGTAAAAAAAGTAGATGCAGCTACAGTATATTTTAAAGTAAAGGTTAGCCCTATAGGCAAATGCAGGTTTAGCTATAGTGTAGATGGTAATACATTTATTGAAACAGGTGACGAGTTCCAGGCGGAAGTAGGAAGATGGAAAGGTGCTAAGTTGGGTTTGTTTTGTACCAGACAAACACAAATAAATGATTCGGGTTACGCAGATGTGGATTGGTTTAGAGTAGATAAAAATTAGCAGCCTTTGCGAAAACTTTGCGACCCTTTGCGGTTAATTTTTTTACCGCAAAGAGAACGCTAAGAGGAAGGGCAAAGAATACGCAAAGTGTTACAAACAAAATAGTTTGAGTATGTTCAAAAGAATATTTTTCTTTTTTTCTGTTGTTCTGATAATGTTGTCAGCTCAATCACAAATTAAGTGGCCGGTTATTACACAAACCAACAAACCCTGGACGAGATGGTGGTGGCATGGTAGTGCGGTAAACAACAAGGATCTGACCTGGAACCTGGAACTATACCAACAAGCAGGCTTAGGCGGAGTTGAAATTACACCCATCTACGGTGTATACGGTTATGAAAAGCAGTTTATACAATTCCTGTCTCCGCAATGGATGCAGTTGTTTGACCATACACTGAAAGAATCAAAAAGATTGGGATTGGGTGTTGATCTTGCTAATGGAACAGGCTGGCCTTTCGGGGGACCATGGGTTAATGATAACGATGCCAGCAAAACCATTTATTATAAAAATTTCTCAGTAAATGCCGGTGAATCATTAAATGAGATTATTGAGTATGATCAGCAAACCTGGATTAGAACAGCTAATAATAAACCTGCTGGGATAGATAGCATTTTAAAACCCGTTTCGCTCAATAAGAATCTTCAGGCTCTTGCGTTGGATCAGATACAATACCCGGGAAAATTACCTTTGAAATTATTGATGGCGTATTCAGATGCAAAACAGCCCATAGACTTAACCAAACAGGTAGATGCAAAGGGAAAACTAAACTGGACGGCACCTCCCGGCACATGGACATTATATGCTTTGTTTGAAGGATTGCATGGTAAAATGGTAGAGCGGGCGGCTCCGGGTGGCGAAGGATATGCTATCGATCATTTTTCTGCAACAAGTGTATCTAATTATTTTAAAAAATTTGATGACGCTTTTAAGGGTCACGATATTTCCTATCTGCGTTCCTTCTTTAATGACTCGTATGAAGTTGATGACGCGCGTGGCCAGTCTAACTGGACAGCTTTACTTTTTGAGGAATTTAAGAGGAGAAAAGGATATGATTTAAAGGAACAACTACCAGCATTATTCGGAAAAGATGATCCTGAAAAAAACAGTAGGATTATTTATGATTACAGATCGGTTATCGATGAATTATTGCTCGAACATTTTACGATGGGCTGGAAGAAATGGGCGGGCACAAAAGGTAAAATGGTACGCAATCAATCCCATGGCTCACCTGCAAATACACTTGACCTGTATAGCGTAGTAGATATTCCTGAAACAGAAGGCGATGACATTCTTCGTTTTAAATTTGCGACATCCGCAGCAAATGTTACCGGTAAAAAACTCGTTTCTTCTGAATCTACTACCTGGCTCAATGAACATTTCCTGTCAAGCTGGGGAGATGTAAAAAAAGCGATTGACCTTTATTTTCTGGGTGGAGTAAATCATATTTTTTATCACGGCACAGAATACTCACCCAAAGAAGCACCCTGGCCCGGCTGGCTATTTTATGCGGCGGTTCATTATCAGCCAACTAATCCCCAATGGAAAGATTTTTCCACGTTGAATAATTATATCAGTCGTGTGCAATCTTTTTTACAGGAAGGTAAACCGGATAATGATGTGTTGCTGTATTATCCCATTGTTGATCGCTATTCTGAAACCGGGAAAACAATGCTCCAGCATTTTGATGGAATGAAAAAGAATTTTGAGAAAACTGATTTCGAAGAAGTATCGAAATGGATGTTGGAAAAAGGTTATGGCTTTGATTTTTTCTCCGACAGGCAATTGCAAAAGTTTATTAATGCCGGAAGTTCAGTTTCTACTGCAGGTAATTCTTATCAAACGATATTATTGCCCGCCAATAAATTAATTCCTGAACAATCATTGAGGAAATTAATTGAACTGGCTAAAGGCGGAGCTAAAATTTTGATTTACAAAAATCTGCCTGTTAATGTACCTGGCTACGGCCGGCTTTTGGAAAAGAAAAAGAATTATGATCAGTTAATTGCTCAGCTGCAATTCAAACAAAAAAATAACATACAGGAAGCTCTTGTTGGTAAGGGTTCTTTTTTAATGAGTGACGATTTGAACGCATTGCTGAAAGAGGCCAAAGCAAGAAGAGAAGAATTGGCAGATAAAGGTCTATCGGCCATTCGCCGGCAAAACGTTGACGGCACAGTTTATTTCATTTCTAACAGGTCAGATAAATCAGTAAGTGAATGGGTGAATATGAATGCTAGTCTCGCAAGTGTTGCTTTATTCAATCCCATGACTTCTGAAAGTGGATTAGCAAAATTAAGAAAGGATACACAAACGGGATCGGTTCAGGTTTACCTGCATTTACTACCTTTTGAATCTCTTATCGTTCAAACTTATTCTTTAAAAAAAACAGGCAATCAATTTTCTTACCTGCAAACTTCCGGGGCATCGATTGAACTTAAGGGGGATTGGACGATAGAATTTTTAGATGGTGGTCCGGTGATCCCTGCAAAAATTATTACGAAGGAACTAAAGTCATGGACAATGTTTGATGGCGATGATGTAAAAAACTTTTCTGGTACAGCCAGGTATTCTATTTCATTCGATAAACCTTCAAATGAAGCCAAAGCATGGATACTGGACCTGGGAAAAGTAAACGAAACTGCCGAAGTATTTTTAAATGGAAAGAAGTTGGGTACTCTTATCGGACCAAACTTTCGTGTTAGTATTCCAGCAACCATGCTGCAGAAAAATAACAAGCTTGAAATTGTGGTGGCTAATTTAATGGCTAATCGTATTGCCTATATGGACAAGAATAATCTTCCCTGGAAAATATTTTACAATACTAATATGCCTGCGCGTAAAAAAGAGAATAGCAAAAATGGTTTATTTGATGCTTCTGAATGGACTCCACTGCCTTCGGGGATTTCGGGTCCGGTAACATTAACTCCTGCAAATGAAAAGGAATAAATTTTGAATGGAACGGGTATCAACATCAAATATGAAACAATTTTATTTTCTACTCATTTCCCTTTTGTCAGGTTATGTTCAATTACTTGCACAAAATACGTTAAACCAAAAAGAACAGGTTTACATGTTCTCTTATTTTAAAGGCAATGGTGAAGATGGCTTACACCTTGCCTATAGTCATGATGGCTATACCTTCACAGCGCTCAATAAAGACAGTAGTTTTCTTAAGCCCATTATCAGTAAGGATAAATTAATGAGGGACCCCTGTATTATTCGGGGGGCAGACAATAAGTTTCATATGGTATGGACAGTAAGCTGGAACGATAGAGGCATAGGTTATGCTTCATCAGAAGACCTTATTCATTGGAGCGACCAGGTTTATATTCCGGTAATGGAAAAGGAAGATTCTGCTAGAAATTGCTGGGCTCCGGAAATTACCTATGATAAAAGAAATAAAAAATATATAATTTATTGGGCAACTACTATTGCCGGAAAATTCCCGGTTGATACATCAGTTGAAAATGGGTACAACCATCGGATTTATTACACAAGCACAAAAGATTTTAAACATTACAGTTCTGCGAAATTGT
>JADMIO011000770.1_pt1 | contig 35348 bp, 15 predicted proteins | sample 8958161 | NCBI WGS metagenome assembly JADMIO01 (sample SAMN16585339, study PRJNA669376) | soil metagenome | isolation source: Crop rotation soil | place: USA: Cullars Rotation, Alabama | collected 2011
GGCCTCGCACGCGACTGGCCCGCCGTCCGGAAGTGGGACCTCGAGTTCTTCGCCCGCCACTATCGCGACACCACGGCGGTGCAGATCGACCAGCAGGGTCTCTACGGCGAGGGCGAGGAGAGCCGGTACGTCGTATCGACGCTCGGGAAGCTCGTCGACTCGATCCGCGCCGGGAAGCGCGAGTGCCTGCGCTTCGTCCCGATCGTCGACGACAACCCCGAGCTGAAGAACGACCTCGACATGACGTTCCTGAAGGGCTTCCGGAGCCGCTTCGGGCTGCGCGACTTCACGCAGTTCTTCCTCGCGCCCGCCGCGACGTTCACGCCGGTGCACTGCGCGCACGAGTCGAACGCGTTCGTGCAGGTGCACGGGCGCAAGCGCTGGCTTCTCTGGCCGGCGCGTTACCAGCAGCTCATCGAGCCCGTCTGCGACCGCCGGCCGTACTTCCACGCGGAGTACCTGCCGGGCGACGCGCGCGTCGGCGCGCACGCGCCCGCGTTCGAGGTGGTCCTCGATCCCGGCGACGTGCTCTATGTCCCACCGTTCGTCTGGCATTACGTCGAGAACCTCACGACGACGATCGCCGCCGCGTACCGCTTCTTCTCCATCCGGCACGGGCTCCGCTCGTCGCGCGCCATGATGATGATGAAGCTCCTCGCGACGCGGCCGAGCCTGCTCCACGGCCTCGTCTGCCCGCGGCGGTCGCGCGAGCGGCGCTGCCGGGTGCAGGGCTGCCCGTTCGCGATCCCGGAGACGGCGGCGGCGGCATAGGGCCCGATGGCGCGCGTCGCGTTCTGCCAGGACGTCGTCGTCGAGTACATGAGCTTCATGTGCATGGCGGCGGTCCTGAAGCGCGCCGGGCACACCGTCGAGGTCTTCGTCGACCAGCGCGGCGACGGACGGCGCCTGCTGCGCGAGCTGCGCGAGTTCCGGCCGGACGTCGTCGGCTTCTCCCTGCTGACGCCGAGCGTGCCGTGGGCGCTACGCCTGGCGCAGGCGGTGAAGGAGACGATCGGCGCCGTGACCGTGGTCGGGAACGTCCACGTGATGATGTGTCCCGACATCGTCGCCGAGGAGGGCATCGACGTCGCGTGCGTCGGCGAGGGCGAGGACGCGATGTGCGAGCTCTGCGCGGCGATCGATGCCGGCGCCGACTGGTCGGGCATCGCCGGGTTCTGGGTGAAGACGCGCACCGGGATCGTGAAGAACCCGATGCGCGCGGAGCTCGTCGACGTCGACGCGCAGCCGTACATCGACCGCGCGATGTACGACCGTCACTTCTTCTTCCGCCACAGCCCCTACCTGCGCGTGATGCTCGGCCGCGGCTGTCCGTTCCGCTGCACGTTCTGCACCAACCCGGCGCTCATCGATCACTTCGGCGGCGCGAAGCGTTACGTCCGCAAGCGCAGTCCCGCGAGCGCGATCGCCGAGGTCGAGCATCTGATCCGCCGTCACCCGCGCCGCGTGAAGCACGTCTTCATCATCGACGAGGTGCTATGGGTGAAGAACGAGTGGCTGCGCGAGTTCCTCGCGCTGTGGAAGGAGCGCATCCGGCTGCCGTTCTCCTCGAACTTTCGCTTCGGCGGGATCACCGAGGCCGACATCCGGCTCCTCGCCGAGGCGGGTGGCGGACCGATCGGCGTCGCCACCGAGACCGGCGACGAGGAGCAGCGCCGGACGCTCATGGGCAAGCCGGTGTCGGACGCGCACATCCTCCAGGTGACGCGCTGGCTCCACCGCTACGGCGTCGAGTTCGGCTCGAGCGCCTTCTTCGGCCTCGCCGGGGACACGGTCGAGGACCACGTCCGACGGCTGCCGTTCTTCCGGAAGGTGAACCCGACCTACCTCTGGACGACGTTCTTCCAGCCGTATCCCGGCCTCGCCCTGACCCGCCACGAGGACGTCCGCCGCCACATGCCGGAGGCGGCGCCCTTCGAGTCGACGGTCCACCACGACATGTACCTCGATCTCCCCGACCGGGACCGCCTGGTGAACCTGAAGAAGGTCTACTACCTGATGATGCGGTTCCCGCGACTGGAGCGGCCGCTCCTCTGGCTCACGAGGTTCCGCATCCCGCTGCTGTTCGATCTCCTCTTCCTCTCGCACTTCACGTTCTTCGTGTTCTGGGCCGAGCGCATCTCGCTGCTCCAGTGGCTGGCGCACCTGAAGGTCTTCGCGCTGAACCCGTGGTTCCGGAAGCACCAGCCGCTCGCGACCACCGGACGTCCGTACGAGATCTAGGACGCGCGGCCGACGACCCGGAAACGCCGGCCAGGACTCCATGCTCGCCGTCCGACGCGTGCGGCACCCGTGGAACATGGCGTTCGTCGCCACGTTCTTCCTCGCGCTCGTCGCCTATCTCGTCCAGCATGCGCTGCTGTCGCCGGACGTACAGTTCCTCGCGCCGGCGAGCGACGGGCAGTGGATCGTCCACCCGGATGCGCCCCCTGGATATCGCGAGGCCGTCTTCGTTCGCCGCTTCGCTCTGCCCGCCCCGGTGGCTCACTACGTGGTGCGCGTCGCCGCGATGCGGGAATGCCGGATGACCGTGAACGGCCGCTCGATTCCGGTGACGGGCACGAGGGATTGGAAGCGCGCCGTCCCGTACGACATCGGCCCGCTGCTCCGCGCAGGAGCGAACGAGATTCGCGTCCACGTCTCGACGCCCGACCCGCCGCCGGCGCTGCTCGTCGAGGGACCGGAGCCGGTGCGATCGGACGCACGCTGGACCGTCCGGCTACCGCCGGACAGTCCGAGCGAGCGCGACGCGGCGGTCGCGTACCGCGACGAGGCATTCCTCGGCGACCGACCGAACGCGTTGCGCGCGTCGCCGCGCTTTCCGCTCTGGCGCGCGGCGCTGGTCGCGTATGCCGCGTTCGTCGCCTACACGCTGATCCCGCTGCGCGCGAAGCCGTGGATGCGAGCGTCTCGGGCGGAGCGGCAGACGGCCGGGCGCTGGAGCGACGTGACGTGCGCCGTCGTGTTTCTCGTCGTCACCGCGATCCATCTGCGCAACGCGTACGTCTATCCACAAACGGCGGGCTTCGACGCCGTGGCACACGGCGAGTACGTGCAGTACGTCGCCACGCACCGGACCGTCCCGGACGCGCGCCAGGGCTGGGAGATGTCGCAGCCGCCGCTGTACTACGCGACCGGCGCCGCCATCTATGCCGCCGCCGGGGGATCGACTCGTCCGACCGTCGCGCTGAAGGCGACGCAGTTCCTCTCGGCGCTGTCGATGCTCGGAACGATCGCGCTCGCGTTCTGGATGCTCCGCATCGTGGCGGCGCGACGCGCCCGCACGCGTACGCTCGGATTCACCGTCGCGGCATTGCTTCCGATGGCCTTCTACCTCGGTCCGCAGATCAGCAACGAACCGCTCACGGCCTTCGTCACCGGCGCCGCGATGTGCATCGCGATGCAGCAGGCCGCGCGCGGAACGCTGCGCATCCGCGATGCAGCGGTCGCCGGTGCCGCCTGCGGCCTCGCGCTCCTGTCGAAGTTCAGCGGGCTCTTCGTCCTCGTCGCGGTCCTCGTGCTCGCGGGTGTCCGGATCGTCACTCGCAAGAGCCGCGTCCGCGCCGTCGCGTGCGCGCTGGTGCTCGCCGGCATCGCGCTCGGGATGTCCGGATGGTTCTACGTGCGCAACGTCCAGCGCTTCGGTGATCCGTTCATCGGCGCGTGGGACCGGCGGAGCGGCTTCAACATCGTCCAGGGCCCGGGCTACCGGACGTCCGCCTTCTACACCCGGTTCGGCGCGGTGTTCTGGCAGGTGCCGCCGCACTCGCGCGACACGAGCTTCTGGGATGGCATGTACGGCTCGATGTGGGCCGACAGCCACGGCGTGTTCGTTCCTCGCGACGACCGCTCGCAGCTCCTCTCGACCGTCTGCCTGTGGCTCGCGCTCCTCCCGACGGTGGCGATCCTCGTCGGCTTCGCCCACGCCGTCCGGCACCTGGCGACGCGCGACCTGGAGCATCCGTACCTCGTGATCGTCGTGACGAGCGCGCTCACCGTCGCCGGGATCCTGTCCTTCACGATGGACCACCCGTGGTACTCGACGTTGAAGGCGCACTGGGCGCTCTCCCTCACGCCGTGCGTGGGAGTGTTCGCGGGCCTGGGTCTGGAAACGATGTGCCGGCAGGCCGGCAGGCTACGCTGGCTCGTGTACGCGAACGTCGCGGCGCTGGGCGGGCTGACGATCCAGCTCTTCTGGTACCGCGGGCCGTGACGTCTCCGTCACACGAGCGAGGCGTGGAAGCTCGCGATCGCGCGCAGGCAGCGATGTCCGAGCTTGCCGAAGACGTTGATCGTCTCCGGCGTCGACGCCTGGGTCTCGTTCTCGAGCCAGGCGGCGCCGAGCGGTCGCTGCGCGGCGCACGCGCGCTGCAGCGCCGTGAAGAGCCCGCGGTGGCCGGGGAGCGTCGCCCCGATCCCGTGCCCGAGGACGCCGGCGCCCGCCGCCTCGGACAGATCGGGAAGCAGCAGCACCGCGTGGAACGCGGCGATCTCGTCCCCGTCCCAGATGACGAGCAGCACGTCGGCCCACTCGCCGGTGAACGCCTTCGCCATCCAGACCGGGTAGAGCGTCGCGGCGCGCTCGGCCGGCAGGCCGAGGTCGAAGACGAACGGACCGCGATCGAACCCGGCGCGGCTCCAGTCGTGGAGCCTTGCCCAGGACGCGCGCGCCAGCCGCGGGATGCGCGCACGCTCGATCGTCTCGAGCCGGAGCGGCGGCGCGACCACGTCGCCGTCCCCGCGCGCGTCGAGCGGCTGCATCCACGAGATCTTCGTCCCCACGTGGAACGCGCCGCGCTCCTGGAGGGCCCAGCACGCGGTCCGGTCGCGCGCGCCGGACAGCGCGCACACGTGATGGTACCCGGCGTCGCGGAGCGCCTCCCACGCGGACGCATAGAGCGCGCGCAGCGCGGGCAGCCGGACGTCGTCGGCGGTCACCGCCGCGGGCGCCTCGATGCGCGCGATCGGCATGCCGAAGTGCGCCGACTCGAACTCCCGACGCTCCAGGCGCACCGCCGCGAGCGGCTCTCCCGCATCCCCGCGCGCGACGAGGACGCCCGCCTTCTCCGCCGCCGCGAGCCACCAGCGGCGGTGAAGCTCGATCGCCCGCGGCGCGATCGGCGGAAAGTTGGTGTACGCCAGATGCGGCTCGACCGGCAGCAGCGCGGCGAGCGCCTCCTCGAGTCGCTCTCCTCGCTCGCGCGCGACCGCGATCCGCATCGCGCGGACGATACCCGAGCCCGACCGTCGCCGCGAGTTGCAAAGCGAGCCGGCGGACGGCAAACCGGCGCGCCATGAGAGGCAAGGTCGCCGTCGTGACCGGCGCGAGCCGCGGCATCGGCCTCGCCATCGCCACCGGGCTCGCGGCGCGCGGGGCGCGCGTCGTCCTGTGCAGCCGGAAGCTCGACGCGGTCGAGGCGGAGGCCCGTCGGCTCCGCGAGCGCGGCGGCGAGGCGATCGGCGTCGCGGCGCACATGGGCGAGCCGGCGGCGATCCACGCCCTCGTCGAGCGGACGCGCGCCGTGTTCGGCGGCGTGGACATCGTCGTCAACAATGCCGCCGCCAACCCGTTCTTCGGGCCGCTGCTCCGCGCCGACGACGCCGTGTTCGACAAGATCATGGCGGTCAACGTGAAGGGTCCGCTGGAGCTCGCCCGGACCGCGCATCCCTCGATGGTCGCGCGCGGCGGCGGCTCGATCGTGAACATCGCGAGCGTCGGCGGCCTCCGCCCCGAGCGCATGCTCGGGCTCTACAGCGTCAGCAAGGCGGCGCTGATCAGCCTGACGCAGGCGCTGGCGGCGGAGTGGGCGCCGGACGGGATCCGCGTCAACGTCATCTGCCCCGGCCTCGTGCAGACCAAGTTCAGCGCCGCGCTGTGGGAGAACGAGGACGTCCTTCGCGACTTCCTCGCCCGCGTCCCGCTCCGCCGGATCGCGCAGCCCGAGGAGATCGCGCCGCTCGCGGTGTTCCTCGCGAGCGACGCGGCGGCCTACTGCACGGGCGGCGTCTACACGGTCGACGGCGGGCAGACGATCTGACTCAACGGCCACCGCGTCGCCAGAAGCGGAGCTCGAGCGAGACGCGCGTCGCATCGGCGGCGAAGTTCGCGCCGCCGCCGTGGATCGCGTACGGCGTGAATACCATGACCTGGTTGCGGCCGACGCGGGGGCGGACCAGACGAAGCGGGCGCCGCGCGCCGGTCACCGCCGGCACCGTGTACTGGACGCCGCTCACCACCGCGCCCGCTACCGTGCGCTCGATGTCCGACTCGGGCCAGCGGTGGCTACCCGGGACGAGCGGCAGCGACGACCGGTCGCCCGAGCCCGCGAGCGGGACGTACACGTTCACGGCGTGGCGCAGACGGTCGAGCCACACGTCGCGATGCGGCGGGTTGTTGTCCGTCTTCCCGGGACGGACGACGCGCAGCTGGAATCGCTGCTCGCTGATGTGCGGGTTCACCGCGACCGTCGCGACGCCGACGATCTCCGAGATGCGTCGCTCGACCGCCGCGACCGGGATCGGCAACGCGTCGTTCGGCCACGTGAGGTTCGCCGTCTCGCGCACCAGCCTCGCATGCAGCGCGTCGTCGACCGCGGCGTGATAGCCGGCGAGGCTGAAATCGGGGACGTCCGCCGACGACACGCGTGCGACGGCGGCGTGCAGGAGCCGGCGCACGCCGTCCACCAGGGCGTCGTGCAGCGGCTCCGACAGGAACGGCGCCACCGTGAAGCCGCTCGTCGCGAACGGCGTGCCCGCGAGGAGGTCGTCGTCGCGCGCGAGCAGCACCTCGTCCGGGCCGTACGCGACGTCGCCCTCGACGTCGTACTCGACCGCGCCGTCGTCGAGCGGCAGGCGGATGCGTCTCACCGCAACGCGAAGAACGTCTCGATCGTGTCGACGATGCGTGCCACGTCGCCCTCGGCGAGGTCGTGATAGAGCGGGAGCCGGAGGAGCCGCGCGCTCACATCCTCCGTCACCGGCAGCGACGGCGCCGGCCCGAACGCGCGGGCGAACGGCGACGTGTGCAGCGGCACGTAGTGGATGACGGCGTGCATGTCGCGCTCCTGGAGGAAACGAATGAGACCGTCACGCCTCGCGGCGTCGGCGACGACGACATGGAAGATGTGGTGGTTCGGCGCGCAATCGGCCGGCACCACCGGCAGGCGCACGAGCCCGCGCGCCGCGAGCGGCGCGAGCGCGTCGCGGTACCAGCCCCATGCGCGCGTCCGGACCGCCGCGAGCGCGTCGATCTGCTCGAGCTGCGCATAGAGATACGCCGCCAGGATCTCGTTAAGCGCGTACGCCGAGCCGACGTCGACCCAGGTGTAACGCTCTACCTCGCCGCGGAAGAGCTGCTGCCGGTTCGTGCCCCGGTCACGCAGGAACTCGGCGCGCGCGACGTCCTCCGGCCGGTTCAGGACGAGCGCCCCGCCCTGTCCGCAGTGGACGTTCTTCGTCTCGTGGAAGCTGAGGCAGCCGGCGTCGCCGAGCGTGCCGAGCGCGCGGCCGCGGAACGACGCACCGATCCCGTGCGCCGCGTCCTCGATCAGCCGGAGCCCGTGCGCGCGGGCGACCGTCCCGAGGCGATCCATCTCGCATGCCACGCCGCCGTAGTGCATGGCGACGACGGCCCGCGTCCGCGGGCCGATCGCGGACTCCACGGCGGCGGGATCGACGTTCAGCGTGTCGGGCCGGATGTCGACGAAGACCGGGCGCGCGCCCGCGCGCACGAACGCGTTCGCCGTCGAGACGTAGGTGAACGACGGCAGCACGACCTCGTCGCCGGGGACGAACTCGCAGAGGAGCGCCGCCATCTCGAGCGCCGCGGTGCACGACGTCGTCAGCAGCACGTGCTCCATGCCGAACCGGCGGGCGAGCAGCCGGGCGCAGTCGCGCGAGAAGCGGCCGTCGCCGGCCGTGTTCCCGCGCGCGACCGCCTCCGCGATGTACTCGAGCTCACGGCCGACGAGGTGCGGCCGGTTGAAGGGGATCTGCGCGCTTGCATGCGCAACGGCGCGGTGCTTCGAATCGTGCGCGCGTGACGGGATCACCGGCCGAGGATTACTTGCTCGAGGCGGGAGAACGCAATGCGCCGCCGGAGCCGCGCGGCCCGGCCGCCGCGCAGCTCGCCGCCCTCGCGCTCGTGCTGGTCGGCTTCTCGTTCCTCGCGATCGCGCACGCGAAGATCGACCTGCGCGACGAGAGCTGTCTCTGGTACGGCGGGATCGCGGTCACGAAGGGGCAGATCCCGATGCGCGATTTCCAGGCCTACGACCCGCTCCGCTACTACTGGGTCGCGGCGTTCCTCACGCTGCTCGACCGGGGCATCGTGCCGATGCGGATCGCGTGCTCCGCGTTCCACTTTCCCGGCGTGCTCTGCGGACTGCTCGTCGTCCGGCGGCTGACGCGCTCGTGGACGGCGCTCGTGGCCGCGGGCGTGCTGCTGACGCTCTGGCTCTTCCCGCCGTTCATGCTGAACCACACCGTCGCGCTCGTCGGCGTCTGGGTCGCCGTGCGTCTCGTGGAGCGCCCGTCGATGCGCCGGCACCTCGTCGCCGGCGTGTTCGTCGGTCTGGCAACGTTCTTCGGGCGCAACCTGGGGCTCTACGCTCTCGTCTCGTTCACGCTCCTCGTCGCGCTGATCTGGTGGAAGATCGAGCGGCGCGACCCGGCGCGTCGTCTCGTCGCGTTCGGCGGCGGCGGCCTCCTCGGGTACGCGCCGATGCTCGCCATGCTGATCGCGACGCCCGGCCTGCGCGACGTCTACACCGACGCGATGCGCTGGCTCGCGCAGTACAAGAACACGAACCTCCCGCTGCCGGTGCTCTGGCCGTGGCGCGCGACCTCCGTCTTCGAGGCGGCGAACGCCGTCTTCTGGCTGCTGTGTCCCCTCTTCTATGCCGGCGCCGTCGCCTGGGTGCTCGCGGCACGACGCGACGATCTGCTCCGCCGTCCGGTGCTCGTCGCGGCCGCGGTCACCGGGTTCCCGTACCTGCACTACGCGTTCTCCCGCGCCGACATCCAGCATCTCGGCATGAGCATCCATCCGTTCCTGCTCGGCGTGCTCGCGCTCCCGTTCGCGGTCGCCGCGCGATGGCGCGCGGCCGCGAGCGCGGTCGTGGGCGTCGTCGCGATCGCGTCGACGATCGCGCTCGTGCGCGTGCATCCGCTCTACATCCGCGCGACGGCGCCCGCGGGCTGGTACGTCCCGCTCACCGTCGGCCGCTGGACCGTGTCCATGCCGTGGTACCAGGCGCGCTTCATCCAGGGCGCGATCCGCTTCAACGATTCGATGGTGCGATCGGACGAGGGTCTCCTCGTCGTCCCGCACGTCGGCCCCGGCCTCTACGCGATCCTCGACCGCGAGTCGCCCGTGTGGGAGCTCTACTTCCTGCACCCGCACCCGGAGTGGTGGCAGCGGCGGATGATCGACCAGCTCGAGCGGAACCACGTCAACTGGGTGCTCTACGAGGACGTGCGCACGGACGGGCGCGAGGAGCTCCGCTTCGCTCGGACGCACGCGCTCATGTGGCAATACATCGAGCGCGAGTTCGACGTCTTTCCCGTCGACGGTCTGCCCGAGGGGTTCACGCTCTACCGCCGCCGCGACGACGCCACGGCACGGTGACCTCGCTCAGCCGGTCGGGACGTCGAGACGCGTCAGCCGCCGACCGCGACGGACGACCCAGGTCGCGACCCCACGCCGGACGAAGCTCGGGCCCGAGACGACCTCGTCGAAGGAGGCGATGCGCCGGCGATCGATCCCGATCCATCCCCGGCCGTAGCGCTCGAGCTCCGCCTCCCAGGCGAGGCGCGACGTTCCCGGCTCGAAGCGCGGCCGCCAGAGCGACCCGAACGCCTCGGTCACGACCCGACCGTCGACGTAGTAGCGCCACGGCCTCGGCGGCAAGCCGTCCGAGCCGCCGTAGGCGAGGTGCGCGCCGTCGTCGGACCACGTGTACGCCCAGACGTCGCGGTACGGACCGAAGCGCTGGCCGTCGCCGACGACGGAGAACTTGTCGTCCGATACCGGGCACGCGTACGCGACGTGTTCGCCGTCCGGCGTGAGCTCGGGTGGTTGGCGGAGATACGGCCCCGGGCAGACGACGCCGTCGACGGGCTTGCCGTCGACGACGACGCGCCACTGCTCCTGCTCGCCCGGGAGCCGCTCGACCCATGCCGCGACCGGAGCCTTCTCCGCGGTCGTGAGCGACCACGCCGCGATCGCGCTCACGTCCCTGCACTCCGGGGTCGCGCCGGGATGGGGCTGCACGCGGCTCGACTCGTACGTTCCGAGCCGCGTCCCGTCGCGATAGACGGCCCACCCGTCGCGGTCGCGCGTCATCACGAGCAGGCGGCCGTCGGACAGGTAGCGGACCTGGAACTGCGGCCAGTACTCGGGGTTGTGGCCCTTGGCGCGCGGCTTCGCGCGCGCCGCGCACGGCGGATCCGGTGCGGCGTAGGTCGTGCGCTCCGTACCGTCGACGACGAGCTTCGTCGCGCCGTCGTCCGTCGCGACGAGGTACGCGACGTGTCCGCCGTCGGGGCTGAGCGCCGGCAGCGAGGCGTCCGGATAGCGGCCGAGCTCGCGCCCGTCGGCGAACACGATCGCCGGCCCGGGCTCGACCTCGTCGTCCTTCCTTCGCGCCATGCCGCTGCTGGCCGTCGCCCAGTGGCGTCCGTCGGCGCTGAACGTGATGTCGGCGTCGCGGCCGAAGCGGGCGGCGAGCGGCGCACCATCGACCACGAGGACGCCGCTCGCGGTCGGCCCGTTCGCGCTGCCCGCCCAGTAGAACAACCGGCGCGTGACCGGGGCGAAGGTCATGATCCCGAACTCCGGGAACGGCGCATCGCGGATGCCGTCGTGCACGACCCGCCCTTCGGCGCCGTTCTTCTCCACGTACGCGTACGAGCGCGCGTCGTCCGCGACCGCGATCTCCCCGACGGACTCGGGGAGTCTCGCGAGGTGCGTCTTCTGCGGGCGCACCGGGCCGCCGCGGCACGCGACGGCCGCGGTCATCGACGCAGCGAGCATGGCGCGCCAGCGTCTCGATCTCACGCGCACCGCCATCACCTACCGCCGCCGGGCGGCGGGAGCACGAACCGGACGCCGGGAACCGGTGCGGCGGACCCGGCATCGACGTAGCCGAGCCCTTCGAGCGCGTGGCGGACCGCCGCGCCGGGCGCGGGCGCAGCCGGCGTCCGGCGCGGCCGCTGGAGGCGCGCGTACATCGCCCGCACGGCGTCCAGCGCCGCGCGCGCGCGCGGCTCGGCGAAATCCGTCGATTGCGTGTCGGCCGGCTCCGCGGGGAAGCGCGCGACGTCGATCCACGACAGCTGCTCGCGCGCGTGCCGCGCCTCCGTCTCCGGACGCAGGATCGTCGCGGTGCGCGGCGGCAGATCGGGCGGGAACTCGGGCCAGGTCCGCGCGCGCGTGATCTTGATCGCCTCGCGCCGGAACGCCTCCTGCACCGCCACCTGCGTCACGGGGACGACGGTCGTCCCGTCGATCGTCACGCGGCCCGCGTGCTCGGTCACGAGCCGGGCGAGCGCCGTGCGCTCGGCGGGACCGCCGCGCACGAGCGCGAGGAAGCTCGTCGACGCGAGACCCGCCGGCGGCTCGATGCCGAGCACGTCGAGCACCGTCGGGACGACGTCGGAGAGCGCGACCGGCCCGCGCACCGTCGCGCCGGCGGGCAGCACGCGGGGCAGACGGAGGATCATCGGGATCCTCACGACCTCCTCGTACAGCGTCCGGTGATGCCCGAGGCCCCCGTGCTCGAAGAACTCGTCGCCGTGATCGGAGACCACGATCACGAGCGTGGTGCGCGCGAGGTCGAGCGCGTCGAGGCGGCGGACGAGCTCACCGACGTGCGCATCGACCCACGCGATCTCGCCCTCGTAGAGCGCCATCAGGTGCTCGAGGTCGCGATCCGCGACGCGGCGGAGGAAGCCGTCCGGAGTCGCGGGATCCGGGATGCTGATCCGCGGGTTCGCGAGGAAGTCCTCCGCGGTGATGGTCCCGCGGTAGTCGGGATCGAAGCGCGTGTCCCACGGCGGCGGCGGGACGTAGTCGTAATGGGGATCGAAGTAGTGCGCGAACAGGAACCACGGCTCCGCGGTTCCGCGCAGGCGATCGAGCTCCTCGAGCGTCGCGGCCGTGACCTCCGCCGAGTTGACGTCGCGGTGCGAGAGGCTCTTCACCTTCTCGTACGCGCGGAATGCGGTGAGCCGGGAGCCGTGCGGCGGTCCGTCCGCACGCAGGCGGTCCGCGAGCCGCGACGCCGCCGCGACCTTCCGCCCGTACGCCGCGCGATACGTGTCGAAGCCGCGACCGAAGCCCCAGTGCGGCTCGAGATACGGCCCCGAGAACACGCCCGCGGTGCGGTAGCCGTCGCGCTTCACGATCTCGGCGAGCGTGGGGACGGACGCGTCGAGCGTCTGGCGGTCGGTGTCGACGCCGTGCACCACCTCCGGCTCGCCCGTGAGGAGCGAGACGTGCGATGGCAGCGTCCACGAGCTCGAGGCGTACGCGTCCTCCATCCGGACGCCCGCGGCCGCGATGCGGTCGATCTCCGGCGTCGTGGAAACGCCCGGGGCGCGCCGCGCGCGATGGCCGTAGCACCCGACGAAATCCTGACGGACGCTGTCGAGCGAGACGAGCAGCACGTTGTACCGGGTCGCGGCCGACGCATCCCGCGCGACGATCGCGGCCAGCGCTGCCGCCGCAACGAGCGCGCGGCGCAGCGGGTGCAGGGCGTCGGGCACCGACGCGGCGTACGCGGCGCCCGCGAACATCGCCTCGCCGCGTATAGGACCGTCGCCCCGTCCTGTCCACCACCGCACCCGAAGAGCGAACGTCGTGCAGCGTCGCAGAATCCGTCTTGCAGACGTGCACGCTCGCCGACGCGTTCGGATCGCCGGGCCGCTCCGGCTCGACCCCAAGGTCGCGAAAAAATTCATCGCTCTACCTTTTTTCCATTGACGACCGCCCCCGCAGATGTGCTACCCGCGCTTCCACGGCACAGCGCCATACATGCCACTACGGTCCGATCGGCGTCCCGGGAGACGTGGGCATCGCCCGCGCCGACATCCCATGGCTTCGGCAATGCGTGGCGCATCAAGCTTTCTGGCGATGGCGGGCTGTCTTTCGCAGCCGGAGGTGAACGATGCTTTCGCGACGGAAATTGATCGGCAAGGCGGCCATCGGCGCGGCGGCCGCGGTGGCGCTCGGCGCCGCGCGGACGGGGGTCGCGTCGGTCCGCGGCATTCGGGGCACGACGAACGAGCCGACGAGCGGACCGGGCGACACGGGTCACGTCGCCGAGGGCGGTGACGGGCGGAACCCTCCGCCGCCGTCGCCCGAGGAGCTCAAGGCGGTCACGGCACCTCCGCCAGCGGAGGCCCCCACCGCCACGTTGCCGCCGCCGTGGCAGCTGTTGCGCCCGCTCGTCGCGGGCTCCGCGGTCGCACACGGCTGGCGCGTCGTCGACCTGGGCCCGATCGAGAACGGGTCGTGCGTCGTCACGCTGCGCAATGCGCGCGGCCGTCTGCAGCGCATCCATCTCTGTCGCAACGACGGGTCCCCGCAGGGCGTGATCTACACGCGCCGGCTGGACCTCGTCGTGATGAACGACGGCCACGGCGAGCAGCCGACCGAGGAGCGCCTGGCGCAGGCGATCGCACGCCTGGCGCACGTCATCGCGCGCAACGAGCGCCGGGCGGCGGACGCGATCTTCGCCGAGCTGATGCCGCACGCGGAGCGGCTGCGGCGGTTCGCGTCGGCAGAGGCGCAGCTCCGTTGAGGCACGACGGGGGATCGGGGCGAACCCAGGTGAAGGAGCGGACATGAGCGACAAGGAGAAGGGGCTGCCGTTGCTGCGCAAGACGCCGGTGGATTTCCTCAGTCGGGAGGAAGCCCGCCAGGCTCTCCAGCCGGAGGTTGCGCTGGACGCCACGGAGGCGGCCCGGGCGCTGCGCTCCGAGCCGAACGGCGAGAACACGATCCTGGCGCAGCACCTGTCGCACGCGTCGCACGGCAGCCACGGGAGCCACGGATCCCACGGCAGCCACGGGTCCCACGGCAGCCACGGGTCCCACGGCAGCCATGGATCGCACGGCAGCCACGGATCGCACGGCAGCCACGGATCGCACGGCAGCCACGGATCGCACGGCAGCCATGGATCGCACGGCAGCCACGGGTCCCACGGCAGCCACGGATCGCACGGGTCCTGGTGAAGACCGGTTTGCCATCGCCCACCGCAGCGGGAACGGAGGCGTCGCGATGACGTTAGCTCGGGAACTGGGGGGAATCTCGGCGGCGCGATCCCGTGCGGTGCTCCGCACGGCGACGCTGGCGGTGCTGGCAATGCTGCTCGGACGGTCGCCCGCGGAAGCGGCGATCGTCGTGACGGCCGGGCCGACGTACACGCCCGGTACCTGGAGCTGTACGACACCGGCCTCCGGGCTGGAGAAGCTCTCCGGCGGCGCAACGTACACCTGCAGCGGCCCCGCGGGGCAGTTCTCGAACCTGTACATCGGCATCAAGAACAACAACGCGGCGACGCCGATCGGCGAGACGATGAACACCGCGAACGCCCAGCCGACGGGAACGGAGATCTTCGCGTTCTCGACCGAGGGCGCGAACTTCATCCAGTACACGGGCCAGACGCTCTACAACCTCCAGGGCGGCGGCACGGCGACGGCCTTCACGCGGCTCACGCTCACCTTCACCGGCGCGGGCGCGGTGATCGACGACGCGACGACGCAGGCGTTGACGAACTCCTGCCCCGCGGGCGGCTGCTCGTCGTCGAACGGCATCATCCATTCGCTGTGGCGGATCAATTCGACGGTCGCGAGCATGACGGTCAACGCGCTGCTCGAGGCGAGCGACGTGAACGGCAGTGGCTACGTGCCGGCGGATACGTACTTCGGCACGACGACGGTGCACGGGAAGAACACGCTCTCGACCGGCGCCCGCGACCTCGACCACGTGGACGTCGCCTTCTACACGTCGACGTGCGGCGACAGTTCGCTCGACTCGAACACCAACGGGACCACCAGCGCCGAGCAGTGCGATCAGGGCTCGGGCGTGAACGGCACGTTGGGGTCGTGCTGCTCGGCGACGTGCCAGTTCAAGCCGAACAACACGGCGTGCACGGACGACGGCCTCGTCTGCACGACGGACCTCTGCAACGGCGCGAGCGCGACGTGTCAGCACAACGCCGGGAACTCGGGCACGGTCTGTCGCTCCTCGACCGGCACCTGCGACCTGGTCGAGACCTGCAACGGCACGAGCACGGCGTGTCCCGCGGACACGAACTTCGCCGCATCGACGGTCGTCTGCCGCGCGTCCTCGGGCGCTGCCTGCGACGTCGCCGAGAACTGCACCGGCACGAGCAACACCTGCCCGACCGACGGCTTCGCCTCGTCGACCGTCGTCTGCCGGTCTTCCGTCGGCACGTGCGACGTCGCCGAGAGCTGCACCGGCACGAGCGCAGCCTGTCCCGCCGACGGCTTCTCCTCGTCGACCGTCGTCTGCCGCTCCTCGGTCGGCACGTGTGACGTCGCCGAGAGCTGCACCGGCACGAGCAACGCCTGCCCCGCCGACGGCTTCGCGGCGTCGACCGTCGTCTGCCGCACCTCGGTCGGCACGTGTGACGTCGCCGAGAGCTGCACCGGAACCAGCAACGCCTGCCCCGCCGACGGCTTCGCGGCGTCGACCGTCGTCTGCCGCTCCTCCGGCGGCGCGTGCGACGTCGCGGAGAGCTGCACGGGCACCAGCAACGCGTGCCCCGCGGACAGCTTCGTCCCCTCGACGACCGTCTGCCGCTCGTCGGGCGGCTTCTGCGACGTCGCCGAGAGCTGCACCGGCACGAGCGCCGCCTGCCCGGCGGACGGCTTCGTCCCCAGCACGACGGTCTGTCGCTCCTCGAACGGCTTCTGCGACATCGCGGAGAGCTGCACCGGCACGAGCGCGACCTGTCCCGCGGACAGCTTCCAGTCGTCGACGACCGTTTGTCGCTCCTCGGGCGGCGTCTGCGACGTCACGGAGAGCTGCACCGGCACGAGCGCCGCCTGCCCGGCGGACAGCTTCGTCCCCAGCACCACGGTCTGCCGCTCCTCGAACGGCGCATGCGACGTCGCCGAGAGCTGCACCGGCACGAGCGCGACCTGTCCCGCGGACGGCTTCCAGTCGTCGACGACGGTCTGCCGGTCGTCGGCAGGCTTCTGCGACGTCGCCGAGAGCTGCACGGGAACCAGCGCGGCGTGTCCGTCCGACAGCTTCGTGTCGAGCACGACCGTCTGTCGCTCGTCGGGCGGCTTCTGTGACGTGGCGGAGAGCTGCACCGGGACCAGCGCCGCCTGCCCGGCCGACGCGTTCCGGCCGTCGACCACGCTCTGCCGTTCGTCGAACGGCGAGTGCGACGTCGCCGAGAGCTGCACGGGAAGCACCGCGACCTGCCCGGCGGACGCGAAGGTGCCGAACGGCACCACGTGCACGAACGACGGGAACCCGTGCACGACCGATACCTGCGACGGCACCGACGACGACTGCCAGCACCCGGCCGGCAACGCGGGCACGACGTGTCGGTCGTCGGCGGGCTTCTGCGACGTGGCGGAGCTCTGCACCGGCACGAGCAGCGCCTGTCCCGCGGACGCGTTCGTCTCGTCGACGACCGTCTGCCGCTCGTCGGGGGGCGAGTGCGATGTCGCCGAGCAGTGCACCGGATCGAGCGCGGCGTGCCCCGTGGACGCGAAGAAGTCGAACGGCACCACGTGCACGGACGACGGGAACCCGTGCACCACCGACACCTGCAACGGATCGAGCGACCTCTGCCAGCATCCTGCGGGCAACGCGGGCGCGGTCTGCCGTTCGTCGGCGGGCGTCTGCGACGTGACCGAGACGTGCACCGGGACGAGCAGCGCCTGCCCGGCCGATGCGAAGAGCACGGCAGTCTGTCGCTCGTCGGCCGGCTTCTGCGACATCGCCGAGAGCTGCGACGGCGTCAGCGACAACTGCCCGGCCGACAGCTTCAAGTCCTCCGCGACCGTCTGCCGGTCGTCCGCCGGCGTCTGCGACCTCACGGAGAACTGCACCGGGTCGGGCGCGCTCTGTCCGGCGGACGCGAAGAGCACCGCGGTCTGTCGCTCCTCGGCGGGGATCTGTGACATCGCCGAGAGCTGTAACGGCGTGAACGACAGCTGTCCGGCCGACGCGTTCGAACCGTCGTCGCAGGTCTGCCGTTCCGCGGCGGGCGTCTGCGACGTCGCGGAGAACTGCACCGGCAGCGGCCCGAGCTGCCCGACGGACGCGAAGAGCACCGACGAGTGCCGGCCCGCCGCCGGCATCTGTGACGTCGTCGAGACGTGCGACGGGGTCGGCGACGACTGTCCGCCCGACGAGTTCAACCCGCCGGACGTCGAGTGCCGCGGCTCGCAGGGCGTCTGCGATCCGGCCGAGAACTGCACCGGCACGAGCATCGATTGCCCGGCCGACGGCAAGAGCACGGCCGAGTGCCGCGCCGCCGCCGGCCCGTGCGACATCGCCGAGGAGTGCGACGGCGTGAACGACGACTGCCCCGCGGACGACTTCAACCCGCCGGACGTCGAGTGTCGCGCCTCCGCGGGCGTCTGCGACCCGGCCGAGAACTGCACCGGCACGGGCGTCGACTGCCCGACGGATCTGAAGAGCACCGACACGTGCCGGCCGTCCGCGGGCGTGTGCGACGTGACCGAGTTCTGCGACGGCGTGAGCGACGACTGCCCGGCCGACGCGAAGAGCACGGCGACCTGCCGCGCGTCGGCGGGCGACTGCGACGTCGCGGAGAGCTGCGACGGCGTGAACGACGACTGTCCGGCGGACGGGTTCCAGGCCGCCACGACGGTCTGCCGTACGTCGGCGGGTGACTGCGACCTGGCCGAGAACTGCACCGGGTCGAGCGCCGGGTGTCCGTCCGACGCGAAGAGCTCGGCGGTCTGCCGCTCCTCGGCCGGCGCGTGTGACGTGGCGGAGAGCTGCGACGGATCGAGCAACGACTGCCCGGGCGATGCGTTCGCGTCCTCGACGGCCATCTGCCGGCCCTCCGCGGGGGCCTGCGACGAGGCGGAGAACTGTCCCGGGACGGGTCCCGACTGTCCGACCGACGTGAAGAGCACGGACGTCTGCCGGCCGTCCGCCGGCGTCTGCGACGTGGCCGAGAGCTGCGACGGGTCGAGCGACGACTGCCCGACGGACCTGAAGAGCACGGCGGAGTGCCGTCCGTCGGCCGGCGTCTGCGACCCGGCGGAGAGCTGCGACGGTGTTGCCGACGACTGCCCGACGGATCTGAAGAGCACGGCACAGTGCCGCGCGTCGGCCGGCGTATGCGACCCGGCCGAGAGCTGTGACGGCACCAACGACGACTGTCCGGCCGACGTGAAGAGCACCGCCGTCTGCCGCCCGTCCGCCGGCATCTGCGACGTCGCGGAGAGCTGCGACGGGTCGAACGACGACTGCCCGCCGGACGCGAAGAGCACGGCCGAGTGCCGTGCATCGGCCGGCGTCTGTGACCCGGCCGAGAGCTGCGACGGCGTCTCCGACGACTGCCCGTCCGATCTGAAGAGCACGGCCGTCTGCCGCGCCGCCGCGGGCGCCTGCGACGTCGCCGAGGCCTGCGACGGCGTCTCCAACGATTGTCCGCCGGACAGCGTCGCGGGTGCGTTCGTCCAGTGCCGGCCGGCGGCCGGCGACTGCGACGTGGTGGAGAACTGCTCCGGGACGAGCGCCACCTGCCCGCCCGACACGTTCAAGCCCGGGACGACCGTTTGCCGTCCCGCGGTCGACGTCTGCGACGCGGCAGAGAGCTGCACCGGAACCGGCGCCCAGTGTCCGCCCGACGCGCCCAGCGGCGCCACGGTCCAGTGCCGCGCGTCGGCAGGCGCGTGCGACGTCGCCGAGAACTGCGACGGCGTGAATCCGTCCTGCCCGGCCGACACGTTCAAGTCGGCGAGCACGGTGTGCCGGTCGTCCGCGGGCACGTGCGACGTCACCGAGAACTGCACGGGGTCGACCGCGGACTGCCCGAACGACCAGAAGAGCACATCTGTCTGCCGCAGCGCGGCCGGCGCCTGCGACGTGGCCGAGAGCTGCGATGGTGTGAGCAACAGCTGCCCGGCGGACTCCGTCGCGCTGATCGGCACGATCTGCCGCACGGCGACCGACCTCTGCGACGTCGCCGAGGTCTGCAACGGAACCTCGACCGCGTGCCCGACCGACCTCACCGCGCCCAACGGGACGCCGTGCAACGACAACAACACCTGCACGACGGGCGACAGCTGCCAGAGCGGCGTCTGTCAGGGCACGGCGACGCCCGGCTCCTGCGGCGATCACTACCTCTGCTACAAGACGCGGCCGACGTCGGCCTTCCAGCGCATCTTCAACGTCACGCTCTCCGATCAGTTCGAGAGCAGCATCACGGTCGACATCACCAAGTTCCGCAACCTCTGTACCCCCGCCAACAAGAACAACGAGGGCGTCATCGACAACGCCACGCACCTCGACAGCTACAGCTACAAGCCCATCCCCGGGACGCCGCGGTTCAGCCCCCGCACCCATGTCCAGATCTCGAACCAGCTCACCGGCTCACCGCTGGTCGTCGACATCTACAAGCGCGACATCCTGCTCGTACCGTCGAACAAGAGCCTCGTCGGGCCGACGAGCGCGCCCGACAACAACACGATCGGGGTCGACCACTACAAGTGCTACAAGGCGAAGACCTCCGCGGGCACGCCGCGCTTCCAGTCGCAGGTGGTGAGCGTGTCGGATCAGTTCCAGACGTCCGCGAAGCAGTACGTCCTCAAGAAGATCCGGCACGTCTGCACGCCGGTCGCGGTGAACGGCCAGACGCTCAAGAGCCCGAGCATCCACCTCGCCTGCTATCTCGCGAAGAGCGCGAGCGGGCAGCCGAAGCACACGCCCCGTACGGGCGTGAACACCAACAACGAGTTCGGTCCGCTGGTCTTCGGCACCATCAAGGAGAGCGAGCTCTGCATCCCGTCGCTCAAGACGCTGACACCCTGACGCCCGTAACGAGGGGGGAGAGACAATTCAGATGGCCATGCTGAGAGCGATGTTGATCGCGGCGCTCGTGATTGCCGCATCCGGCCCGCGTGCGGCGGTCGCGCAGATCTCCGGCGCGTCCGCCACGACTACGGGGAGCAGCGCCGACGAATCGGGCACGACGTTCTTCCGCAAGTCGGTGGCCGCGGTTTCCGGCAACACCGGCACGGTGCTGTCCACGCAGTTCACGTGGAACGTGAGCGACGACGAGACCACCGGAAGCCGCACCGAGAGCGGGACCGCCGTCCACAACCTCTCGTTCAACGTGACGGCACCGGGCGCCTACACCCTGAGCATCACGACCAGCCGCAAAGGCGACCTCAACCGGAACTGTACCGCTGCCGGGCAGAGCGGCAGCGGCGCCGTGGACATCGGCGCCGTGACGGGGAGCCAGACCGGCGGGACGCTGACCTCCGGCGCCACGAGCCTCAACCTCGGCGACCCCGGCCAGATCGCCAGCGGCACGACGAACGCGAACCTGGTGATCAACCAGAGCGGAAGCGCGACGATCACCGGGACCAGCAACGGGGTGGCGAAGCCGCACACGCTCAGCTTCACGTGGACGGGCTCCGCGACCAGCAATACCTGCAGCGCCGCGGTCCGCATGGGGGAATCGAGCTCCTTCGTCGCGGGCACGTACCCGGGAAGCCCGATCCGCACGCAGGCGAACGACGGCTACTTCGTCACGGTCACGCTGACCTCGCTGTGCGGGAACGGCACGACGGACTCCTCACGCGGCGAGCAGTGCGACGAGGGTGCGAACAACGGCCAGCCGGGATCGTGCTGCACGTCGACCTGCCAGTTCGTCACCGCGGGCACGGAATGCCGCGCCTCGGCCGGCGTCTGCGACCCGCACGAGGTGTGCACCGGGAGCAGCGGTAGCTGCCCGGCCGATGCGCTGAGTTCGTCCACGACGACGTGCCGCCCGTCCGCCGGCGTGTGCGATCCCGCCGAGAACTGTACCGGTTCGAGCGTCGCCTGCCCGGCCGATGCGCTGAGCCCGTCCACGACGACCTGCCGCCCGTCCGCCGGCGAGTGCGACGTTGCCGACAACTGCACCGGGTCGAGCGCCGACTGCCCCGTCGATGCGAAGGTACCGTCCGGCACGTCGTGCTCGAGCGACGCCAACCCCTGCACCGTCGACGAGTGCGACGGCAGCAGCGCCGCGTGTCAGCACCCGGCGGGCAACGGCGGCACCGAGTGTCGCGCCTCGGCCGGCGACTGCGACGTCGCCGAGAACTGTACGGGAACCAGCAGCGCCTGCCCGGCGGACAGCTTCGAGCCCTCGTCGACGGTCTGCCGCTCCGCCGCCGGCCAGTGCGACGTGGCAGAGAGCTGCACCGGGACGAGCGCCGCGTGTCCGCTCGACGCGAAGAGCACGGCCGAGTGTCGCCCGTCGGCGGGTGTCTGCGACCCGGCCGAGTCGTGCGACGGTCTCGACGACGACTGCCCGGCCGACGCGAAGAGCACCGCCGTCTGCCGCGCGGCCGCCGGTGATTGCGACGTCGCCGAGAGCTGCGACGGCGTGAGCAACGACTGCCCGGCGGACGTGCTCGCAGCCAGCACGCAGGAGTGCCGTGCGGCGGCCGGTCAGTGCGACCTCGCCGACTTCTGCACCGGCTCCGACCCGGACTGCCCGGCCGACGCGAAGAGCACCGCCGAGTGCCGCGCCTCCGCCGGCCAGTGCGACCCTGCCGAGACCTGCGACGGCCTGAACGACGACTGTCCCGCAGACATGAAGAGCACGGACGTCTGCCGGTCTTCCGCCGGTGCCTGCGACCTCGCCGACAGCTGCGATGGCGTCGGCAACGACTGTCCGCCCGATGCCAAGAGCACCGCCGTCTGCCGCCCGTCGGCGGGCGACTGTGACGTTGCCGAGAGCTGCGACGGCGTGAGCGACGACTGCCCCGCCGACGGGTTCGAGCCGGCGACGACGACCTGCCGCGCGTCGGCGGGCGTCTGCGACATCGCCGAGAACTGCACGGGCACGGGCGCCGCGTGTCCCTCGGATGCGAAGAGCACGGCGGAGTGCCGCGCGGCTGCGGGCGTGTGCGACATCGCCGAGAACTGCGACGGCGTGAACAACGACTGCCCGGCCGACCAGTTCGATGCGGCGGACGTCGAGTGCCGGGGCTCGCAGGGTGCCTGCGATCCGGCCGAGAACTGCACCGGCTCGAGCGCCAATTGCCCGGCCGACCAGAAGAGCACCGCCGTCTGCCGGCCGTCGGCCGGTGACTGCGACGTGGTCGAGAGCTGCGACGGCGTCTCCGACGACTGCCCGCCGGATAGCGTCGCGGCCGCGTTCGTCCAGTGCCGCGCGTCCGCCGGGAACTGCGATCCGGCGGAACTCTGCACCGGCACGAGCGCCGTCTGCCCCGGCGACGCGAAGAGCACGAGCGAGTGCCGCGCGTCCGCGGGCATCTGTGATCCCGCCGAGAATTGCGACGGCATCAGCAACGATTGTCCCTCGGATCAGAAGAGCACCGCGGTGTGCCGCGCGGCCGTCGGCGCCTGCGACGTCGCCGAGAGCTGCGACGGAGTGAGCAACGACTGTCCTCCCGACAGCGTGGCCGGCGCGTTCGTCCAGTGCCGTCCCGCCGCCGGCGCGTGCGACCTGCCCGAGAGCTGCGACGGCACGAGCACCGCCTGCCCCGCCGATGCGTTCAAGGATAGCAGCACGGTGTGCCGCCCCACGGCCGGCGACTGCGACGTCGCGGAGAACTGCACCGGCACGGGCGCGGCGTGTCCGGCCGACGGTGTCGCGGCGTCCTCCGTCCAGTGCCGCGCGTCAGCCGGCGTGTGCGACGTGGCCGAGAACTGCAACGGCACGAGCCCCGCGTGCCCGGTCGACGGGTTCAAACCGACGAGCACGGTGTGCCGCTCGTCCGCGGGTACCTGCGACCTCGTCGAGAACTGCACCGGGGTGGGTGCGAGCTGTCCGAACGACCAGAAGAGCACCGCCGTCTGCCGCAGCGCGGCCGGCGCCTGCGACGTGGCCGAGAGCTGCGACGGCGCGAGCAACAGCTGCCCCGCAGACGCCCTGCAGCCGATCGGCACGATCTGCCGCACCTCGACCGACGTCTGCGACGTCGCCGAGGTCTGCAACGGAACGTCGGCGGCCTGCCCGCTCGACCTGGCCGCCCCGAACGGGACGCCCTGCAACGACAACAACACCTGCACGACCGGCGACAGCTGCCAGAGCGGCGTCTGCCAGGGCACGCCCACGCCCGGCTCCTGCGGCGACCACTATCTCTGCTACAAGACGAAGCCGACGGCGGCCTTCCAGCGAGTGTTCAACGTCACGCTCTCCGACCAGTTCGAGAGCAACATCACCGTCGACATCACGAAGTTCCGCAACGTGTGTACGCCGGCGAACAAGAACAACGAGGGCGTGATCGACAACACCACGCATCTCGACAGCTACAGCTACAAGCCGGTCCCCGGCACCCCGCGCTTCACGCCGCGGACGCACGTGCAGGTCACGAACCAGCTCACCGGCTCGCCGCTGGTCGTCGACGTCTACAAGCGCGACATCCTGCTCGTGCCCTCGAACAAGAGCCTCGTCGGGCCGACGACGGCGCCCGACAACAACACGATCGGGGTCGACCACTACAAGTGCTACAAGGCGAAGACCTCCGCGGGCACGGCGCGCTTCCAGCCGCAGACCGTCAGCGTCACCGATCAGTTCACGACGCCCGCCAAGCAGTACGTCCTCAAGAAGATCCGCCACCTCTGCACGCCGGTCGCGGTGAACGGCCAGACGCTGAAGAGCCCGAGCATCCACCTCGCCTGCTACCTGGCGAAGACCGCGAGCGGGCAGCCGAAGCACACGCCGCGGACGGGCGTGAACACGAACAACGAGTTCGGACCGCTGGTGTTCAGCACCGTCAGGGAGAGCGAGCTCTGCATCCCGTCGATCAAGACGCTGACCCCGTGAAGCACGCGCGAAACGTTTGGAGGGCGAGCTGATGAAGTCGATCGTGAAGGTCGTCGTGGCAGTCGCGGTGGTGCTGGCGGCGCGCTCCCCGGGTTGGGCCGGCCTGTCCGGCTCGAACAGCACCACGGCGGGAGCGACGTGCAGTGGCGGTAACAGCAGTGACGGCGATTGCCTCAACTCCGTGCAGCCGCTGATCAACAACGCGTCGACCTTCAAGAGCCGCTACGCCTGGAACATCAACGCCGACACGACGATCCTCTCGACGCACGACACGAGCGGCGGCGCGCAGCACAACATCACCTTCACTGCAACGGCACCGGGCGGCTATCGACTCGACATCACCTCGCAACGGGTCGGGTCCATCGGGCTCCGGAACGACGCCTCCGGGTGCAGCGGCTCCGCCGACACGACGGGCATCACGGGCAATTCGAACATCACGCTGACCTCCGGCAGTCTGAGCACGGCGGATCCGGGGGGCATCGGCACGACCGGCACCGACACGAGCATCCCCTACAACCAGACGACCACCGCGACGATCATCCGCAGCTCGAACGGCGTCCCGCAGAGCCACACGCTCACCTTCACGTGGAGCGGCTCCGTGCGCAGCAACTCGTGCGAGGCGTCCGTCCGTCAGGGCGAATCGAGCGGCACGACGACCGGCTGTGATGTCTGCGGCTATCCCGGCAATCCGAGCCGCACGCAATCGAGCGACGGCCACTTCGTGACGGTCCAGTTCACGTCGCTCTGCGGCAACGGCGGCATCGACAGCAGCGTCGGCGAGCAGTGTGACGTCGGCAGCGCGAACGGCTCGTTCGGGACGTGCTGCAACGCGAACTGCACGTTCACGTCGTCGGCAACCACCTGCCGGAGCGCGGCCGACGTCTGCGACGTCGCCGAGACGTGCACCGGGTCGAGCGCGACCTGTCCCAACGACACCTTCTTCTCGAACACCCACGTCTGCCGCTCCTCCGCGGGCGTCTGCGACATCGCGGAGACCTGCACCGGGACGGGTGCCGCCTGTCCCAACGACGCCAAGAGCAGCGCGGTGTGCCGGTCCTCGGCCGGCGCCTGTGACGTCGCCGAGAGCTGCAATGGCGTGAGCAACACGTGCCCGACCGACACCTTCATGTCCTCCACCGCCATCTGCCGCTCGTCCGCCGGTGCGTGCGACCTCGCCGATCACTGCACCGGGTCCAGCGCGGCCTGCCCCGCCGATGCGAAACAGCCCAACGGCTCGACGTGCCGGACGGCGACCGGCGCATGCGACGTCGCCGAGACGTGCGACGGCACGAGCAACACCTGCCCCGGCGACGGGGTCGCATCGAGCGCCACCGTCTGCCGCTCGCAGGCCGGCGCGTGCGACGTGGCCGAGAGCTGCGACGGGACGAACAAGACGTGCCCCGCCGATACCTTCAAGCCCGCCACGGTGGTCTGCCGCTCGGCGACCGACGTGTGCGACAATCCGGAGAGCTGCAGCGGGTCGAGCCCGGGCTGTCCGATCGACAGCGTCGCGGGTGCGTTCGTCCAGTGCCGGAGCGCCGCGGGCATCTGCGATCAGGCGGAGAACTGCGACGGCACGAACAAGGCGTGCCCCGCCGATAGCTTCAAGTCCTCGACGACGCCCTGCCGGAACGCGGGCGGCGTCTGTGACGTAGCCGAGAACTGCACCGGGACGGGTGCCAACTGCCCGGCCGACGCGAAGCAGCCGAACGGGACGAGCTGCACCGACGACGGCAACGCATGCACCACCGACGTCTGCGACGGCACGAGCAACGCGTGCACGCACCCGGCGGGCAACCCCGGCGCATCGTGCACCGACGACGGCAATCCGTGCACCACCGACGTCTGCGACGGCACGAACACCGCGTGCTCGCATCCAGCCGGCAACAATGGCACCGTCTGCCACTCCGCGAGCGGCGTCTGCGATGCGACCGCGACGTGCAACGGCACGAGCACGGCGTGTCCCGGGGCATTCGCCCCGGCGACGACCGTCTGCCGGTCGGCGGCCGGTGTTTGTGACGTCGCCGAGAATTGCACCGGGACGAGCGGCACCTGTCCCGGGGACACCTTCGCGCCGTCCACACTCACCTGCCGGTCCGCGGCCGGTGTGTGCGACGCGGCGGAAACCTGCACCGGAGCGAGCGCGAACTGCCCGCCGGACAGCGTGCTCGGCGCGTTCACGCAGTGCCGGCCCGCCTCCGGTGACTGCGATCAGGCCGACAACTGCAACGGCTCGAGCGTCAACTGCCCGGCCGACGCCGTGAAACCGATCGGCACCGTGTGCCGATCGGCGACGGACGTCTGCGACGTCGCCGAAGTCTGCGACGGCACCACCAAGACGTGCCCGATCGACCTGGCGGCGCCGAACGGCACGCCGTGTGACGACGGCAACTCGTGCACCACGCCGGATCAATGCGAGGCCGGCGTCTGTCAGGGGACGTTCACGACGAGCTGCGCGGACCACTACCTCTGCTACAAGATCAAGCCGCAGAGCGTGTTCGTCCCCGTCCCGAGCCGCCACGTCGTCGATCAGTTCGAGGACGTCTTCGTCGACGTGACGAAGCCGCGGCTGCTCTGTCCGCCCGCAAACAAGAACAACGAAGGCGTCATCGACGACGTGACGCACCTCCAGAGCTACAGCATCCGGGCGGTCAGCGGGACGGCGTCGTTCGGACGGCGCCACGTTCAGATCCAGAACCAGCTCGGCACGCTGTTCGTCGACGTCTACAAGCGCGATTCGCTGCTGATGAGAACGAACAAGAACCTCAGCGGACCCGCGACGCCGCCGGACACCAACTCCATCAACGTCGACAACTACAAGTGCTACAAGGCGAAGACCTCTGCCGGCGCGCCGCGCTTCCAGGCGCAGAACGTTTCCGTCGCCGACCAGTTCACCGGCGCCGCGAAGACCTTCCAGCTGAAGAAGCTGAAGCACGTCTGCGCGCCGGTGAGCTACCAGGGCGAGCCGATCAAGAATTCGGACGCGCACCTCGCGTGCTACCAGGCGAAGCCGACCGCCGGCCAGCCGAAGCACGTGCGCCGGAACGGCGTCACGACCGCAAACGACCTCGGGACGCTCGTCCTCGGGACGATCAAGGAGAGCGAGCTCTGCATCCCGTCCGTCAAGACGCTGCTTCCGTGAGCTGACGCGAGCGCGGGGAGGACCCGATGACGGCCATGACGAACATCGTTGTCACGGCCGCCAGGACGTTCGGGTCCACCCGCTTCGCCGTCCATCCCGCAGCGCGCTGCATCACCGCGTGGGACCCCCGGCGCTGCGCTCGGAACCCAACGGCGAGAGCACGATCCTCGCGCAGCATCTGTCGCACGGATCGCCGACAACCAGCTCGGCCCGGACTGCTCCAGACCAGCAAGGAATCCGAGCTCTGCGTCCCGTCGGTGATTCCGTAGCGCTCTACTTTTCGCTTGACGACGGCCGCCGCGTCCGTGGTACGCCGCGTCGGCGGACACACCGACGTGCCGCGGCGACCAGGGGGTACCATGGCCGGTAACCGTTTCGGACTGCTCGTGCTCGCGATCGCGCTCGGGACGGTGCTCCCCGGCCCCGCCCGCGCCGATCTATCGGTCGGCGCCTGGATCCAGCACAGCCCCGACGACATCAGCGGCTTCACGACGCTCACGGGCGACAACGCCACCGCGAGCGCCACGATGCCGTTCAGCATCACGATCGGCGGCACGAGCTACACCACGATAGCGATCTCGACCAACGGCTGGATCGAGTTCGGCGGCAACACCCAGGGCTCCAGCGACCCGACGAACGCCGCGCTGCCGACGTCGAAGCACACCAACCCCTTCCTCGCTGCCTACTGGGACGACCTGAATCCGTTCAACACGAACATCCGCTACGGCGTCGTCGGCACGAGCCCCGACCGCACGTACGTCATCGACTTCCAGGCGGACGTCGACCCCGCGAACGAGGGGGGATCGGCCGACGACATGCGGTTCCAGGTCCAGATCCACGAGTCGTCGCAGGTGATCAACGTCCACTACGACTCGACCGGCCACATCGCGAACGGCCAGTCGGCGACGATCGGCTTCCAGACCGCCGGCGGCTCGGGCGCGACGGCGTTCCCGCTCACCTTCAACGGCAAGGTGATGGACGACAACAACCCGAGCGAGGGCTGGTCGATCGACCTGCACAAGACGGGCGCCGAGGCGCTGTCCGCGATGATGGCGTGCAGCTTCGACGACATCGGCGCCGACACGCCCGCGTTCACGACGCTCAGCGGCAACAACGCGATCGCCGGCGTCACGATGCCGTTCTCGGTCACGATCGAGGGGACGAGCTACAACACGCTCACCATCGGCACGAACGGCCTCGTCCAGTTCGGGACGACCACCGGCGCGAACCCGACGACGAACGCCGCGCTGCCGAGCGCGAGTTTTCCGAATCCGACGCTCTTCTGGTACTGGGACGACCTCCAGACCGAGGCGAGCAACATCCGCTACGGCACGGTCGGCACCAGTCCGAACCGCACGTTCATCATCGACTTCGAGGAAAACCTCGTCGCGAGCTCGGGGGACCAGGTCTACGGGCAGGTCGAGATCCACGAGGGATCGAACCTGTTCAACGTGAAGTACCGCACTCCGCTCGACGCCAACGCGAACGGCCAGAGCGCCACGGTCGGGTTCCAGGGCGCCGGGGGGGCGAGCGCCGCCGCCTACCCGCTCGTGTTCAACGGCAAGATCTTCGACGACAACCGCGCGAACGAGGGCTGGTCGGTGCACGCGCAGCCGACGAAGGACGTCTCGCTGCACGCGCTCCAGGAGTTCAGCCCGGACGACATCTCGGGCTTCACGACGCTCAGCGGCGACAACGCGATCGCGGGCGTGACGCTGCCGTTCTCGGTCGTCGTCGACGGCACGAGCTACAGCACGGCGACCATCGGCACGAACGGCCTCGTCCAGTTCGGGACGACGACCGGCGCGAACCCCGCGACGAACACCGCGCTGCCGAGCAGCAGTTTCCCGAATCCGACGCTGTTCTGGTACTGGGACGACCTCCAGACGTTCAGCAGCAACATCGAGTACGCGACCGTCGGGTCCAGCCCGAACCGCACGTTCATCATCGACTTCCAGGAGAACCGCGTCGGCGACACCGGCAACGTCATCAACGGCCAGGTGCAGATCCACGAGGGCTCCAGCGAGATGAACGTGCAGTACCGGAGCACGCTGAGTGGCGGCGCGAACGGCCAGAGCGCGACCATCGGCTTCCAGGGCGCGGGCGGCGCGTCCGCGAAGGCGTACCCGCTGACGTTCAACGGCAAGATCCTGGACGACAACCTCCCGGACAGCGGCTGGTCGGTGAGCCCGCTGCGCTACTGCGGCGACGGCATCGTCCAGTCCGGGTCGCCGTTCAACGAGCAGTGCGACCTCGGCGCGTCGAACGGCGCCGCGGGCTCCTGCTGCACCGCGAGCTGCACGTTCGCGTCGACGAGCACGACCTGCCGCTCCTCCGTCGGGGCCTGCGATCCGGCGGAGACGTGTACCGGCACCAGCACGACCTGCCCGGCCGACGCGCTGTCGTCGTCCGCCACCGTCTGCCGCTCGTCGGCCGGCGCGTGCGACGTCGCCGAGAACTGTCCGGGGAACTCGGCCGCGTGTCCGGCCGACTCGTTCGTCTCCTCGACCGCGGTGTGTCGTTCGTCCGCCGGGAGCTGCGACGTGGCGGAGACCTGCCCCGGCAACGCCGCCGCGTGTCCGGGCGACGGCTTCGTCTCCAACACGACGGTGTGTCGCTCGTCCGCCGGTTTCTGCGACCCCGCGGAGACCTGCACCGGGACGAGCGCGGCGTGCCCCTTCGACACGCTCTCGTCGAACGCGACGGTCTGCCGGTCCGCCGCCGGGGTGTGCGACGTCGCCGAGAGCTGCACCGGCAGCTCGCCCGACTGTCCGGGGGACGGCTTCGTCGCGAGCACGACCGTCTGTCGCTCGTCCGCCGGTAACTGCGACGTCGCGGAGACGTGCACCGGGAACAGCGCCGCGTGTCCGGGTGACGGCTTCAGCGCTTCCACGACCGTCTGCCGCTCCTCCGCCGGCGACTGCGACGTCGCGGAGAGCTGCACCGGCACGAGCGCCAGCTGTCCCGGCAACGGCTTCTTCTCCTCGACGACCGTCTGCCGTGCATCCGCCGGCGCCTGCGACGTCGCGGAGAGCTGTCCGGGCACCGCCGCCGCGTGCCCCCCGGACGGCTTCGCCCCCTCGACCACCGTCTGCCGCTTCGCTGCGGGTGAATGCGACGTCGCGGAGAGCTGCACCGGGACGGAGGCGACCTGTCCCGCCGACGCGAAGCAGCCGGGCGGAACCCCGTGCACCGACGACGACAACCCGTGCACGACCGACACCTGCGACGGGACGAACGACGCCTGCCAGCACCCGGCGGGCAACGCCGGCAGCACGTGTCGCGCATCGGGCGGAGAATGCGACGTCGTCGAGGTCTGCACCGGGACGGACACCGCCTGCCCCGCGGACGCGAAGGAGCCGGGCGGCACCGCGTGCACCGACGACGCCAACCCGTGCACCACGGACGCCTGCGACGGCAGCAGCGACGCCTGCCAGCATCCGGCCGGCAACGGCGGCGCGATATGCCGCTCCTCCGCCGGTGTCTGCGACGTCGCGGAGACGTGCACCGGCACGGCGACCGATTGTCCGGCGGATGCGAAGAGCACCGCGGTGTGCCGCTCCGCCGCCGGCATCTGCGACCTGGACGAGTTCTGCGACGGCACGGGCGACGACTGTCCCGCCGATCAGTTCGCCGCCGCGGACGTGGAGTGCCGCGGCTCGCAGGGCGTCTGCGACCCGGCGGAAAGCTGCACGGGGACCGGGCCCGACTGTCCCGCCGACGTGAAGAGCACCGCCCAGTGCCGGGCCGCGGCCGGCGCGTGCGACGTCGCCGAGACCTGCAACGGCGTCGACCCGGATTGCCCGTCGGACGCCTTCGTATCGTCGAGCGTCCAGTGCCGTGCCGCCGCAGGTGTCTGCGATCTCGCCGAGAGCTGCACCGGCAGCGGTCCGGACTGCCCCGCGGACGCGAAGAGCACCGCCGCGTGCCGCGCGTCACAGGGCGCGTGCGACCCGGCGGAGAGCTGTGACGGCATCGGGAACGACTGCCCGGCCGACGTGAAGAGCACGGCGGTCTGCCGCTCGTCCGCGGGCGTCTGCGATCTCGCCGAGAGCTGCGACGGATCGAGCGACGACTGCCCGGCCGACGCGAAGAGCAGCGCGGAGTGTCGCGCATCCCAGGGCGCCTGCGACCTCGCCGAGAGCTGCGACGGCGTCGACGACGACTGCCCGGCCGACGCGAAGAGCACGGCCGTCTGCCGGCCGGCGGCGGGCGACTGCGATCTCGCCGAGAGCTGCGATGGCTCCGCCAACGACTGCCCCGTCGATGTGAAGAGCACCGCCGTCTGCCGCTCGGCGGCGGGCTCGTGCGACGTCGCGGAGACCTGCGACGGAGCGAGCGACGGCTGCCCGGCCGACGCGAAGAGCACGGCGGAGTGCCGGGCGTCGGCCGGCGTCTGCGACCCGGCCGAGAGCTGCGACGGGACGAGCAACGACTGCCCGCCGGACGCGAAGAGCACGGCGGAGTGCCGCGCGTCGGCCGGCGTGTGCGATCCCGCCGAGAGCTGCGACGGAGCGAGCGACGACTGCCCAGCCGACGCGAAGAGCACGGCGGTGTGCCGGGCGGCGGCGGGCGGCTGCGACGTCGCCGAGAGCTGCGACGGATCCAGCAACGACTGCCCCGCGGACGCGAAGAGCACCGCGGAGTGCCGCCCCTCGCAGGGTGCCTGCGATCCGGCCGAGACCTGTGACGGAACCGGCGACGACTGTCCGCCGGACCTGAAGAGCACGGCCGTGTGCCGCGCCGCCGCCGGCGACTGCGACGTCGCGGAGACCTGCGACGGCTCGAGCAACGACTGCCCGCCCGACAGCGTCGCGGGCGCGTTCGTCCCGTGCCGCCCCGCGGCCGGCGCGTGCGACGTGGCAGAGAGCTGTACCGGCACGGGTCCCACCTGCCCGCCCGACGGCTTCGAGCCCGCGACCACGGTCTGCCGTTCCGCCGTCGACGTCTGCGACGCCGCGGAGAGCTGCACCGGAACCGGCGCGCAGTGCCCACCCGACGCGGCCAGCGGCGCGACGGTCGAATGCCGTGCGGCCGCCGGTCCGTGCGACGTGGCCGAGTCGTGCGACGGGACGAGCTCCGCCTGCCCGCCCGACGCGTTCCAGCCCGTCACGATCCAGTGTCGCGCCTCGGCAGGCGCCTGCGACCTGGCGGAGAGCTGCACCGGGTCGAGCCCGAGCTGCCCGGGCGACCAGAAGAGCACCGCCGTCTGCCGTAGCGCCGCAGGCGCGTGCGACGTGACCGAGACCTGCGACGGCTCGAGCGACGCGTGCCCCGCGGACGCGCTCCAGCCGATCGGCACGATCTGCCGCAGCTCGCTCGACACGTGCGACGTCGCGGAGGTCTGCAACGGGACGTCCACCGCCTGTCCGACGGATCTCGCCGCACCGGATGGAACGCCGTGCGACGACGGCAACACGTGCACGACCGGCGACAGCTGTCAGAGCGGCGTCTGCCAGGGCACGTCCCAGCCCGGCGCGTGCGGCGATCACTACCTCTGCTACAAGACGAAGCCCACCGCGCCGTTCCAGAGAGTCCTCGGCGTCCATCTCTCGGATCAGTTCGAGAACGACATCACCGTCGACATCACGAAGTTCCGCAACCTCTGCACGCCGGCCAACAAGAACGGCGAGGGCGTGATCGACGACGTCACGCACCTCGACAGCTACAGCTACAAGCCCGTGTCCGGCACCCCGAAGTTCACGCGCCGGACGCATGTGCAGGTCGACAACCAGCTCACGGGCTCACCGTTCTTCGTCGACGTCTTCAAGCGCGACATCCTGCTCGTGCCGTCGAACAAGAGCCTCGGCGGGCCGACGACGGCGCCGGACGACGGCGCGATCGGGGTCGATCACTACAAGTGCTACAAGGCGAAGACCTCGTCTGGCACGGCGCGCTTCCAGTCGCAGGTCGTGAGCGTCGCCGACCAGTTCACGAGTCCCGCGAAGCAGTTCGTGCTGAAGAAGATCAAGCACCTCTGCACGCCGGTCAGGGTGAACGGGCAGGCCCTCAAGAGCCCGACGATCCACCTCGCCTGCTACCTGGCGAAGCCCGCGAGCGGGCAGCCGAAGCACACGCCGCGCACGGGCGTGAACACCAACAACGAGTTCGGCCCGCTCGTGTTCGGCACCCTGAAGGAGAGCGAGCTCTGCATCCCGTCGCTGAAGACGCTGACACCGTGAAGGGAATCGCCATGACGAAGACGATCGGTCTCCTCGTTCTCGCGACCGCGCTCGCCGCCGCCCCCGCGCACGCCGACGTCTCCGTCGGGGCGCCGTTGATCCAGTACAGCACGGACGACATCAACACGGGCAACATCCCCGGGCTGCTGACGCTGGGCGGCGACAACGTGACGGCGGACGCCACGATGCCGTTCAGCGTCAAGATCGGCGGCGTGAGCTACAGCACGATCACCATCTCGACGAACGGCTGGATCGAGTTCGGCGGCAACACGCAGGGCACCAGCGACCCGACGAACGCCGCGCTGCCGACGTCGAAGCACACCAACCCGTTCCTGGCCGCGTACTGGGACGACCTGAACCCGTTCGGCGACAACATCCGCTACGGCGTCGTCGGCACGAGCCCCGACCGCACGTACATCATCGACTACGACGTGGACGTCGACCCGGCGAACGAGGCCGGCGGCGACGACGACATGCGCTTCCAGGTGCAGATCCACGAGTCGTCGAACGTGATCAACGTCCGCTACAGCGTCGCGGGGCACCTCGCGAACGGGCAGAGCGCGACGATCGGCTTCCAGGGCGCCGGCGGGTCGGGGGCGACGGCCTTCCCGCTCGTCTTCAACGGCAAGATCCTCGACGACAACCGGCCGAACGAGGGCTGGTCGATCGAGGCGGGGCGGACCGACCTCGGACTCGCGACGATGTCGGCGCTTATGGCGTGCAGCCCGGACGACATCGGGAGCGACACGCCGGCGTTCACGACGCTCACCGGAGACAACGCGATCGCCGGCGTGACCATGCCGTTCTCGGTCGCGATCGAGGGAACGAACTACAGCACGGTCACCATCGGGACCAACGGCCTCATCCAGTTCGGCACCACCACCGGCGCCAATCCGGCGGCGAACACGAGCCTGCCGAGCTCGAGCTTCCCGAATCCGACGCTCTTCTGGTACTGGGACGACCTGCAGACGTCGTCGCCGGGCGACATCCGCTACGGCACCGTCGGCACGAGCCCGAACCGCACGTTCATCGTGGACTTCCAGGGCAACACGGTGAGCGGCACGCACCCGGTGAACATGCAGGTGCAGGTGCACGAGCGGTCGAACCTGCTGAACGTCAAGTACCGGAACCCGACGGATGCCACCGCCAACGGCCAGAGCGCCACGATCGGCTTCCAGGGCGCGGGTGGCGCGAGCGCCGCCGCCTATCCACTGGTGTTCAACGGCAAGATCCTCGACGACAACCGGCACGAGACCGAAGGGTTCTCGGTCCATCCGCGGTCCGGCAAGGACTCGCCCGTGCACGCCCTGACGCAGTTCAGCCCCGACGACATATCGGGCTTCACGACCCTCAGCGGCGACAACGCGATCGCGGGCGTCACGCTGCCGTTCTCGGTCGTGATCGACGGCACGAGCTACAGCACGGCGACCATCGGGACGAACGGCCTGGTCCAGTTCGGAACGACGACGGGCGCGAACCCGACGACCAACACGGCGCTCCCCGGCGCGAGCTTCCCGAACCCGACGCTGTTCTGGTACTGGGACGACCTCCAGACGTTCAGCAGCAACATCGAGTACGCGACCGTCGGAACCAGCCCGAACCGCACCTTCATCATCGACTTCCAGGAGAACCGCGTCGGCGACACGGGCAACGTCGTCAACGGCCAGGTCCAGATCCACGAAGGCTCGAACGTGATGAACGTGAAGTACCGGAGCACGATGAGCGGCGGCGCGAACGGGCAGAGCGCGACCATCGGCTTCCAGGGCGCGGGCGGCGCGTCGGCGAAGGCGTACCCCCTCACCTTCAACGGCAAGATCCTCGACGACAACCTGCCCGACTCGGGCTGGTCGGTGAGCCCGCTGCGCTACTGCGGCGACGGCATCGTGCAGTCGGGGTCGCCGTTCAACGAGCAGCTTTCCAGCACAGTGGGATCCGAAGCTTGGAATTCACGTGACTTGAAGTCGCGGC
>JADMIO010803667.1_pt1 | contig 35346 bp, 27 predicted proteins | sample 8958161 | NCBI WGS metagenome assembly JADMIO01 (sample SAMN16585339, study PRJNA669376) | soil metagenome | isolation source: Crop rotation soil | place: USA: Cullars Rotation, Alabama | collected 2011
CTTTCCCGACCGCGACGATCCCCGCCTCGGACCTCACGAACGCGACCTCGGCCTTCGTCACGGTGGTCAACCCGGCTCCCGGCGGCGGACGCTCCAACGTCGCGTACTTCCAGGTCGTGACGCCGCGCACGGGGGTGGCCTTCAAGCGGGGGGTGAATTACCCGACGGGCGTCCAGCCCTTTAACTTGATCACGAGCGATCTCGACGGCGACGGCAAACTCGACATCGCGGCCGCCAACGTGAGCGGCGGCACCGTCTCGGTGTTGCTCGGCAAGGGAGACGGCACCTTCCAGAGCCAGGTGCCCTATGCCTCGCCGTTCGCGATCGCCCTGGCAGCGGGAGACTTCAACGGCGACGGCGCGCAAGATCTCGTGGTGTTGGGCTCCGACAATGTCCATGGCGGCAATGGAAGGGTCGACCTGATGCTGGGCAACGGCGACGGAACGTTTCAAGCTCCGATCACGACACCCGCGGGGGACGCTCCCTATTCGGTCGCCGTGGCCGACCTCAACCGCGACGGCAAGCTGGATGCAGTGGTATCCAGCTACACCACCGGATCCAAGTTGATCTCCGTCTTCCTCGGCAACGGGGACGGCACGCTGCGGCCGCGGGTCACCTATGCGGCGGGACAGAATGACCAGCACGTGGAGATCGGAGACCTGAACGCCGACGGGCGTCTCGACCTCTTCGTCTGCAGCCGCGATGGATCGGCGCCGGCCGTGTCGGTCCTCCTCGGAAAGGGGGATGGAACGTTCCGCCCGCACACGGATACTCCGTTCGTCGGATCTCCGATCTCGGCGACGCTGGGGGATCTGAACGGCGACGGGGCGCTCGACGCGTCGGTCGTGGATGCGTGGGAGCTCGCAGCCGTGATGCTCGGAAACGGCAACGGCACGTTCGGGAGCCAGACGAACTACGCCACGGTGAAGTACGCCGTGAACGTGGCCGTGGGAATCGCGGATCTCGACGGCAACGGCCTGCAAGACCTCGCGGTGGACACCGGCACCGGCGTCAAGGCCCTCGTTGCCACGACCGCCGGAGTCTTCGCCCCGGACAAGAAGGTCGATAGCGGCAACTCGCAGGGGATTGCGATCGGAGACTTCAATCGTGACGGGCGTCCGGACGTCGCGGTCGTCACCGACGCAGGCGTTTCGGTGTGGGTGCAGGCGACGCCGTAGTTGCCGCTCCTGACGGAGCGTCGTACGTTCGCCGCAAGGAGGAGATCACGATGCTCTCGAGCGCAGCGCGTCGAATCGGTCTTGCGGTGGTCGCCGTCGTCGTGGGACTCGGCGCGGCCACCTCGTTTCAATTCGAGGAGACCGGTAGCCTCGCCGTGCTGCGCTCCGGCGCATCGGCGGTATTGCTGGGCAACGGCAAGGTTCTCGTCGCCGGCGGAACGACCGAAAGAACGTGTGAGCTCTACGAACCGGCGAGCGGAATCTGGTCGACCACCGCCAGTCTCGTGCTGTTCTCGAGCCAGGGCCAGACGGCCACGCTGCTACTCGACGGAAAGGTCCTCGTCGTGGGCGGGTTCAACGCGACGGCTCTGAAGACCGCGCAGGTCTACGATCCGGCAACCGAGACCTGGTCCCTCACCGGCAGTCTCGCCACGCCACGGTGGTACCACACCGCCACGCGGCTGATGGACGGCAAGGTGCTCGTCGCAGCCGGTCAGGACAACAATCTCAGGGAGCTGGACAGCGCGGAGCTCTACGATCCGGCGACGGGTAGCTGGACGACCGTTGGTCCGCTGGTCAAGGCACGCGACCATCATGTCGCGACCTTGCTCCTCGACGGCAAGGTGCTCGTCGCGGGCGGAACGAACGCCGCAGGAGGTTTCGGCAAGGAGCTCGCGAGCGCGGAGCTCTACGATCCGGCAACGGGTAGCTGGTCCCGCACCGGCAGTATGAAATCCGCGCGCGTTCGGCCCAGCATGACGTTGCTGAAGAACGGCCAGGCCTTGGTCGTGGGCGGTCAGAATTTCACTTCCCACGGCGACCCGGCCAGCGCGGAGCTCTATGACCCGGCAAGCGGAACCTGGAAAGCGGCCGGCTTCCTTCCCGAAGGGAGATGGGGTCACACGGCAACGCTATTGAACGACGGCACGGTCTTGGTCGCGGGTGGCATCACGAGCGCGATCACCAACGCCGCGGACATCTTCAATCCGAAGGATCGAACCTGGACGCCCACCGGGAGTCTCGTTACCCCGCGCACGCTGCACACAGCCACCTTGTTGAACGACGGCAGGGTCCTGATCGCGAACGGTGCCGGTCCCGGTGGCTTCGGACTCGCCACCGCGGAGCTCGGGGTCCTGGGCGGGCAATAGATGACAACGCGGGTGAAGAGACCGGTGTATGCGGTGTTGCGGCATGACGCCTTTCAAGGTCCGCAGGCGCCGATCGAGGTACTCGTAACCGTGACGAGCGTCGTAACGACTCGATCGGCGGCAAGAGCGGAAGTGGAACGCCTGACTGCGCTCAACCGCGAAAAAGACTGCCGGTACTACTGGCAAGCGACGCGCCTTGTCGAGCGGTCCGAAGCGCTCTGACCGTCTGAGGCCGTTCGACACGACGAGACCTGACTCGAGGTCGTGTTAGGCTCCCCGAAATCTCCGTTGCAGCCGGGGGGCTGGGCCGTGACATTCGTTCTCCTCGTTGCCATCCTCGTCGCCTACTACATCCTGCTCGGTGTCCGGCGAAAGGTGAGCTTCGTCGAGAGCAAGCTCGCGACCATCGACCAGACGGTCCAGTCGCTCGAGCGGCAGGTCGACGCGTTGACGAGCCGGGGAACAAAGGAGGTCGCCGCGACGGTCGCGGTCACGCCGAGCGTCCCTCCCGCTGCGCCTCCACGAATCACGGAGCTTCCCGTCGAGCCTCTCCCCGCCCCCGCGCCTCCGGCGATCGTTTCGAGCGCCGCTCCTCCAACTCCTTCCCCTGCTGCTCCCGCTGCTCCCGCGGGCGTCGACCTCGTCGGTGCTTGGTCGTCCCTGCGTCCCGTCGAATCGGAGCCGTCGGGAGCGGCGATCCCGCCGAAGGGTGGGATCGATACCTGGGAGACGGCGATCGGAGGCTCGTGGCTGAGCCGGATCGGCATCGGCCTCCTCGTGATCGGGATCGCGCTCGCGCTCGGCTACTCCTTCACCGTCCTCGGCCCCCTCGGAAAGGCCTCGCTCGCGACCGCCACCTCGCTCGCGCTCATCGGCGCGGGTGTCGTCCTCGAGCGGCGCACGGAGTACGAGTTCTACGCGCGGGGGCTCATCGGAGGAGGATGGGCTGCGCTGTACGTGACCGTGTACGCGATGCACGAGCTCGAGGCGACGCGGATCGTGGAAAGCGTCGCTCTGGGCTTTGCCCTCCTGCTGGCGGTCGGCATCGGGATGATCGTGCACTCGTTGCGCTACGAGAACCAGGGGCTCACGACCCTTGCGTACGGCCTCGGCTACGCCGCGATCGCGATCCACAGCATCCGCGACTACACGATCTTCGCCGCAACGCTGCTCGGCGCCGGAACGGTGGTCCACTTGCTGCGGCGACGGTGGCTCGGTCTCGCGATCGGCGGGGCGATCGCGACGTACGGCAGCCTCCTTCTCTGGTACCTCCGTCAAGGAACGCTGACGCAGTCGACGCTCCGTCTCGGCCTCACGGCTCTGGCGATCAACTGGGTCGTCTTCCTCGTCGCCGAGTTCGGGCCGGACCCGTCGGAGATCGAGGAGCGGAGCCTGCTCGGCCTCCTCGCCGTCCTCAATGCCGGTGCGGCGGGAGGCCTCGCCTTCCTCGCGTGGCATCGACTCGATCCGGCGATGGAATGGGTTCCCCTGGCGGTCTTCGGGGCCGCCTACGTGGCGACGTCGACGGCGCTCCGGAGGCTCGGACGATCCACCGTCCACCCGATCCACTCCGTCGCCGCGGCCCTGCTCCTCGCCGCGGCCGCCCACAGCGCCTTCTCCTTGCGAGGAGCGACCTGGGCCTGGCTCTTCGAGGCGCAAGCGGTCGTCCTCCTCGGCGTGATCCTGCGGGACCGGTTCCATCGGGTCCTCGGGTGCGCCCTGTTCCTCCTGCCGACCGTGGCGATCCTGGCCGAGCAGGTGGTCCCGCGAGCTTCGAACGGACATGGCTCGTTCGATGGCCCCGACCTGCTCCTGACGGCCGCCGCGTGCGGCTGCTTCTATCTGACGTACGCGAGGCTCCGGGGGTTCGAGACGGACCTGCTGTTCCGGCGGATCTTCTCGTACGCCGCGTTCTCGATGATCCTCGTCGCGCTGTTCGTGCAGCTCCCGACCGTTCGCGTCGCGCCGGCGAGCGCGCTTCTCGCGCTCGTGCTGTTCGAGGCGTCGAACGCGAGGAAGGACAAGGACCTCCGGGTCCAGACGCATCTGGCGCTGCTCTTCTCCACGATCTTCGCCCTCGCGCTGCTGCCCTCGGCGCTGAGCGGGTCCTCGAGGGTCCCGTTCCGCGTCGCGGCGGCGGCGCTCTCGGTTTCCGCCGCGTGCCTCGTGGTCTTCCTGCGCTCGCGCGGCGGCGCGCGACGCCTTCTCGAGGCCGATCCCTGGATCCGCTCCGTCCTCTCCTGGGCGGGCGTCGCGTTCGTCTGTCTCGCGATCTGGCTCGAGGCGCGTGCCCCGCTCGTCGGACCGTCCTGGACCCTCGTCGCGCTCCTCGTCGTCGAGGCGGGCATCGCGCTCGGGGAGCGGGACCTGCGCCGTCCGGGCTATGCCGCGCTCGCCGCCGCGCTCGTCTCGATCGTGCTCTCGAACCTCGTGCCTTCCGATCGTGTCGGCGCCGTCTCGACGCGGGTCGCGACCGTCGTTCCCGTGATCGCGGCGGTCTACTACCTCTGGTTCCGGCTCCGGGGCCTCGGGATCGATCCCGCGACCCGCCGCGGAGACGACGTCGACGAGGTCGCCGGAAGGGCCCTCTCCTATGCCGGGGCGGCCCTCGCCGGCCTGTTCTACCGCTTCGAGTTCGGACTCGACGGGGCCGCGATCCGCTGGTCCTTCACGATGGTGGGGCTCCTCGTCGCGGCGCGGCTCCTGCGCGACGCCGACCTCCGCCTGCAAGCCTATGCTCTGTCGGTTTCCGTCCTCGTCCGGGCGGTCGGCTTCGACTTCCGGACCATGCGACCCGTCCTCGGGATGGACGGTCCTTTCGTCGTGGTGGCCGTCGCGGTGCTCTGCTACGCGGCCGCGGGATGGATCGCGAGCTTGCCGCCCACCGGGGAGCCGCGACGCACGATCCCGTTCGGCGAGAGGCTCGTTCCGTACGGGCGCGAGCTCCTGTGGAACCTCGCGGTCGCGGTGGCCGCGATCTACCTCTATCGAACCTTCTCGGGATTCCTCCTCGTGGTCGCATGGGCGGTCGAGGGACTCCTCGTGAGCGCCGCCGGGTTCGCCCTCGGCGTGCGATCCCTTCGCCTCGCCGGACTCCTCCTCCTCGCGATCGCTCTCGTCATGACCTTCTATCGCGCCTTCACCACGTTCGACACGATGGGGCGGATCGTGTCCTTCCTCGTCCTGGGAGTCGTGCTCCTGCTGGTGTCCTTCGCCTACACGCGTTACCGCGACGTGATCCGGAAGAGCATTTGAAAACGTTCCTCAGGGTCGGCGCCTTCCTCGTCGTCGCCGCGGGGCTCGTTCTCGCGATCCTCCACGCCTCCCGGAGCGCGGCGCCGGAGCGCCGGGATCTCGACGCCCTCGTGACCGTCGGGGGCGACGTCACGCGGGACGCGCTCCAGCCTGCGCTCGATCTCACCCGGATGAGCGAAGCGGAGGAGCAGCGCCTCGGCGACGCGATCGACGCCGAGATCCGGTCGGGGATGAAGGTCGGGAACGATACCGAGGTCGACGCCTATCTCGCCGCGATCCTCGCGACCGTGACGGAGGCGCGCGAGCGCCGGGGAATCCAGTACCGGATCGCTCTCGTCGAGTCGCCCGAGGTGAACGCATTCGCCGTCGCCGGCGGACGGATCTACGTGATGCGGGGCATGCTCGCCCTCGCGAGGAGCGAGGCCGAGCTCGCCGCGGTGATCGGGCACGAGGTCAGTCACGTCGATCTGCGTCACTGCGTCGAACGCCTGCAGCTCGAACACGCCGCCGGGCGGGTCGATCCCGGACTCGCCGGGCTCGCGCGCATGGGATACGAGATCGCGCTCCTGGGATTCTCCGAGGAGCAGGAGCTCGCGGCGGACGCGAACGGCGCACGCCTCGCGTCTCGCGCCGGCTACGACCCGTGGGCGACGTGCGACCTCTTCGCACGGCTTCACGGCGAGCACCCGCAGGAAGGTCGCGTGCCGACCCGCGATCCCGTCACCGAAGCGATGGCGGTGCTTCCGGAGGCGCTTCGCCGTTACCTCGCGACGCACCCCCCCGCGGGCGAGCGGATCGAGGCCGTTCGTGGAGCCCTGCTCGCGGAGCCCGGCCTCTGGCGAGGCGAGCGCCTCTACGTCGGCCGCTCGAACCTCGAGGACCTCCGGCCCAAGAGCGTCGCGGCGAGACCCGACGAATGGATCGTCTGGACGAGGGATCCCCGGCGCTAGCCGGGGATCAGCGGCGTCCCCGACCCGGTCCGGCTCCCGGAGGTGAATCCACCGTTCCGACCGCGCCCGTCTGGACGCGATCCCCCGGCGCGACGACGAGGCCGAGCGCCTCGCAGTCCCAGGAGGTCGCGCTCGTCGAAGCGCTCGCGGTCGTGCCGGTCGTCAGGTTCTTGCAGAAGACCGACGCCGGCGTCATCCCGACGACCGAGCCACCGACGGGAGCGCTGCCGTCCGCCGTGCCGGTGCCGCCCGTCCGCACGCGGTCGCCCGGATCGACGGCGAGGCCGAGCGCCTCGCAGTCCCAGCTCGCGGAGCCGGAGCTTCCGCGGGCTCGTTGCCCCGTCGTCTTGTCGTCGCAGATCACCTTGCCCGCCGTGAATCCCGTCACGGCGCCGCCGAACGGCAGGCGCGATCCGAGCTCGACCGAGCCGGCGTCGCATCCCGCGCCTACGGGCCTCGGGAATCCGCGCTGGTCCGTCGTCCCGACGCAGTTCCCGGTGCTCGTCGGGATCGCGTCGACGGCCGGGCTCCCCGCAACCGGCGCGTGCGTTTCGGTCGGACCGCCGTTGTCCGCGAGCGGCGCCAGGATCTCGTCGATCGTCACGCCGGAGGCGGGAACGACGTCGGTCGCCCCGGGCGTGAACCCGACGACGCCGGCGTCTCCGTCCGTCCCGAGCACGTTGTAGTCGTCCGCCGTCGCCGACGCGTCGATCTCCGGCGCGACAGGCGCCGTGTTCCCGGCGACGATGGTGTGACTCAGCGTGACGGCGGCGCTCACAAAGATCCCCCCGCCGGCCACGCCGCTCGAGTTTCCGGTGACGGTCGTGCCGATGAGCGTCAGGTACGTGTTGTCGTAGGGATGGTCCGCGGCGACACCGCCGCCGACCCCGCCTGCCGTGTTGCCCGACAGCGTGCTGTTCTGGAGTACCGCGGCCCCACGCTGGTACGTCGCGATCCCACCTCCGAGTCCCGACGCGTGGTTGTCACTGATCGTGCTGTTGCGAATGTCGAGGATCGCCGGACGACCCTGGCAGAACTCGCAGTACGACCCGTTGTGAAGTCCTGCGCCGTTGCCCGCGGTGTTTCCGGACACCGTGCAGTTCGTGAGCACCATGGTTCCGTAGTACTGCTCGACACCGCCGCCCCAGCCCGCGGCGTTCCCGGAAATCGTGCTGTCGGAAACGGTAGCGACGGTGGTGTTGAACCCGTCGTTGGAGAGTCCGCCACCTTGGTCGGCCGCGACGTTGCCTGCGATGACCGATCGGACGATCGTGAGCGCCCCGTATTCGTTCGAGATACCGCCACCGTACGCGAAGGTTCCCGTCGCGGAGTTTCCGGAGATCGTGCTGTCGGCGATCGTGATCGTCCCGCGGTTGTAGATCCCACCGCCGGCCTCGCTCGCCGTATTCCCCGTGATCGTGCACCCGGCGACCTCGAGCGTCCCGCGGTTCGACACCCCGCCGCCGGCCGGGGCCACGCAGCCGCGAACCGTCAGGCCGTCGAGCGTCACGTTGCCCGAGTCGATGACGAGGCAGCCGTGGCTCCCCGCCCCGTCCACGGTCGCTCCGAGGCCCGCCGTGATCGTCAGGTCGGAAGCGATGCTCGGCAGCGACGCGCCGAGCAGCACGTTCGCGTCGAGGAGGATCAGGTCGTCTCCGCTCCCGGCGGAGCAGCCCGCGACCGCCGTATCCGTGTTCGCCGCCACGATCGCATCGGCGAGCCGGCACGCCGTCTCGTCCACGACGATCGTCGCCGCCCGTACCGGCACGGTTCCGAGCGCGAGGAGGAGGGCCACGCCGGCGAGGGAGGGTCCGCGACGCCGCTGCAGCGCGCGGCGCACGGCGCGCGGCAGGGAGGCGACCATCCGGTAGAACGCCGTGAAGCGCGGGAGGAGCTCCCCCGTCCGGAAGACGAGGTGCTGGGCGAGTCCGGGTGTTTTCGCCGCCGCGGCGATCTGACGGTGCCATTCGCGCACCACGGAGTCGGACGGAGAGGGCCTGCTCGCGGGGCCGTTCCACGAAACGCTCATGGCGTCCTCCTGGGTTCGATTCGGTGCCGAGACGATACGCCATCCATGGAATGGTGCTAGCGATTTCGATTCCGGAAGTTCCCGCGGCATCTTGGTCCTCCTGTAGCCCACCCTCTGGCTCCGCCCTTGCTACCCCGGTGAGTGGCGGGACATGGCATGAGCCAAGACAAGTCGGTCTACGACCTCGGGGAGGTCGTCCTCGAGGCTCCCGAAGTGCCACTCCGTCGGCAGCACGCGAAGGAGACGGCCCGGAGGACGAGCATCCCCGTTCCTCCCCCCTCCGCACGAGCGTCGACGGGAGCCGCGGTGGCCGCGAGCGTGTCGCTGTTCCTTCCCGGCTGCGGGCAGCTGCTCGCCGGAGACGTCGCCGTGGGTCTGTTCTTCCTCACGGGCTTCGGCTTCTGCTCGGCCTTCCTCTGGGCGATCGTGTCCACGGTCGACCGGATCGTCCCCACGCTTTCGCTCCTCGGTATCGACGCGATGGTGCTGACGGTCGCCACGATCGCCACCGCGTTCAGCGGGGCGCTGCTCCATGTCGCCGGGGTCCTGCACGCCGACGGCTGCGACCTCGGGCCGCGCCGCGCGGCGCACCCGGTCGGCGCGGCGATCGCTTCCATGCTCGTCCCGGGATGGGGGCAGCTGCGGAGCGGGCATCGCTTTCGAGCGGTGATCTTCCTCGGCGGCGTCTGGACCACGCTCGCGCTCTGGGCCCTCGTCCTCCCCGCCGCGTCGCCGTTCCTCGCGGCCGTCGGACTCTCCGTTCCCGCGTGGTTGCGAGACGGAGCCGGTCCCATCGTCCTCGTGACCCTGCCGGTCGTGATCTGGATCGTGGCCGTCTATGACGCGGCCGCGGGAGCCGTGGCGGAGCGCCGGCGCGCGGAGGCGTAGCGGCGAGGAAGGCCTGGCTCGCGTCGGGATCGCACCGTACACTCCGGCCATCACGACTTCGTACGGGGGATTCCATGCGCCGATTCCCACTCGCCTTGCTCGTGGTCTCGTTGTTGCCCGCCTCCGTCCATCCGGTTGCGAGCGCGCCAGCACGTGGGCCCGTGGAGTTCGGTCCCGGGCCGCGGGCGCTCGATTCCGGCGGGGGTGGCGCCGCTCCGCAGCGGCTCCCGAGGTGGGAGTATGGAATGTTCGGGACGGCGATCGGTGCAGCCGGCATCTCGGTCGCCGCGAATCAGGGCCACCTCGAGATGTACATGGACGGCGCCAGCCGCGGCGACGTCTTTCCCGACGATTACTGGTACGCGGTGACCTACGACCCTACGAGCGGCACGTACGAGCAGTCCTTCGTGAGCGATCGCATGCCCTCGGGGATCCAGCGGCTGCGGGTAGGGAACGTCACGGGCGATACGGCCCTGGAGATCGTCGCCTTCCTCGCCGACGGGTCGGTGCGCATCTACGATCAGGGGACCAAGGTGCTCGAGCGCACCTTCCCGACGCCGGCGCGCGAGGCTTACTTCGCGGGCATGGCGCTCGCGGATCTCGACGGTGATGGGCTATCCGAGATCATCTTGACGACGGACACGGTCAAGAACCTCTGGGTGTACGGCGGCGACGGGGTCCTGCGCTGGACCCTTCCGGGAATCGGGGGGAACGCGGTCGCCGCCGCGCAGATGGACGCCGACCCGGCGATCGAGATCGCCGTGACCGGCGGCCAGGTCGTCGACTCCGGCTCCCGATCGGTGGAGTGGACGCGACCCGCGTTCTTCGAGCACCTGCTCGAGTCGGCGGACATCGACGGCGACGGCATGGAGGAGCTCATCGTCGTCAACGATCTCTCCCTCCTGGCGTACGACGTCGACGCGAAGGTCGCGAAGTGGACGATTCCCATGGTCGGCCCGGTCGACGCGATCCACGTCGCCGACTTCGACCACGACGGAGTGATCGAAGTACTCGTCGGCGACTACGGGCAGGGAAGCGTCCGCGCGTTCGACACCGTGACGCGGAGCCAGGAATGGAGCGTGCGGAACCTCGATGAAGGCATCACCAACATCGCGACGGCGGACGTCGACGGCGACGGCGAGAACGAGGTGATCTTCGGAGCCGGCGCCATCACCAGCGGGCCCGATCGTCTGATCGTGGTCGGGCGCACGAGCGGTGCGGTCGAGTGGGAGAACGTCCACCTCGACGGACCCTTCGTGGGACCCGCGGTCGGAGACCTGGACGGCGACGGCGTAGAAGAGATCGTCGCCGCCTCGGTCGAGTCGGAAGCGACGTACAGCAACGGCCGCATCGTGGTGCTGGACGGTGTCACGCACCGGCTTCGCGCCATCTCCGAGCCGGTGGCGGATGGACACTCCTCGCTCGGCACCCAGGACGTGCTCATGGCCGACTTCGACGGGGACGGCGATCAGGAGATCCTGATCGCTTCCGACTCCAGCTTCGGCGGAGTGGTCGAGATCTGGGACCTCGAGGCCGGCGCCTCGCTCGAGCGGATCTGGACGAACACCACGCAAGCGCCCTACGTCGCGTTCTTCTCGGTTGGCGTCGCCGACGTGGACGGCGACGGTACCCTCGAGATCATCGCGGGGGGGGACGACGCGCGAGTCTACGTCTACGACCTCGCGACCGGAGCCGAGTTGGCCCATTCGACCGTCCTCGGCTACGGCTCCGTGCGCGCGCTCGAGGTGGACGATTTCGACGGAGACGGAGCGCGCGAGCTAGCCGCTCAGCTCTGGAACGGCCCCGTGCACGTGCTCGACCTCGGAACGCTGGCGGACGAAGCCACGATCGACGGCTCGTTCTCCTCCATGCGGAAAGCCTCCGGAGCGACCTCGATCCAGCTCGGCGGTCTGGACGGTGCCATCCGAACGTACGCGTGGAACGGAGCCGACTACGCCCCTGTTCGCACCGCGCAGCTGGCAAACCAGGAGGTCTACGGATTCGAGCGCCTGGAGAACGATCTCTACTCGGTCGGCAGCGGCGACTTCCTCCGTCTGTCCCGCGGCGCAACGGCGGTCTGGGAAAGTCCTTCGTATGGGCCGTTCACGGGTCGCCGCACGGTCCGCACCCAGTCGGGTGAGCTCGTAACCGTGTCTCGATACGCGATCCTGGGATTCGCCGAGTGACCGGCGGACAGCAATTGGTTCCTTCAAGGAGGTAGGTGATGGCGCCGAGCATCCGGAATCGTACGTGGGGTATCGCCGTTCTCTGCTGCATCGTCCTGGGCGGGCTCGTGATCGCGCTCGCGGGGGACCTCGAGCCGCCCGGTCCGCCGGCCCCGACCATGGAACACCTGATCCGGACCATCAACCTCCCGATGACCATCACCGTCTCCGGCTCCTACGCGCTCGCGGAGGACATCACGACCTCGGGCGGCGGCATCACCGTCTCGGTGAGCAACGTCACGATCGACCTGCGGGGCCATCTCCTCCAGGGTGGGACGGGTGACGGCATCGGCGTCGGCGCCTTGGGCTTGAAGAACATCGTGGTGAAGAACGGCACGATCCGTGGCTGGGGGAGCGACGGCGTGGACCTCCTCACCTCGACGCCGGTCAACACGCAGGTGATCGACGTTCTTTCGGAGGGGAACCTTGGGTCGGGGATCCGGGCGGGAACCGGCGCCCTCGTCTCCGGATGCACCGCGAACGGGAACACCCAGTCCGGCATCGAGGCGTCGGGAACGGCGGGGACCATCGTGAACAGCACGGCGACGTCGAACGCGGTGAACGGATTCAACATCGCCGCGGGTGCCTGGACCGTGACGAACTGCAGCGCCGCGCTGAACACGGCCGTCGGCATCAACGACCTCGCGAACGGGACGATGATCGTGAACTGCACGTCGCGAGACAACAACGGAGACGGCATCTTCGCCGTGCAAGGAAGCACCGTCGCGTCCTGCTCCGCCTTCAGCAACGGCGACTCGGTCGGGGACGACGGCATCGTGGGATCGAGCGGCGCGACGATCGTCGACTGCACCGCCGTCCAGAACTTCGAGGACGGCATCGAGGCGGGCACGAACGCGCTGGTGCGGGGCAACCGCGCCACGAACAACGGTGGCGCCGGCATCCACGCGACGGGCACCGGCAACAGGATCGAGGACAACGCCCTGATCGCCAACACCGGGGACGGGATCACCGTGAACCCCGCGACGAGCAACTTCGTCATCCGGAACAGCGCGACGGCCAACGGCGGCGGCGCCTTCAACATCGTCGCGGGCAACTCGTACGGCCTCGTCACCGCCGGGTCGGCGAACTTCAACAACAGCAACTCCTGGGCGAATTACACGTACTGACTATCCCCCGGCCCGCTTGACGGTGTAGCCGCGCTCCCGGAGGGCCTCGACCGCCGCGTCGCAGTGGTCGCCCTGGAGCTCGATCACGCCGTCCTTCGCGGTGCCGCCGCTCCCGCAGCGGCGCTTCAGCTCGGAGGCGAGCTGGGTCAGGGACGCCGCGGGCAGCGGCACCCCGTGGATCACGGTCACGGTCTTGCCGCGGCGGCCGCCCGTCTCGCGGCGCACCCGCACGACCCCGTCCTGCGGCAGCGGCTTCGTCCCCATGGTTGCGATTGTCCCATACGCACGCATGGAAACCCTCCCGGTTGGAGGGACGTAGAAGGGGTGCGCGATTCGTGGCAAGATCTCCCGTTCCATGCCCGCCCGATCGAGGAGGAGAAGAGGAATGACCGCACGCTCGCATCGAGTTCCGGCCGCCATGGTGATGGCGCTCGCCCTTTCCGTCGTCTCGGGGTGCGGGACGAAGGAAGAGAAGCCGAAGGCGGCGCCCGCGGACGGCGCGGCCGCGTCGACCGCGCCGAAGTCCCCGTACACGATCGACGAGAGCAAGGTCCAGGGGGTCAGCCGGTTCGCGAAGGCGGATCTCGACCCGAGCAAGAGCCCGTGCACCGATTTCGTAGGCTACGTCGACGGGAAGTGGCTCGCGGCGAACGAGATCCCGGCCGATCGCACGACGTGGGGCGGGTTCGAGATGCTCGACGAGCGCGCCACCGGGATCCAGCGCCAGCTCGCCGAGCAGGCGGCGGCTCGCAAGGACGCCACGGGGGTCGACAAGATCGTCGGGGACCTCTACGCGACGGGCATGGACGAGGCGGCGATCGAGGCGCAGGGGCTGAAGCCCCTGGAGGGACGGCTGGGCGAGATCGACGCCCTCAAGAACGGGGACGACGTCGCCGAGTACCTGCGCAAGTCGTCGGCGCGCGGCGAGGGCCAGGTGTTCAACTTCGGGGCCGAGGCCGACTTCGCGCAGCCGGACATGATGCTCGGGTACATCGTGCAGGGCGGGCTCGGCCTGCCCGACAAGTCGTACTACTTCGCGGCGGACAAGAAGCCGAAGCTCGCCGCGTACGAGAAGCACATCGCCAAGGTGCTCGAGCTGTCGGGCGCGCCGGCGGCGCAGGCGGCGGGGGCCGCGAAGAAGGTCGTCGCGTTCGAGACGCGGCTCGCGAAGGTGTCGAAGTCTTCGGAGGAGATGGCGCGCGACGTCTCGCTCTTCTACAACCCCGTGACCCCGGCCGACGCGGACAAGCTGACGCCGCGGTTCCCGTGGACGAAGTTCTTCGAGTCGCAGGGAATCGCGGTGCCGGCGAAGTTCTCCTTCGCGATCCCGGGCTTCCACAAGGAAGTGAACGCGATGCTCGGCTCGACGCCGATCGAGGACTGGAAGGCGTACCTGCGCTTCCACCTCGTCGACGCGATGTCGCCCTACCTGTCGAACGCGTTCGTCGACGAGAACTTCGAGTTCTACAGCAAGACGATGCGCGGCCAGAAGGAGATCAAGGCGCGCTGGAAGCGCGTCCTGGGCACGATCGACGAGCAGGCCGGCCAGGCGTTCGGCCAGCTCTACGTCGCGGTCGCGTTCCCGCCGGAGGCCAAGGCCCGCATGGAGCAGCTCGTCGCGAACCTGAGCGCCGCGCTCAAGGTGCGCATCGAGAACCTGCCGTGGATGAGCGCCGAGACGAAGACGAAAGCGCTCGCCAAGTGGGCCGCGTTCCGGCCCAAGATCGGCTACCCCGACAAGTGGCGCGACTGGTCCGGCCTGAACACGAGCCGCGACAGCTACGTGAGCAACTTCCTCGCGGCGAACGAGTTCAACTACCGCTACCAGCTGAACAAGATCGGGAAGGCGGTGGACAAGGAGGAATGGGGCCTCGACCCGCAGACGGTCAACGCGAACTACAACCCGCTGCGCAACGAGGTCACGTTCCCCGCGGCGATCCTGCAGCCGCCGTTCTTCGATCTCCAGGCCGACGACGCCACGAACTACGGCGGCATCGGCGCGGTGATCGGCCACGAGATGACGCACGGCTACGACGACCAGGGCAGCCGCTTCGGTCCGACGGGCAAGTTCGAGAACTGGTGGACGCCCGAGGACGCGAAGGGCTTCGCGTCGCGCACCGGCCAGCTCGTCGCCCAGTTCGACGGCTACTCCGTGGCGCCCGGCAAGAAGGTCAACGGCAAGCTGACGCTCGGCGAGAACATCGCCGACCTCGGCGGCCTGAACGTCGCCTACGACGCGATGCGCAAGGCGACGGAGGGCAAGCCCGATCCCATGGTGGACGGCATGACGCGCGACCAGCGCTTCTTCGCGAACTGGGCGACCGTGTGGCGCCGCCGGCACACCGAGGACGAGATCGCCATGCGCCTCGTCACCGATCCGCACGCGCTCGCCGACTTCCGCGCCATCGGCGCGCCGTCGAACATGGAGGCCTTCGCGAAGGCGTTCGACTGCAAGCCGGGCGACGCGATGGTGCGCGACGGCGAGAAGCGGATCCTGATCTGGTAGCCGCCCGCTAGCCGGGGATCGGTCTCGGCGTCCTCATGTGATACGGGACGTTCGTGATGACGATCCCCGGCTTGAACAGCAGCGCGAGGCGAAGGAAGAGCGCCGTCTGGGCGTGCAGGAGGTTGTGCCAGCGCCGGACGGGGACGAACTGCGGGACGATGATGGTGATCGTCTCTCCCGGCTGCCGCTTCCCGGCGAGCTCCTCGATGTACCCGAGGAGGGGCTCGAGCAGCATGCGATACGGGGACTCCAGGATCACGAGGCGAGTCCCCTCCCCCCACGAGCTCCAGAGCTCGATCTGCCGGCGTCCCTCCTCGGCGTCGAGCGAGACGTGCACGGCCGTGACGTCGTTCGACAGCGTCCTCGCGTAGCGCAGCGCCGCCAGCGTCCCGCGGTGGACGCTGCTGACCGGGACGATCACGCGGTGCCGGCGGACTCGCGCCGGCGGACCGTTGTGGTCGAGCGACAGGTCGGCCGACAGCTCCAGGTAGTGGCGATGGATCGCGAAGAAGAGCATCACGAGCAGCGGGATCAGGAAGAGGACGATCCACGCTCCCTCGTGGAACTTCGTGACCGCGAAGACGAGGACGACGACCGCCGTGCACACGGCTCCGAGCGCGTTGATCGCCATCTTGTGCCGCCATCCCGCGGTCGGCGTGAGCACGGAGCCCCGCTCGCGGACGACCTGCCCGGTCGACAGGCGGCCGATCTTCCACCAGCGGACGGTCATGCCCGCCTGGGAGAGGGTGAACGAGAGGAACACGCCGATCGCGTATAGCGGGATCAGGGCGGTGACGCTGGCCTGGAACACGACGATCAGGAGCGACGCGATCACCGCCAGGACCATGATGCCGCGCGAGTAGACGAGCCGGCTGCCGCGATAGGCGAGCTGCTTCGGGAGGAATCCGTCCGCCGCCTGGAGCGCGCCGAGCCTCGGGAAGTCCGCGAACGAGGTGTTCGCCGCCATGATCAGGATCAGCGTCGTGCCCCCGATGGCGGCGAGGTACATCGCGTTCCTGCCCCCGAAGACGGTGCGGGCGAGCTGCGAGATGACCGTCTCCTCCGCCGAGGGCACGGCGAGCGTGGCCTGGGCGAGCCACGTGACCCCCAGGAAGAGGACGCCGAGGATCAGCGACATCCAGAGGAGGGTGATCCCGGCGTTCCGGCTCCGCGGCTCACGGAACGCGGTCGTCCCGTTCGAGATCGCCTCGACGCCGGTCAATGCGGCCGTGCCGCTCGAGAAGGCGTGGAGGATCAGGAAGGCGCCGAGGGGAGCCAGATGCTCGGGCAGCTCGAGAGGCGGAGGATCGGGGACCGTTCCGAGGGTGCCGAGCACGAATCGCACGAGGCCGTAGCCGACCGTCAGGGAGATCGTGATCAGGAAGAAGTACGTCGGCGCCGCGAAGATCGCGCCGCTCTCGCGGACGCCCCGGAGGTTCACGATCATGATCACGCCCACGCACGCCACCGACAGCAGGACCCGCTCCGGGAAGAGCGACGGGAAGGCCGAGGTGATCTGCGCGACCCCCGACGACACCGACACCGCGACGGTCAGGATGTAGTCGGTGAGCAGCGCGGCCCCCGCGATCTGCGCCGCGAGCTCCCCGAGGTTGTCGCGGGCGACGATGTAGGCGCCCCCTCCCCCCGGGTACGCGTGGATCGTCTGCCGGTAGGACAGCGTCACGATGGCGAGCAGGACGACGATGGCCACCGCGATGGGGAACGCGTACGTGAAGGCGGCGGCGCCGGCCGCGGTCAGGATGACGAGGATCTCCTGCGTCGCGTAGGCGGTCGAGGACAGCGCGTCGGACGCGAACACGGCGAGGCCGGTGCTCTTCCCGACGGTCTGGTGGGCGGCGTCGGCGGTCGGGAGGGGTGTCCCGATGAGCCACGCGCGCCACGAGCGCGTGGGCACGTAGTCGACGATCCGGTGCGTGATCCCCGGGTACGGGTCCTGAGGCCTGCTCTCGCTCATCGCCGTACACGAGTAGCGCGACCGGCGTTAATTCCGCATCAAGATTCCGATCGTCCGAGTAAAGAGATCGAAGGGACGCTCGCCCTCAGATCCCGCAGTCGCCCGAGGACGGGACGCGGGCCAGGCCGCTCGAGCCCGTGCCGTAGCTCCCGGCGCCCTTCCCGACACCCGGAGAGCCGCGGTAGAGATAGAAGAACGCGTGGCCGGGCGTGGGCGTGTCGGGATCGGCGAAGCCGATCGTGTCCGAGTCGGCGGAGTCGTCCTCGAGGCAGAGCACGGCGCCCAGGTCGACGTTCGATCCCAGGACGCGGAGCGCGCTCACGTCTCCCCGTACGACGTCGTAGCGGACGGATCCCGACTCGACGTCCCACGAGAGGGTGGTCGGCGCGGGGCCGGGGCTCACCGTGATCTGGGGCGCGGCGGAGAGGTCGACCGCGAACAGCTCCTGGTCGATGTCGAAGTTCTGGCGCACGTAGTTCCCCGGCAGGAAGAAGAGCGCGCGGCTCGTGGTCGAGAGCGCGGGGAACATGTAGAGCACGTTGGGAAAACCGGCGTAGTGTCCGGCGCCGAGCGTGAGGCCGTCGGCCCGCACGGTCGTGAACGTCGCGAGCTCCATCCGGTAGAGACCGAGGCGGCCGTGGAGGTTCGGCTCGACGATCGACGCGTCGGAGTAGAAGTAGAGCCACCGCATGTCGCCGGTGAACCGCGAGAAGATGGTGTTCCCGTCCGTCGTGAACGTGAGCTGCCGCGTCGTCCCCGCGACCGTGTCGAGCAGGAACAGCTCGGCGTTGCCGTCCGCGTTCGTGCCCAGCGGATCGGTGTACGACGAGTACACGATCTTCGTGCCGTCGGCGCTGATGTCCGGGTACTGCGAGTACTTCACCGGATCCGAGGTGAGCTGCTCCATCGAGGTGCCGTCCGTCCTCATCCTCCACACCTCGTTCGAGTGGTCGGGGTTCTGGCCCGAGGGATCGGCGTTCCCGGAGAAGACGACCCACGTCCCCGACCCGTCCACGCGCGGGTGGTAGTTGCGGTAGAAGACCTGCGCCGTGGAGCTCGTGAGCTGGACGATCCCGGATCCGTCGAGGTTCATCCGGAAGATCTCGCCCGAGTTGTCCGCGTTCGGCCCGTTCGCCGGGTTCTCGCTCGACGCGAAGACCACGGTGCTGCCGTCGGCGGAGATCGCCGGCTGGCTCGAGTACGTGAAGTCGCCCGGCTCCGAGAACGTGAGGCGCGTGTCGCCGGTTCCGTCCCAATTGATCCGGAAGATCTCCTCGAGCGCGCCGGGCGGGAACCTCGTGTAGAAGATCACGTTGCCGTCGGGGGAGATCTGCGCGTCGTACGTGCTCTCCCCGATCACGAGCTGCTTCAGGTCGGTGCCGTCGAAGTTCCGGCGGTAGAGCGCGCGGATCTTCGTCGGGTTCTGTCCGCTCAGGTTCGCGGTGGAGATGAACGCCACGCGCGTTCCGTCCGCGCTGATGGCCGGATTGTCGATCACGTAGTGCGAGTCGGTGAGGAGCGTCTTCAGCTCGGCGCCCGTGGTCGTCATGGACTGGACGGTCCCGAGCAAGGCACCCTGCGCGATCCACGCGAGCCGCGTTCCGTTCCCCGAGACCACGAGCGAGGTCGCCTCGATGTTCGTGAGCGAGACCTGCGACGTGTCCGAGCCGTCGCCGTTGACGCGCCAGATGCGCCAGTTGAAGTTCGCCTTGTTCGAGTTGTAGTAGACGACCGAGCCGTCGTCCGTGATCGCGGGCTGGCCCGATTGCCGGCCGTTCGGCGACTGCGTGAGCTGGCGCAGCGCCGCCGTGTCCCAGTCGAAGGCGTAGACGTCGGGAAGGAGGTCCGCGTTCGTGCCGAGGTAGTCGGCGCTCGACTCGAACGCGAGCCGGCTCCCGTTGCCCGCGAGGACGACGCGCGAGCACTCGCCCGCGATCGAGCCCGTGATCTGACGGAGGTCCGTCCCGTCGGAGTTCACCGTGAACACCTCGTGGTTGAGGTCCGGGTTGCCCCCGGCGAGGTTCGCGGTCGAGACGTACGCGAGCCGCGAGCCGTCGTCGCTCACCGACAGCGAGGAGATCTCTCCCGACGCATGGTGCGTCGCCTGCACCAGACCGGTCCCGTCGCGGCCGATCAGGAAGATCTGGTCCTGGTGCGTGGCGTTCCCGCCGAGCGGGTCGGAATTGGACACGAACGCGATGCGGGTCCCCGATCCCGCCATCGCGACGATCTTCACGGCGCCCCCGTCCGGTCCCGGATCGTTCGTGATCTGCGACAGCTGCGTCCCGTCCGTCTTCATGACGAACATCTCCGCGCTCAGGTCGTGGTTCCCTCCCGTGAGGTTCCCGCGCGACGGGAACGCGATCCAGGTCCCGTCGTCGCTGACCGAGACGCCCTGGAGCGCGTCCCATACGCCTTCGCCGAAGGAGGTCAGCTGCGTCGTGGCGGCGGTCGACGCCACCGCGCGGAACAGCTGGTACGCGTTCTGGGCGTTCGTGCCGAGCGCGTTCGTCGTCGAGGCGAAGTAGACGTTCGTCCCGGCGTCGTCGAGCGCCGGCGCACGGGCGCGCGTGTTCCTGAGATCGGTGAGCTGCCGCACGACCTGGGCGTCGGAGGCGGGGACGAGGAGGGTCAGCGCGGAGGCGGCGACGGCGAGCCGGGTGAGCCTCGAGACGAGTTCACGCTGCACGGTCCCCCCTTCCGCGGCTCCGGAGAGTATCCGCCGTTCGAGGGGCGGAAGGAAGGTGGAAACGCGAGGGGTACGGAGACGCGCGTGCAGCCCTGCCGTGCCAGATGGAAACCGGGTGGATCGCGCGGCATCCTCGCCGTAGGATAGGCGCAGCCATCCATGGGGGGATCCCATGAACCGGACGATCTCGACTTCACTCTTCCTGTCGATCCTCCTCGTGCTCGCCGCAGTCCCCTACCCTGCGAGCGCTCGCGACCTCGACTTCGAGGATCGCGTGAAGGCGCAGGAGGCGATCGAGCGCACCTACTACGGCCACCAGGTCGGCGCGACCAGGACGTTCGATCAGGCCGTGCCGCGCTCGCTCCTCGAGAGGAAGGTCCGGACCTATCTCGCGCAATCCGCCGCTCTCGAGCAGCTTTGGCACACGCCGGTCACCGCGGACATGCTCGATCGCGAGATGAAGCGCATCGCCGCCGAAACGCGCATGCCGGAACGGCTCCGCGAGCTGTACGCGGCTCTCGGCGACGACTCCTTCCTGGTCGCGGAGTGCCTCGCCCGGCCGCTCCTCGTCGATCGCCTGACGCGGAGCTTCTTCGCCTCCGACGAGAGGTTCCGCGGGACCCCTTGGGACGCGTGGCGGTCGTCCCTACCGTCGCGGTTCGATCCCGAACGGGTTTCCGCCGTCGCGAAGGACGTCGAGCTTCCCGTGCCGGACGGCTCGCGCGCGAGCGAGGCGTGCCCCTCGGCGGATACGTGGGACAACGCCAGCCTCGACGACTTGCCCGCGCCCCGCAATCACCAGAATGCGGTGTGGACGGGAAGTCTCATGCTCGTGTGGGGCGGCAACGTGGGTCCCGGCTCCTCGCTCGCCAGCGGGGCCCGGTACGATCCCGTGACCGACACGTGGACGCCGATGTCGACGGTGGGAGCGCCCGGGCTGCGCTACGACCACACGACGATCTGGACGGGCTCGCGGATGATCGTCTGGGGCGGCGCGCGGGACAACCTGTTCGTGACGCTGGCCTACAACTCCGGTGGCATCTACGATCCCGCCAGCGACACGTGGTCGGCGACGTCGACGACGGGAGCGCCCTCGGGCCGCTACCAGCACAGCGCGGTCTGGACGGGCGCGCGGATGATCGTGTTCGGAGGCCGGGCATCGATCTTCTTCCAGGACGGGGCGCGCTACGATCCAGCGACCGACACCTGGTCACCCATCTCCGTCGTCAACGCGCCTTCCGCGCGCGCGATGCACACCGCCGTCTGGACCGGAACCACGATGATCGTCTGGGGAGGAGCGAACTCGTCCGGCGTGCGCACGACGACTGGTGCACGCTACGACCCCGCCACGGACACCTGGGCGGCGACGAGCATGACCGGCGTGCCGAGCGTGAGGTCCCAGTATTCGGCCACGTGGGCCGGCTCCCGCCTCGTGATCTGGGGAGGGTTCGGATCGTCGGCCGTTGTAGCGACGGGAGGTCGCTACGATCCGGTCGCCGACACGTGGACGTCCACGTCGATGACCGGCGTTCCCGCCGCGCGAAGCGACCACACGGCCGTATGGACCGGTGCAAAGGTGCTCGTGTGGGGCGGAAGCAACTCGTCCGCGAAGCTCGACACCGGCGCGTCCTACGACCCCGTGGCGGATTCGTGGACCGCCACGTCCGCCTTGAACGCGGCCACTCCGCGAACCGGCCACACGGCCGTGTGGACCGGCTCGTCGATGATCGTGTGGGGCGGCCAGGCCAACGCGAGCTTCGTCTTGCTGCTGAACAGCGGTGGCCGCTACGACCCGTCGACCGACTCGTGGACGCCGACGACGGTCGGAAGCGGCCCGGCGCCCCGGACGCAGCACACGGCCGTGTGGACCGGCACGAAGATGCTCGTTTGGGGAGGGCGGGACATCATCGCCCTCGGCGATGGAAGCGCGTACGACCCGGCCGTCGACGGCTGGACTCCCCTCGCGAGCGCGAACGCTCCGGTCGCGAGACAGACCCACACCGCCGTGTGGACGGGCGATTCGATGATCGTCTGGGGAGGACAGAGCGGTTCCGTCTTCCTCGACTCGGGCGGCCGTTACGATCCGAATGCGGACGCCTGGACTCCGACCTCGCTCACCGGGGCCCCGTCGGCGCGCCAGAACCACACCGCGACGTGGACCGGCTCGCGAATGATCGTCTGGGGAGGGAACGGCTCGCTGAATCAGAACACCGGGGGGATCTACGACCCCGCGACCGACCTCTGGTTGGCGACGTCGGTCTCGAACGCGCCGGCAGCACGCAGCCGCCACACCGCCGTGTGGACGGGTCACGACGTCGTCGTGTGGGGCGGCAGCGTCTCCTCACCTGGGCCCGTCAACAGCGGTGGCCGTTACGATCCCGCCTCCGACACGTGGACTGCCACCTCGCTCACGAGCGCGCCGGCGGCTAGAGCCGACCACACCGCGGTGTGGACCGGCTCGCGGATGTTCGTGTGGGGAGGCGGCTTCGGCGGAGCCTTGTACGATCCGGCGACGGACACCTGGACGGCCGCTTCGTCCGTGGCCGCGCCCCCGAGCGGCTCGAGAGGCTTGTCGGCGTGGCTCGGCGGGCAGGTATGGGTGTGGGGAGGCCAAGGCGGAAGCGGAAACGAGACGAACTACCTCGACGTGGGTGGACGCTACGATCCCGCGACCGATGCGTGGACGCCGACGAGCATGGTCGGGGCTCCGGTGGGGCGATTCCAGAGCGCGGCCGTCTCGACCGGAAGCGAGGTCCTCGTCTGGGGCGGCATGCGGGGAGCGACGTACCTCGCGGATGGCGGGCGCTACGCGGTCGCGGATTCGATCGACGCGGACGGCGACGGCTTCACCGGATGCGCAGGCGATTGCGACGACACGAATGCCGCCGTGCATCCGGGCGCGCTCGAAGCCTGCAACGGCATCGACGACGACTGCAACGGCGTGATCGACTCGGGACTCGCGGCTCCCGCCGTGCATCCCGCGCTCACCGAAGCGAAGGCAGGCACGGCCTCCCAGCTCGCCTGGGCGGCGGTGCCGGGAGCCACCGGCTACGACGTCGTCAAGGGCAGCCTGACCACGCTCCGCGGAACGCTCGGCGACTTCTCCTCGAGCACGACCGCGTGTCTCGGGAGCGACGTGCCTGCGCCGGGTGCGAGCGACACCGAGGCTCTGGCCGCGGGGGCCGGTCTCTGGCACATCGTGCGCGCGGTGAGCGCGTGCGGCGGCAACGGTACGTTCGACGAGGGCGGAGGCCAGCAGGGCTCCCGGGACGCGGAGGTCGAGGCGTCCGCGAACGCCTGCCCCTGATCGCCGCTGCCGTGCGAGCAGCGGTCGTCAGCGGCAGAGCTGCTGGGCCAGCGTGGCGACTCCGACGTACGTCGCCGCCTCCGTGGACTCCCCCACCGCGATCAGCCCGCCTTCGGTGTCGGACACGAGGCCGAGCAATCTGCCGTCCCTCGAGGACGGCACCTGCGTCCAGCTCACGCCGTCCCAGTGGACGGTGAAGGTGGAGTAGTTCGGGTCGTTGCCGGTGGATCCGACCGCCCACACGTCGTTCGGGCCGAACGCGACGCTGCTCCAGAGGTCGGTGTCGGCCGCCTTCCCGTCGGGATCGGGGGCATCGACCGTGCTCCACGCGGTGCCGTCCCAGTGCAGGAAGAACGGCATGTCCACGATGCCGTAGTCGTGATCGCGCGCGATGCCGGTGACCCAGATGTCGTCCGGAGCGACTGCGGCGATCGAGGTCAGCCAGTTCTGGTCGATGTCGTGGTGCCGCAGCGGGCTCGGCGTCGGCGTGCGCGTCCACGTGGATCCGTCGTAGTGGTAGGCGACGGTGAGGTCGCCGAAGTAATTCACCGAGAGCTGGCCGACCGCCCAGACGTCGTCCGGTGCGAGCGCCTTCACGTCGCGGAACACGATGGGCGCGCCGAGGAGGGTCTGCGTCCAGCTCACGCCGTCCCAGTGCATCAGGAGGCCCTTGCCGATGTAGCTCGTCGACCCGGCCACCCACACGTCGGTCGGCGACAGCGCCGCAACGCTCGTCAGGTAGGCGGCGATCGTGCCGTCGTCCTGGATCGTCCAGGCGCGTCCGTCCCAGTGCAGGATCAGGTCGCGGTAGGGGAAGGAGTTCTCGATCCCCACCGCCCACGCGTCGTCCGGCGCGAGGACGGCGACGTCGGCGAGCTGGTCCCAGGTCGTCTTCCTCGAGTTCGGGCAATCGACACGCGACCATCGCGTCCCGTCCCAGTGCTCGATGAGGGTCTTGAACCCGGGCGGCGGGTGGCCGAAGTCGCTCGTGATGCCGACCGCCCACGCGTCGGTGGGCGACAGCGCGTCCACCGCGACGAGCGAGTCGTAGTCGCCGTAGTCGTGCTTCGGGTTCTCGCTGGGAACCGTGTTCCAGGTGCCGTCGCAGACGGGGCCGTCCGCGGCGAGAGACGGGGCGATCGTGAGAAGCGAGGCCGCGGCGAGCGCGGCGGCAGTGCGAGCATGCATGGGACCCTCCCGGGCGAGACGCGACCCCTCGTGGGGTGCTGTCTACGCCCGGGGGTTCCCCGATTCCAGGAACGCTGTGTTACAGGTTGCCGCCGTTCATCGATCGTTCCGGGAGCCTCAGTAGGTCCACCCGACGTTGAGACGGAAGCCGTCGAAATCCGGGCTCGACTTGTCGAGGTCGAGCCAGAGGATGTTGTAGCTGGCCTCGACGAAGAACGTCGGGGCGAGCTGGGCGTGGAGGCCGGCGGCCGCGCCGTAGGAGAACGCGGTGTCCCCGAACGTCGGCTGCCAGGTATCGCAGATGTAGCCCCACCAGGGATCCCACCAGCAGGCTCCCTGCGCCGGGCCGGCCGGGATGTTCGAGTCCACCCAGGTCCAGCCGAAGCTCCCGCGCACGAACGGCGTGATCGTCTTGTCGAGGAAGTTGTACTGCCCCACGAACGCGAGGGTGCCGGCGTCGAGCGTTCCCGCCACGTCGACCGTGGCATCCGGCCGCTGGTCGTTGTTGTTGTCCGTGGCGATGCGCGCGTCGTAGTTGGCGCTCAGCCACGTGAAGTCGGCTCCCAGGTAGACGTGCTCGTTCAGGTTGTTGCCGAAGGCGAATCCCCAGCCGAGGTCGTCGTTCATGCTGACCTTCGTCCCGTCCTCGCTGTCCCACGTGCCCCCGGAGGTGAACGTGAGCGGGACCGAGAACTGCCAGCGCATCGCGCGCTGGCTGTCGGCGGCCGTTGCCCCCGGAGCCAAGAGACCGATTCCCAGAACAGTGCTCACGACGACGGCGAGCGTCGTCCGGCTGCGAATCGCGCGCATCAGGTGCTCCTTTCGGTTTGGGTTCTCCACGGGCGCGGATTCTACTCCTACGGGCAGGCCGTCGTGACGATCGATCCTCCCCAGACACCCGTTCCGCAGTCGTTCACGCCTCGCACCAGGTACCCGAACGTCCCGCCGGCCGGCGGCAGCTCCGGAATCGGCAGGTCCGGCGCGGTCAGACCCGAGCCGATGCACTCCATCTGTCCCGTCCTGACCTGCGGGAGCGTGCCGTGCGCCACGTCGTACGTGACCGGCGCGGCGTTCCAGCGAAGCGTGGTCTTGTCGCCGTCGAACCTCAGGCCCGACATCTCCCCGGGCGCGGCCGCGCACTGCGGGACGAGCAGGACGGTCCCGTCCTGACCGAGGGCGTCGTTGTGGGCCCAGATCGCGATCTCGCGGGCGTCGTTGATGTCGGTCAGGTAGGTGTTCGTCACGGACCAGTGGCCGACCGTGTTGACGATCAGGTCCTCGACCACGAACGTCCCCTCCCCCTCGAGCCTCACGAACAGCTGCACCGCGTGGCGCCAGGTCTCGTCGCCGAGGTCGTTGATGCCGCCCGGCTGCACCGCGGACGAGCAGGTGCTCAGGATCTCCCACCCGATGCCGTCGGTGAACCGCGCGGCGTACGTGTTGCAGCTCCCGGTCGTCCCGATCGCCGTCGCCGCGACCTGGCCGGACTCGTTGATCCCGATGCCCGTCGTCGCGCGGAACGACCCGGGCGGGATCGGCAAGCTCTCCACGGCCATCGTGTCGAGGTCCATGCGGTGCGTCGGCGTCGCCTGGTCCACGAGCACGCGCTCGTCGTTGATCGCGGCCGGGTCGAAGATCCCCTGCGGCGTGAGGTCGACGAGCCCTCCGTCCGCCTGGAACCACACGGCGCGACGGAACGTGCCGCCCTTCGAGTAGCCGACCACGTCGCCGACGGCGTTGAGCGCGGTCGCCACCGACCCGAGGTCGCCCGGCAGGTGCCCGAACGTGCGGATCGCGTACCCGCCGCTGCCGTCCGGCGTCCACACCGTGGCCACGGGCGAGAAATCGGGCGAGCCGAACGTGCTCACCGCACCCACGACGACACCGTTGTCGTTGATGTCCTTGGCCCAGCTGCTCGCCATGCCCGGCGGCAGCGGGAGCAGCTGCTGCGGCCCGAACGGTCCCGACACCCAGCCCCGCACGGACGGGCTGTCGCGGGTGCCCACCATCTGCCCCGAGGTGTTGAGGGCGGTGACGCCGGGGAAAGCGCCGATGAACCGCGCGGTGTACTGCGGCGCGGCGATCGACGTCGATACGGCTGCCGCGAGGACGAGAATCCCGGCCGGTAGGGTTTTCATGGCGGTCCTCCGCTCTCACGATTGCGTGGTCGGAGCATACCGCCATCCCTCAGCGCCCTACGGAACGACCACGAGGGAAAGGGAGCGTTCCGGTCCATTTGCTCCGGAAAGCGACGGGACCTGAACCGGCCCCGCCGCAACGAACATCGCCTGCGATCTACGGGTTCTTCTCTTCTTTCGGATGCTCGGTCGTTCCCTTGCCCGAGTCGTCCTGCTCCTTCTTCTGCTGACTCTCCTTCTTCGCGCGCTCCTCCGCGTCCGCCTTGGCTTTCGCCTTTGCCTGCGCATCCTTCTGAGCGCTCTGCTTGGGCTTCGCGGTGTTCGTGGTGGTCTTCTGAGGCGGCGCCGTCATGTCCTTGTGCGCACCGTGCGCCTCCGCCGTCGCTTGGTCGTTGCTCTTGACGGCGTCGTGGTGTCGGTCGGCGGTCGGCAACGGCCGGCTCGCGGGGACCGGGTCGTCGACCCGCACGCCGCGCTTCACCCTCTCGGGAGTCGTCTCGAGCTGAGCGCGGCTCACATGCTCGAACGGCGCCACCCTGGCGACGTTCTCGATGCGTTCCCTACGGATGCTGTGACCGGTCGCTCGCTCCACGACCGTGACGTCGGGACCGCGATTGATCACGACGTTGTTCTGGACGACGATGCTGTTCACGACCGTCGTGTTGTTGATGATCACGCCCACGCGATTGCCGGGAACGACCAGCGTGCGCACCCGGGGCGCCAGGAAGTCGTGGGAAGACACGAAGACGAAGCTCGACGCTCCGAAGTCGACCGACATTCCCACCGAGAACCCGGGAGGAACCGGAGCCCAGCCGATGTAATCGGGGCCCGTACGGAAGACGACCCACGACGGCGCCCAGACGTTTCCGGGGATCCATACCCAGCCGGCGCGCGGATCGGCGATCCACGTCCCGTAGTGATACGGGATGGCGCCCCACTCGTAGTCCGAGACCCAGGCCCAACCCATGTCCGTGTAGACCCAGTGACCGTCGTAGTACGGATTCCAGTCCCGGTCGTAGACGCTCGGCTGCCAGACGTGCCCGTACTGCGCCGAAACGAGCCAGGTTCCGTGGCTGCTCAGGCTGGAAAAGGCCACGTCGAAGGAAACGTCGGCGCGCGCCGGACGCGCCGTTGCGCCAGCGATCAGCAGGGTTGCGACCGCGAGGAGGAGCGCTTGGATGGTTTTCAAGAGACGACCTCCGGACCACCCGAGGTGATCCATGCAAGGGAGAGAAGAAGTGCTGCGTCCCGGGAGCCGCGGAGGAAGCCGTCTTCTCTCGGCGGTCGAGCCCGCTCACTGCCGACACGCTACGCTACGAATCAGCGCGTCGCGATGGGGTAGAACCCGACCATCGGCCCCGCACCTCGGAGGGAGAACTGCGGCGAATCGAGCTTGAGGAGAGCTAGTTCGGAAGCACGACTGCCGGGGACGCGGGTTCGCTGGAAGCCACGTCGACGTCAGCGTCCGGAAGAGCAGGCTCGTTGGGATCCCACGCCACCACCAGGCCGAGCGCTACCTCTTCCTGGGCGACAATGGTCACCTTTCTCGTGCTGCCTCCGACGCGGGGCCTCGCGCCGGCCTGGAGCTGCACCGCGCGCAGCGCCGCCAGCGTGACGAACCTGTACTTGTCGTGAAGATCCTCGGGAAGCTTGAACATCGGTGACTCCCGGCTCCTTGTGGGTGATGGTGCGTGGGATCTCCGAACCGCCGCCACACAAGGTTTGCGGGAGCGATGGTCGCCGGAAACCGCGGTACCCTGTCTCCATTCCTACGACTTCCACGCCGAATGTCAATGCGGAATCGAGGTCAGAGAGCGCGAAGCGCCTGATCCACCCTCGGCGCGATCTGCTCGAGTACCTTGGCGACCGGGAGATCGGTCATGCAGCGGTGGTGCCCGAGCGGGCACGCGTCGGGACCGTGCGCGTGGCAGGGCCGGCAGTCGAGGCCGGCGTGCTCGACGATTCGATGCGCGGTGCCGTACGGCGTGTAGCCGAACGCGGGAACGGTCGGTCCGAAGATCGTGACGACGGGTGTCCCCACCGCGGCGGCGACGTGGCCCGTCCCGCTGTCGTTCGAGACGAGGACGCGCGACCTTGCGAGCAGCGCCGCGAGCACCGGGATCGGCGTGCGCCCGGCGAGCACGTGCCCCGCGGCGGCGCCGGACGCGATGTCCTCGCAGAGCCTTGCCTCGCGTGCCGATCCCAGCAGGATCGGTGTCATGCCGAGCGAGCGCGCGCTCCTGGCGACGTCCGCGAACCCCTGCTGCGTCCAGCGCTTCGTCCTCCACGCCGCGCCGGGCGCGATCGCGAGGATCGCGTCGTCCGGCCCGACGCCGGCATCCCGCAGGAGCGCGAGCGCGGCCTCGTGGGCGGCCTCGAGGACGGGAAGCTCCGGGCGAGGATCGGCGTCCTGCGCGTCGCGCCGCGGGGAGAGCGAGAGGTAGCGGTGCACGGCGTGCCGGTCGGCTCGCCACGGAATCCGCTTCGTGTACGCCCAGGCCCCCGGCGCTCCCTCGAAGCCGATGCGCTCGCGCGCGCCGGAGAGCTTCGCGAGGACTCCGCTCCGGATCGAGCGGTGCGCGACGATCGCGAGATCGAAGCCGTGCGCGGCGAGTCGCCGTCCGACGCGCCACGTCCCGAGCAGCCCGCGATCGGCGGCCGCCTTGTCGAACACGAGACGGTCGTCCACGTACGGCGAGCCCTCGAGCGCTTCGGCGCCGAGCGGGGTCGTGAGGGTGGAGATCCGTGCCTCCGGGTGCGCTCTCCGGAGCTCGCGCAGCAGCGGGGTCGTGAGGACGACGTCGCCGAGGAACGCGGTCTGGACGACGAGAATCCGCGTCAATGGTCCCGCCGGGCCTGCTCGACCTGGATCGCGGCCGCGAGGAGCGGGAGATTGATCTCGTGATGGCCGATCAGCTCGAACGAGCGCCCGCGGCCCTCGGTGGGCCGGCGGAGCACGTTCTCGCCGGTGCGGTAGTGACGCGTCATGTCGAGGTTGGCCGTGACGAGGCCCTCCGCGGGATGGCCGAGGTTCGTGGCCGCCGCGAGCGCCTTGAGGAACACCTCGGGGAGCTGCACCGCGGATCCGCAGTTGAGGTACACGCCACCGGCGACGCCCGTGAGGATCGTCACGAGCTTTCGGAAGTCGACGTGCGAGGCGTGGCCGAGCGCGCCGCCGTCGACCGCGGGATGCTGGTGCACGACGTCGGCGCCGAGCGCGACGTGCACGGTCACGGGAACGCGCAGCTCGTACGCGCGTCCGAGCAGGCTCACCGCGCGGTGCGGGCGATCCGATTCCACGATGCGGCGGCCGAGCGTGAAGCCGAGCCCGTCCTCCTCGGCCACCGCCTCGCGGGCGGCCTCGGCGAACTCGCGGCCCGTCTCCTCGGCCGCTCCGAACCTGCCGCGCCCCAGCTCCGCGGACACGTCCTCGGACGTCGCTCCCACGGCGGCCATCTCCCAGTCGTGGATCGCACCCGCTCCCGTCATCGTGAGCGCGGTGACGGCGCCCTCCTCCATGAGGCGGATCACGACGGGAGACACCCCGACCTTGATCACGTGGGCGCCGCACCCGAGCACGACGGGCTTGCCGCTCCTGCGGGCATCGACGACCTCGCACGCGAGCGCGCGCAGCGTGTCGGCCGCGAGGACCGACGGGAGGCTGTCGAGGAAGCTCCGGAGCGAGGCGTCGGGCTCGATGGGTCGTCCGAGCTGCTCGACGCGGACCTTGCTCTTCCTCTCGGCGAGCGGGTGGGTCCGGAGCTTCGACAGGTCTGCGGGAGGAACCGGATCGCGCACGGGATCAGGATACGCTAGGCTCGTCCGCATGGCGGCACCGGCGGAACGGATCGGCGTCCTCCTCATCAACGTGGGCACGCCGGACGCGCCCGCCACGGCCGAGGTCCGCCGGTACCTGCGCGAGTTCCTCGGCGATCCGCGCGTCCTCGACCTGAACCCGGTCGCGAGGACGCTGCTCCTCGAGCTCGCCATCCTGCCCCGGCGGTCGTCGCGGTCCGCGGAGGCCTACCGCAAGATCTGGACGGCCGAGGGATCGCCGCTCCTCGTGCACGCGCGCGCGCTGCGCGAAGCGCTCGCCGGGGCGCTCGGCCCGGCCTTCGCGGTCGCGGTCGGCATGCGGTACGGGAACCCCTCGATCGCGGCGGGCCTCGCGGAGCTGCGGTCGGCGCGCGTCGACCGCATCCTGCTGTTCCCGCTGTACCCGCACCTCGCGTCGTCCTCGACCGGGACGTCGCTCGAGGCGGCGCTCGGCATCCTCGCGCGCGAGTGGAACGTGCCGCCGGTCGCGACGGTCCCGCCGTTCTACGACGACCCCGGGTTCCTCGACGCGTTCGTCGCGGTCGCGGCGCCCGTGCTCCTGGACCTGCGGCCCGACCACGTCCTGTTCTCGTTCCACGGTCTTCCCGAGCGGCACATCCGGAAGTCGGATCCCTCGGGCGCGCACTGCCTCGCGTCGGAGTCGTGCTGCGACGCCGTCGGCGGCGTCAACCGCGACTGCTACCGCGCGCAGTGCTTCGCGACGGCGCGCGGGCTCGCGGGGCGTCTCGGGCTCGAGCCGCCGGCGTGGGGGGTCGCGTTCCAGTCACGCCTCGGACGCGACCCGTGGATCCGCCCGTTCACCGACGAGGTCCTTCCCGCTCTCGCGGAGCGCGGCGTGCGCCGCGTCGCCGTCTTCTGCCCCGCGTTCGTCGCCGACTGTCTCGAGACGCTCGAGGAGATCGGCATGGACGCGCGCGAGGAGTTCGTGGAGCACGGCGGCGAGGACCTCCGCCTCGTGCCCTCGCTCAACGCGCACCCGATCTGGGTGGAGGCGGCGGCACGTCTCGTCCGGCAGGCCGCCGGGGTCGAGTCGAGGGCCGCGTCTACCGTCCCTTGAACGCGGGAGGGCGCCGCTCGAGGTAGGCGGCGATGCCTTCCTTCGCGTCCTCGCTCTCGAACAGCCGCTGCTGCAGCTCGCGCTCGAGCGCGAGGCCGTCCTGGAAGGACATCTCGAGACCCGACTGGACGGCGCGCTTGATGTGGCCCACGGCCTTGCTCGCGCGCTTCGGCGGCAGGAACTCGCGCGCGTACTCGAGGGCCTTCGGCCAGAAGTCCTCGCTCGCGAAGACGTGATGGACGAGACCGATCGCGAGCGCCTCGTCGGCGTCGAACGTGCGTCCCGAGACCATCAGCTCGATCGCACGCGACTTCCCGAGCAGCCGCGCGAGACGCTGCGTCCCGCCCGTTCCCGGGAGGACGCCGAGCGCGACCTCGGGGAGACCGAGCTTGCCGCCTCCCTGGCGCGCGATCCGGAGGTCCGCCGCGAGCGCGATCTCGAGACCGCCGCCGACGCAGTGGCCGTTGAGCGCCGCGATCACGAGCTTGGGCGTCTGCTCGAGGCGCGAGATCGTCTCGTTCGCGTGCAGGCAGAAGTGATACTTGAAGTACGGGTCGGCGTCCTTGAGCATCGCGATGTCGGCGCCGGCGCAGAAGAACTTGTCGCCCTCGCCGCGGATCACGATCACGTGCACGGACGCGTCGAAGCGGGCCCTCAGGATCGCGTCGTCGAGGTCCCGCATCATCTCGTGGCTGTACGTGTTCGCGGGCGGATTCGTCAGCTCGAGCACCCCGATCCCGCCGTCGACCGAGTACCGCACCTTGCTCATCGGCCTCCCTTCGCGACGCGCGCCGCGACCGCGTCGCCCGTCTTCGCGGTGCCGAGGCCGCCGCCCACGTCGCTCGTGCACTCCTTCGCGTCGAGGCACGCGACGACCGCTCTCTCGATCGCCTGCGCGGCTTCCGGGAGCCCGGTCGTCTCGAGCATCATCCCGAGCGTTAGGATCGCGCCGAACGGATTCGCGACGTCCTTCCCCGCGTACTTGGGCGCGGAGCCGTGCACGGGCTCGAACATCGAGCTGCCCCGCGGCCGCAGGTTCCCGGACGCGGCCATGCCGAGTCCGCCCTGCAGCTGCGCTCCCAGGTCGGTCAGGATGTCCCCGAACATGTTGCAGGTGACGACGACGTCGAACAGCGTCGGGTCCTTCACCATCTGCATCGCCATCGCGTCCACGTACATGTGGTTCGCCTCGATCCCGGGGTACTCCTTCGCGATCTCGAAGAACGCGCGGTACCAGAGGTCGTGGCCGAACCGGAGCGCGTTCGACTTGTCGGACATCGTCACGCGCTTCCGGCCGTTCGCCTTCGCGTACTCGAACGCGTGCCGGACGATGCGCTCGACGCCCTTGCGCGTGTTGACGTCCTCCTGCACGGCGACCTCGTCCGGCGTCCCCTTCTTGAAGTTCCCGCCCATGCCGACGTAGAGGCCTTCCGTGTTCTCGCGGAAGATCACCATGTCGATGTCCTTCGCGGAGAAGGCGCGCAGCGGGCAGAGCCGGTCGCTCAGGCACTTGACCGGCCTCACGTTCGCGAAGAGATCGAGCCGGAACCGCGTGCCGAGCAGGATGTCGGTCGCGTGGCGCATGTCCGGCACCCGCGGGTCGCCGAACGCCCCCATGAAGATCGCGTCGTACGACGCCAGCTCGGCGAGCTGGGCGTCGGAGAGCGTGTCGCCCGTCCGGAGGAACCGGTCGGCGCCGTAGTCGAACGAATCCACGCGCAGCGTCGAGCCGGACAGGTCCGCGGCCGCGGCGAGGACCTTCGCCGCCTCGCGCGTCACGTCCACGCCGATGCCGTCTCCCGGAACGAATGCGTAGCGCCGCTCCATCCCCCCTCCTAGCCGGCCGAGCCCTGGTTCACGCCGCGGAACGCGTGGTAGCGGACGAGCAGCACCGCGGCGGCGAGCGCGAACCCGACGGCGTCGGCGACGACGTCGAGGGCGCTCGAGTCCCGCCCCGGCACGAACGACTGGTGGAACTCGTCGGTGATGCCGTATCCCACGGTGAGCGCGAAGGCGAGCGCCGTCGCCTTCGGCACGAGCGGTCCGAAGCCCCCGTGGCAGGCACGGATCACGAGGAGCGCGAAGGCGCCGTACCCCACCGCGTGGAGCGCCTTGTCCCACACGTGCTCGGCGAGGGGGATCTGCCGCTGCGCCGAGAGGAGGAACAGGGTGGCGGCGAACAGCACCACCGGACCCCAGAGCGAGACGATGCGGCGAACGCTCAACGGGGGAACGGGAACATGAGGTAGGCGAGGGCGAGCACCCCCCCGACCATCGCGGCCCACACCGTCAGCAGCAGCTTGACCTGCTCGGAGCGGCGGCGGCGCAGCAGCACGGCGAAGAACGTCGCGACGACGCTCGAGTACAGGAGGAGGTGCAGGAAGTGGCTCTGCACGCGTCAGTCCTTCCTGCCGCGCGCGATGTCCCACACGTCGAGGAGGAGCAGCAGGTTCATGAGGCCGGCCGTCCACAGGTACGCGGTGCCGTAGATCGATTCCGTCGACCGCGCGCGCTGGCGCAGGATCTCCTGCCGCGCGTCGTAGCGCGGGTCGGAGGGATCCGAGGGGAGCGCGTACGCGGCCTCGCCGTACACGCTCTCGCGCGCGATGAGGTCCGCCGGTCCCACGCCGACGTTCGCGACGAGCTGCAGCGAAGTCAGGAACGCCTCGTTGTCGTTCCGGAGCGCGAGGCGCCCGTCGTGGGCGAGACCGAGCCCGAACGAGCCGAGCACGAGGACCGCGAACAGGACGCCGCGGCGGACGCGGCCGACGAGCACGTGCCCCACGCCGGGCACGACCCACCCCGCGACGACGGCGAGAACCGCCTTCGACGTCGAGATGGGAGCTCGGCTTCCGCTCACTCGCCTTCCGGGACGACCCGCACGAGAACCTCCGCCGTGACCTGGCGGTGGATCCGGATCCCCACCTTGTGGTCCCCGAGCGTCTTGATCGGCTCGGCGAGCAGGATCTTCCTGCGGTCCACCTCGAAGCCCTTGGCCGCGAGGAGGTCCGCGATCTCGGGGCTCGTGACCGAGCCGTAGAGGGTCTCGTTCTCACCGACCTTCTTCGAGACGGTGATCTCGACGGCGGCGAGCTTCGCCGCGAAGCCGCGAGCCTGATCGGCTTCCTTGGCCTCGCGCGCGCCCCAGACCTTCTTCTGGAGCTCGATGCTCCGCAGGTTCCCCGGCGTGGCCTCGAGGGCGAGGCCCTTGGGGACGAGGAAGTTGCGGGCGAACCCGGGGGACACGTTGACGACCTGCCCCCGCTCCCCGAGGTGATCGACGTCCTGGCGCAGCACGACCCTCACGGCGAGCCTCCCGCTAGTCGCTGGTGAACGGCAGCAGCGCGATGTTGCGCGCGCGCTTGATCGCGCGCATGAGCTGCCGCTGGTGAGTGGAGCACGTCCCCGAGATGCGGCGAGGCAGGATCTTCGCGCGCTCGGGAACGTAGTTCTGGAGCGTGCGCAGGTCCTTGTAGTCGATCCAGTTCGCCTTGTCCTCGCAGAACTTGCAGTACTTCCGCCGCCGGAAGAGGAACCGCCTGCGGCCGCCGGCGCGCGCGCCTGCGCCCCCGCCCCTGGCTCCGCCGCGTCCGCCCCTGCCTCCCTCGCGATAGTCCCCCATGCGTTTCCCCTACGACTCGTCGTCGCCGAAGTCCGGACCCTCGTCTCCGATGCGGTCCACATCCTTGTCCCGATCCCGGTCCCGGCCACGGCCGCGATCCCGATCGTCGCGGTCCCGGTCGCGGTCGCGCGGCGCAGCCTCCGGGAAGGACGGCGGAGGGATCTCGGGAGGAAGCGCCTCGCCCGCGGCCTCCGCCGCGGCGCGCGCCGCCTCGGCCTCGAGGAAAG
>JADMIO011298031.1_pt1 | contig 35346 bp, 30 predicted proteins | sample 8958161 | NCBI WGS metagenome assembly JADMIO01 (sample SAMN16585339, study PRJNA669376) | soil metagenome | isolation source: Crop rotation soil | place: USA: Cullars Rotation, Alabama | collected 2011
CGTGCCAGCTCGGCGAGCTCGGCGAGCTCGAGCGGGTCGGCGCTGGCGTGCCGCGCGTCGAGCACGAGCAGCGCGCTCTCGGCGCCGGACTCGCGCAGCGCATCGGCCACGTCGCCGAGCGCGTCACCCGTCTCCGGATGCTCGCCGTCGAGCTGCAGGAGCAGCTCACCGTCGGCGGCGGTGACTCGGCACGACGCATAGAACAACACCGCGTCGCGGGGCGCACCGTGCTCCGCGACGTAGTCGTCGATCTGCCCCGCCACGTCGTCGCCGGGGTCGATGGTGACCACCACGAAGCCCGCGTCGGGCTGGCGGAGCCGCTCGGCGACTGCCTCCGCGTCGAGCGCCCCCTGCGCGCCACGGAGCTCGGCACCATTCAGCGGTAGCGCGACGAATGCGACGCGATCAGCCATGGACAGCGGTCAGTTCGCGCCGGCCGCCACGCATTCGTCCACGAGGGCCGCTTCCTCGGCGGTGATCGAGCACACGTTGCTCGTGTTCTCCACGAGGCATTTCGCGCGCAGCTCACGATCGCCTTCGCAGGTCGCCAGCTCTTCGGCCTCTTCCTCGGTCACGTCTTCGGGCAACACCCCGACGGCACAACCACCGGCCTCGGCCTCGTCGGCGACCTCGTCGCAGATCGTCTCGCAGCCGGTCACCGCCACCGACAACAGGAGCGCGCACACCGCTGAAGCCCGACTGCTCGCAAGCCGCATGGGACGCTGTTTATCATAGACCGGAGGTCTACGGAGCGCCTTTGGTGGGGGCAGCGGCCCGTGATTACTTGCAGTCGCCCGACGTGCGGCAGGCTTCGAGCGCCTCGCCGTAGGCCACGCAAAGGTCGATCTTCGCCTCGAGCACACAGGTGGCGCAGGCCTCGTCGTCGCCGCTGCACTCGGTGTCGCCCGCCGGCTCTTCCTCGGTCTCGTCCGTCTCTTCGCCGCCGAGATCACCCGGCACGCAGTCGGCCAGCGTGCTGACCAGCTCGTCGCATTTGTTGCCGCACCCGAAGGCGAACAGCGCGAACAAGAGGCCTGCGAAGGGCGACAGCTGCTTCATGCCGAGGTCTGATACTACGGCGGAGCTTCCCCACGAAGCCCTTTGCCGTCAGGAAGCCTTGTGGAGGAGGTCGAGCAGTGTCGCGACGCTGGCGGGCCGGCCGGCTGCGGGCCCCAGGCAGCTCGTGAGCAGCGCGGTCAGTCCCGCCGAGGGCTCCTTGCCCGATCCCTCCACCACGTCCTCGATCACGCGGCCGAACCCGTACATGTCCTCGGCCTCGCCGGCCGCGCGCCCCGCCAGCCGCTCCGGGGACATGTAGCCGAGGCTTCCCCCGGACAGCTCGCTACCGCGGGGTCGCGCGATGCCGAAGTCGGTGAGGATCGGCTCGTCCGGCGTGCGGAGCAGGACGTTCGCAGGCTTGATGTCGGCGTGCACCCAGCCGGCTTCGTGGATGCGCCCGAGCACGCGGGCGAGCGGTATCGCCCAGCGACCGACCGGCCACAGCTCCTCGGCACGCCCCGACCGGAGCCACTCGCGGAGCGACCCCTGATCGACCCATTCGAACGCGACCCACCCCTGCTTCGGCGAGGCGTCGTACACGCGCACCACGCCGCGGCCTCGAAATCGCGCCGCGAGCCTCACCTCGCGCTCCAGCATCGCGCCGTCGTCTCCGCCGCGATGGAGGACCTTGAACGCGACCTTCCGCCCGAGCACATCGTCGGTCGCCTCGTAGACGGTCCCGGCCCCGCCGCGGGCGACCTCGCGCGTGATGCGGAAGCTCGTCCCCGCCGGCTCGGGCGCCAGCAGCGTCGGCTCGTCGAGGTGTCGGACCGGTCTCACCATCGCTCCGGACAGGGCCGCCCAACGGGCATGCCGCTCGCGCGCGCCGGGTGCGCCCAGGTCGCGGGCCAAGACGCGCTCGATGGCTCCGAGCGCGCTCGGGTAGTCGGCGCGACCCGCATGGAGGTCGGCCTGCAAGAGCAGCCCGCCGCTCGAGCGCACGGGCGCCAGCAGCTCGAGCGCGCGGGTGTCCTCCCCTCGCAGGGAGAGCACCTCCGCCAGCGCTACCCGCAACGCATCGGTGAGCCCCTCGCCCGCCTCGAGCAGCGCGAGCAGGACGGCCGATTCCTCGAGCGACCCACGTGCCCGCGCGAGCGCGGCGAGAGCTTCCGCTTCCGTGGCGCCGCCGGGCTGGCCGAACCGGCGCAGCGGCAGTAGCGCGTCTTCCACCGGCTTCGTGAGCGGGCGCGCATCCGCCGGCGGGTCGAGCGCGGGTGGTTCGGGCTCGACCGCGGCTTCGGGGGGCCCGACGACGCGGTCTTTCAGGCGCTTCCAGAAGCTCACGATGCCGGCGGCTTTCCGACCACGAGCGCCGGGTCGCCGGTGCGCTCGGCGCCCAGCTGGTCGCCGAGCGCGAGCTCGACCAGCGGCCCGAGCTGCAGCCCCCCGCGAAACATGGGCGCCTCGACCGTCGTCTCCAGCACCACGAACGACGCTTCGTCGCCGCCGGGCCCGTCGAGCCGGATGTGGGCGCGGCTTTCCGCCGACAGGGGCAGTGCAAACCGCCCGAGCGGCGCGACGTAGCGACCGCCCGCGATCTCGACGGTGAGCGGGCCGCCCGCGCCATCGCTGGTGAGCGAGCACTCGATCTCGCCGCCCAAGAGCAGGGACAAGCGATCCCCGACCGGCACCGGCCCCGCGAGGCGGGCACCGCCGAGCGAGGTGCCGTTACGGGTCCCGAGATCCTCCGCCAGTGCGCGCCCCTCTGCGTCCCGGTAGAGCCGCAGGTGCTTGCGACTCAAGGCGCGCGACTCGACGACGATGGCGGCCTCACCGCGACCGATGGTCACCTCGTCGCCCAGCGCCAGCAGCATCGCCGTGCCGTGCACGCTGAGCTCGCACAGCGGCCCGCGCACGAGTCGCTGGCGGATGACGCGCGCCAGGTCTTCGACCCGGCGATCGGCTCCACCGAGCTCCCGGGCGAGCGCCAGCGCGGCGCGGCGCTCTCCGGTCTGGTCGAGGTCTTTCAGCCGCAGCAGCGCCGCGTTGATCTGGTTCGTTTCACGCGAGCGCTGGGCATCGCCGGCGAGCCGCTCCTCGAGCCGCTCGATCGCCCCCGCCGCCGTGAGCGCCCGGATCTCGCCCTCGGCGTCGCCGATGATGGCGAACGCCTCGGCCGCGAGGAGCGGCTCGCCCGCGGCGATCAGCTGCTCGGCGACCACCGTCAGCTCCCCCTTCACGACCGCTCCCTTGTCGCGGATGAGATCGAACGCGAGCCGCGCCCGCCGCGCCTCCGCTTTTCGCTTCAGGTCCGGGTCCAGCGCGGTCTCGGCCGCGTGCTGGAAGAACACCATGCGCTTCGCCAGGCTGGCTTCGGCTTCGGCGCGGGTGAGCCAGAGCTTGGCCGCCTCGTCCGGCTGGTGCGCCCCGAGGAACGCCTCGATGGCTCGCTCCAGGTCACCCCCTCGCAAGAGCTCCCGAGCCCGGCGCGCGCGATAGCCCTGGGGGCCGAAGCCACGAATTCGATCCCAGAGGCCCATCGCGGCGGGCATTCTAGTCCCCGGACCGGGAAGGCGTCGATGTGTGCGCAACCCGTCCCGCGAGGCGGAACAAAAATGAGCCTCGAAGAGAGAGCGCGATCGTTGCGTGAGCCGGTTGACGTCGATGGCTTCGATCTCCCACCATGCAAAGCAACATGGCGAGCGGTAATCGACTTGGAGAGCTCCTCGTTCGCGAGAAGCTCATCAGCCTCCAGCAGCTGCGACAAGCCCAGGAGGAGCAACGGAAGAACGGCTCCAACCTCGGCTACACGCTGGCCAAGCTTGGGTACATCTCGGACGGCGAGATCACGAACTTCCTCTCGGCGCAGTACCGCGTACCGGCGGTCAACCTCGACGAGTACGAGCTCGACCCGGCCGTCCTGAAGCTCGTCTCCAAGGAGGTGTGCGACAAGCACAAGTGCGTGCCGCTGTCGCGCTCCGGCAACGCGCTGATCGTCGCAATGGGCGACCCGACGAACCTGCACGCCATCGACGACATCAAGTTCCTCACCGGCTTCAACGTCGAGCCGGTGGTCGCGTCGGAGACCGCGATCCACAGCGCGATCGAGCGCGGCTACTCCGCTGGCGCCACCGCCCAGTACGACGACATCATCAAAGAGTTCGGCGACGAAGAGGTCGACTTCGGCGTCGAAGACGTCGACATCAACATCAACGAGCTGGAGAAGGCGGCCGAGGACGCCCCCGTCGTCCGCCTCGTCAACGCGCTCCTGTTGAACGCAATCAAGAAGGGCGCCAGCGACATCCACGTCGAGCCGTACGAGCGCAAGCTGCGCGTTCGCTACCGTGTCGACGGCGTGCTGCTCGACGAGATGGAGCCGCCCCTCAAGTGGAAGGCCGCCATCGCCAGCCGCCTCAAGATCATGGCCTCGCTCGACATCGCCGAGCGCCGCTTGCCGCAGGACGGTCGCATCAAGCTCAAGATGGGCGGCGGCAAAGAGATGGACTTCCGCGTCAGCGTCCTGCCGACGATCTGGGGCGAGAAGATCGTCATGCGTCTCCTCGACAAGTCGAACCTGCAGCTCGACATGACGAAGCTCGGCTTCGACCAAGCGCCGCTGAACGACTTCAAGTGGGCCATCGGTCAGCCGTGGGGCATGGTGCTCGTCACGGGCCCGACGGGCTCGGGCAAGACGACGACGCTCTATTCGGCGCTCAGCGATCTCAACAAGACCGACGTCAACATCAGCACCGCGGAAGACCCGGTCGAGTACAACCTGCCCGGTATCAACCAGGTGCAGATGCACGACGAGATCGGCTTGAACTTCGCGGCCGGTCTGCGCTCCTTCTTGCGCCAAGACCCCGACGTCTTGATGGTCGGCGAGATCCGCGACTTCGAGACCGCCGAAATCGCGGTCAAGGCGGCGCTCACCGGCCACTTGGTGCTCTCGACGCTGCACACGAACGACGCGCCGAGCACCATCTCGCGCTTGCTCAACATGGGTGTCGAGCCCTTCCTCATCACCGCCAGCGTCAATCTCGTGCTGGCGCAGCGCCTCGCCCGCAAGATCTGCCTCGACTGCCGCACGCCGTTCAAGCCCGACCCCGAGCAGATGAAGGACTTCGGCTTCACCGACCAGCAGGCGCAGGTGACCCAGCTTCTCAAGGGCGCCGGCTGCAAGAACTGCAACGGCTCGGGCTTCCGGGGTCGCGTCGCCCTCTACGAGGTCATGCGCTTCAACGACAACCTGAAAGAGATGGTGCTCCAGGGCGCATCCACGGCCGAGCTCAAGACGGCGGCCATCAAGGGCGGCATGAAGTCGCTGCGCCAAGCCGGCATCGAGAAGATCATCGGCGGCGTGACGATCATGGAAGAGGTCGGCCGCGTCACGATGGGTGACTGATTCTTCTCGGGGGCTTTCGCCGAGCTTTCGATTGAGTGCCTGTTCAATGATCCGTTTCCCCCGCCTATGACCGCACAAGCCGCCCCCGCTACGGAGCTGCGCTTCTCGATGCTGCAGCTCTTGCAGGCCGTCGTCGAAAAGGGCGCCAGCGACTTGCACTTGACGACCGGGACGGCGCCGCTCTTGCGCATCGACGGCAGCGTCTTTCCGCTCAAGCTCGCGCCGCTGAAGAACGTCGACGTCAAGCAGCTCGTCTATTCGATCCTCACCGAAGAGCAGAAGATCAAGTTCGAGAAGCAGAGCGAGCTCGACTTCTCCTTCGGTGTGCCCGGGCTCTCCCGCTTCCGCGGCAACTGCTTCGTGCAGCGCGGCAGCACCGCCGCCGTGTTCCGCCGCATCCCGCACAAGGTGCTCACCTTCGAGGAGCTCGGGCTGCCGCCCATCGTGCAAGAGATCGCGAAGAAGCCCCGCGGGCTCGTCCTCGTCACCGGCGCCACCGGCTCGGGCAAGTCGACCACGCTCGCGTCGATCATCGACAAGATCAACTCCGAGCAGCGGGTGCACATCCTCACCATCGAGGACCCGATCGAGTTCGTCCACGATCACAAGCTGGCGGTGGTGAACCAGCGTGAGGTCGGCTCCGACACCCATGGCTTCGGCCCCGCGTTGAAGTCGGCACTGCGCCAAGACCCCGACGTCGTGCTCATCGGCGAGATGCGAGATCAGGAGACGGTGGCGGCCGCACTCACCATCGCCGAGACGGGGCATCTCGTGTTCGGCACGCTTCACACGAACTCGGCCGTGTCGTCGATCACCCGCGTCATCGACGTGTTTCCGCCGCACCAGCAGCAACAGATTCGTGTTCAGCTGTCGATGGGCCTGATCGCAGTGCTGTCACAGCAGCTGTTGGCACGCTCCACGGGTTCAGGTCGCGTGCTGGCGATGGAGATCATGACGCCGAACGCCGCGATTCGGAACCTCATCCGCGAGGACAAGCTGCATCAGGTCTATTCGCAAATGCAGATGGGTCAGGCGGGCAGCGGTATGCAGACGATGAATCAATCGCTGTCGTCGCTCATCATGCGTCAGGCGGTCACGATGGAAGAGGGTTTCATGGCGTCCGGCGATCAAGACGAGCTTCGCCAGATGCTCGGCGGTAACCGCGCGCCGCGCTGATCAGGTCCAGGCGCCGTGATCGCGCGGTCGGCGATCTCCCAAAAACCACTTGAGCGCCGCCTCGTAACAACTTGATTTCAAAAGGCAATTACGTTTAGGCTGCACCGAATTTGACTGGCTCTCACGCGTTCAGTAGCCTATGCGAACCATGCAGGGGCTTACCGATCGGCAGCAGCAGGTCCTGAAGTACATCAAAGACTCGATCACCGACCGGGGGTATCCCCCGACGCTTCGCGAGATCGGCGCCCACATGGGCATCCGCTCCACGAACGGGGTGAACGACCATCTGCGCGCGCTCGAGCGGAAGGGCTACCTCACGCGCGAGGACATGAAGAGCCGCGCGCTGCGGCCCGTGAACGTGCCGCTCACCGGCGACGCGCTCGAGGCCGCCAAGGCCGACGCGGCGAACGAGGCCGATGACGACGCCTCCACGGTGGAGATCCCGGTGCTCGGCCGCATCGCCGCCGGCGCGCCCATCCTGGCCACCGAGAACGTCGAGTCCACCTTCCGTGTCGATCGCGACATGGTCCGCGGTGGCCGCGACGTCTTCGCGTTGCGTGTCCAGGGCGACTCGATGATCGAGGCCGGCATCCTGTCGGGCGACACCATCTTCGTCCGCAAGCAGTCGACCGCCAACCGCGGCGAGATCGTTTGCGCGCTGATCGGCGACGAGGCGACGGTGAAGTTCTACTTCCCCGAGCGCGACTACATCCGCTTCCAGCCGGCCAACAGCTCCATGGCCCCCATCTTGGTCCGGGCCAGCGACTTCAAGCCGACGATGCTGCTCGGCGTCGTGGTCGGTGTTTTCAGAAGAGTCTAAGCCGCGCCGAGTCGCGCGTTGAACCGCGGGTGCCGGACAGGCTCCCGCGGTTTTGCTTTGTCGTATGCATGCCCGCGTGATCGTTTGAAGGCGATCGAGCCACACTGTTATTGCGCCAGACTGAAAAGTTCCGTATGGCTCGCGGGTCGTAAGACTCGAGGAGGCCCTGTGCGTTCGCTCAAGTCCCTATTCGCTCTTTCGCTTGCGGCCAGCATGGCCTTCTTCGCGCTCGCAGCCGACGCTGCAGGCGGCAAAAAAGACAAGGACGTTCAGAAGCTCGTCAACCAGGCGATGGATGACGACTACTTGAACGTCGAGTTCGACAAAGCCGAGTCGAAGCTCAAGAAGGCGCTCGATACCTGCAACAAGGACAAGGACAACTGCTCGCCCGAGATGGTGGGCAAGGTCCACGTCGCGCTCGCGACGGTGCACGGCGTCGGCCAGCAGAAGCTCGACGTCGCCAAAGGCGATCTCGTCGCAGCGCTCAAGGCCGACCCCGGCGCGAAGCTGATCGAAGGCCTCGCCCCGCCCGAGCTCGAGGCGAAGTTCAAGGAAGCCAAGGCCGAGGCGGGTGGCGCTGGCGGCGGCGGCACCGGCGGTGCCGGTGGCGAGGGCGGCGAAGGTGGCGAGGGTGGTGAAGGCGGCAAGGGTGGCGGCGGGCAAACGCCGCAGGCCGACTTCGATCACAAGCCGCCGCCCGAGAGCCTGGTGAACACACCGGTGCCCATCTTCGCGGAGATCCCGGAAGACGTCGGCGCGACCAAGGTCGTGCTCCGCTACAAGGGCTTCGGCAACAACAAGTGGGAGTCGCTGAACCTCACCAAGATGGAGGGCGGCTGGGGCGGCGAGATCCCGTGCGTGGCCGCCAACGTCACCGGCGACCTGCGCTACTTCATCATCGGCAGCGACGAGAACGGCGTCGTCGCCACGGCCGGGTCGATCAAGACGCCCTTCAAGGTCGCGATCAAGGCGAAGATCAAGGGCGAGGCCCCGAGCCTCCCCGGTAAAGACCCGCCGAAGAAGTGCGCCGCGAAAGAAGACTGCCCGCCTGGCCTCGAGGGCTGCGGCGGTACTCCCGGCGGCAAGCCCGAAGGCGCCATCTGCGACGCAACGTCGGAGTGCGACAAGGGCCTCGACTGCTTGAACGGCATCTGCACGCCGAACGGCGAACCGACCGGCCCCGAAGAGAAGGGCACGCACCACGTCATCTCGCTCGGCGCGCAGTTCGACATTTCGTACGTCGGCGACGGCGACAAGGTCTGCAGCGCGGGCTCGAGCGGCAGCTACATCTGCACGAACGACTCCGACGGCAACCAGTTCTTCGGCGTTCCCGCGGACGTCAAAGGCACCAACGGCATCAGCGGTGGTCTCGCCTTCGGCGGCGCGCGCATCTTCGTCGGCTACGACTACTTCTTCAAATTCGGTCTCGGGCTCGGCGCGCGCATCGGCTACGCAATCGGTGGCCCGTCGCTGTGCACGCCGGGTGAAGACGGGTGCCCCGCCATCCCGGACCTCAACGGCGACGGCAAGGGCAACAACGCCGACTACCCGCCCGGCAAGTCGTACTTCCCGGTCCACCTCGAAGGCCGCGCCTCCTGGAAGTTCCTGCACCCCAACCCGGAGGCGGGCGACTTCGCTCCCCACGTCTTCGTGGGCGGCGGCGGGGCCCAGGTCAACGCATCGATCCCCGTCACCGTCTGCAACGTCGCCAAAGAGGACGCGGACCTGACCGCAGACTGCCCCGGCCTGACCAAGGTCAACGCCTACCAACTCACGGGCCTCACGTTCGTGACCTTCGGCGGCGGCGCGACCTACATGTTCGTCAAGAACTTCGGCCTCACCGCCGACTTGAAGTTCATGGTGCTGTTCCCGACGGTGGGCTTCACGATCTCGCCGACGATCTCTCCGCTCGTCGCGTTCTAGCGTCCTCGCTCGGAGATTTACCGCCAAGGCGCCAAGCGCTCGACTGTCGACCTTCGGTCGAACGAAGACGCCAGAAGAGATTTTTTTGGTGTCTTGGCGGACGCTTGTTGCTGCTCTCGACCGTGTGCACGCGAGTGCAGTAAGCCGTCGCTGTTCGCGGCTCGGGGGCAATCCGTGACCGTCGGACCTGCGGCGAGCACACAAAAATCTGGCTGCTTGGCGTCTTCTTCTTGGCGCCTTGGCGGTAAAATCTCGTCGGCTACTGATCGTAGGCTTGCGTACCCAGCAGCTGGAAGAGGGCGAACAGGTTCCCCTCTTCCTGGTGCTCGAAGCGCAGGCCGATGCGCGCGCCGCGCTCGGGGGTCGAGCGCTTCAGCCAGGCCACCCGCCCGCGCACGAGCAGCGGGTCCCATAGGCTCGGGGCGGTGACCTCGAGCACGACCGCCGAGTCGAGGCGTAGAAGCACCGACTCCGCCGCCGCCAGGGGCATCAGCTCGACGCAGGCGCCGCCGAGGCCGAGGTTACGAATGCGTGCCTCTTCGTCGACGCTGCCTTGCTCGTCCCGCAGGCTGGCAGGCAAGTTGACGTTCTTTCGGCCGTGAGCGCGAAAGTGATCCCGAACGCGCATGGGCGGGCGCAGAATAGCGTCCGACCAAAGGTCGGCAATAGCAGAGAGCGCTCTCGTACAACTCCTTGCACCCGCCCGAGTGCCCAACGTACCATCCGCTCTGCTAACTCTGCCGACCTTCGGTCGGACGCCCGAGAAGGCGCGCAACGCAGTTTTCTCTACTGATCCTCACCACCCTGGTGAGGGTCTCGAAAGCGCCCCGAAGCGGGTGCGCTTCCCACCGGAGACCGGATGGCCCAGGACACTCGGAAAGACCCGCGAGCGAAAGTGCTCAGCATGACGGTGCGCTACAAGAGCGCGACGGTCGATGAGTTCATCGAGCACCACGCATCGGACGTGAGCCGCGGGGGGATCTACATCAAGACTCCGTCCCCGTTTCCGCCGGGGACGCTGCTGAAATTCGAAATCCGGATCGCCGACGAGCAAGCGGTGCTCTCCGGCGTGGGGCGCGTCGTGTGGAAGCGCGAGCCCGACAGCGCGACCAGCGAGAGCCCCGCCGGCATGGGCGTCAAGTTCATCAAGATCGACGACAAGTCGAAGGGCGTGATCGCCCGGCTCGTCGAAAAATCCGGTGGCAAGCCGTCAACCTACGATCGCGGAAGTGACGGCAACGGCGCCGACGTCGCGCCGACTCCGGCCCTCGCGCCCGCCGCCGCCGAGAAGAAGCAACAGCCGCCCGAGCTCCCGGGCGGCAAGCAAGAGAAGCGCGCCTCGACGATGCTCGGCTTGGGTGCCATCGGCGCCACGGCCGACACCGACAAGGCCGAGAAGGCCTTCATCGAAGAGGTCAAGCCGGAGCCGAAGAAGGACGCAGGCTTCTTCCCGTCGAGCGACGGCGAGCCCGAGATGCGCCCGCCGGAGGAGCGCACGGTGATGAAGCAGGCGGCCGAGCTCCTGCAGCAGGCCCTGTCCGAGGCGGGCGGCTCGCTCGCCGACGTCGCCAACGAGATCAAGGATCCGCCGAAGCCCGAGCCCGAGAAGAAGCCGGAGCCCGAGAAGAAGCCGAGCCGAAGGCCGAGGCCAAGCCCGAGCCGAAACCGGAGCCCAAGCCGAAGGCGGTCGAGGCGAAGCCCGAGCCCAAGCCCGAGCCCGTTCTCGCCGAGAAGAAGAAAGAGTCGGTTCGCCCCAAAGAGGCAGTGCCCGCGAGCACGCGCGTCGAGGCCGAAGAGAAGGGCGGCAGCGGCAAGCTCATCCTCTTGGTCGTGGCCGCCGCAGCCGCGATCGCGATCGTTGTGTTCCTGCTCAACAGCAGCGACAAAGATCCGGGTGCTCCCCCGCCAGGCAGCGCCGCCGTGAAGCCCAGCGCCAGCCAGGTGGTGTCGACGAAGCCGACGGCCACCGAAACCGCTGCCGTGACGGCAACCGCGACGGAGACAGCCACTGCGACCGCGACGGTGACCGCCACCGCGAGCGCCGCGCCCACCACCGAGCCCTCGGCATCGGCGAAGCCGTCGGCCAAGCCCACCGCCACGCCCCCGCCGGCAACGGCGACGGCCACGCAGAAGCCCACGGCAACGACGCCGCCGACGGCGACGACTCCGCCGACGGCGACCGCGAAGCCGACGGCGACCGCGAAGCCGACGTCGACTGGCGACATCTACGACTGATGTCAAACTGAGGGGACCGATGAGCTCATTGCCGGCAGAAAGCACCCCGATGCTCGCCGGCCTTGGGCTCGCGGTGTGTTTGTCGGGCGTGGTCGCGCTCGCTTCCCTGCGCAACCCGGCCACAGTCACCGCGCTCGAGGCCGAGGGCGGCGCCGAGGACGCCCCCAGCGCCGCCGCGACGACGCACCCGGGCGGTAACGAGCCGAGGGCGCCCGGCGCTGCGAGCAGCGGCTCCGCGGGCGCGAGCGCCACCATCGTGGCCGAGAAGAAGGCCGAGAAGAACGAGCCGCCGCTGCCCGGTCTCGAGCAAGCGAACACCGTCCCCGCGCTGAAGGCCTTGCTCGCCCAGAACCCCGAGGACGAGCAGATCCTCGCCAAGCTCGCCCGCACCGAAGGCGCGCAACCGAACGGGCTCGGCGACGCCCTCGCGACCTTGAAGACGCTGTTCTCGCTCGCGCCGAAGCTGGCCTCGGACAAGGAGCTCGGCGCGCTCGTCGTGCGTGGAGCCGACAGCAAGATCCCCGCCCAGCAAGACGCCGCGTTCGCCTTGCTCGCCGACGGCATGGGCAGCACCGGGCCCGACCTCTTGTTCGAGCTGGCGGCGAGCCCGGCCGCGTCCAAGGCGGCGAAGTCGCGCGCCCTCACGCTCACGAAGCGCGAGGACGTTCGCAAGCTGGCGACACCCGCGCTGCGAATCGCGCTCGACCTCCGCGACAAGAGCGGCTGCGAGCGCGCAAAGCTGTTCGCCGACGCGGAAGCCTCCGGTGACAAGCGCTCGCTCAGCTACCTCACGCCGCTCAACGCTCGAAACGGCTGCGGCTTCTTGGGAATGAACGACTGCTACGCGTGCCTCGGCGGCCGTGCCGAGCTGAACAAGGCGATCGCCGCCATCAACAAGCGCTGACGAGGCTTGCGCCGGGCTTCGCCCTCGGGGTAGAAGATGGGCGTCTGTAGCTGGGGCGCATAACTCAGCGGTAGAGTGCAACCTTCACACGGTTGAAGTCGCAGGTTCGAATCCTGCTGCGCCCACCGAGTCGTTCGCCGACTCAGGCTCGCTTCGCGGCCTTGATGGCCGCTTCGATCGAGCCGAGCCCGCGGTTGATGTCCTCGTCCGAGCAGGCGTACGACAGGCGCAGATAGCCCGGGGCGCCGAACGGCGTGCCCGCGACCGTTGCCACGTGCGCCGTCTCGAGCAGCCACATCGCGATCTGGTTGTCGTCCTCCAGCACGACATCGCCCGCGCGTAGGCCGAGCAAGCCCCGCACGTCGGCGAACGCGTAGAACGCTCCCTCCGGCATACGACAGCGGATGCCCTCGATGCGGTTCAGGCCGGCGACGATCAGGTTGCGGCGGCGCTCGAAGGCGTCGCGCATCGCCACCACCGAGTCGCGCGGACCGAGCAACGCGGCGCGCGCCGCTGCTTGCGCGACGGCGGCGGGGTTGGTCGTGCTCTGACCTTGGATCGTCGACATCGCCGAGGACAGCTTCGGAGACGCGATGCTCCAGCCGATGCGCCAGCCCGTCATCGCGTACGTCTTGCTGACGCCGTCGACGATGATCAAGCGATCGCCGAGATCGGGCGCGAGCTTGCCGAGCGACACATGCTCGAAGCCGTCGTAGGTGAGGTCGCCGTAGATCTCGTCGACGATCACGTAGTAGTCGCCTTTGCGGATCACCGAGAGCAAAGCCTCGAGCGAAGCCTTGTCGTACGCCGCGCCGGTGGGGTTGCTCGGCGTGCACAAGATGAGCGCCTTCGTCTTCGGCGTCACTGCCCGCTCGAGATCGGCCGGCGAGAGCCGAAAGCCCGCGTGCTCGCTGGTCTCGACGATGACGGGCGTCGCCCCGACCATGCGAACCTGCTCCGGGTAGCTGACCCAGTAGGGCGCCGGGATGATCACCTCGTCTCCCGCCTCGTAGAGGGCGTAGGCGAGGTTGAACAGCACGTGCTTGGCGCCGACGGAGACAGTCACGCGATCGGCCGAAGTCTTGAAACCACGGTCGCGCTCCGTCGCCTCGACGATGGCGGCCTTCAGGTCGGCGGTGCCGGTGACGGCCGTGTACTTGGTTGCCCCGGCGTCGAGCGCGGCTTTGGCCGCGGCGACCACGTGGGCCGGCGTCTGGAAATCGGGCTCTCCGACGCTGAACGGGACCACCTTCACGCCCTTCTGGGTGAGCTTCTGCGCTGCGGCGGCCATCGCGAGGGTGGCGCTCGGTGCCACAGCGGCGAGACGGCTGGCAAAGGTCAGGGACATTCCGCGGCTATTCACATGGCTCGCCCGGCGGATCAAACGGCTCGGGACCGGGCATACACGAGAGCGCGATTGCGGCCCGTTTCCGGCCTGGCGGTATCGCCTCGCTCAGACAAAGATTGAGAAAACCGCGCCCCTATCGCGACGTACACTTTCGGAGGGGGAACGCTCGAAGGCGAGCCCCCGCGCTTGAATTTCCTCCCTTCCGTCGGCTCCCAACATGAAGATGCCTTCTTTCCCGCGCCCCCGACACCGCCAACCCACCGAGGCCTGGCTGCGCAGGCGCCAGGTGCTCTCCTGGTTGCCCGCGGTGGCCCTCCCCGGCGCCGGACTCGTGGGCTGCCGCGCGCTCGCCGGTGAAGAGACCATCGAGGCGCACGTCGTGGTGAAGAAGAACGACTCGGGCACCTTCGCAGGTTGGTCGGAGTACAAGCTCGACTCGCCGGCGGCCGAGGACGAGGGCGCGATCTTGAAGCGGGTGCTGCTGCGCGCTCCGGACGGCATCCCCGACCTCACCTTCATCACGTCGCTGCTCGGCGAGGCTGTCACGCCCACCGAACGCACGCCCATCGTGTCCGGGTCCGAGTTTCCGAAGAACGATACGATGGCTGCGCTCGAGGTCCTCTACGACGACGACCTGCGGCCGTTCTTCCCGGATGGGCAGAAGATCCGCATCGAGTGGTCGGGGACCATCGACCTCGCCTACCCCTTCCCGGCCGAGGGCATCAAGGTCGACGCGCTGATCACGGTCGAGGTTCTGTAGCCCGCCCCGCCCTCACTTGGGGCCGGCGACCTGAACCTCGGGCGTCTTCGACTGATCTTTGGTGATCGAGTAGCGCACGAGCGCGCGCAGCACGTCGTTCCGCTGCACGTTGCCGAGGACGACCTTCACGTCCTCGTAGATCGAAGGGTCGACCAAAAGGCCGCCGATGGTGCCCTTGCCGGCCCGCATGTCGGCGACGATCGCCTTCAGATCGCCGGTCATGTCGGCCACGTTCTTGATCACGACGGCGCCGTCGCCCTTGCCGCCGTACATCACGTCGTGGAGCAGGCTGTCGCTCTCGCGCACCCCCTTCAGCGTGAGCGACACCTCGTTGGCGGCGCTCGCGAACTCGGTCAGGCCCTTGGGGCCTTCCCCATAAATCACGTCGTGGGCGAAGCCCGGGCCCGTCTGCACGCGACCCATCACGACCCGCGCGTCTCGCACGGCGCCCTCCGCCTCTTTGGAGACCTTCTCCAGGTTGGCGACCACGCCCGAGATGCGCTTGGCCTCATCGGGATCGCTGAGCAGCTTGGTCGGGTAACCCTTCCCGTGCGCCACCTCGTTGAGAATGTGGTTGGCGGCGGCGATCGAGCCTTGGATGTCTTTGTGGAGCTTCTCGTCGGCGAGCGGCTTGGTCGCCTTCTCCACGTTGTCGAGCACTTGCTCGGCCTTGTCGGCCATCGTGCCGATGCGCGCGAACATGTCGGCGGGCTTGTCGCTCTCGAGCGTGGTGCCCGGCGTCGCCGGCTCTTCGCTGCTGCCGACGGAGAGCTCGACCATCTTGTCGCCGAGCAGACCCTTGTTGACGATGGCGGCGCGCGTATCGGTGCGAATGCGCTTCTTCTCGGTCTGCTTCACCCAGAACGTGACGTAGACGGTGGGGTCGTTGGGGTGCTTCTCGTCGTAGCCGACCGACGACACCTGACCGACGTCGATGCCGCCGAGCCGGACGGGTGCGCCCGGCTTCAAACCTTGCGCGTCGGTGAACGTCGTCTTGAAGTCGACGGACGGCGAGAACAAGTTCCGTTCGTTACCGATCAGGAAGATGGTGATGCCGAGCAGCGCCATCCCGACGAGGACGAAGAGGCCGACTTTCAGGTCACGTGAGCGTGCCATCGCGATCGAGCGTAGCAGGCGCTGTGCGACCGCGCCTACGTCTTCAGCAATGTCTCGACGTCTTCGGTGACGGGTGCGACACCGTTGATGAAGTCGGATACACGGGGGTCCGTCGAGAACCTGAATTCATCGGGCGTGCCGTGCAAAATGACGTGGCCGGAATGCACCATCGCCATGCGGTCGGAGACGGAAAACGCACTCTTCATGTCATGTGTGACAACGATGCTGGTCACGTGGAGCGCCGCTTTCAGCCCGTTGATGAGGTGGTTGATGCGCTCGGTGTTGATGGGGTCGAGGCCCGTCGTCGGCTCGTCGTAGAGCAACACCTCGGGCTGGATGGCGATGGCGCGCGCCAGACCCACGCGCTTTTTCATGCCACCCGAGAGGTCGGCCGGTCGCATGTGCTCGATGCCCGGCAAGCCCACGAGCGAGAGCGCCCAGTCGACGCGCTCGGCCATCTGCGCCTCCGTCATCTCGTGCCGAAAATGCTCGCGGAGGCCGTAGGCGACATTGTCGCCCACCGACACGGAGTCGAACAGCGCCGCGCCCTGGAACAGCATCGCGATGCGTCGTCGAACTTTCGACACCTCGCGCTCGCTGAGCTTCGTCACGTCTTCGCCGTGGAAGTAGACCGAGCCATGATCGGTATCGAGCAGGCGGATGAGGAGCTTGAGCATGACGCTCTTGCCCACGCCAGACCCGCCCATGATGGTCAGCGTCTCCCCCGGATAGACGTCCAGGTCGAGCCCCTTGTAGATGACCTTCGGGCCGAACGCCTTCTTCACGCCGCGGAATCTGATCAGCGGCTCGCCGCTCGCCACGCGGTCGGCGTGGAGGCTGGCGCGATCTTCCATCCGAGTCACGGCCGCGAGCTTACACCCGACCCGCCCGCGCTCTCTCCGCTTTCCACCGGGTTGGAAACGAGCTTCGGGTTGGTGTCGTGGACCTGCAGCTCGGCACCGCCCAGGAAGGTGTTCGGACGAAGCGAAGCGATCACGTCGAGCGTTCGGCCTGCGATCGACTCCGCCGCATCGCCGCGCGAGAAGAAGATGCCCCCGATCGCGCTTCCCTCGTAGACGAGGTCGAGCTTGAGGTGGCCCTTCAGGTTGCGCGCCGAGCGCACCAACACCTTGGGCACGAGCAGCCGCGGCGCAGGGTTGCCCTCCCCGAAGGGCTCGAGACGATCGAGATCTTGCAGCACGTCGGTCGGGTCGTCGCGCGGGTCGAGCGTGATGTAGCTCGGCGCTGCCGTCGCAGGCAGTGACGCGCGCAGCGTGTTGCAGGTATCGCTGAAGAGCGCCCGCAGCGCATCGATGCGATCGGCCCGGACGTGGACCCCCGCCGCTGCTTGGTGCCCGCCGAACTGCACCAGCTCGGCCCGCGAGAGCGCGAGCGCGTCGTACAGCGGGAAGCCACTCGGGCCGCGGACCGAGCCCCGCCCAGTGGCACCCTCGAGGCCGATCACGATGGTGGGCTTGCCCAGCTCCTCGGCGATTTTCCCGGCGACGATGCCCACCACGCCCGGGTGCCAGGTGTCGCGAGCGACCACGATACCGCCGAGCTCGCCCAAGCGACCGTCGCGAATGTCGTCCAGGGCCTCCGCGAACATCTGTGCTTGGACCGCGCGTCGGCGGAGCTGAACCTGTTCGACCGACGCGGCGAGCGCCGAAGCCGTGGTGCGGTCGGCCGTGAGCAGGAGGGAGAGGGCGTCGTCCGGGTCGCCGAGCCGCCCGGGGGCATTGATGCGCGGCGCGACCCGAAAAGCCACGTCCTCTGCCGAGACACCCGCCGCCAGATCGATGCGCGCGAGATCGCAAAGCGCACGCAGCCCCGGTCGCCGCCCGGATGCGAGCACGCGCAAGCCGGCCTTGACCAAGGCTCGGTTGTCACCGACCAAGGGCGCCACGTCGGCGATGGTGCCGATGGCGACGAGGTCGAGGAACTGACGCACGTCGAGCTCCTGGCCGAGCGCATGGCGGAGCGCCGCGCTGACACTGAGCGCGAGCCCACAAGAGGCCAGGTGCTTGAACGGGAAGCCGCACTCGGGCCGATGCGGGTTCAGGAACGCGAGGGCCGGCAGCGGATCTTTCGGCACGATGTGATGGTCGATCACGATGGTGTCGATGCCGGCCTTGGCCGCCGCCTCGACGCGCTCGTGGTCGGTCGAGCCGCAATCACACGTGACGAGCAGCGTGGCCGAGGTCGCCTTGATGCGCTCGAGCGCCGGGTAGCTGAAGCCGTAGGCGCCCTCGGTGCGGGTGGCCAGCACGGGCGATACGGTGGCCCCGAGGGCCGTCAGGGCGCCCGTCAGCACGGCCGTGGCCGTGATGCCGTCGCAATCGTAGTCGCCGAAGACGGCGATGCGCTCGCCCGCGCGGACGGCACGCACGAGCCGCGCCGTGGCCGCCTCGCGGTCCGCCATGGCGTGGGGCGGCGTCAGGTGCGAGAGCTTGGGGTCGAGGTAGAGCGCCAGCGCCCCATCACGGGTGAGCTCGGCTCTGGACGCGAGCAGGCGCGAGAGGACGGCCGCCCCGGTGTAGGTCAGCCGGTGCGTCGTGCGCAGCTGGGCAATGTCGGGGGAGTCCTGGGTCACGACGTAGATATCGGCGCGACCCGCCGCCAGTTGCGTGTCTTCGAGAAGAAAGGCGTCACACCACCGCGTCGGCGCGGCGTGTGCCCCGGGTGCGCGGAACCTTCGACTTCGGCTTGTGGGCGCTGGCAAAGAAGCGCTTGTCGACCCACTCCGTGAAGGGAGCGGCGATGTAGATGGATGAGTAGGTGCCGACGGCGATGCCGATCAGCATCACGAAAGCGAAGTCTTTCAGCACCTGCGTGCCGAAGAACAAGAACATCAGCATGCTGCTCGCCGCCGTGATGCTCGTGATCAAGGTGCGACCGAACATCTCGGAGACGGACAGGTTCACGATCTGCGAGAACGACAGGCCGCGGTGCTTGCCGAGGTTCTCACGGATGCGGTCGTACACGACGACGGTGTCGGTCAGCGAGTAGCCGAGGATGGTCAGGATGGCGGCGATGGTGGAGAGCGTGATCTCCTTGTGGAGGAGGCACATCGCGCCGATGGAGATGAGCACATCGTGCACCAAGGCGAGCACGGCGCCCGGAGCGAAGCGGAGATCGAAGCGCAGCGCGATGTAGGCCATGATGAAGAACACGGCGATGCCGATGCTCTTGAATGCCGCCTCGCGCAGCTGGGCGCCGGCCTTGGGGCCGACCCACTCGCTCGAGATCGGCTCGTCGGGGGCGATGTCGGGGCCGAACTTGGACTTGATGCCCTCCATCAGCTGCTCGCCCTTGGCCTTGAGGTGCACCTCGACCTTGTTGTCTCGTTCGCTGACCAGCACCACCGCTTTGTCGCCGCCGATGAGGGCAACGCCGCCGGCCGACTCGACCCGCTGGCGCACGGTGTCGATGAGCTCCTTGAACTTGGCGAGCTTGATCTCGTCGTCGACCTTCTCCGACTGCCAGTCGTAGCGCAGCGTGATCTTGTCGCCGCCCGGGCTGTACTTGACCTCGGTCGGCTTCAGCTTGCTGACATCGACGGCGGCGTAGTCCGGGTTGTTGGGGTCGGCGTAGGGCTCGCCCTGACAGTCGGCCGGCAGCTCGTTCTCGACGAAGCAGAGCTTGGTGGAGAGCGCATGCTTCGCGTCGTCCGAGATGGCGCTCACCTCTTGCACACGAATCAGATAGCGGCTGGCGTTGCCGGGGACGGCGACGACCTCGGCGCTGTCGAACTGGCGCACGCCCTTGTCTTCGATGCTCTCGACCGCTTCACGCACGGCGGAGGCTTCGACCGGCTTCTTGAACTCGACCTGGATCTCGGTGCCACCCTTGAAGTCGGTGCCCCACTTCGGACCGGGCGCGAACAGCGCGACCGTCGAGAGGCTCAACAGGATGACGGAGAGCACGAGGAAGTACTTCCTCATGCCCATGAAGTCGTACTTTTTGCCCGGCGGGATCAGGTACATGGCTTTGTTTCTCGATCGACCAATCTGGGATCAGCCAAGGCTGAGCTGCTTGACCTTGCGCCAGCGGACGACCCAGTCGAACACCAGGCGGGTACACACGACGCCGGTGAACAGGCTCACGATCATGCCGACGATGAGGGTGACGGCGAAGCCTTTGATGGGGCCGGAGCCGTACTGGAACAGGATGAGGCCCGAGATGAGCGTCGTGACGTGGCCGTCGACGATGGCGCTGAAGGCGCGCTCGTAGCCGATGTCGACGGCTTGGCGCGGGCTCTTGCCGGCCCGTAGCTCGTCACGGATGCGTTCGTTGATGAGCACGTTGGCGTCGACGGCGATGCCGATGGTGAGCGACAGCCCGGCCAAGCCCGGCAGCGTCATCGACGCGCCCAGCATCGCCAGCACCGCGACCTGGAGCAGCACGTTGAAGAGAACGGCCAGGTTGGCGATGAAACCCGCGCGCGAGTAGATCAGCACCATCACGAAGAACACGAGCACGGAGCTGAGGACCGCGCCCTTCACGCCTTGCAAGATGGCGTCGGCGCCCAGCGAGGGGCCGATGCGCTGCTCGCCTTTGTAGTCGATGGGGGCGGGCAGCGCGCCCGACTTGAGCACCAGCTCGAGGTCGGTGGCGGCTTTCAGCTGGTCAGCGGCGTTGCCGCCGCGACCCATCGTGATGACGGCGCTGCCGCCGCCGATCTTCTGGTTGATGACGGGCGCGCTCTCCACCTTTTCGTCGAGGATGATGGCGAAGCGCTTCTTCACGTTCGCGCCGGTGATCTTCTCGAAGCGGTCGGCGCCCTGGGGCGAGAACTCCATGTGGACTTGCCAGCCCCCCATGCCGCCGCCGTTGCTCTGATCGGGGCTCTTGCCTGCGTCGCGGATCATGTCGCCCGTGATCTCTGCGCGCGAGAACACGTACATGCCACGCCAACCGATGTCCTTGTACTTGCCGTCGTCGCCGAGCTCGGGCTCGATCTTCTCGAACACGATCTGGTGGGTGTCGGGGACGGGCAGCGCGTCGGCCCAGGCCACGAAGCGCTTGTGCGCCTCGGTCATCGACTCCCCCTCGCGCAACCGCAGCACCGGGTAGGCGATGCGCTTCGTGCCCTTGCCTTCGCCGATCGGCGCGTCCGTGGCGCCGAACTCGATGCCCTCGGCGGCGCAGCTCGGGCAGCTCTGGGCGAGCTCGCCGAAGTAATCGGCCGCGTCGTCGAGCATCTTGAACTCGAGGCGGGCCGTCTGGCTGATGAGCGCCTTGATCGACTCGAACTGGCGGGTGTCGTCGCCCGGAACCTCGACCACGATGTCGTCGCCGCGGGTGGAGATGGTCGCCTCTTTGAGGCCGAGGCTGTCGACGCGCTTCAGGATCTTGTCCTTGGCCTGGGCGACGGCAGAGTTGCGAATCGTCTCTTCGACGTCCTTCTTGATGTGGAAGGTGGCGACTTTGCGGTCGGTGCTGCGCACCAGCGACAGCTCTTGGTTGAAGCGGCGCAGGAAGGTCTCGTCGAGCTTGGCCGCGTCTTCGTCGGCCACGAACTTCAGCACGATCTTGCCCACGTCTTCTCGGGGCTTCTCGAAGGTGACGCGCTTACGCATCTCCGCGATTTGATCGGCGCTGGGCAGCGCGTCGTCCTTGGCCAGCCCGAACGCACGAGCCAGCTGCGTCTGCAGGTCGTCGTAGTAGCGGTCGCGCTTGTCCTTGATCGCCTCTTGAACGTCGACCGTGTACTCGACGCGGTTGCCGCCCTTGAGGTCGAGGCCGCGCACCATGCGGAACGGGATGTTCGCGCACAGGAAGCGGCCGAAGCCGAGCTCGCCGTTGGCGGCGCGCTTGTCGATCGCCGTCTGCTCCTCAGCCGAGATGTGCTGGTTGTAGTACGGGCGGTTGAAGCGCTCGTCGATGTATGTCGGGTAGAGAGCAAGCACCGAGGCGAAGGCGAGCGAGACGCAGAAGCCCACCTTGGCGCGCCAGCCCGAGTCGATCCACTCGCCGGCGCAGACGAGCGCCCACGGGATCATCAGCGCCATCGTCGCCATGACCCAGAACACGTGGTAGTGCGCGGCGAGGCCGGCGAAGAGCGCGGACAGCGCGGCCCAGATGAGGACGGCGCGCTTGCTCTTGAAGGCGTACGCGCTGAACGCGAGCACGAGCGCCAGGGCGCCGAACCCGTACTTCAGGTAGTCGTAGAGCACCGGTCAGGCCTTGTCTTTCGCGGGCTCGAGCGACGGCTTCGGCTTGTCCTTCTTGTCCTTGTCGCCGTCTTTCTTCGCCTTCTCGACGTCCTTCTTGTCGGCGTCCTTCTTCTCGGACTCCTTCTTGTCGGCCTCTTTCTTGGGGTCGACATCGAGTCCCTCGACGGACTCTTTGCGGAAGGCGACGTGAACGCCCGGTGCCAGCTCGAGCTCGAAGTGGCGGTCGGCGACCTTCACGACCTTGCCGATGGCGCCGCCTCGCGTGAACACGCGGTCGCCGATCTTGATGTTCGACTCGACCTCTTTCTGCTTCTTCGTCTGACTTCGCATCATGAAGAACACGAAGATCAGCGGGAGCAGCCAGATCAGCGAACCCATGCCTCCGAACAGGCCACCGCTGGGCGCGGCGTTGGGGTCGGCGCCTTGCGGCTGGGTCGTGCCGGAAGCCGCGTCGGGACCGGAGGGTTGGGCGAGAAATGCGGTAAAGTTCACGGGGACACGCGTGTTTAGTCACTTTCCCTCGTCACGGCAAGCGACTCTCACGCGTCCTTGACACGAACGGAGGCGGGCGGTAGAGAGCCGCTCCCTCTCCTGGCTCCGCAAGCGGTTGCTCCGCGCGCGAAGCAGGCGAGACGCAGGCGCGTAGCTCAGTGGTAGAGCACTACCTTGACACGGTAGGGGTCGTTGGTTCGAACCCAATCGCGCCTACAAAGGCTCAGTAGAAGCAGCACATCGTGGGCGACTGGCCGAGCTTCGGCGAAGCCGAAGCGGCCGAGGGGGCGCGACCGAATCGCCGCGTCGCTCGCGGGGTCAAATCGACTCATGGCCGCGGCATGGCTAGGCTTCGCGCGTGATCAACTTCAATCACCTCTATTACTTCCACGTGACCGCGTCGGAGGGGTCGGTCAAAGCCGCCGCCGACCGGCTGGGCGTGACGCAGCCGACGGTGAGCGAGCAGATCCGCATGCTCGAGCGGACGTTGGGAGTGCAGCTGTTCGACCGCACCTCGTCCGGCCTCAAGCTCACACAATCCGGTCGCGATGCCTACGAGCACACCACGACGATGTTCTTGGCCGGCGAGCGGCTCACCGAAGCGCTCATGCGTCGTGGCGCGCCGCCCCTGCTCGCGCTGCGCGTCGGGGTGAGCTCGGCGATGTCACGCACGGTGGCGGCCGACTTCCTGATGCCGCTCCTCACCGTCGAGCATTGCCGCCCGTCGATTCGCACCGGCGACGGTGCCGACCTGATGCGCGATCTGCGCGCGCACGATCTCGATCTCGTCGTCGGTGAAGGCGAGCCGCTACCGGCCGCGCGGCAAGGGCTCGAGGTCGCCATCATCCACAAGCCGGTGCTGGTGGCGATCGCCGCCCCCGACATCGAGCCCCGCAGCGACTGGCAGAACCTGTCGTTGCTCGAGTACCGGGCCGCGTCTGCCTATCACTGGGAGGTCGACGCTTACCTGAAAGAGATGGCGCTCGAGCCGACGGCGGTCGCCGAGCTCGACGACGCCTTCTTGATGCTGGAGGCCGTGGCGCGCGGCGGCTTCATCGCCTTCGTGCCGCACACGGTGGCCCGTGACGCGCTGAGCACGGGGCGCGTGAAGACGATCGCGACGCTGGCGCCGACCACCGCCATCAGCGCCATCTACCACGCCGGCGACACGTTGCACGTCGCTCGCTCCGCCGTCGAGAAGCTGATCGCGCACGCGCGCGAGAACCTCGATGCCATCCCCCACTCGGCGAGGGATCGCTGAGCCATCGGAGCCGCCGAACAGCGACGATAGGGCCAGCCAATAGCGCAGACGCAACGGGTGCTGCTCATTGACCGAGCCGCCATGGAGTGACAGCGTCACACGATGAGCATGCTTGGGACGACGAAGCGGCGCGTGCTTTTGGTCGACGACCACGTCGACTCATGCGAGCTCTATCACGAGTATCTGATGGTCGAAGGGCACGACGTGCGCGTGGTCCACGACGGGAGCTCCGCCATCGAGCTCTTGCTCGGCGAGCGCTTCGACGTGGCCGTGATCGACATCGGCTTGCCGGGCATGGACGGCTACGAGGTCGCGCGCCGCTTGCGCGCGCAGCGCTCGGTCGAGCTTCCGCTGCTGGTTGCGATGACGGGCTATGCCACGCCGGACCCGACGCACGAGCACGGCTCGCTCTACGACGTGCATCTCTTGAAGCCGGTGGCACCGGCGAAGCTCGCCGCCATCGTGGCCGCCGGACGCTGACTACTCCTGCTCCGGGTGCAGGATCTGCTCCTGCCGCTTGTCGACGACGTCCTTCCACGCGCTCGCCTGCGCGCGAACCGCCAGGCATCGCTCGAGCTTCGCCCGCTCGCCTGCGATCTTCGCTTTCGACTCGTCGCTGAGCGACGCCTCGTATTGCAAGAACGCTTGCGGCTCGCCCGGGGGCGGCGACGGGTAGCGCGGGTGCGGGTTCTCGCAGGCGTCGATGCGCGCCGGGTCTTCGTTGCAAGCGCACTCGGCCGAGGCGACCTGCTCGAGCGCCTTCAGGTAGGCGGGGTCGACCTCCTTCGGCTTGCACGCGGAGAGGGCGACGACGGCGGCGAGGGAGAGGCTCTCGATGGTCTTCATGCTTTCTGTGCCTGCGCGGGCTCGAGCGCGAGCAGCGCTTCCGCCAGCGCAGCCTCCTCGGAGGCGTCGTCCAGCGCGCAGTCGATGGCTTCGCGCAAGGGGTCGTCGATGGTGGTGTTGGCCACGACCCGCACCCGCTCGAGCTCTTCGGGCGAGAGCTGGGAGCGAGCCGCGACGAGCGCGCTCGCGCGAGACAGCGCCGGCTGGCTCGCGTCCTCGACGATGCGAATCAGGGTCTCCGGGGCCACGAAGTTGTCTCGCTGATGCCCGCCTCCGCCCGCCCCGAGCGCCCGCAGATGCTGCACCCAGGCCACGCCGTCGCGAGCGCCGCGTTCGAGCACGGGGAGACGATCGCTCTCGCGCGACGCACGCGAGAGCGCCCATGCCTCCTGCGCCCGCAACACGAGCTGGTCTGCCGCGTCCGCATTCCAGCCCTCCTTGCCGGCACCGATCACCACCTCTTGCCCTGTCTTCAGGGTGAGCTTCAGGCCGCTGTAGGTGTGGAGCTCGTCGGGGGAAGCCCAGCGGTCGATACGCTCGACCTCTTGCCAGGTGTAGAGGTTCTCGTTCTGGAGCCAGCGGTGGCGAATGCCATCGGCGCCGATGGTCACGCGCGCGGAAGTGAACAAGCGCAGAAACAAACCGGCGCCCACCAAGAAGGCGAGAACCGCATATGGCAACGCCTGGGGGCCGGCGGCCGCGAACAGCAGCACGCTGGGAACGAGCAAGCCGAACACGGGCCCGAGCGTCACCCACGTCTGCTTGCTCGCAGGCCAGGTGTAGAACCCGGAGAGGGCCCGAAACGACGCCTTCGCCTGTGTCGCGTCGAAGCCCAGCGCGGTGAGCAGGGCCCGGCCGTCCGCGTCGTCGTCGACTCGAATCGTCACCGGTGACCGTCCGCGACGCTCGATCTCGACCCATACCGCGCCGTCGTGGGGCAACACGAAGGCCTGCTCGATCTCGCCTCGCTCGACCACGACGCTGCCATCGATGGAGAGGGCGCCCTGCTCGACGCTGACGACGTCGCCTCGCAGATCGACGTAGGCGCGCCGTGAATAGGTCGCGCCGAAGCCGGCGACGCCGAGCGCGATCATCGGCGCCGCGAGCACTGCCAAGAAGCGGGACGAGCCGTCACCCATCGCGAGCGCGGTGAAGACCGTGAGCAAGGCGAGCACGAACGGGGCACCCGAGATCAGGAGAGCGCCGGGGCTGCGGTAGACGCGCCGCGCCCGATCACTGCGATAGCTCGCTCGTTCGCCCGCCATCCGCGTTGATCTTTACGAGCCGGGCGGCGGCGAGCAAGCCCTCAGTCGACGAGCCACGGCGCGAGCACGCGCTCGCGGCCGACGCCCTCCTGGCGCAGCGACTGAACCAGCGCCGCCTCGATCCGGCGTTGCGCTCCGAGGCCTGCGCGATACAGCCGCTCGAGCTCGGCGGGAGCCTCGGCGCCGCGCGCTTTGGCGAGCGAGAGGGTGTCGACCATCGTGTCGAAGCGCTGCGAGGCCTCGCGGTGCCGGCTCAAGAGCTCGGAGGGGATGCTCGCGAGCGGCTCGTAGTCGCTGTACTCGCCCGGCCTGTGCCGCTCGACTCCGGTGGGCGCGGGGTCGAACAGGCACAGCAGCGTGACGTGGCCGCCGAGCGCGTACACCTCGTGCCGATTGCGCAAGGTGCCGCCCGCGACCTTCTCTTCCTCGGCACCGCCGCTCGGCTCGTCGAGGTGGTAGGTGGTGTCGCCGTCGATGGCGAGCCAGGGCTGCCACACCTGCTTCTCCGCCGTGTACGGGTGCACGGCGCGCCGCACGCGCGCGTCGCCCTTCACGTCGTAGCAAACGTTGAACTCGGTGCGCGAGTTGTAGCTCATCTTGAAGACCGGCTCGCCGTCCTGGTTCGGGAGCAGGCCCTCGGTGTCGAACATGGTGGTGTGGAACCAGGAGACGGGGTCGCCCGACCTCGACAGCAAGGTGCGGTCGTGGTGCAGAAAGACGCGCCGGCTCAGGTACTGGGGCGTCAAGATCCATCGCAGCGAGTGCTCGCCGTCGGCACAAGCGCGAAGGAACGCTTCGTCTCGCACCAAAAAATTCTCTCCCCTCGCCTTCGCGCTCGCGACGTGCACGAGCTCGGTGCCCGCGTCGCATTCGAAGACGGCCCCCGCCGCGAGCGGGAGATAGGTGTGCACGTCGGTGCCGAGCCCGAGCGTCTCCCCCGCCAAGCGCAGCCGTGCGCTGCCCCGGATGACGCTCACGAAGTGACCCGCATGGTCACCGGCCGCCCACTCCCCTGCCCCAGTGAAGCGGAGGCGCTCGACGTCGAGGCCCTCGGGCGCGCGGGTGGCGTCGAGAATGACCGCTCGCTCGAGGGTCTCACTCGCCTTTTGCCAGTCGTTCCGGATCACGGTCATGGGCCGTGAAGAGTGACAAGAGACGCGCCGGGCTGTCGAGAGACATTGCGGGGCAATCCCACCCCGAATAGATCGTCAGGGTTCGCGGCCCCTGGCGCGTCCCATACCCCTATGTCCTCTCCCGACCATCCCCGACAAACAGTCGCCGACCTGCTCGGCGACGCCGCCAAAGACCCTTCCGTCGTCGGGGCGCGGGTAGGCACTCGGGTGGTCGATCTGCTGACGCCGATCGACCCGCCCGCCGACCTCGCCAGCATCAAGCTGCTCACGGCCGAAGACCCGGACGGCCTCGCCATCATTCGCCACTCGACGGCGCACGTGATGGCCGACGCCGTGCAGCGCTTGTTCCCCGGCACGAAGGTCACGTTCGGCCCCTCGACGGACAGCGGCTTCTACTACGACTTCGATTCACCGAAGGGCACGTTCACGGAGCAAGACCTCGCCGGCATCGAGAAGCAGATGCGCGAGATCACGAAGGCGAAGCGCCGCTTCGCGCGCACGGTCGTATCGCGTGAAGAGGCGAAGGCGATGTTCGAGAAGCTCGGCGAGACGTACAAAGCCGAGCACGTCGGTCGCTTGCCCGAGGGCGCGGAGATCTCGATCTACACGCACGGCTCGGCCAAGGGCGCCGCCCCCGGTCACGAGGAGGCGAAGTGGTTCGACCTTTGTGAGGGCCCGCACGTGCCGCACACGGGCCACATCGGCGCGGTGAAGCTGCTCAGCGTGGCGGGTGCCTACTGGCGGGGCGACGAGCGCAACCCGATGCTGCAGCGCATCTACGGCACGAGCTTCGCCACGAAAGAGGCGCTCGAAGAGCACTTGAAGCTGGTCGAGCAAGCCAAGGCGCGCGACCACCGGAAGCTCGGCAAAGAGCTCGAGCTCTTCATGTTCCACGAGTACGCGCCGGCGATGCCGTTCCTCCTGCCGCGCGGCGCCTTCGTCTACAACCAGCTGCTCGCTTACATGCGCGACCTCTACGTGCGCTACGGCTACGAAGAGGTGCACACGCCGCAGGTGTTCGACAAGCGCCTGTTCGAGACGAGCGGCCACCTGCCGAACTATCGCGAGAACATGTACCTGCCGATGACGGCCGAGCACCTGGACGAGGTGCGCATGGCCCTCAGCGTGGGCGTTCATGAAGAAGGCAGCACGTACGAGGCGAAAGACAAGGAGCGCGACAAGGCCGTCGTCGAGCAGCTCGCCGAGATGGAGAAGCTCGGTCTCAAGCCGATGAACTGTCCGAGCCATTGCCTGATCTTCGGGCAGCGCCGGCGCAGCTATCGCGAGCTCCCCTGGCGCGTGGCCGACTTCGGTCGCCTCCACCGCTACGAGCGCGGCGGCGTCGTGCACGGCCTCGCCCGCGTGCGCAGCTTCTGCCAGGACGACGCCCACATCTTCTGCGCCCAGGCCGACATGCAGGCCGAGATCGCGAGCTTCCTGAAGCTGCTCTACGAGGTCTACGCCGCGTTCCAGTTCAAGCGCGTCGACATCAAGCTCGCCACGCGCCCGGACAAGCGCATCGGTACGGAAGAGCAATGGGACGCGGGCGAGAAGGCCCTCGCCGACGCCCTGAAGGCGGCCAACCTGAGCTACGAGATCGCCGAGGGCGAGGGCGCCTTCTACGGGCCCAAGCTCGAGTTCCACATCCACGACGCTCTCAAGCGCTCCTGGCAGCTCGGCACGATGCAGGTCGACTACTCGATGCCCTCTCGCTTCGGCCTCGAGTTCATCGGCAAGGACGGCAAGGCCGAGACGCCGGTCATGCTCCACCGCGCCATCCTCGGCTCGCTCGAGCGCTTCATGTCGGTGCTCATCGAGCACGTCGGCGGTGCCTTCCCGAGCTGGCTCGCGCCCGAGCAGGCCATCGTCGTGACGGTCAGCGAGAAGCAGGACGCCTACGCGGAGGAGGTCGTGCGCGTGCTCGTCGAGAAGGGCCTCCGTGCCCGAGCCGACACGAGCGCCGACAAGCTCGGCGCGAAGATCCGCTCGGCTCGCATGCTGCGCGTCCCCTACGTGGTGGTGGTCGGCGACAAAGAGGCCGAGAGCCGGCAGGTCGCCCCCCGCAGCCGCGACCTCGACAAAGACATCGGGCCCATGGCCCTCGACGCCTTCGTCGAGCTCCTCGAGGGCGAGAGCAAGCCCCCCAGGCTGGTCTGAGCTACACGATTGGGGGCGCGGTGCCCCTTGCGCACCCCTGAACAATGGTCTCTTATGCGCCGCGCGGTCCGAAGGGCCCCCGCTTTCCGTTTTTTTCCCTGCTCTGCTTGTTTCCCTGAAAGGTCTACTGAACCCGAATGGCGATGCGACGTTTCGACCCGCGCGCGCAACAGCGCGGACCGCAAATCAGAATCAACCAGCGTATCCGCGTGCCAGAAGTGCGAGTCGTCGGCGACGACGGCGAAATGCTCGGCATCCTGCCCACTCACGAAGCGCTCAAACGCGCCCAGGAGCGCGGCCTCGACCTCGTCGAGGTGAACCCGAAAGCCGAGCCGCCGGTCTGCAAGATCCTCGACTACGGCAAGTTCAAGTACGACGAGAAGAAGAAGGCGCGCGAGACCCGCATCAAGACGGCGGCTCTCGACACCAAGGAGATCAAGCTGCGTCCGAAGACGGACGACCACGATCTCGACTTCAAGACGCGCGCGGCGCAGGCCTTCCTCGAAGGCGGCCACAAGGTGAAGTTCACCGTCCGCTTCCGCGGCCGTGAGATCACCCACCCGCAGGTCGCGCAGAGCCAGCTCGATCGCATCATGCAAAAGCTGGAAGACGTCGCCATCATCGAGGTTCGCCCGACGATGGATCAGCGCACGATGATGCTGCTCGTGGCCCCGCGCCCGCAGCTCTTGCAAAGGGTCCAGCAGGCTCGCGCCGCGGCCGCCAAGGCGCTGCGCAAGGGCCCCGGTGGCGAGAAGAGCGAGGCCGATATGGCCAAGCAGCACGACGAGAAGATCGCCAAGCTCGAGCAAGAGCTGGCCGATCAAGACGACGACGACGACGACGACGACGCGGAAGAAGAAGCCTCGGCCTGAGGCTCTCCCGTGCGTATGAAGAGCGAGGCTCGCCGCGGTGAGTCTCGCTCTTCTTTTGTCTGATGTTCGATTGTCGACCTCCGGTCGAACGCCGCGAGCTCGATTCCCCCCGGATCAAGTAGACTCGGCAGTTGCTTCCATGCGCCCCGACGCGCCTGTCCAAGGAGATCTGATCGCCGGCAAGTACCGGGTGCGATCCGTCTTGGGTCGCGGTCGCGGCACACTGGTGCTCGCAGACCACACCGCGTTCGAGCAACGTGTGGCGATTCGCATCGTCACGCCCTCGATGTCGGAGCCGGTGGAGATCGCGAAGTTCCGCCGCGAGGCGAAGGTGCTCGCGAAGCTCGGCTCCGAGCACGTCGCGCGCATCCTCGACGTGGGCCTCTTGATCGACGGCTCGTCCTATCTCGTGCGGCAGTACCTCGAGGGTGTCGACCTCACGAGCTACATCGCGGAGCGCCGCATGTTGCCCGTCGACGAGGCGATCGGGCTCATCTTGCAAGCGACCGAGGCGGTGGCCGAGAGCCACGCCTACGGGGTGCTCGTGCGCGAGCTGTCGCCCGAGCATCTGTTCTTGGCCGAGCGTAGCCCGGGGGTCCGCGGCGGCCCGCGCATCCTCAAGATCACCGACTTCGGCACGGCCAAGCTGATGCGAGAGGCCAAGCCGAACGGCCCGGAAGACTACACCGCAACCACCGTCCTCGGGCTCTCGCCCTATGCCTCGCCCGAGATGCTGCGCCGCCAGCGCGACGTGGATGGGCGCACCGACGTCTGGTCGCTCGCCGCCATCTTGTACGAAATGCTGACGGGCTCCGCGCCCTTCGGCAAAGACCCCATCTCGCTCGCGATCACCATCTCGCGGGACGACCCGCCCCCGCTCGATCGCTTTCGACGCGACGTCCCGCGCGAGGTCGAGGCCGCGATTCGCCAAGCCCTCGCGAAGGACAAGAACGCGCGACCGGCCGACACCCATGCGTTCGCGGCTTCGCTCATCCGCTTCGCCCCCGACGATGCGCGCCATTTGATGGCCCGCATCCACGACCTCGCCCAGAGCGCTCGCGCGCGCACCGGCCAGCCGGAGGACGAGGAAGAAGAAATCAGCCTGGAAGATGCCGGCGAAATCGACGACCCGCCGACCGACGAGGTCGACGAGCCGGAGACGCAGGTCGGGCGCCCGCAGGACATCGTTCGTGGCCTGCCACCGCCGCCGCGGGCCGAGCCGCCCCGCTCAGCGGCTCGGCGCCCGCTGCAGGAGAAGACGGAGGCCCTCGGCGTCAGCTTCGTGCCGAGCGATCCATACCGTCAGAGCAACCACGCGTTCGCGGGGGCCGCAGCGGGCCTCGAGCCAGCCTCGCCCGCGCGGCCCTCGTCTCCGGCGCCAGCGCCCAACGTGGGGCGCTCACCGAGCCAGCCGGGCTTTCCGCGCATCGTGCCGCCCGCGGTCGCGTCGCAGATGGGCGCGCGTGGCTCGTCGCCGCCGCCGGCCCAAACGAGCAACGAGCCGACCCAGCTCGGCTTCGGCAGCGTGGCGCCGGTCGAGCCGGTCGCCCAACAGAGCTACGCGCCTCCTGCCGCGCAGCAGGGCGCCTATCCGCCGCTCTCCGGCTCCGCATGGATGACGTCGCCAGGCGTGGTGGTGCCGCAAATGCAGCCGCGCGCAATCAGCAACGGTCGCAAGATCGCGATGTTCGCGATCGGCGGCGCGCTCGCTGCGCTGCTCATCCTGGTGGTGGTTGTGCTCGCGCTCCCCGCACCGCCGGCGACCAAGGCCAGCGCGAGCAGCGAGGTCGCCGAGCCGGCCCGCGACCGCGTCGAGACCGCGCGCGCCACGACGGCGGCGACCCCGGCCGAGCCGCCACCGCCTGCGGAGAGCATCGCCACGCCAGTCGTGGCCTCCGCCAGCGCGACAGCAACTGCCAGCGCCGCCTCCACCGCGACCGCAACGGCGCAGTCGACGGGCAAGCCGGTCGGCAAGCCGACGAGCACGCCCACCACCGCCCCTAGCGTGACGGCGTCGGCGCCACCGAAGGGCGACACGGGGACGCTTGTCGTGGTCGTCGTCGGCGGCACGTGCAGCATCACCGTCAACGGTCAGTTCAAGGGGACCACCAACTCGCTCAAGCTGAGCGTCGCGCCCGGGTCCTACGCCGTGAGCTGCAAGCCTTCCACGGGGCAGGCCAAGTCCAACACCGTGCTGGTGAAGGCCGACCACAGCGCGATGGCCATGTTCAATCTGAACTGATCGGGCTGCGAACGAAGCGCGGTAAGCTCGCGGCGTGATTCGCCAGCTTGCTACGGGTTCGTTGTGTTTGCTCGCGTGTGCGGCGCCGAAGCAGCAAGAGACGCTCGGGCGCATGGTGCCGACGGGCGCGCCGATGAGCCTGGATGCGCCGGCGCAGGCGGACGCGGTCGGGCTCGCCACGCCGACTACCACCGCCGCCCCCGCCTTGCCGCCCGTCGCGCTCGACGTCCGCATCGTGACCCTCCGCATCGCGGGCTCCGAGCCTCGCGTGCTCGCGGCTGCCGTGCGCACGGCGTTGCCGGCGGTGCGCGCTTGCTTCGAGAAAGCGGCCCCGAAGACCGCTCGCTGGCTCGACGTCGCGCTGACGGTGGACGCAGCGGGCGCGGCGAGCGCGGTCAAAGCAAAGGGCGACCTCGCCCCCGAGATCGGCTCCTGTGCCGAGAAGATCTTCTCGGCGCAGAGCTTCGAGCCCAAGCAGGGGCGCGCTGCGGCAACCATCGAGCTCGGCATCCGCTTCAGCACCGTCGACGAGACGTCGCGGCCCGAGCTCACCAAGAACGACACGCTGTTCCGCTCGCCGGACGGTAGCTGCCTCGCCCTCGAGGTGTTCACGTGCCCGCCGAACAAGAGCTGCGCCGCGCCGCGCGAGCGACCCATCGCCTGCCCCACCGAGTTCGGCCTGGCCGAGATCGCCAAGCCAGGCGAGGCCGACAAGCGCGTCGACCTCTCCCTGAGCGGCGGCAAGACCGGCCAGGCCGGTGAGCGGGTCGCGCTTTCGCGCGTCGCCGAGCGCTGCTCGCTCTTCAAGGTCGTCGGCATCGGCGACGCCGGGGAAGCAGCAGCGAGCCAAGAGCTCGTCGACCTGCCGTGCGCTGACTTCGACCGCGCCTTCAGCCTCGCCGAGAAGAGCTTCCAGAACGCGAAGCCGACGACGGCGAACGCGCCCAATGCGCTGACGCGCGCCGTCTCGCTCTGGCGCATGGGCAAGGACAGCGTGCCCGTAGTCGCGGAGGTGCGTTGGACGGGTGACAACAAGAAGCTCGACGCGAGCTTCGCGGAGCTCGTCGGCATCGTCGCGAAGGCCGCCAAGGCCCGCGGCGCGTTGAAGCTCGCGCGCTTCGTCGAATAGCGGAGCAGTCCGCTACTCGAGCGGCGGTAGCGGGCAGACGACGGCGCTGAATCGGCCGTTCACGGTCGCGATCTCGCTCACCGCGCTCAGGCGCCCGCCGACGCGGTCACGACTGAGCGACAGGATGACGTTCGCGCGCCCCAGATCGAGCCCCGGACACTTGAGCGCCGGACCCTTCTTTCCTGTCCCGGCGCCGATCACACAGAGCTCGAAGTCGTCGCCCATGGCGAAGTCCTTCTCCCACTCGACGTCGACCTTGTGCTTGCCCTCGAGCACGATCGCCGTCGGGGTGGCCCCGTCCGGCGGCGCGCTGCCCGACGTCGTGCAGCTCATGCCGGTGGCGCCTTTCGCATACAGCTCGATGCGGTCGACGACCAAGCGGGGCAGGCCGCCACGCGGCGTCGGCCACTCTTCCAGCAAGTGCGCGAAGGCGGCGCCGATCTCCATTTGCTTGCCCGCGGGCCAGCCGAGCGACTTCGACTCGAGCGTGAGCGTGCTGGGTCGCGGGGCAGAGGCCGACGCGCTGGCGGGGGGCAGCATGCTCGCGATCGGATGCTCGCGCGTGAGGGCCTCCGGTACCCAGGGCGCAGCGCTCGCGGAGCTCTGGGCATCCGTGGACGACTCGCAGCCGGCGAGCATCAGCGCCGCCACCAACGCTCGCGGGCTCATACGCCGGGCAGCTTCTTGCAGCGCTCGAGCTCGGGTGTGCGGGCCCAGAACTGGGCGCTCGCGTCCGGGATCAGCGATGCGGTGAAAAGCTCGACCCGCGAGCGTGGCGAGCCCCACTCCAGCACCGGGATGACGGTTCCGCGGGCGACGTGCCCGACCGTTCGCTCGACGTCCTTCACTCGGGCAATGACTGGCACGTCCTCGTCGCATTGCAAGCGCGCGACGGGCTTGCCGCGGGTACCGCCGGGCCGACCGAAGCCGACGATCGGACCCATCGAGCCGCGCCCACCGTTGAAGTTGGTCAGCGCCTGGCTGCTCACCCAGCCGAAGACGAGCATGTTCTCCGCCTCCCACGAGATCAGCGCGCGATCTTTGTCGATGAAGTAGCGCTGCACGACCTCGCGCTCTTGCGGTATCGACAGCGTCGCAACCGGCGTCTTGTCGGTCGGCTTGAGCATCAGCGCGACCGGCCCACGCCGAATGAGCATCGTGCTCGCAGAGCGCGTGCCGAACACCGGCGTCTTCGTTTCGTACTTGGTCGAATCGAAGCCGACGTCGCCGCAGGGTCGCTCCTCTTCGATGAGCTTCTTCGTGACGTGCACGCCCGGCGCCGGCTTCAGCGCGACCATGAGGGCATCCTCTTTGGCGCTCGTGAACGAGAGCGTGGCGGTCGCGTTCGGCACGACGAACCCCGCCATCACGAACGCGCGCGCCGGGCGCAGCTCGATGCTGGCGGCGTCGATGAAGCCACGCGCCACCACCCCTTCGGCGCTCGTCTCGAGCAGGGCGGAGCCCACCTTGCCGGTCGGGATCGACAGGCTGGCTCCGCCGCTGTCGAATCGCGCGAAGGCGGGCCCGCCTTCCGTCAACCGGAGCACCGTGGAGCTCCGCCCGCTGCGAAACGACGCCGTCTGCAGCTTGCAAGCGCGTGGCGCCCCGAGCTCGATGCCGGCCGGCAGCTCCGGCAGATCCGGCAGCGCGGGGCCTGCGCTGGCGCTGGCGGCGGTCCGGGCCGATTCGGTCGCGAGCGAGGTCCTCACTGGACGAGGCTCGACGGTTGGCGCCGCCGTCCCACATCCGGCCAGCCCGCGTGCGAGCTGAAAAAGGAGGGCGAGCCGTGACCACCGCCAACCCCGAAGAGCCGCCTCGGGAAGCACGAGCATCGCAGGCGAGCTTACCACCGCAAACCGCATGACACGCTTTGGTGGAAAGCACGCATCGAGTACGCTCGCGGACATGGTCCCCCTCGCTGAGCTTCGCTTCACCGCCCGTTCGACCGGTCTCCTGGTGTCGTTGTTCCTGACAGGGTGCTCACTGATCAACGCGCCCGACGAGATCAACCTCGGGAGCGGCGGCAGTGCCAGCGGCGGCTCGCCGTCGACCGGGGGCGGCCCGACCGGTGGCAGCGGCGGCGCCCC